>Ga0315338_1002023_pt1 | contig 22045 bp, 23 predicted proteins | sample ASW8metaG_FD_204518 | JGI IMG/M metagenome (GOLD analysis project Ga0315338, IMG submission 204518) | Ammonia-oxidizing marine archaeal communities from Monterey Bay, California, United States - ASW #8 | ecosystem: Environmental > Aquatic > Marine > Coastal | place: USA: California | collected... | reverse complement strand
CCCCGGTTCTTTCAGAACCCCTGGCAGAGGATAACTGGGATGGTGAGACGGGATGGGTGCACGAGGCCGTACTGAAACACTTCCCGAGCCTAGATAATGTCGAGCTGTACGCCAGCGGGCCACCCCCTATGATCGCGGCCGCCCGCGAGGCATTCAGAACACAAGGTCTTGAAAAGGAGTCATTTTTTTACGACTCTTTCGAGTTCGGAGCAGATATTCTAGACAACTAAATGGCGTTGTACTCTGCAGGTTCCGCTACCGGCTTTCCGACACAGCCGGCAACAACTCGGAAGAGGTGCTTGAAGGCTCTGGCACCGGAGAGGCATGGCTCTCCTGCAGTCCCCGCCGGTAACATTGCAAAGCCTTTGCACTTTCACCCATGGACTCCAGTAACAAGCCGAGTTCCATATAGGTCTCACCGCTAAGCCCGATACGCGCTGCTTCAACCAATAGTAACAACGCTTTATCTCGGGCCTTAAGCTCAAGCTGAAATCGCGCCAAAGTGATTAAGAGGTCAGGATCATCTGCATGAGTCACTCGCCAGTTTTCGGCCTGCTTGAGCAATGCATCAATGGGCTCATAACGAATATGCCCATAGAGGCGAACCAAACCGCCATCCCAGTTTCGGTTGATCGCTTTACGCAGGATCTTTTCCGCCTGTTTCATGTTTCCAGCATCAATCAGACTGCGCACATGGACAGCCGTCAGCACCGGGTCTCGGCGTTCCTGTCGCGAGAGACGCGACCAAACCTGAGCACCGGCATCCGGACGGGCGTCTGATGTCAGCAGCCGCACCTGAAGATCCCGATTGAGTATTTTCATTTCCCCTTCAGGCAGGATACGGGAACGCTTCAGGTCCTTGAATAGGCTTTCGAGTGCGGGCCAATCCTGCTGGCGCTGCAGAAGTTCCACCAACATGCCCTGCACAGCGCGCCGGCGCACACCCTGTTCGTGCAATTGTTCGAGCACACCGCGCGCTTCGTCGAATTGACCCGCTCGCTCCAGCAACCGTGCCCGCGTGATCTCAACCGCTTCGATATGCTCTGGCTCTTGGTTTCTGGCTTGTAATAGATACTTGTCCCGAGCATCGTAATCCGCTCTTTGCTGGGCTGCATAGGCCGCCCCCAGGGCACTTAGCAGAGGGGTTGCACCATAGCCCAATCGCTGTGACAGAATCTCCTCAGCCTCTTCCCATTCCCCTTCGATCAGTCGCGAATACCCCGCCAATGTCGCCTGAGTCGCCAGCGCATGGCGTCGGTTGACTCGCCATCGACCGACTGTACGAGGCATTCGGAGCACAGCCCATAACAGCCGAAGTACAAGATAAACCGCGAACAGCACAATCCCGGCCAAAACAACAGCTAGGACGAGAGAGACTTCTATTTCATACGGTGTGCGAGAAATCAGTACATAACCTGGATCCTCAAGCGCCAGTAAACCCAGTGCAGCCGCAACTGCCAGTGTAATCAACACATAGACAATAAAACTCACTCCGACAGGGTCCGCTTTTCAATGACCCGCCTTAACAGAACCATTGATCCGGAAACATCCGGCAGGTCAACCACCAACTGCCGGGCCATCAGGGATTCAAGCGATGCGGCAAACCCGTCAACACGATCATCGGGTGCGAAGTAATTCGAAAGTCCAGACCGGGATTGCTTCAAACTATCCTGGTATAGATCAGGCCGCTGGCGCAAGACCGCGAGCTGTGCCGCGACGAGTTGAAGCCGCAGTTTTTCATAAGCCAGAAAGCGCTGCGCATTTTCGAGTTTCGGTGGCCGGGTCTGATCGACTTTTCGAATGCGTACGAGTTTCCCCAGATCATCCAGCAGTACTCTGCCGACCATCTGCAAAGAACCGGGTTCTGTTGGTTCTTCAGTTTCAGATGCACTACGCCCCCACTCGGGCTGATCGAGATCTCCTTTGAGCGGCAGCGTGTTCACTTGATTTGCCATCGCAGAGAGCTTGAGGACAATGCCGTTCAGGTCCAACTTAGGCACGGCGTCGAGTGATGCTATTTCCACCGCCAGCTGGCGCCGTACTGCAAGCATATCGATAGCCTGAATGAGGCTGAGTTTCTGATCCGCGATTTCCAGGGCACGCCTTGCCAGCGTTACATCACTGGACAAAGATAACCGTTGACCTGCGAGTAACAGCAACTGATGCGTTTCCTCCAAAGCCCAATCGTCAACCGAACTGCCGATCTCGTAGCCGAGCTTATCCAGTGAAGTCCGTATCGTTGCAACATGCTGTTCGATATTCTCTCGGTCTTTTACCTGTAGGGCCTTGAGCTCGTCCATTGCAGCAGTCAGGCGCGATTTCTGTGCTTCTGTTTCTCGTTGCAGCACACTTTGACCTTCCGACACCTCGCGACTCAGGGTAGTCAGATCACTTTCCAGCTGCTGCAGCCGCTCACGACTTGATGTCGACTCCAGTGCCACGCTTTCCATTCGGCTGAGCTGATGACCCACCTCAAGCCGCCCGGTCACTGCGATTGAATACCACGCAAAAACACTGATGACCAAGGCCGAAGCGGACACAACTAACGCAGCGATTGTCCAGCCGTTTAGCGCTTGCCTGCGTTGTGGGTCATCTGTCGAGCTGGGAGAAGGTGCCATCGGCTCACGGGCAACTGCTGCTTCTTCGCCCAACTCGGCGACTGGCACAGGGTCTGGCATTACCTCGGGTTCGACAGGTTCTTCAATAATGTGAGGTTCTGACGGTCTTGTGACCGGTACGACCAGTTCGTCTTTTGACCCAATGTCTTTTTGATCTGTCACTGAAAACCCAACTTGGGGTGAATTCCAGCCAAAACGTTCATCACTGGCGTTGTGCCTGTGCCCGCCAGTCATTGATTCGACTGACCAGGGCTTCGTCACCCGGACCGGCCGATACCAAAATCTGGCCTGTACAACCCAGTTGGCGACAGTATTGCTCGATCCTCGTACTCACCGTTGCGATCACCGCATTTTCAAACAAATCGTGATCGGTCGGGCTCAGTATTTGAAGCAGATGGTCTGCGGCTGTATTACTCGTCAGTGTCACCACATCGATTTCCCCATTGCGCCACATCGCCATGGTACGGGTATCTATTTGTTCCGGCAAAGATCGTTGATAACACTCCACATAATCGACCCTTGCCCCCAACGCAACAAGCCTATCATGTAATCGCTCACGACCGCCCTCACCGCGAAATATCACCACTTTTTGCCCCTTGACCTGTACCAACTGTGGCAATTTTAGCAAGCCCTCGCTGTTGAACTGATCAAGCGGAATACCCGAAACTGGTAACCCCTGCTCCCTAAGCCGGTTGGCTGTGCCCGGTCCAACGGCCAAGATCTCAGTCTGTAGGTCAATACGGATTGCGTGGGTCTTGAGTACTTTCAACCCAAACTCAACCGCGTTGGGGCTAACAAAAATTACCTTGTCAGCTTGCCGCACATGCGCCACGGCCGATTCCAGTTGAGACAGATTTTCGACTTCGCAAATAGTCGTGACTGGAAAGCGCACCGCGATGCCATTGGCTTGTTTGATTAATTCACACAAAGGACCTGCCTGGTGAGGCGCCCGGGTAACCAGAACCGTGACACGCGTCAGGTCACCCCGCATAAGCCACCAGGATCTGCCGAGCGCCCTGGGTAATCAGATCTTGTGCAACGGCTCGGCCTAACGATACCGCCTCAGACAACGGACCTGTCGCTCTAGCAGTCAGAATTTCTGAGCCATCGATTCTGCCGACTTGGGCGGTGAGGTGAAGTTCGTTTTCAGCGACTTCAGCATAAGCGGCCATGGGCACATGACAGCCGCCACCGAGTGCTTCATTCACTGCCCGTTCAGCACTGATCCGGCGATGACTGACTAGATGATCCAAGGGTGCGATTAGATGATTTACTTCGGCGTTGTCTCGTCGGCACTCTATCCCCAAAGCGCCCTGCCCCACCGCGGGCAACATCAGATCGGCGGGTATGATCTGCTGAATTCGCGCTGAGAGCTCAAGTCGCTTCAATCCAGAAACCGCAAGAATAATCGCGTCGTATTCACCCGCATCAAGGCGTTTCAACCGGGTATTCACATTGCCACGTAGATTTTCGGTCCGAAGTACCGGAAACCGGTGCTTCAACATACACTGTCGACGCACGCTGCACGTGCCCACAACAGCGCCTTCGGGTAACCCCGAAAGATCGGCATATTGATTTGACACCAGTGCATCGTGTGGGTCTTCACGCAGGCAGATAACCGGTATATGTAATTCTGGTGGCAAGGAAACAGTCACATCTTTCATCGAATGCACAGCCAGATCGATATCTCCCGTCAAAAGTGCCTGTTCGAGCTCTTTCAGGAACAATCCTTTACCGCCTTCTGTTGCTAGTGGCACATCCAGTGTGCGATCCCCTTGTGTGGTGATACCGACGATTTCAACCTCCAGATCGGAATGAACCTTGCACAGTGCGTCACGCACATGATTGGCCTGACACATGGCCAACTGACTGCGGCGGGTACCAATTCTGATCGTTGTCATCGGCTATTCGTCACGTAGAACACAAGGGTGTCAGCTACTTTATTGTACTGAGTCCAATTCAACATTCGTACGACACATTCTTGTATAAAGCGCTAAAGCTGACCCGTGAGAGCACTCAAGAATATTTGCTCGTAGTCTTCAGCACTATAGGTGATCGGGTTGGTACCGGCAGAGGGATCTTGAACAGCCATCTGGCCGATCCGATGCGACTGCTGATCGTCAATTCCGAGCTCCGAAAGTGTCGAGGGTATATTAATTTCGTCGCGCAAGCTGAGCACCCAATCCATAAAACTATCGAACCCTGTGTCGCTGAGCCCAATGTAACGTCCCAGACGTTCGATGCGAGATTCGATCGCAGGTCGATTGGCCTTAAGCACGTAGGGCATCAGCACGGCGTTCAGTGTGCCGTGATGCGCGTCATAGAGTGCACCCAGCGGGTGAGCCAGCGCATGAATCGCACCCAGCCCTCTTTGAAACGAGGTGGCACCCATTGACGAGGAGACCAACATCTGGGTACGGGCTTCGATGTCGGCACCGTCTTGTACCGCACGCGGCAAAAACTCGCGAACCAATCGAATCCCTTCGGCAGCAATACCCTCTGCCATCGGATGGAACAATGGCGATGACCAAGCTTCCAGACTGTGTGAAAATGCATCCATCCCCGTCGCCGCAGTTAACGCAGCTGGCAGTCCCACAGTAAGCTCGGGATCCAGAATCACGATCTGCGGCAGCATCTTGGGATGGAAAATAATCTTTTTGGTTTCGGAAGATTCGTCCAGGATAACCGATGCCCGGCCTACCTCTGCGCCTGTACCGGCAGTTGTTGGAAGCGCAACAATCGGTGCAATCAGTTCCCCGTTAGCACGGGTCCAGTTGTCGCCCACATCCTCCAACTCCCAGATTGAAACACTCTGGTGAGCCATCAAGGCTACTGCTTTCGCTGCATCTATCCCGCTGCCTCCGCCAAATGCAATCACGCCATCGTGCTGGCCTTCCAGATAGGCCTGAACACCATCTTCCACGTTCTGACCCGTCGGGTTGGGTTTGATGTTAGAAAACAGTTCACAACGTAATCCTGCGTCACGACAACTAATGATCGCATTTTCAATCATAGGCAGTGTTGCTAAACCAGGATCCGTGACCAGCAGGGGTGCCGATATGCCCGCTTCTTGACAGACATCCGGCAACTCGCTGAGCCGACCGGGCCCGACCCGCATGGCCGTGGGATAGTTCCAGTTCGCATTCATATTTTCGGTCTCTTTCAACGAGTGATTGTGTAAAATGGAGCGGGTGAGGGGAATCGAACCCCCATATTCAGCTTGGGAAGCTGATGTTCTACCACTGAACTACACCCGCGTTTGCCCAACTCAATTATCCTGCCAGTAAATTGACAAAACAATACGGTATTAACCTTTATTGTATTGATGGGCTGATGATTGCCCAAATAGGGTAACCAGCATGCCAAACTCGCCTTTGACAGAAACGATGCGCCCTAAGCGGCAGATTCGAAGTTTCGTCCGGCGAGAGGGTCGTATAACGCCGGCACAGCGCGAAGCCCTGACAGAACTGTGGACTCGTTATGGTATTGAAGATAACAACGCTTTGCTGGACTGCGCATTGTTGTTTGGCCCGGGAAAGCCACTCACCGTTGAGATCGGTTTCGGTGACGGTCAGTGCTTGCGACAGCTGGCGAACGCTAATCAAGATATGGCGTATATTGGTATAGAGTCTCACCGCCCGGGCGCAGGTAGGCTGTTGATGAGTCTACAAAAAGATGCTTTGACCAATGTGAAAGTATTAATCGGCGATGCAGTTGATATCTTGACCACAAGAATTGCGTCGCAGTCAGTGGATGAATTTCTCATATTTTTTCCCGACCCCTGGCCCAAGAAACGACATCACAAGCGTAGATTGGTCAATACCGACTTCCTCAGCTCACTTGCACGGTGTTTAAAGCCTAATGGTTTGATCCATGTCACTACCGACTGGGATGACTATGCGAAGGCAATCGTCGATCTGATTCGTGCTGAATCGCGCCTACACAATTTATCGAAACAGGGATATTCACCTCGACCGGCCTCTCGGCCAGAGACAAAATATGAGCGGCGGGGTGTGCGGCTTGGCCATCAGGTGTATGACATCATTGCCCGGCGATGTCCATGACCATTGAGCACCCAGCCTGGTGGGACCCCCACTCAGATCAGCCTTTTAAACTATCCCGCCAGCAAAAGCCACGGATAACATCGGCCAATCTGATCGAACTGCTGCGGACCGGTCTCAGTGCCACCGTTCTATTACCCGCTATTGCGTGGTGTTACGCCACCCAGAAACGCTACTCGAAACTCCCAGCCATCAAGGAGTTCGCAGGCTTGGGTATCTCACCTGAGCACAGCAATCACAATGCGATTGTTGAGCTAGTCGCCGAACTGGGTGTGGAGCGTCTGCTGATCCGTGTGCCGACCTGGCAGGTCGAGCAGCTGGACCCTTACCTCCGGTTCGCCGAACTGTTCCAACACCACCAAATTCTGATCAATATTCTTCAGGATCGGCAACATGTAGTAGAACCCGAGCGCTGGTTAAACTCCACGAGCCGAATCATCGATTCGTTCAGTTCGCTGACGAACGAGTTCCAACTGGGCAATGCAATTAACCGGTCCAAGTGGGGATGCCAGAACACCCAAGACTATCTGAACTTACTCGACTGTAATACCGAACTCAAACAGCAATATCCCCAAATTCAGATTGCGGGCTCTTCGGTGATCGATTTTGAACCACTTTCCACTTTGCGTACCCTATTTAACTTCCATCAGTATCAGTTGGATGCCTGCAGTGCCTTGTTATATGTCAACCGTCGTGGTTCGCCTTACGCTAAACAATTCGGATGTTTTGATCTTGAAAAAAAGATTCGTATTCTCGCTGCGCTCGTGTCATTGTCGAACCGGTGTGATCACAGACTCTGGATTACTGAAGTCAACTGGCCACTGCTCAATACCAAACCCTATACACCTAACTCCGGACACCCCCGCTCAACGGTCGCTGAAGACACACAAGCCCAATATCTAACTGAGTATTTTGAAATCGCGCGACAAACCGGGCTGGTAGAGCGAGTGTACTGGTGGCAATTGATCAATCCCGGCTATGGCCTGGTTGATCATCGAGGGGATGATCTCCGTAGGATGCCATCTTTTTATGCGTTCAAGCGGTTGCTGGAACCCTCCCAATCCTGATTGTTTTCCGGTCACAGCCCAAGTCTCTCAGGAGACAAGAAAAGGTTGAGATAGCGACGAATCGTAACCTTCTTGTTACACGGTAATCTGATCAACACCTGAACCTCGCCCGACCAATAACACATCAGCTCGCTTCTGGGCGAATACACCGTTGTCGATCACGCCGGCGATGGCATTGAGCGCAACTTCCACCGTCATAGGATCCGTAAGATCGAGGTTTCTGACATCCAAGATGACATTACCGTTGTCGGTAGTAAAGCCTGGACGCAACTCTGGAAGACCGCCCATCCCGATCAGCTTTCTTGAGACTAGACTTTGCGCCATAGGAATTACTTCAACAGGTAAAGGAAATGATCCCAAAACCTCTGAAATTTTTGACTCATCAACAATACAGACAAACTTCCTACTTGCACTGGCCACAATCTTTTCCCGGGTGAGCGCCCCACCCCCACCTTTGATCAGATGCAAATTTTTGGTCGCCTCGTCCGCACCATCGACGTACAAAGATAGATCACCTGTGCGGTTGAGATCCAGCACTGGTATACCCATTGCTCCCAGCCTGGTCGCACTGATTTCGGAGCTGGCCACAGCACCTTCTAGCTTGCCTTTTACCTGCGCCAGTGCATCGATGAAATAATTGGTGGTCGAGCCAGTGCCTACACCGACAACATCTCCCAGTTCAATAAATTCCAACGCGGCTTCAGCGGCAGCCTGTTTCTGCTCTTCTTGTGTCATTAAATAATGTCCATTAGGTCCGATGATGGTATTCTAACTTTTAGTTCAACCGATTTTACTCACGTCCATTGGCTTTTCGAACGCCTCAGACAAGCGATTAATCTAGCATGATAAACGGCACTACCCAGGAGTTCTTGGGACTGTTCAATCTTCCTGGAGAAGGATTTATCGCCCAGCTACGCGATCCGACTGGTACTGTGCTTTACGACAAACAAGGGCTCCAGTTCCTCATTCTGCAACGTAAAGAATCAGGACTCGAAACCCGGGCTGCTGAAGAAGCACTGGCCAGAATCAACACGCTGAGCGAGACCCTGGCAGTGCAACCCGCATGAATACAGATTCTCCGTTGACCCAGCTTCAACGAATCAATTGCTGAGTTGGACACTGTAATAATCGCAATACCACTCGACGAACCGAGTGACCCCTGTCTCAACATCGACTTGTGGTCGATACCCGAGATCGGACACCAGACGGCTGACATCCGCTTCAGTTGCCCGTACATCGCCCGGCTGCATCGGCAATAATTCCAGCTGCGCTTTTTTACTGAGCGCTCGTTCGAGTGCTTGGATATAGCGCATCAGTGGAACCGGGTGACCGTTTCCAATATTATAGATCTGGTATGGGGATGTGCGTACCGTCGAGCCATTTTTGTTTTCATGGTCTGAGTCCAGAAGTGGCGGTCGATCAATGGACCGGACAACTCCTTCAACAATATCGTCGATGTAAGTGAAATCCCGAATCATCTCGCCCCGGTTATACACCGGAATCGGTTTGCCATCGAGAATTCCCTTCGTGAATTTAAAGAGTGCCATATCGGGTCGGCCCCACGGGCCATAGACTGTGAAAAATCGAAGGCCCGTCGTCGGTAGCTTGTAAAGATCTGCATAGGCATGCGCCATGAGCTCATTGGCTTTCTTTGTGGCTGCGTACAATGAGATGGGTTGGTCAACATCATCAGTTTCGGAAAACGGCAACTTGGAATTGGCCCCATAGACCGAACTCGACGAGGCATAAACCAGATGATCAATTTTCTGATGACGGCATCCTTCCAGGATATTGCCGAATCCGACCAGATTCGTATCAACATAAGCCGATGGGCTCTCAATCGAGTAACGAACGCCGGCCTGGGCGGCGAGATTTACGACCACATCAAAATCGCTAGACGAAAATAGATCTGATACCTCAACTCGATTGGCTATATCCAATTTCTGGAACAAAAATCTTGTAGAACTGGTTAGCTCCTCTAACCTTGCTTTCTTCAGATTCACATCGTAATAAGCATTGAGATCATCGACACCCACAACGTAATCACCACGCTCCAGAAGAACTCGACATAACGCGGCACCGATAAATCCCGCTGCGCCAGTGACCAATAATTTCAAAATCTATAGGCTCCAGTAGGTTAAGTCCGGTCGATTGCCAACAACGTCACGGTAAGCAGATTTCACATCTACCAATATGCCGTCACTGTAAGTCAGCTTTGAGATTAATTCTTCTCCGCTCCCAAACACTTGATGAGGCGTCGGAATAACGAGTGCACTCGCCAGTGATAACTGGGCGATGGGCACAAGTTCAATGCCGTGATCTATTTCGACCAAAACTGGATCCGCGAGCGGATCAGCGACATAAACCTCTATATCATGGTCTTGTAGATGTTTAACCAAAGAAAATACTTGCGAATTTCGAGTATCACTGCAATTTTCTTTGAAGGTCACGCCAAGCACATTCACTGATAGCCCTTGCGTTTGATCAGCCTCTGCCAAAAGTGCCAGTGTTTTCCCAGCCACAAATATTCCCATTGCGTCGTTAATTCTCCGACCAGCAAGAATCACTTGTGGTTCATAGCCAATTTCTTGGGCCTTATGAGTCAAATAATAGGGATCAACACCGATACAATGTCCACCGACCAAACCGGGTGTGAAGGGAAGGAAATTCCACTTACTGCACGCCGCCTGCAGTACTTCAGAAGTATCCAGCTCTAATCGATCAAAAATGATTGCTAGTTCATTCACCAGGGCGATATTCAGGTCGCGCTGGGTATTTTCAATCACCTTAGCAGCTTCTGCGACCTGAATAGAAGATGCTTCATATACGCCAGCAGGCACAATTGACGAATAGAGATCTGAAATAGTTTTTAGCGTATTTTTGTCATCACCAGATACGACTTTCGTAATACTTTGAAGTGTGTGCGTATCATCGCCCGGGTTGATCCTTTCAGGAGAGTACCCGATATGAAAATGTTCTTTCCACTTAAGGCCCGACACCCGCTCCAAGGCCGGAATGCATATCTCTTCTGTTGCGCCGGGATAAACTGTTGATTCGTAGATAACGATCACGCCGGACACCATGACATGACCGACAGTTTCACTTGCCTTTAGTAACGGTTCAAAATCTGGTCGGTTCGAATCATCAACTGGCGTTGGGACTGCCACGATATAGATGTCACATCCCGCCAAGTCTTCACTTTCCGACGAAAACACCAGGTTGTGTGCCGCCGAGAACTGGTCGGCACTGACCTCGCCAGTTTTATCTACCCCTGATTGATAGCCGGTGATTTTAGACCCATCTAAATCAAAGCCGACAGTCCTGTATCGCTGGCCAAACGCAAGTGCCAACTGAATACCCACGTAGCCCAGTCCGATTATGCCGATGTTCATTAACTTGAGAAGTACGTTTGACCGTAACACGAGACAGTATTAGGCATCAGGACTCTAATGCTTTAAGGAGTGATCGACTGACCAGCTTCTGGGTGTCTTGTTTTAGGTACGGATGCATCGGTAAGCTCAGCACCCGCTTAGCAGCATGTTCAGTCGCTGGACAATGCGCTACCGCTTCGGATAATGCGGGTTGTGCAAATACTGGCCCGGGATAATGCACCGCTGTTGGAATACCATTATCCGACAGCGCACTTCGCACATAATTTCTATCACTCACCTCGATTGTATATTGTGCCCACGATGAAAAATTATGGGGCTCTATTATCGGCAACGCCAGTAATTGACTGACCTGAGCAGACTCCATTAACTCTGAATAGCGTCTTGCGGCTTCCGTCCGACTAGCGAGTTCTTGGTCGAAGACCGGCAGCTTCGCGAGCAGCACAGCAGCCTGGATGGTATCCATCCGGCCATTAAGTCCAAGTCGACGGTGTTGATAACGCCCACTTTGACCGTGATCTCTGATCTGCCGCATGGACGCGGCCAAATCAGAGTCTTCAGTGAAACAAGCCCCCGCGTCTCCATAGGCCCCAAACGGTTTTGCTGGAAAAAAACTGGTGCACCCGACATGGCTTAGGCTGCAAGATCGCCGCCCCTTATACATAGCACCAAAACTCTGCGCAGCATCTTCTATGACGGGTATTTGAAAGGATTCAGCAATCTCGTTAATACGATCCATATCCGGGCACTGGCCGTATAAACTGACTGGCAAGATAGCTTTCGTGCGGTCGGAGATTCTGGCTTCTAAAAGTTCTGGGTCAAGGTTATAGTTCTTCGGATCAATATCAACATAGACTGGTGTGCCACCCAGAAGTTTTACTGTCTCAACTGCGGCAAAGAATGTGAATGGTGTAGTGATCACCTCATCTTCTCGCCCGATTCCCAATGCCATCATGGCAATTAACAGCGCATCGGTGCCGCTGGACACACTGATACAGTGCTCAACACCAACATATTCTGCCAATCGTGATTCAAGCTCATCTATCTCTGCTCCCATCACATACTGTCCATGGTGAAGAACGCGAAACAGGTTTCTCTCCAAATCTGGTCGTATACGATCCTGCTGAGTTGCTAAATCAATAAACGGAATTTGTGAGGTGGGCTCAACCTCTCGAAATACCTCTTCAAGTTGGATAAATGGCCGTCCTTGGGCAAGTCGAGACTCTACATTGGTCACAATTAATGTCTTTTCGCCCAGTCTTTCAGCAGCTCCCATCAAACCAATATGTATTGGGTCATCATCGGTAAGACCTGCGACGTCTTCCGATAGCATAGCTAACCAAGAACAACGCGTAGCAAGCTCAGTTAGTAGGTTTGCAGCTTTGGGGGATTGTTTTGACTGTCCGCCATCTATCAGGTAGGCCTGAATGTGACTGATTATTTCTATAGCCTGGCCCGTATAGAGCCATAGCTTCACGTCTGAAGCGATGAGCTTCTGTAATGTACTATTGGGATCAGTACTGGCGTTATCAACACAGGCTAAAGCTGCTATCCCAGCATCGAGAATTAAGTTATTCATTCAAGACAGCACAACCTCACAAGATCCAGCCTCGATACCGATAAACCAGAATTCCAAGCTTTTCACGAATCACCGCCTGCATTTTTCCAAGATTTCCTAGAGATGGCATCCAGTCCAATATCGCCGGCTGAGAATAATTGACAATAGAATAACTGGCCGGCGCCGGAATAGCATCTATCCCAAGTGTTCGGAACACTGAGAGCGCTCTTGGCATATGAAACGCCGATGTCACAAGGAGTATTTTATCGTGTTGATTCGCTTCAAGTAACTTTTTTGTTTCCAGAGCATTCTCATACGTGTTTCGGCTACTCCCTTCAACCATAATTGAGTCGGCGGGTACACCCAATTCAATTAGCAAATTTCTCGTATAAAACGACTCTGCCTGTACGTCTTTTTGGGGAAACACATTTCCTCCACTGATCACAATTATTTTAGCCTTACCAGCCCGATACAGCCGAAAGCTGTGTACTATTCTGTTTCCTCTAACCTCACTATCAAGGCGGGGGAACAATGGTAACCCGACATCGCCACCGAGTAGCACAATAGCATCAACACTTGGTAACTGGTCAACCGCCATAGGCAGATATTGCTGTTCATGACGACGATACAACTCCAGTGATAAAGGTGATCCACATATTAAAAGTATTGCACAGATGGCCAGTAGCATTGTTCCCTGTAAACGTCGCAGACGAAAAACGAAAAACACTAAGGACAACAAAACCAACCACAACACTACATTAAATGGATAGATAAATTGCGGCAGTAACTTCGATAACGCTATCCACTCGCTCATTTCACGACTCGCGTTTGGGTTATGTCTTGGTGTTATGTTAGTTTTGCAGACAAGACGCTGAAACTAGCAGTGAAGTATCAAGTTCTTGTGCAAACACCGAATCTCTAATCGCTTCCAATCCTTATCTATACTCAAGGTGATGCAATTCGTTCTCGTAACTAGTCAGTCACGCGTTCAGCTTTTTCGAGAACAACATCCTCTAACGGGACGTCGGAGTGGTGGCCAACATTACCTGTTTCCACGGCGGCGATCTGCTCAACCACCTCCATACCGGTCACAACTCGGCCAAATACTGCATATCCCCAACCGCTTTCTGTCTTCTCCGTATGGTCAAGAAAGTAGTTATCCTTAAGGTTGATAAAAAATTGGGACGTTGCCGAGTGCGGGTCATTGGTGCGCGCCATACAGATTGCACCGGTCAAATTCTTCAAACCGTTGTCTGCCTCATTCTGTATCGGGGTACCCGTTCGCTTTTCCTGCATCCCGGATGCCAGCCCACCCCCCTGAATAACGAACCCTGGAATCACCCGATGGAAGATCGTATTGTCATAATGCCCACTAGCCACATAGGACAAAAAGTTTTTGACAGTAATCGGTGCATTTTCAGTATCTAGTTCTAGCGTAATCTCGCCCATTGAGGTCGACAACTTGATCATAATTTTATTTTCCATTTGTTGATTGGCATGCGCTACGAAAGCAGAGCAGGACATTACTATTGATAAACTGAAAACGTATAAGTAAAAATTACGCCAGCCAGGCTTTACATTGCTCACATCTCACCTATCATCTTCAAAATGTGCTTCCACTCTTTAGCTGCCACGGGGAGAATCGACAAGCGATTGCCTCTTTGTACCAACCGCATCTGAGCCAATACTTTTTCTTCCTTAAGGGCTTTAAGGGTTACAGGTGTTTTGAATTTTTTCTTGAATCGAACATCAACCATGAACCAGCGGGGATTGTCCGGGTCGCTTTTGGCATCAAAATATTTCTCGTTGGCTACAAACGCAGTGTAGTCAGGATACGCCTCCCGCACAATCTCCATCAAACCAACGATCGCGGGCTCTTCACAGTTAGAGTGATAAAAAAAAGCGAGGTCTCCTTTTTTCATCTCATCACGTATGAAATTTCGTGCCTGATAATTCCGAATACCGTCCCAATGGTCTGTTTTTCTTTTTTCTGCACGCAAGTGATCAATGCCGTAAACGTCTGGTTCGCTTTTCATCAGCCAGTATTTCATGTTGCTCCTGCCTCCTGCTCATCCACCCGAGCCCGTTCAATGGCCCGACTGAGTCCTGTATGCTCGTCAATATCAATCACAACGCCGCAGATGCTGGCCGGCCCTGAAGCTGGTTCTATTCGCACAGGCAGGCGATCGACAAACCGTCGGAGAATTATATCGGTGTCTGCACCGATGACCGAATTGTAGCAACCTGTCATGCCGACGTCGGAGATATGCGCAGTACCTTGTGGCAGCACACGCTCATCTGCTGTAGGGACGTGGGTATGTGTGCCCACCACTGCCGAGACGCGACCGTCTAGATACCAGCCCATCGCTACTTTCTCACTGGTGGCTTCGGCATGAAAATCAACCAGTACGACATTTAAGGTTTCGGGCTTTTTCTTCAGTACCTCATCCACACAGCGGAACGGACAATCGAGGGTAGGATGCATAAAGACTGTCCCCATGACGTTCAGGACACCCACTTCGATTCCATTGCTGGCGGTGGCGACCCTCCAGCCCGAGCCGGGTGAGTCCGCCGGGTAATTGTGCGGCCGCAGGAGACGAGGTTCATCATGTATCAGATCCAGCGCTTCGCGTTTGTCCCAGATATGATTGCCCGAAGTCAGAACGTCGATCTCTCCATCACCCAGCAACTCGTCCAGAATGGGTGCCGTCACGCCAAACCCGCCGGCCGCATTCTCTGCATTCACGACAGTCAACTCGGGATCGTATCGATCCTTAAGGTCTCCCAGGTAACGGCGTAACACCCGCCGTCCCGGTCTGCCGAATACATCCCCTATAAACAGTATCTTCATCAAACTTTTATCGACCACATCCATGTGTCTGCTTTTGCTCAGCAGCATAATAACCGCAATCGGTCACAATACCGTGTAGCGGCACGTCCCAACTGTCGACATTCAAACTCTTCACACGTTGAAACTCATGCGCCAACCCAATCAACCGCGGTCGCTGGCCGTGGCAACGATGTCGCAATACGTCGAGTGTTGCATCGTAAAAACCACTACCCATGCCCAGTCGACTACCGGTAGGATCAAAAGCTACCAAGGGTACAAATACCCAGTCTAACTGTCCGATTTTGAGTGATGCCTGAGGAGACACTTGGGGCTCGAGAATACCGAACTGGTTAGATTTCAACCGCCCGTTAGGTTTAAGTTCCCCAAATCGCAGTAGCGGTCGTCGCAGTGGCACAATGATGGGTAGAAAACATCTTCTTTTGCGCTGTATCAGCACCCGCATCATGGGCAGTGGATCGATTTCCCCATCGTTAGTCAGATAGGCCGCAAAGCGCTGGCCACCTGCCAGCCCGGGCATGCCACGTAGCTGGGCCGCGAGCGCTTTGCTTGCTGTAGTTTGCTCCTGAGCAGACAGTGCACGCCGTCGTGCACGCATCTCGTCGCGCAATTCCTGTTTAGCGGATAGTGACATAACAGTGTCCAGTTCAGGCCTGATGACTTGGATACAAAAAGACACCGCCCACGTGTGCCGTACGGTTCCGGGTACCTTGAACCAAGTGGCCCAAGTGGGGATCACTGCGACACCTGAAGGCTTTCCAACGACAACTCGGCCGAGGACCTGCACACCAGCGCCAGCAAAACAATCCCCGGATTAAAGTTTAGGTTCTAAGGGATTGCGTACCCGTTCGAACACCGCAGGCGGTGCTGTTCCGGATTGTAACGGATTACTGCGACAAGAATTTTCGGAGGTCCTGTCTAGGCAGTCTCGTCACTCTGATTGCGCGACACTGCTTTTTCGACGCGCGCTGTCAGCGCCTGCAAACGCGCATTGAGATCGCCCGGCACCTGGCTACTTCGGCGAAGCTGAAGCAGCTCGTTTGATAGATTCAGCGCAGTGATGACAGCACAGTGCTCCAGACCCACCACTTTACTCTGCGCCTGGACCACACGCAGTTGTTTATCCAAATGGGCAGCTGCATCAAGAAGATCATCCTGCTCATTCTTTTTACAGGCAACCGTGAATTGTCTGTCCATGATCACCACTTTAACGCCTTCCCTGCTCACCTTTGGCTCCCTACCTATCCAGTATCAGCTCAGCAGCGCTTCAGCCTGCGTCTAATTCTCGTAGACGCTCAACGACCCGGTCGATCCTGAGCTTAGCTTCCCGGTTACGACCGAGCAAATCTTCTCGCTCTCGGCTCAGCTCTTCTTTCTCGGTAGACAATTGTGTATTTTGATTCTGTAATTGTCCACAAGTATCAATGAGATTGTCCACTTGTTCCGTTAACAAGTCGATTTGAGCAGTTGCGGTTTGGTTTTCTTGGTTATCCATTGGTCCTTCCTCCACTGCAGGTGAAGTAGTAATCGCGTATAACGTACTCGCGCTTGTGGCCTCCGACGAAGATCATAGAACGACTTGGTGGGTCGGTCAATCTTAGCCTTTGAATTTAGGCCATTGCTATACTAAGACGGTGATGGCCGACGGATCTACCCATGAATCATCCTGATTCAGTCAAGCTGGACGGTGAATTTTACCTTCAGGTTCAAAATCGACTCGATCTCCCCGATGTGGTGTTCAGTCCTGCTGAAATACATGGTGTCGCGACAGGGCTTGTTTGTTGCGGGGAGGATGAATCCACGCTGGCAAACTGGGCGCCGATACTGACCCGGGAGGTGGAAGATGATGCATCCCGTAGCCTTGTGGAAGACATTCTATCCGGCCTGGTTGCACTAACCCAGCGCGCACTGCAGAGCACAGATTTCACGTTTCAGATACTGCTCCCGCCCGATTCCACCGATATCGCAACACGAACAACAGCGCTTGCAGACTGGTGCGCCGGGTTCTGTACCGGCACGGCTTTTAACAGCCAGCTCAATGAAGCAGACCTGGAACCCGATGCCCTCGAAGCGCTGACTGACATTGCCCGAATTGCGGAAGTCGAACCCGGTACCGATTCAGCGGAAGACCAGGAAAAAGCGCTGCTGGAACTGGAAGAATATCTGAAAGTCGGCACTCAGTTAATATTCGAAGCCACTCTGGATTGTCAATCGACAGAGAACGACGCCACGGAGCCCTCTTAATTATGACTCAATCGGACATTTTCGACCGGCGTCGGCGAGACATTATGGCGCTCATGGGTGACGGTGTTGCCGTCATGCCCACTGCACTGGTCTCCCGACGAAACAGCGATGTTGATTATCCTTTTCGTCCCGACAGTGATTTTCAGTATCTAACCGGCTTTCCCGAGCCTGAATCGGTACTGGTACTGGTTCCAGGTCGAACACAAGGCGAGTACATACTGTTCTGCCGAGAACGCGATGCAGAAAAAGAAACGTGGCACGGCCGACGCGCTGGCCTTGAAGGCGCGACCGAGACCTTCGGAGCTGACGATGCATTCCCGATTGAGGATATTGACGACATACTACCGGGCCTGCTGGAAAACCGCCCCAAAATATTCTCCTGCATGGGCCGTTATCCCGAGTTCGATAGTCATCTTCTTCAGTGGTTCAATGAGGTTAAATCCAAAAAACGTGCAGGGATCAGTGCACCTGGCGAACTGGTGGACATCAGCCATCTGCTACATGAACTCCGATTGATCAAGTCAAGCCACGAAATTTCAATCATGAAACATGCAGCGCGTGTCTCAGAGGATGCTCATTGCCGCGCAATGCGTGCCTGTAAACCAGGCATGATGGAGTACCAGATCCAAGCTGAACTCGAATATGAATTTCTAAAAGGCGGCGCCCACTCGTCGGCCTATCCGTCGATTGTTGCCGGCGGTGCAAACAGCTGCATTCTGCATTACACCGAAAATACCGACAAATTGGTTAATGGTGATCTGCTGCTGATCGATGCGGGTGCAGAGATCGACTGTTATGCAGCAGACATCACCCGAACGTTTCCGGTCAACGGCACTTACAGCGCTGAACAACGCGCGGTCTACGACATCGTCTTAGACGCACAGGCCGCGGCAATCGCCGAAGTCAAATCTGGGCATCACTGGAACCAGCCCCACGAGGCCGCCGTAAAACGCTTAGCCCAAGGAATGATCGATCTCGGTTTGTTGGAGGGCAATATTGACGATGTCATTGAAAACAAGCGCTACCAGAGATTTTATATGCATCGCACTGGCCACTGGCTGGGTATGGACGTGCACGATGTAGGTGATTACCGATTAGGCGATCAATGGCGACTGCTGGAGCCCGGCATGGTATTGACCGTTGAACCCGGTCTGTACATCCCAGCGGCTGACGATGTCGATCAACGGTGGCACAACATCGGCATTCGTATCGAAGACGACGTTCTGGTAACCCGTAAGAATGCCCAGGTGCTGACTGGCGGCGTACCCAAACACCCGGCCGAGGTTGAAGCGCTGATGGCGGAGGGTGTCGGGAGCTAACGCCGTGGCGCACGAAACCGATGTCGTTATCATCGGCGGCGGGTTGGTCGGCGCCAGCCTTGCGCTCGCCCTGGAACCACTCGAGCTGTCGATCGATGTGCTCGAGTCTATCCCGTTTAATCACGATGCCCAGCCCAGCTTCGACGAACGGACCATTGCGCTCACCTTTGGTTCTCGTCGGGTATTCGAAGCGATCGGTATCTGGTCAGAAATTGCAACTGACGCATGCCCGATTCACAGCATTCATGTCTCGGATCAAGGCCATTTCGGGTGTACGCACTTGGATCGCAGTCTGATCAATACCGATGCGCTGGGGTATGTTGTGCCATCTCGAACCTTGGGCCACGCACTACTAAACCGCCTCCAGGACAGTATCTCTATTCGCTATCATGCACCCGCCGTCGTTGCTTCCCTGCAGACTGATGGCGATTTCGTCAACGTGCAGGTCGATAACGCATCTGGCGATCGCAAGGCGCGGCTCGCAGTACTGGCTGACGGTGGGCGCTCACCGCTTGGCCAACAAATCGGAATCCGTCGCCTGGAAAAATCATACCCCGAAGTGGTGTTGGTTGCGATGGTCGCGACTGATCAAGACCATCAGCACCGGGCCTATGAGCGCTTTACACGCCATGGGCCACTCGCACTCTTACCGGCCGGCCACCAACGTTTCGCCCTGGCCTGGACTTTGCCCGAGACAACGGCAAAAACCTACGCTGAATTGTCCAATGACGATTTTTTATCCCGACTACAGATGAGTTTTGGTGAGCGCGCGGGTGTTTTTTGTCACGTCGGTAAGCGGAACACCTACGCGGTTGGGCTGACTGAGTTGTATCAACCGGTATCCGGCCGGGTCGTAGCGATCGGTAATGCTGCCCACATCGTCCACCCTGTCGCGGGACAGGGATTCAACCTTGGCCTTCGTGATGTGGCTGAACTCGCTGAGAATCTGTTCGCCGCGACAGAGCACCATCAAGATCTCGGCTCTATGGCTGTTCTGTCTCACTACGCTGACCACCGTCGTGCTCAAACCCGTCGCGTCCAGCATTTCACTGACGGTTTGCTCCGGATTTTCTCGAATGACTACCCCGGCCTCAACCTGCTGCGCAGTGCTGGTTTGCAGACACTGGACATGATGCCCGGTGTCAAACGACACTTGCTTCGCCGCACCGCGGGGATCCGTGGGCCTCTACCGCAGCTGGCCCGTGGACTGCCTTTGTGTCCCAATTAACCTCATCTGATGCCAACCCAAACAGATCCTGAGTTTGACGTGGTTGTGGCCGGTGCCGGTATGATCGGGTGTACCTGCGCGGTGGCGATAGCCCAATCTGGTATCTGTGTTGCCTTGGTCGATCCCGGCCCTATCAATTTCAAATACAGCCGCCTAAATAGAATTCGGGTGAGCGCCGTCAACCTTGCGAGTGAAAATATTCTCCGTGCATTGGGTGCATGGTCTGTTTTAAATGCCGAAAGCTTGTCTCCATTTCGTCAGATCGACGTCTGGGACGCTGGCAGCCCCGGTCAGATCACCTTCAGAGCAGCAGATGCCGGCCTCGCTCATATGGGTCATATCATTGACAATGAGGCAATTACAGCAGCTTTGACTACCCAACTGTCACAATTAGCCAACGTCTCATGCTTTGCGGGCGATAGCATAGAGACATTTGAATCCGACCACGACGGTATCTCAATCGTGCTTGCCAGCAAACAAAAAATCAATGCAAAACTATTGGTGGGTGCCGATGGTGCCGAGTCCCGTGTCCGATCTTTAGCAGAAATATCAGTGGAGAAAACGCCATACAATCATCAAGCAATTGTCGCCACGGTCAGTACCGAATTGCCGCATCGAAAGACTGCACGGCAACGTTTTTTGGACACTGGTCCTTTGGCTTTTCTACCGTTGCAAGATGGTCACTCTTCGATCGTCTGGAGCTGTTCACCACGACGCTTCGATGAACTCAACGGCCTTGATGATACGGCTTTTTCTGTCGCGTTAACCGAGGCATTTGAGAATCGTCTTGGGGCGATTGCACTGGCCTCGAGCCGATCTTCGTTTCCCCTCATCAACCAGCACGCCAACCAGTACATCGCGCCTCGTATCGTACTTGTCGGCGATGCGGCACACATCATTCACCCCCTCGCGGGGCTGGGGGCCAATTTGGGCTTTGCCGACGCCGCAGCGCTTTCTGAAGTGATCAACAATGCCCATCACGCAGGGAAAGATATCGGAATCCGCCCCGTTCTAAGACGCTATGAACGATGGCGACGCAGAGAAAATACAGTGACCGCAAAAACGATGGACGTTTTCTACCATACTTTTGGCACCAGTCGTCCCGGCATACAGTCACTGCGCGGCGCCGGTCTACAATTGGTAGACAAGACATCTTTGGCAAAAGATTTCTTTATGCAGTATGCAACCGGCTTGCGCGGCGATCTGCCCAAGATGGCACAAAAATGATCCATCTGTAGCAAACAAGCGGCGTTAAATAGATGGTTTATACTGCCCTGATGACTGGCCAGCTAACAAAACTGTGAACCGTGCAGGGTAAACACGATCTCAAAGAAGCTGGTCTCAAAACCACCCAGCCACGGCTCAAGATCCTGGATGTCCTTGAGACCAGCCAGGTGCGACATCTGTCAGCAGAGGATGTTTACAAACGATTACTGGAACTCGATCAGGACATTGGTCTTGCGACTGTCTACCGGGTATTGACCCAGTTTGAATCAGCCGGTCTTGTCATCCGCCACAATTTTGAAGGGGGCGCCTCGGTATTTGAACTCAATGATGCCAGCCACCACGACCATATGGTGTGTATAAAATGCAACAAAGTATTTGAGTTTTTTGATAATACAATTGAGCAGCGCCAACGAAAAGCTGCAGAAAAATCTGGCTTTGTCATGCAGGACCATTCTTTATATCTTTATGGCGTATGCCGCGGTATGC
>Ga0315338_1002022_pt1 | contig 22092 bp, 16 predicted proteins | sample ASW8metaG_FD_204518 | JGI IMG/M metagenome (GOLD analysis project Ga0315338, IMG submission 204518) | Ammonia-oxidizing marine archaeal communities from Monterey Bay, California, United States - ASW #8 | ecosystem: Environmental > Aquatic > Marine > Coastal | place: USA: California | collected... | reverse complement strand
CCTTGACTTCCCCGCATCCAATCGTGGAATTACGGGTCGCAGACAACGGTCCCGGGCTTAAGGACGAGGACGTTCCGCGACTTTTCGACCGTTTCTTTCGGGGCGATCCCTCCCGGACGGATCAGGGCACCGGGCTTGGACTCGCAATCGTCGCCGAGATCGTTCGGCGGCATGGAGGTGCGGTCGGAGCGGAGAATCGACCTGAAGGCGGAGCGATCTTCCTGGTTCGACTGCCAGCGCGGTAGGTTGTAGTCGGAGATCACACCCTCGAGTCGGAGGCTGCGGTCGTCTTAGGCGGCCAGCTCGTAAGGCTGGAAGTCGGAGTCCCGAAGGAACTCGATGAGGGCCTGGTGAGCCTCTGGGCAGATTTTGTCTCCAGCCTCCGCGGCGAGGATACGGTGCACTTCCTGGTCACCGAGGTCCTGTCGGTAAGGCCGTTTCGCTGCCAGAGCCTCGTAGAAGTCTGCCACCGCGAGGACGCGATCGGCCGGGGAGAGATCCTTGGCCGTAAGGCCGAGATGGTAGCCGGAACCGTCCAGTTTCTCGTGATGAGACGCGGCTAGTTTCGCAAACGGTTCGAAGCAGTGAACTCGGCTCAGAATCTCGTAGGTATAGGCGGGGTGCTTCTTGACGTCGGCATACTCGGCTGCGGTCAATCGACCCACCTTGTCGAGGATCTGATTCGATACTCCAAGCTTGCCAATATCGTGAAGGAGCGCGGCTCGCTGCAGGTTCTGTAGCTCGGCCGGTGAGAAGCCAAGGATCTTACCCATCCCCACCGACACTTCCGCGACTCCGACGGAGTGACAAGCCGTCCAGGGGCTCTTTGCATCGATGACCTGAGAGAACGCGGAGCAGACGCGGTCGAGAGTTGCTTCATCAGCATTCAAGAGGGGGGTTTCCGGTTCGAACTCGTGGACGAACCTCCTTGGGTCCCGCGACATGTACTGATCCCAGAAGTGTCGTTCGTTCCGCATGGAAAGGAGCGCACGAACGAGTCGTGGGTCGAACCAGGTACCGGATCGTCCTTCGATGACGTCAAGGGCAGGACCGAGTCCATCTCGCATGATGAAGACGTCGGTGGTCTGGGCGATGCTGACGATTCGCGCGAGGATGGGTATGTCACTCTCGGCGAGGCCCTCGGGGTGTCCCTGCCCGTCCCAATGTTCGTCCAAAGACCGAATCGCGGCGCAGGTCTCCTCGGGAAGACCGAGCTCGCCTGCGATGCGAGCGCCGCGATCGCACCGTGTTTGCACGAGTTCACGTGCTTGTTGCTGACCGCTGATGGCCAGGCGAACGATGCGTTCGATTTTCTCGTGGAGAGGGCCTTGCGGAGCTACGTTGCGTAGAACGTACTGGGCGGTCGCAGACCGTTGCGTCCAGTCGGTCGTCTTGAAGTCCTGTTTAACCGAGCGCTCGTCTGCGCCGAAGAGGTAGCAGATCTTCGCCGCGTTGCTCGAACAGCCCAGGTCCTTGAGAAGAAGAGCGTAGAACAAAGGCGCGAGGAGCTTGTCCGGAACCCCGATCTCCCAGGCCAACTTCATTCCGAGCATACTTGCGCGAACGCAATGACCCTCGGGTTGTCCTTCGACCAGATCGAGAGCATAGGACATCGCGGCGATGACCTCGGATACATCGATCGTGGTCGGTGCACGTTTGTCGGAACGTTCATTCGAATCCAAAGAAATCTCCCTGGCGGCTCCTTTTTGACATCGGCCGAAGTTGGCTCAGATCTTGAGACTGTTTCACTTAGGGGTCTGCGTCGCACTCGGGAGGACAGCGGACGGGTGGGTCGCAGATGGGTGCGTTTCGGAAGTCGTTTTTCTGTTTGCGGAGAGTCGTAGGGAAAATACTGCCTATGACTGGATGTGCGGAATCCTGCGTGTCTTTGGGGGAACTGGAGCGTGGCTCCCTCCTCCGGGGCGAGGGACATCGTTTCGCGCTTCGCTGAGCCGTCTGACTTCGTGCGTGTGGGGTTTCGAGGTGGGGGAGGGGCTGGTTGTGTAGCACTTCGTCCGATGGCTCAGAGGCGCGCTGCACGATGTCCCTCGCCCCGGAGGAGGGAGCCACGCTCCAGTTCGTGCGAAAGAGCGGGGGAGTTTCGGGATCTGCCGGGACGCGGGTACCCACTCATGGCTGACCCAAACTGGACCGGGAATGATTTGCCTACCGAACTACCATGGATCTGGATTCGGACCGCGTGTCGGTGTCGAGACGGTAGAAGTAGATTCCGGAGGCCACGGGGACCCCGGAGTTGTCACGGCGGTCCCAGGCTATCTCGTGTTGGCCGGCCTCGACGGGGGCGTCGAGGAGGGTGCGGATGCGGCGGCCGTCGATTGCGTAGACCTCGAGGCGGGCTTGCATTCGCGAGGGAGCGCTGAAGGGTATGGTTGTGAAGTCGTAGACTGGGTTTGGCTGGTTCCGTCCGAGCCCAGGTTCGATTTGGGCGAGTTCGGGTCCTGGGACGGATACGGGGAGACCTTCGCCTTCTGCGAACTCAGATCGCACATTGATCGGGAGATCCGTAGCGACGTCGGTGGCCCCACTCGGCCAGTCCACGATCAGGGAGTCGATGGTGGTGGCGGTTCCGATGCCGAATGCGGCGACCATTTCGTCTTGCGAACAGTAACCGGATCCCGCGGTGATTTCCCTGATCTGGGACATTCCGCCCGCCACGATTCGGATACGGGTACCTATGGCCGGTCGATTGGACTCCACGCCACGGAGTCGATACTGCGCCCAGTTTCGATCCCCCGGTTGCTCGTTGGCGACGAAGAGGTTGGCTCCGTCGGAGTTGACGACATAGAAATCCAAGGCTCCGTCGCCGTTTGCATCAGCCCAGGCCACGCCGCGGCCTTCGCCTCCGTCGGCGAGAAAGCCGTGGTTGGCAACGGTGCTGAATGATGTCCCATTTTCGTTGCGGAAGAGCTGGTTCGCTCCGTTCTCGTTGGCGACGAGAATATCGATCCATCCATCGTTGTTGTAGTCGGCCATCGCCACGCCATAGGAGGTTCCGGTGTTGGCCAGTGCGCCCGTGGCGATGTCGGTAAAGGACCCCGCGTCGTTGATCCAGAGGCGGTTGGGATCCCCGTCGTTGGTTACGAAGAGATCCATGTCACCATCGTTGTCGACGTCTCCCCACATAGCCCCGCGCGTGGTCAGGTTGTCGAGGAGCCCGCCCGTATCGCTTGCGAAGACACCGCTTCCGTCGTTGCGGAGCAGGCGATTGGCTCCGTCGTTGGCGAGATAGACATCCATATCCCCGTCGCTGTCGTAGTCGCCCCAGGCGAATCCGTTTCCGGATCGTGAGTTGCCGAGCGGCAGGGCGGAGACGTCGGTGAATACTCCGTCGCCATCGTTTTGGAGGATCTTGTTCTGGCCGTCGTTCGAGAGGTACAAATCCAGGTCATTGTCATTGTCGTAGTCGATCCAGCCAGTAGTCGTTCCCGGATCTGGATTGTCGAGGGGGGCGACCGTCGACTCGGCGAAGTCCTGTCCCAGGTTTTCGAAGAGGCGGTTTGCTCCATCGTTGGCGAGATAGAGGTCGAGGTCTCCGTCCCCGTTGGCGTCGCCGAAGGCCGATCCAAAGCTCTGGCCCGAATCCTCGACGAGGGCGATGCCGGCATCCAAGAAATCCCCACCGTCGTTTTCGAGAAGGACGTTTGCACTTCCCGCATTGGTCAGATAGAGATCGGCATCACCGTCATTGTCGAAGTCTCCAAACGATACGCCTCGCCCTGTCCCCGTGTTGCCGAGGAGGGAGGTGGTCGCGTCGGTGAAGCGGGCGGCCTCGATTGCGCTGGCGGGATTGATATGACCGTAACCGGTCTCCGTATCGTAGCCTGGGTCTCCCATGTCCTCAGCGCTGAGGCGAAGGAGGTCACGAACTTCCGCGTTCGTCAACGTGGGATACATCGACCAGACGAGGGCTGCAGCACCGGCGGCATAGGGCGTAGCGGAGGAGGTCCCGTTGAAGTTGGTGTAGTAGTCGCCCAGAGAATACCCACCCGCGCCCGTGATATCGGTCGTGTGGACGAGAACTCCTGGCGCTAGAAAGTCAATACCCGTCCCATAGTCTGAACCCCACCAACCCTCTCCGTCGCAACTGCCGGGGTGTTTTCGTTCCAGACAAGGCGACATCGATCCGACTGCCATGACGTTCGGGAAACGTGCGGGGTATTCGATCGTCGACTGGTTGTCGTTCCCGGTCGCCGCAAAGAGAAGAGCTCCGTGCGTGTTGTAGGCATAGTTGACCGCGGCGTTGATGAGGCTGGATGAACTCTCACTCCCCAGACTCAGGCTGATGATTTTCGCGCCGTTGTCAGCAGCGAATTCGATTCCATCGGCGACCCAGGAGGAGAGCCCGCTCCCTTCGTCGTCGAGAACTTTCACGGGCATGACCTTCGAGTCCCAGACAACGCCGGCAATCCCGATCCCATTGTTGCCGGCGGCGGCGGCGATGCCGGCGCAGGCCGTTCCGTGCCCCTCGTCATCGGAAGGGTCGGCGTCGTTGTTGACGAAGTCGAACCCGGGAACGAATCGGCCGGCGAACTCCGGGTGGGTCGGGTCGACGCCTGTGTCGACGATGGCAATGATGAGGTTTGGGTCGCCCGTTTCGTAGTCCCAGGCGATGTCCGCATCACTGTCGGCGTCCGCAGTCCAGCCGAAGGGAAAGACCGGATTGACGTGCCCCCAGGAAATGTCGGGGTCATTTGGGAGATTGCCGGTGGCTTCGACTACGTAATTGGGTTCGCAGAAATCGACGTCGATCCCTGCGAGTTGGAGGGAGGCATCGTCGGGAGAAAGATCGGCTCGGTACTCCAGAACGTAGATTCGATCGAGTCCGGCCGCTCGCTTTGCCGCCGAGTTTTTCGAGAGATCAAACGCAGGGGCGAGGGCAGATGGATCGAGCGATGAGAGCCGTAGGTCGAGTGCTTGGACACCTGTTCTCAGCGAGGGCGCCGAGTTCGTTGCGTTTGCGGAGCTCCAGCCTCTCGACAGTTGAAACGACCGCGCCGCCGGTTCCGATAGCTGGAACACAACCTGCTTCGCCGGGGCCGCCGAGGCGGTTCCAGCCAGAACGGTGGTGGTCAGAAGGAGAGATGTCAGGCTGATGAAGTCGCGAATGCGGTGCTTCAAGACACCTCCATAGTTTGAAGTCTCGTCGGGCCGACGTAATCTGAAACTGGTGACAATGAACTCCTCCGGAAACGACCATGGACTGTTCCGATCATACAAATCCCGGGAGCGTGGCAGCAACGATCGATCCGCGTTGGGGAAAATGACCCGAATCGGCTACCTGATCTCGCGGAGATTTGTCCCGGGCTAGCCACACTTCTGCCACAAGCTCTTCGTAGAATCGAGGAACCCAAAGAGGGTGCGGCGACTCCGCCTCGGACTGCTCTACCCCAGGGCGCGGTCAGTGCGGCAACTCGTCGTTGCTTCCATCGAGAGAAAGGCAGTACGAAGATGAAACCTGATGCTGGCAGATTCACCCTACGTATACGACTCGGATTGGTGGGCGCATCGATCCTTGCCCTTACCTCCTTGTCGAGCGGTTGTGGAGACTCAGAATCGATTGTCGGGGAAGTTCTCTCGCCGATTGCCACAGCGGCTGACGCGCTCGGCTCGGGGATGAATCTTACGTCGATTCTTGTCGGTCTCGATCTAACCGACGAACAATTGCGAGATGTCGAGGTGGCCATGACGCGGTTCCGCGGAGCTCGGTCCGAGAGACGTGGCCCGAAGGGAAGTCGCGGCCAACAGCGACGCGGCCGGGATGATGGCAGAGGCAAGCGCGGGCCCCGCGGATCTCATGGACCCCCGAGTGGAAACGAGCCCGGAGGCGGAGCGGGTGAAATGGCCTTTCGAGGCGAGGCCATGATGAGGTTGGTGGGAAGTGTGGGCGGCATTCTCACTCTGGAACAAACTTCCGTCTTCCTGCAGAAACTTACCGAGAGGCGCGAAATCATGCGCGCAGCGTTCGGATCGGACCGGGAAGAGCGGCGCGTTCGTCCGGGGGCGGGCAACGGTCGTTTCAGAGGGAAGCACCGTCGCAGCCCAGGTGCAGGCCTCGGTCTCGGGCATGAGCAACGAGAGGCGACCCATTCGGCACGAGTCACTCTGGAGATGGGACTGCAAACTCTGATGGAGAGAGTGCGCAAAGAGGAGACATCCATCGACGATGCTCTGCTCGAGGCGGCCGAGCTCACTCGGGTCTTCGAGACCGAGTTGTCCGGGGTACTGAGTGCGGAGCAAATGGCGACGATCAAAGAACGAAGGGCGGAGCAACTTGATCGCCACTTGAGCCGACGGCTGGAGGGTTTGGATCTGGCCATGGACCGCCGGATTGTGTTTCTGACCGAAGTTCTTCATTTGGACGACGGGCAGGTCGCGGCTGTTTCCGAACTTGTTCTGAGTACGATCCCGGCGCGCCGCGAGTTGCTCCACGAACTGCAGGCAGCGAGTATCGATCGCGCGACGACCGGACTGAAACTCCTTCGGGTCGAGCGTGCTCTAGAGGCCAGCTTCGCAGAACTTCTGACCGACGATCAGAAGGTGGTCCTCGACGCGTTGGGCCAATGGCTTCCCGGTCCCCCGCACCATCATAGGTAGCGGCGGAGACGTTCCAGGTTTACGTTCTCTCGAAAGGAGGGGGCTTGGCGGGCTACTCAGGAACTCCATTGCAGAAGAAGCTGGGTTTTCGTCCCGAGCAGCGGGGCGTCTTTGTCCAGGCGCCATCGGGCTTCGTCGACTCGCTCGGGGAATTTCCGCCTGGTTTCCGACTACTTGTTCAGGCTCGTTCTCCCCTTGATCTCGTTGTCCTCTTCTGCGAACGAGAGTCAGACTTACACCGTCGCCTTCCTCGTCTCGCTGCGGCGATCGCCCCGACCGGAGGACTCTGGGTGGCCTGGCCAAAAAAGAGTTCCGGTCGCCCGACCGATCTCAGCTTCGATCTCGTGCAAGGGGCCGGTCTGGCCACAGGCCTGGTCGACAACAAGATCTGCGCGATCGACGAGATCTGGTCCGGGCTCCGTTTCGTCGTCCGGAGAGAGAATCGATAGACGGCTAACTGCCGATTTGAATCTGGACCGGGTCAGGAGTTTTCGTCGTCACACGGTAGGGCTGGTACTCCGTCCAACGCCGGACGAGTTCTGTTTCGAACCAACGGAGGTAGTTTCGTCCTCCTTCGTTTCGAAACTCGACAGCGTTCTGGGCGGTCTGGTGCAGAAAACGTTCGATCGGCGTTCGGTCCGTCGTCCAGGCCGCCTGCATCGAGCGGGGCGTCTTCAAGTAACAGGGAATCTCGTCGACGAGGGTGCGATGGCGCGCGAGAGCGAAGAGGTCGGCGCTCTTTTCACCTTTCGGGATAGTGCCAAGGTTTTGCACCAGGTGGGTAAGCTCGTGCGCCACCGTGTGCAGCGTCAGTCCACTTGGATTCATCCAGACCCAGAATTCGTCGCGGGAGGCGAATCCCGCCGCGGCTCGCGTCAGTCCGACCCGGATGGAAACACCATCGAGTTCTGGAAAGAAAGTTCGGACGAGGCGAACCTTCTCCAGGACGCGGGTTGCGGAGGGGTGACGGGCCAATGGTTGGGTGGGGTCGAGATCGGGCCGAGACCCCACCCTCGGTTCGAGCAATGACAGTTGTGGCATCGCTCCGGGCTTACGATTCCGTCCGCCCACTGACCTACTTCCGCCTCCGGCCGGTTCCACTTGAAGATGCGCTCTTTCGTTTCTTCCCGGCGGCGGTCTTCTTGGCCGTGGAAGTCTTAGCGGCTTTCTTCGTTACTTTTTTGGGAGCCTTGCTTACCTTCGGTGCTGCCTTCCTGGCAACCCGGGGCGACTTCTTCGATGCGGCCAGCTCTTCGATCAGGCGATAAACCGCGCGCAAGCCCATCGCTTCTCCTCCGGCGGGCCGGCCCGGCCGGCCACTCGTATTCCATGCGGAAAGATCGATATGAACCCACGGAGTTTCCTGACTGATGAACTCTCGAAGGAAGAGCGCAGCCGAAATACTCCCGCCGAGGGGGACACTGCTCGTGCTGCTCAAGTCCGCGATGGGACTGTCGATGGACGCCCGCAGCGGCTCGTGAAGGGGCATCCGCCAAAGGGGATCCTGAGTCTTGTCCGCCGCGCTCAGGAGTTGCTTCGCCACCTTTTCATTGTTGGAGTAGACGGCCGGAAGATCGTTTCCCAGTGCCACCCGAGCGGCTCCAGTGAGAGTGGCGAAGTCGATGACCAGGTCGGGCTCATCTGTATCCGCTTCGGCCAGTGCATCAGCGAGGACAAGACGTCCCTCTGCGTCAGTATGTCCAACCTCTACGGTCAGACCCTTGCGTGTTCGCACGATGTCGAGCGGGCGGAAAGCGTTGGCGGAGATTGCGTTCTCGACGGCAGGAACGAGCACCCGGAGGCGCACGCGGAGCTTGGCCGAGAGGATCATCTCGGCGAGCCCGAGAACGTGCGCAGAACCTCCCATGTCTTTCTTCATGAACTTCATTCCGGCGCCAGGCTTGATTTGCAGTCCACCGGAATCAAAGATGACACCCTTACCGATCAGCGTAATGAGCGGTGCCCGCGAGCTACCTGGTCCGTCCCAGCGCAAATCGATGAGACGGGGCGGGGATACGCTAGCGCGCCCGACAATGTGAATCGTCGGATAGTTCTGCTTAAGGAGATCATCTCCGACGATGACCCGGACGCTTGCGTCGTGTCGTTTTCCGAGTTGCTTGGCCGCGTCGGCTAGCTCGGCCGGCCCGAGGTCTTCCGCCGGAGTGTTGACGAGGTCTCGGACGAGAAATGTCCCGGCTGCAGCTCGCTGCTGGGCGACGATGTCGACACCGTCGGGAACGACGAGGTCGGCAAAGCGGGCCGTGTTTTCCTTGTAGCGATCGAAGACATACGTACCCAGGGCCCAACCGAGCACGGCGTTTTCCGCAAGCTTTCTGTTTGTTCGAGCCGCAAGTTCGTACTGTCCGGAGCTGAGAGCGGAGGGAAGATATGAGAACCCGAATGGGCCGCCGCCGGCGTAGCCCGCCAGGACCGTCACGACCTCACCGTCGTCTCCCGGGATCCGACAGAGCGTTCCGGGCTTTCCCGTGAACCCGTTTTCACAAATCCAGCGGGCAGCCCGGGGGCTGGCCGTTTGCAGCCAGTTCGACAGAGTACTCGGGGTGACGAGGTAAATCGGCGTCGTTTGACCCGATGCCTTCTTGCAGAGTCCGAATGATCTTGTCTCCATCTGGGGACGCCTCCTTGTGTCCGTATGTGCTCGAAACCCCCTAGCCGTATGTCTTCACCGCCTAGGGAGTTATCCGGTCCCGGGAGAGTAACATTCTCCGGCCTCTACCGCCAATCGGTCCGGTATTACGGCTGAAGTTTGTGGTCACACCCGTGGCGATCAATCGTAGTGGACCCGAGAGGCGCAAAACCCGAGTGCGGAATCAGGTCTTGCGACTTTTTTTAATCGAGGCTGTGTCGTCGATGGAAACCCGGCCCCCCCGAGACCATCAAACGACACGGCCTCGTTTTACCTTCCGGCGAGACCCATTGACACCTCATATCCCAACCCTGAAGATTGCTGCGATCGACAAACGGCGCACGACTTTACGAGAGGTGGAATTGGGATGACAGTAAGGACAGGGATTCGGTGTGCGTTTGGGGCGTTTGGTTTCTTCGTCGCTGTAACGGCGGCCGCACCGGCCGAAGCACAATTGGCCGGAAGTCCGAACCTGCGAGACTTGCTGACTGACTTCCTGCGGACCGGAATCGTACTCGCACCGCCTCAGGAGGGCGTCGATCACTCCGCTCACTTCATCGCACAAGGATCCTCGCAGTTCGATGCTCTCGAAAAACTGAGCGGGAGTCTCGCTCGGGAGATCAGCCGAGTTCCGCTCAGTAGTTCCGCCGGTGGCTTTGCATTCGAAATCGATCCGGCCCTTGGAATCCCAGTGCGACCGACCGAGAGCTTCGGTCCCGTCTATGCCGAACGTCCTTACACCGTCGGGGAGGGGAAATTCAACCTCGGTGTAAGCCACAGCCGGTTCACCTTCGATTCGATCGATGACATCAATCTCCGTGAGGGTGAAGTCGAACTGCTCTTCTCCCATCAGGATGTGGGAGTGGAAGGGGAGCTGGACGTACTTGCCGAAGGTGACGTCATTCGGGCAGCTCTCTTCCTCAAGCTCGATACACAGATTACGAATTTCGTGGGCACCTACGGCGTGGCCCCTAATCTCGATCTGGGGTTAGTCGTTCCGGTCATTGATATCGACGTGGAATACTCCGCCGCGGCAGAAATCGATCGGCTCTCGACGATCAACGAGCCTTCTACCCACGAGTTTCCCGACGGTGGAATCACCCAAAACTTATCGCGCAGCGGCCAGGCAAGCGGGTTAGGCGATGTGCTACTTCGTGCGAAGTACCGATTCTCAGACCGGGAGAACATTCAATTCGCGGGCGTGGCTGACATTCGTTTTCCAACTGGCGATGAACTCGATCTTCTCGGGACGGGGGAGTGGAGCGGACGGGCGGCCTTTATTGCGTCTCTGAACAATCCCGCCGTGTCCCCTCATCTCAATCTTGGATACGCCCAGACTGGTGGCGAGGATGGTTCAGGGGAAGTCGACTACGTGTTTGGAGTCGATTGGGCTGTTGACCCGAAGTTGACCGTAGCGGTTGACTTTCTCGGACGAAGCGTCCTCTCGACGACGCGGGCGAGCCTGGCGTCGACGGATCATCGTTATCTGGATCCAGACGACCAGACTTTCATCCGTGAAACGAGTTTTTCGGTGCTGACCGAAGAGTCCGACTACACCCGAAACACCCTGGACGCCTCGATCGGATTCAAGATAAACGTATTCGGGAATTTCCTCGTCACGACCAATGGCCTCCTTCCTCTTTCTTCTGGGGGCCTTCGCGACGACTTCACCGGGCTGCTCGGGTTCGACTACAGCTTCTGATCAGACCGGTTTACTCGTCGTCAAAAGCGAGCCACCAGGGAGATTCGAAGTCAAAGCCATAGCCGACGGCGCGCATCAGGCAGATGTCGCCGTAGGTTTCGTAGTCGAGGATGCGAATGCCCGGCCAACCCGTAAACCAGCAATGCGGTGACTCGGCCATGTCTCCGCTCTCCAGCGCTGCGTCGATCTCCCCATGAGCTTCGGTGCAACACGGGAAGAGTAGATCTCCACGAGAGTCAGAGAGTCTGTCGGGAAGCCGTCCTGTCTTGCGAAGTTCGCGATGAAGAGTCGCCCGAAGAGCCTCCTTGACCTCATTGAGTTTCCACTTCAAGCCACGGTAGTCATGTAGCTGCACCTCATAATCGCGAAAGAGGTCGTGCCTTTCCGTTCGATCGAGCTGCGATGCCGTGAGGAGCGCGGCCACGTCGATACGAAAGTCGGTGACCGTCTGTTGATCGGAGATACGGCGCAGGATCCCAGCCGCCGAATAGCCGACCTTCCACGCTTCGATATCGAACCGGTGATGGAGTCCGGACTTCCGATAGAGGTGCGGCCAGTTCTGATCGGGAGGTGGCTCGAGCGGCAGAGCCACTACTGCGTCGAATCCAGCTCGCCAATAGTCGGGACCAAGGCGAAGAAGTGCAGTACTGACCATCGCAGCGCGGCGGTCGGTCGGGTCGATCCAGACATTGCGGTAGAACGACAGCGTAAGAGAACGAAGCTTCTCCACGACGACGACTGCGTTCGAGTCCACCTCGGACCGGGTGCAGACCTCGATGCATTCGTTTCCTCGGAGGATGGTCCCGAATACGGAGATGGCCTGGCCGACGCGCTTTGTCGAGGTTTCGTCGAGGGGGCGGTGCACCCATTGACCGATCTGGTCGAGGATGGCGTCAGCCTCTCGAAAATTCACACCGCAGGTTGTAGAAACGGTAATGGCCCGGCGGATCGCCCCCGGGAACATGATTCCTTTGGCCGTTACCTTCTGCGGAGGAAACGTTGATGCCCGACGATCGAAGGACGCGAGGTCGTTCGGGGAATCTGCTGTAGCCCACGCGCCAACCGGGGAAGGCAGGACGAGTCCAAAGAGCAGGCCGAATGCCGCCGGAATCCATCCGACGGCAGGCAGCAGGCCTTTGGCGCACCCCCTCACGGGCGAAGCACAATCTTCTGGGTGGCCTGCCATTCGTTCGAGGTCGCACGGACGAAATAGACGCCCGGGGCGAGAGCTTCTCCGGTACTGCTTCGCCCGCTCCAACTCCACTCTGGATCGACGTTTTTCGAGTTAAAGACCCGCCGACCCATCGGATCGAAGATCTCGACGTTCCAGCTGTCATCCGAGCGATCCGGATCCGAGATCGACTGCCCGGAGTCGGAGTTGGAGTCGGTGGCGGACAGGCCCCGGTCCTGGAGACGGAAGTTCACGCTTCCGGAGCTCGGGACGGGCCAGGCTTCGATTCTGGGCGGATGAGCCGCAACGGGATTGGCGGGGGGAATCGCGTCCTGCATTGCTCCCCAGGTATCGACGAGTCCATATCCGCGGTCGTTGTTCGGGACGGTGAAACTCACGGCGGTGCGAAGGATCGACTCGCGCACCTGCCATCCGCTCCAACTCGGATTTGCTTCGAGGATGAGGGCGGCGGCGCCGGCCACGAGGGGCGCGGAGAGCGAGGTACCCGAAAGTGGGAAGTAGTCAGAGCCAAAAGTGTTGGGGATCGCTGCATAAGTGTCCTGCCCCTGGGCGACGACCTCCGGCTTGATGCGACCATCAGCCGTCGGACCATGGCTGGTGAACTCTGTCAGGAGATTGTTGCTGTCGACTGCGCCGACGGCGATGACGGAGTCACCGTCGGCTGGAACACCGATGTAGTACCAGGGCACTCCGCCAAAATTGCCTGCCGAGACGCAGACGACGATGCCGCGGCTCGCAGCGATGTCGCTGGCCACGGTCATGGGAGCGGTATCGCCGTCGAGGTCTGCGTACTCGTACCAGTTGACATAGTTCAGCGATGTCGAAAACACCTGTGCGCCCCTCGCTTCGGCCCATTCGGCTGCCGCGATCCAGTTGTCCTCTTCGACGGGGGTTTCACTCGTGATGTCTTCGGTCTTGCAGAGTAGGAATGAGGCTCCGTGGGCAGCGCCGATCAGGTCGCCTTCGGAAAAGCCTCCAATGACCGACCACGTAATCGTGCCGTGACTGTGAGAAGCTTCATCGTCTGACGATTCGTTTCCGACGTCAGCGTCGTCGTTGATGAAGTCATATTGGTCGAGAAGCCGTCCGTCCGCCCGAAGCGTGGCGAAAGCTTCGTGCTCGAGAAAAAAGCCCGTGTCGAAGACAGCTACGATAACACCGTCTCCCGAAAATCCGGCTTCGTGGGCGGGAAGAGCATTCATCAACTCGAGCTGGCGTCGGGATGGGCCGTAGTCAAACGGGTCCCCGGCGCCACGAGAACGGGGCGTCGCATCGAGGGGAGGCCTCGAATCTGGTTCCGGACCTGAAGTTCCACGAAGGACGGGACGAATTTCGCTCACGAAAGGAAGGGCGAGGAGTCTGTCGATCTGGCTTCTCGTGACATTGGCTGAAACGGCATTCAGCCAGCGACTGACCCGGCGGATCTCAATCCCTTCCGTGCTCAATTGGTCGAGGTAGCGCTCCGCCACGGGCAGATCGTAAAAGTCGACCCAGGGCTCAGGGAGCGCTTTCCGTCGGCGTTCGAGGGCAGGTTGACCGAGAGTTTCAGCATGTTCTGCCAGAGCCCGCTCGCACGCTGCCGAGTCATAGACTTCTTTGTCGCGGAGATAGAGCCAGACAGCAGCAGTTTCCGCGTCGGACTCGTTTTTGGTGAAGAGCGCGTCCAATTCCGCGGTCCAGGCCGCCACCCCGTTCCTCACTTGAAACGAAGCGGCCTCTTTCGGGCCGGCCTGTGCCGGGGTGTTCATGATCACGAAAATGATCATCGTGACCATCATGGCGCCGATCGGGCGGGCGGCCGCCAGTCTCAAGGGTGTCGTTTCCATCTGCTTTGATCTCCTCGCTGCTCGGTGGGCGATCCGTCTCCCTCAAAGATTGTGGCACAACCGCCTATCCTGGTTGTCTGCTTTCTCTTCCAAGCCCAGGTCAAGGGATCTCCAAAAGTCGTCGAAACTGGAGGCAAGAACCTATGTATGTCGGGGCCAGAACCTCGATCGAGGAGCCGAGTTGCTGCCGATTTCTTATGTCTGTTCGACCTGCGGACACTGGATCTCCCCTTTGAAAGAGGATCCGGAACGATGTCCAAAAGAAGACGGAGCCCACCATCACAGTTTGAGCCGGGAACTCGATCCCAAGCCACTCCACTTCCCGGATTTGGGCCCTGCTCACCCTTTTCTGCGCTACCGGGAGCTGCTGACCGTCTATCACCGTGCCCGCTTTCGAGGGATGACGGACCGCAGGTTCGTTGAAGCCGTCCTCGAGGTGGGGGACGCTCCACTCGAAGAGACTCCGGAGAAATGGCCTTCTCTCAGCGTGCAGTCGGGATTTCAGGCTGAGCCAGGGGCTGCGGCTGGAATCTGGGTGCTCGCGTCCGGCTGCCAGGACGGTGAGGATCGTCGAACCCGTTTTGCCCGATCGCTCCGAGAGCGCTTGCCAGTTTCCGAGACTGCCAGCGATACCACGCTCCTTTCCGTTTGGACTCGGGAGTCTCTACGTTTACGCGCTTACCAGTTTGTCTCTTGGACGCGTTGTAACGACTTATCGTTCGATCGAGTTCTCCTTTGCAGTCAGGACCAGCTTCTCGGCGTGGCCTGGGGTGAAGGTCTTCGCGATGCAGCGCGTCTGGGGGCGCTCTCCCACCCGCCCCGCCTCCACGTCGTCGTTCGCGACGGGGAAACGCTCTCCGCGGGCTACGAAGAAACAATGGACAGGATTCTCGGCGCAATGCATGAGGGCGTGGACCGAACGTCGATTCCGGAGGTGGCCCGACGCGACCCCCGCGTCCGTCGTCAAATCGGAGATTCGGTGCAAAAGGGACTCAGGGAGTCCGTGGACGACAACGCTGTGCGGCTCGCAGCCGAGCGTGCCCTGGCTACTGTGGCGGCGAGAGGAGTGAGTGGCGAGAACTCGTATCTGATCCTGCGCAGCTTCGTGGAAACGGGCGGCTTCCCTGTGACGATCTACGATCGTACTGTTCGAGCCGCCGCCGAGTCCGTAGATGAGTCGCAGCGCGATGTACCCGATCTGGTCGATCTGGTCGCCGCTGCACTTCTCCTCCGCACCCTCGGTGACATAGACCCTTCGGAACGAATCTGCCTTGTCCTTCCCTAGGATGAAAACGAGTCGGAGAGGCTAATCGTCCCGATCTAGACTCTCTCGTGCGTTTTCCGTAGATCCGGCGCGGTCGGAACCGAGTTTGCCTGGAAGACCCTACCCTCTCGCGCGTACTGCCGAGCCTTCCAGGAGAAGACCACCGCATCCCAAGTATCGGAAAGGATATAGAGGAGGGTTCCGAGCAGAACGCCATGCTCGACGTCGACCCTTTGGGCTGCCGGTAGTCCGACCAGGAGGAGGATCGCTATTTTTCCGGGGGCAAAGGTCATCAGTGGGCCGGTTCGTTTGGCCTTCATGAGCAGACCCTGGGCGAGTGATCGAACCGTGAGAATGGCCGGCTCGAGCGCGACCCAACGAAACGCGATCTTCACGTCCTCCTGGAGTATCGGACTAAGGTTGTAGACGCTATCGAAGAGCCAATGCTGAAGCGGGGTGAATGCGAAGATGAGAATGACTGAAGTAAAGAAGGCCGCGGTAGCGACAGCAAACCGAGCGACCACTCGAAAGTCGTTCGGTGTCTGAGGAAGGACCAGACTGACGTTGTGCATCGTCCAGAGAGGAGAACAGCTCACGAGAATCAAAGGTGCGATGACTCCAAAGCCGGCCTGCGCCCGCTCGGGGTCGGGGAGGTATCCCAGGAGTGCGTTGATGATCGGGCGGAGCAGGGTCCATGCGAATGCGGCGACGAGAAGCGGTGTGGCGACCCGAATCAAGTTCCCATAGGGGAGAGATCCCCGACTGGATACTCGCTTGGCGTACCACTCCCGGGCGACCGAGCGAACGGAGAAGGAGATAGCCAGGGTCTCCAATCCGATTCCCACGACCAGCGCGGTAGCACCGGCCTTTGCGCCCGAGCCCGTTTCGAGAAAAACGCCGATGGCGACAACTGCAGACAGTCCAATGAGGCGAAGAACGGTCGCTCGAGCGATCCACGCCGTCTGTTTCGACCGGATGGCCAGAGAGTTGGCGACTCCCCGGATCGAGATAAAGACCGGGACGAGAGCCTGGAGGGCCAGTACTTCGCGAGCGAGGTCGGAGACGCGATCTGTCGTCGGAATGAGCTGCCCAAAGACCCAGTCGCCGATCGGCGTGAGGGCAACGGCCAGAACGGTGAGCGTCGCGAGGACCCCACTTGCGATGGACACGATGGCCACGCGCCTGAACGACTCGAATCCGTCGAGGAGTGTTACGCCGACCTGTTGGACCGAAAGGCAGGGACTTTCGATAAAGAGCAAGACCGAGAAAGCGAGCCAATAGGCGGCAAAGTCCAAAGTGGGATCGAGGGAGCGCCCGACCCCGATGTTGATGACCGGTCCAGCCAGGGTCATCATCTGCGAGGTTAGTACGAGGGGGAAATAGAACCGGGCGATGTCTTGTCGCGTCAGCATTCGACCGAGTCTAGCGGATCCCCGTGTCTTCGATGAGGATTGCGTCGAGGACGGCCGTTTTTTCTCGAGCCCGAGGTCCGTAGATGGCATCGTCGGCCAGCCGGCGCAGCTCGTCCCGAGCGGGCTCGCCCTCATTTCGGGCGAGGTAGACCTGTGCGAGAAGCCAACGCGCGGCGGCTTCTACGCTGTCGAGGACTCCCGGAGTGAGAAGGGGACGAAGAGTCAGTTCCGCAGCGTCAAAGCGTCGGGACTGCGCCTGACAGGATCCCCAGAAGAGCCGAGCTCGTCGTGGATCGGGATCTGCTTTGGCCAGACTCTCGTAATGGGTTGCAGCCGCGTTGAAGAGTCCGCTCCGGTACTGCACGGACGCCTCGGTCCAGGTCGGACCCGACGGCTGAGCGAGGTAACCAATGGGTTCGATCTCAGCGAGCTTCGCGGTTTTGACCTCCCCAGAGTCGGGGCTCCGAAGAAAGAGGAGAAGAGCGATCGTCGCGAGGCCGAGGAGTAAGGCGGCGACCCGGTCGCGACGCGAAAGGGCGACGGAACGCTGGTTGGAGGGATTCATGCCAGGACCTCCCGATAGACTTCATTCATCCGCAGAACCTGGGTTCGAATGTTGAACTCTGTTTCGATGTGTTCACGGCCGGCCCGCCCCATCGCACCCCACTTCTCCGGGTGCTCGAGCAAGTGATCGAGTCGACTGGCAAGAGCGTCTGCGTCCCGCTCGGGAGCCAGAAACGCTGAGTGATCCGGTCGCGTGATTTCGGGGATGTCGCAATGGGTCGTCGCCACGATGGGCAGGCCCATCGCCTGAGCTTCGATCAGGCAGACCGGCGCCCCTCCCTCGGAATCTCCGTCCTTGGCCACGACACTGGGAGCGAGGAGAAAGTGGGCCTTCTCCAGCTCCTCTCGATAGACCGGATACGGTTGGTAGCCGAGGAGATCGATACGGTCCCCGATACCCAGGCGGTCGATTTGCGCAAGGATGTCCTGCTTGAGGGGCCCATCACCGACGATACGAAGGCGCAGACGAGGATGGGCGTCTTTGATTTTAGCCAGGGCCGCGATGGCGTAGCGAATGCCCTTCTTCTCCCGGAAACTGGCGGAGAGAAGGGCCACGATCGGAGAGCTCCCATCGTCTTCTCGCTCCCGAAACGGAAAGGCATCTGGATCGACGCCGAGATGAACGACCCGAACGCGATCGGATGGTGCACCGATTTCGCGGAGAGTCTCAGCCATGAAGTGTCCTTCGGCCAGGACCCGGTCAACTCCACCGAAGAGTCGCCGATAGAGCCGCTTCCAGTAGGGGTGGCGTGCCAGGAGGGTCGCGTCCCGGCCGTAGAAAGATGTGATGAGAGGGCGGGCCTGGGGCCGCCGAAGTTCGATCGTCCGCGCTCCTTCCCAACCGAGATGAGCGTGGAGGATCCGAACGTCGTGCTCGGAGAGGGCCTTTTCGTAGGGGGCCGTCGGATAGTGGCCGCGGATGTACTTCTCCGCGTTGAACCGGATTCGGCCGAGTGTCGAAGCCCGTTGCGGGGACAGATCGACGACTGGGTCGAAGGGGAAGACATCCTCGTTCTCCCGCGACTGGGTTATGACGATCGGTCGAAACTCCCGATTGTGAGTGAGCTGCGAATGAATCCAGCTCCCGGTCAGGAAGAGATAGGGAGTAATGAGATGGGCGACGGCCGTACTCACGAACGCACCAGAGTCCCCTCGTCGAGACGGTAAGCGTGACCGCACTCGCAACGAAGCGAGTCCGGGAGCCGACGTCCGCATTCGCAGATCCAACCGATCTGTCGAGCTGGATTTCCTACCATCAGAGCGTGAGCTGCCACGTCCCGGGTCACGACTGCGCCGGCTGCGATAAACGACCATCGACCGAGTGTGGTTCCGCAGACAATGGTCGCATTGGCCCCGATCGTCGTGCCCGTTTCGACCCTGGTCGGCTCCCAGCCCTCTGGACCGGTCCGATACTCGGGATGGCTGCGGGGAACACGATCGTTGGTGAAGACGCAGCTCGGTCCGAGAAAGACGAAATCTTCCACCGTGACCAGGTCCCAGATTGCGACTCCGTTCTTGACCGTGACATGGTTTCCGAGGACGGCACCACCCTCGACAAAGACGTTCTCGCCGAGATTGCAGTCCTTCCCGATTCGTGCGCCCTCCATCACGTGCGCGAAGGCCCAGATACGAGTCCCCGAGCCAATGTCGGTGGAATCACAGATCCCCTGGGGGTGGACGAAGACGTCTGGCACGGTGGGTTGTCCCTTCCTGGTGGTCGAATCTCATCTTCAAAGAGGGCATTTCGGCCCGGCCTGGAGTCTAGGAACATCCGTCCTCCGCGTTCAAGGGAGGAAAAGGCCTCTTGGCGGGCTGAAGGCTCGTTCTTGCGATTGGGCGGGCGCTGTTTTACGGTCTCTCCGCAGGCCATCGACGGTCAGCCCTAACGAGCGAGGACGGAATGTACACGATCGACTTGTCCGGAAGAGTGGCACTAATCGCCGGCGTGGCCAACAAGCGGAGTTTGGCCTGGGCCATTGCGCAGTGTTTGTCCGATGCCGGTGCCCGGCTCGTTCTGACCTACGCCGGAGAACGAATTCGACCGAATGTGGAGAAACTGGCCGCCGAAATCCCCGGTACCCTGACCTTCGAGTGTGACGTCTCGAGCGACGAAGGCATCGACGCGGCTTTCGAGAAGATCAGTCAAAGGGTCGATCGGATCGACGCTTTCGTCCACGCCGTGGCCTTTGCCCGGAAGGAAGACCTCGAGGGTAAGTTCTTCGATACGAGTCGTGATGGGTTTCATCTTGCACTCGATGTTAGTGCGTACTCACTCCTCGCCATGACCCGTCGGGTCGTCCCGCTCGTGCCCGAAACCGGCGGGAGTATTCTCTCCCTCAGCTACATTGCCGCCCAGCGAGCGGTCCCGAGCTACAACGTGATGGGAACGGCCAAGGCGAGTCTCGAACAGATGACCCGCCAGCTCGCCTTCGAACTGGGCCCCGAGAAGATCCGGGTCAACTCGATCTCGGCGGGTCCGGTCAACACACTCTCCGCTCGGGGAATCGCCGGGTTTACGAACATCCTCAACCATTACAAAGAGATCGCACCGCTCCAGCGGAACATCACGCAGGAAGAGGTCGGAACGAGCGGGTTGTTTCTCTGTAGCGACATGTCGCGGGGAATTACCGGCGAGGTGATGTACGTCGATGCCGGCTACAACATTATGATGTGAGCTTCGCGTTCACCAGGTTCCGATAGAAGTCGTGGAGTTCTTTTACAATATGGTCGCCGCTCAGAGAGCCTAGAAACGAAGGAAGATAGGCGGCGATGCGAGCGCGATACCCCGGGAGATCCTCGATCAGCTCGAAGAACGTGGCGGTCATGCTCTCGACGTTGTTCGACTCGAATAGTCTTCCGTGTTCGCGATCTACGACGATCTCCGGAGTTCCCCCGACGTTCGACGCGAGGATCGGAACTCCGGCGGCAACGGACTCTATGATCGCGTTGCAGAGACCTTCTCGAATGGAACAGTTGACCGAAACGTCGAAGACGCCGAGAAGATCGGTGATGTCCCGACGGGTTCCGAGAAAATGAACCTGGTCGCTGATTCCGTACTCTTTCGCTTCGGCCTCCCGCAGGGGGCGTTGGCGTCCGTCTCCGACGCAGAGAAAAACGACGTCACTGCGGGTCTTCGAGACCTCGCGGGCAAACTTCAGAAAGAGAACATGGTTCTTTTCGGTGTCGAACGACGCAATGATTCCTACGATGAGTTTGTCCGGGGCGATCCCGAGTTTGGTCCTCATTTCCGCGGCCGGAAGCGGCTCTGTCGTCGGTGGATCGTAGACATTGAGGATGACGTGGATCTTGTCCGGGTCGATTCCGTGGTGCTCGACGGTACGTCGCTTGATCGCCTCCGCGTTGACAACGTAAGCATCCGTCCTGGGACCGAGTAACTTCTCGGCAAACCTGTAGCGGGCTCTGACCACTGGATAGGCGGAGCGAATGGCCAGAACCTGAATCGGGGTTCCGGCAAGAAAACCGGCCAGACGAGCGTAGCCGCCCGCGCCATACTGTTCCCCGTGCACGATCTGGGGCTTCTCCGCGCGGAGGATGGAAGCAAGTTTGAGAACGCGTCCCAATTCGAGATTGTGGCCGCGGCTCAGCTGATAGATCGAAAAATTCTCGCGTTCGAAGTCCTCGCTCAGCGAACCCCCGCCAGCCAGGGCGATCACCACCATCTCGAGGCCAAGCTTTCGAAGGTGGATCATCTTCTTGAGAAGCTGTCGCTCAGCCCCGCCTACGCCGAGTTGCCCGACGACGTAGGCGACTTTGAGCGGTGAGCTGGTTGTTTCGTTCACGGATTCCTCACGATCGGTCCGAACCCGCGCCAGCCTACGAATCGGTGGACGAGAAAGTCGGGTAACTCACGATTCTGCGGCGAGAGTGCGCGATAGCCAAGTTTTTCTCAAGCACCGGTCGTATTCCCAACCTCTTCCCAGTCCTGCTTCAGCTGATCCTGGAGTGTCCGCCTCTCCTATGTACTCCGTCCGATGAGCAGATGCCGACGCCAGAAAATGTAGGTAACGACAGAAGACACTGCATAGAGGGAGATCGTGATGAGCATGGGCAGGGTAAACCCGTGTTTCTCGATGAGCCAGCCACCGGCCTGGGTCGAGACCATCCAGGAGAGGTTCCAGGCGAGCATACGCATCGAGTTGGTCACGGCCTGCTCGTCGGCACCAACCACTTCCATGGCAAAGTTGGTCAGGAGCGGGTGGTTCATGTTCATGAGCGCGCCGCGCAGCCAGAAGGCAAAAACTGCGACAGGGAGCGATTGGGTGAAGGCAAGCATCAGGAAAAAGGGGATCGAAAGCACTTCGGTCAGCACGACGGTCGGGATCATCCCGAATCGCCTCGCCACGGCCGGGCCAGCCAGAAATCCGATTACGGTAAAGAATTGCGACACGGCGAAGAAACCGCCGATCTCAAGTGGATTCTGGTCGAATCGATCGCGGAAGTAGAGGTTTAAAAAGGGGATGACGAGCCCGGCTCCCAGCCCGACGAGCGATGAGGGAACGATGAGCTTTCCCAGGGTGATCCAATCGCGGCTCAGGAGGTGGTCTTTGAGTCGTCGAGCCTTGGCCTCGAAGGGTGGATCGTCGATGCGAACAAAGGGAACGAGGGCGGCCAAAGAGGCGATCGCAGCGATGACGAGGGACCAGCGCAGCCCTTCCAGCTCCGTTCCGGTGACCTGAGTCAGGGTCCGCGAGAGCCAGCCGATGCCGAGAGCGGCGACGATCGTGGCCGTCGTCTCCGTCGCGTGGGAGAAGCCGAACAGATAGATCCGGTGCTCTGGGTTGGAATTTCGCATGAAAAACGGTGCGGCCGTGGCCCAGTGGATCGTAAAGGCCATCCCAGATAAGAGGGC
>Ga0315338_1002021_pt1 | contig 22095 bp, 16 predicted proteins | sample ASW8metaG_FD_204518 | JGI IMG/M metagenome (GOLD analysis project Ga0315338, IMG submission 204518) | Ammonia-oxidizing marine archaeal communities from Monterey Bay, California, United States - ASW #8 | ecosystem: Environmental > Aquatic > Marine > Coastal | place: USA: California | collected... | reverse complement strand
TGTTGACGATAGTCGAAACGAATGGCTGTACCGACAATTTCTACCCCAGATATCCAAAATGTTCTGTTCAGATTTCCTCGGACTAAATCCGAGGGTGTTTCCCGCCTGAAACAACCGTATGGGATACTGTGGGATAGCATGGGAAATAACAAAGGGTCAACGAAAAAAGGTAGTAAATATATGTACTTGGAAGAATTCATGGACCACTACATTTGCTCTCATAGACCACAACATTTTGTTTTTTCTTGGCTGCAGGACCTATTTTAGGAGAACAAATCATAAACAACAAAACAATACAGTAATCATGGTAAATAAGACCCTAATTTTAATGTTCTATATTTGTTCTTTTAAATCAGTGCAATGCGTCAGATGGCCTGTAAGCCGGGTTCTGTTCTTCTCCAAAGAGAAGAGATGGCCATTCATCTGGGACGTTCCTTACAGAACGCCTCGAGCGACCGACCCGAACAACAGCGCGGAAACCCGCTAAATGCCGTCCCTATTTGGTCTTGCTCCCGGTGGGGCTTGCCATGCCGGTCCCGTTACCGAAACCGCGGTGCGCTCTTACCGCACCATTTCACCCTTACCCTGGCCTAAAAGGCCGTTGGCGGTTTGTTTTCTGTGGCGCTATCCCTGGGGTCACCCCCGCCGGGCATTACCCGGCACCGTGTTTCCGTGGAGCCCGGACTTTCCTTCAGCCGCCCTTGCATAAGCTCAGACGGCCAGCAGCCATCCGGCCATCTGACGCAAGTCTAATGTCGGTGGGTTAAGCAGGAAGGTCAAGCAGCATGAGATAATTTGCAGGCCAATCTCTAAATTTGTCACGGTCAGAAAAGGCTGATTACCCAAATGAGCGAAGGATTTTTCGGAATTAACGACCTACGTGCTCATCATGTGAGCACAGAGAGAAGACCAGCCAAAAGTCTCTTGCACTCATCATCAGCCACGCCGTCAATCTGACCGGGACGAAAATGACGCTGAAAGGCTATAAGAGTCTGTTCAAAACTGGCTTGCCCATCAGGTGCAATCCCGTAACCATAGCGGCGCAGCCCTTCTTTAAAAGAACAGCTCAATCCCTTATCCAAACGCGAAGGCCATAGCCCGATGCCCTCGCCTGCCAATTGTTTCCAAGGAAAAAGCTCACCCGGATCTTCCTTTCGCTCGGGCGCAACGTCGGAATGGCCGATTACACGCTGTGGCAAAATAGGGTGGCGGCTAAGAATATCCTTAGAAAGGGCTATTACAGCTTCGATCTGAATATCGGGAAAGGCACGATAGCCAAATTCATGTCCTGGATTGACGATTTCAATCCCGATGGAGCGCGCATTGATATCCCGCGCCCCAGCCCAATAGGAGATGCCGGCATGAAAAGCACAATGGTTTTCGGAAACATGTCGATAGATCGTTCCGTCCTCGTCAACCGTATAATGAGAGCTAACGCGGGCCTCAATGTCGCACAACCTGTCGAGCGCCTCGATGGCCGTGCGCATACCGGTGTAATGCATCAGAAGAATATCAACGGACTGACCCTCAAGGCGCACAGTGCAATTCGGTGAAGAGCGCGGGACAATATCAATCAATGGAGCTCTCGCATGTCTTAGCTGATCTTGTTTGCGGCAGGCCGATAAATCGGTAATGCCTATTTTTAGAACAGTGACAGAAAGAAATCGACAATGACAGACGTCTTAGTAACGGGTGCCAATCGCGGTATTGGCCTCGAATTCGTACGCCAATATAAAGCCCAAGGCGCAAGGGTCTATGCATGCTGCCGCACGCCAGAAAAGGCGGATGACCTCAATAGGATTGCGCAATCATCAAAGGGCAAGGTGACACTCCATAGACTCGACGTAACATCAGAAGATGACATTAAGGGGCTGGTGAATGTGCTTGACGGTGCGCCACTCGATATCCTCATCAACAATGCCGGGATCAGTGGCGATCTTCATATGTTTGAGCCTGCTGAGCCTAAAAAGTGGGAAGAGGTATTGCGGGTGAACACTATTGCCCCCTTTCGTATTGCGTGGAGTCTGCGCTCCAATTTGGAAAAAGGCACACGCAAAATTATAAATATCAGCAGCGGTCGTGGTTCGCATAGCCGACACCGCGGCGATGGGATTGCTTATTGCTCGTCCAAGGCCGCATTGAACAGCTCGATGTTCGGGCTTTCTGTTTTGTGGAAAGAGTTAAACTTCATCATCGTGATGTTCGCCCCCGGTGTCGTGATCACTGATTTAAATCCTGGGGGTCGTCTTACACCAGAGTTTTCGGTGGGCCATATGTGCGAATTAATTTCAGGCTTCACACTGGCCGATAGCGGACGCTACTTGAACTATGAGGGAAAAGAAGTTCTGTGGTGATTGCAACACAGAGTGATGCTTCAACAACACTCATATGCGGTGCAACAAAGTTAATCCCTGCTAACCGCTTATCAACATGACACAATTTTTGTCCAAAATATTTAGCGTTTCAGATGTAATAAATTTTACAAATTTCAGCTTCAAATTTATTTAGCGATTTAATGCCTAGTTCGTGACAAATCCTATTGGAGTGCCTCCAATCATAGTGCAGACTTCACCTGCTGATGGAGAAGGAGGACCTACCATGGCACGTGAGCTACGAGTTCTAGCTGTTGGTTTTGTCTTCGTATTCCTTGGAGCAATCGTGATTGGTGTTTTCTAAAGACACTACTCATTAGGGGGAGTAATAGGGTCGGGTTGCTCCGACCTTTTTTCTTGTAATCATGGCGAATATCCGCATCTCCTTTATCGGCGACAGCCTTATCACAGGAACCGGCGATCCGGATTTTTTGGGGTGGCCCGGACGGCTTTCAAAAGCCTCTGCAACCCGCGGGCACGAAGTAACCTGTTACAACCTCGGCATACGCAAAGACAGCAGCGCGGATATTTTAAGGCGCTGGCGCGCCGAAGCCGAAGCCCGCATCGCCAAGGCAGAGGATAACCGCCTAATATTTCAGTTCGGTGTGAACGATACCAAAGACAAAGCCGGCAAGCTTATTATCGAGCCTAACCAGGCTGTTGGCCAGGCACGCGACATTTTGAGCGCTGCAAAAGAATTGTTGCCGGTTTTAATGGTCGGCCCGCCGCCGATCGAGGATGATACACGCAACGAGCGAATTGTAGATCTTTCCGTGCGCCTCAGCACGCTATGTGGGGAATTAGAAATTCCTTATTTTGATTCCTTCAATGGTTTGCGCAAAACAAATGTATGGTCGAATGCGCAACGTGCAGGCGACGGTGTACACCCCATTGCGGCCGGTTATCAGATTTGGGCCGAACTTATTGAAGCATGGCACGCATGGCGCGCCTGGGTGCCTTAATAACTATTACCTATCTCCCCCCCCTCGCGGGTAGTTAGAAATATCAAATCCGCAAAAACTCTTTTGCGTTCTCGGAAAGAATTTTTTGCTTCTGTTTATCGGTAATATCCGTGTCTATGCCGCCTCATCTGCGCGAGGATCGTAATTGAGGATGGGAGCAAGCCAGCGTTCCGCCTCCTCAAGACTCCAGCCTTTGCGGTTAGCGTAATCTTCCGCCTGATCGCGCTCGATTTTACCTACGCCGAAATAGCGCGAATCCGGATGGCTAAAATAGAGCCCCGAAACCGAAGAGGCTGGCCACATGGCGTAACTTTCCGTCAGCTTTATTCCAACGTTCTTCTCTACACCGAGCAAATCAAACAATATCCCTTTCTCTGTGTGATCGGGCTGCGCAGGGTAGCCGGGAGCTGGGCGGATGCCGCGATAGCTTTCCGCGATTATTTCCTCATTGGTAAGATCTTCGTTCAAGGCATAGCCCCAAAATTCTTTGCGCACGCGCGCGTGAAGAGCTTCTGCGAAAGCTTCGGCCAAGCGATCTGCAAGGGATGAAAGCAAGATCGCACTGTAATCATCTTTATCCGCCATGAAGCGCTCGACGATCACCTCCTCACCAATTCCGGTTGTGACCGCAAAACCTCCTACATAATCAGCTTTGCCGCTCGATTTTGGTGCGACAAAATCAGCAAGCGCCAAATTAGGGCGATTACGCTCCCGCGCCATTTGTTGACGTATTGTGTGGAGCGTAGCATGCAACGCGTTGCGCTTATCATCCGTATAAAGAATAATGTCATCGCCCTCGGAATTGGCCGGCCAAAACCCGACAACTGCGTAAGCGCTCAGCCATTTCTCAGCCACAATTTTCTTGAGCATAGCCTGCGCATCCTCGAACAGCGCACGTGCAGTTTCGCCAGAGTCTTTGTCTGTTAGAATATCGGGGTAACGCCCTCGCATTTCCCAAGTGTGAAAGAAGGGCGACCAATCAATATGATGCACTAATTTTTTGAGATCATATTCGTTGAAAGTTTTAACTCCAAGAAAATTAGGCTTTGGGGGACCGTAACTCGACCAGTCAGGTGAAAAGCGGTTGTTCTGAGCCTGGAGCAGCGTGGCGCGGCGTTTCATATTGCGCGACTTGGCGTGGCTATCAGCAATTTTACGATATTCTTCCTTAATGTCCCTGACATAAGGCCCCTTGGTTTGCCGCCCCAAAAGCGACGATACCACGCCAACCGCGCGTGAGGCATCGGTCACATACACTGATTGCCCCTTTGCGTAATTGGGATGGATCTTTACCGCGGTGTGTATGCGCGAAGTCGTTGCACCGCCGATCAGAAGCGGAATATTGAAATCCTCGCGTTCCATTTCAGCAGCGACATGGCACATTTCATCAAGCGACGGCGTGATGAGGCCCGACAAGCCGATAACATCAGCTTTTTTTTCGCGAGCCACTTCCAAAATGCGCGCCGCCGGAACCATGACGCCAAGATCTTCGACCTCATATCCATTGCATTGCAACACAACGCCGACAATATTTTTGCCAATATCATGCACATCGCCTTTGACGGTCGCCATGACGATAGTGCCCGCTGCCTCACGGCGGCTACCTGCCTCTTTCTCCTCCTCCATAAAGGGAAGGAGATGCGCCACTGCTTTCTTCATGACGCGGGCGGACTTCACGACCTGGGGCAAAAACATTTTTCCTGAACCGAAAAGGTCGCCGACGACGTTCATCCCGTCCATCAACGGGCCCTCGATCACGTCTAAGGGGCGCTTGGCGCGCTGGCGCGCTTGTTCAACATCTTCATCCACAAAATCGGCAATGCCATGCACCAGCGCGTGGGTTAGACGCGCTTCGACCGACTCTTCCCGCCAAGCCAAGGTTGGCACTTCCGCCACCGCACCATCTCTTCGGTATTTTTGCGCTAGCTCCAGGAGATGCTCGGTCGCCTCCGGATTTCGGTTTTGTAGGACATCCTCAATGGCTTCGCGCAGCTCGGCTGGCATGTCTTCATAAACAACAAGCGCACCGGCATTGACGATCCCCATATCCATGCCCGCTTTGATTGCTTGATAGAGGAAGGCCGAATGCATCGCCTCACGCACTGCGTCATTGCCGCGAAATGAGAAAGAGATATTCGAGACTCCGCCCGAAACATGGACATGGGGCAAAGCCTGGCGGATACGCCCCACCGCATCAATAAAGGCACGGGCATAGTCATTATGTTCTTCGATGCCAGTGGCGACCGCAAAAATATTGGGATCAAAAATAATATCTTCCGGCGGAAAGCCGACGCGCCCGACAAGAATTTCATAGGCGCGTCGACAGATCTCAAATTTGCGCTCGGCAGTATCAGCTTGACCGGTTTCATCGAACGCCATAACGACGACTGCGGCCCCATAGCGCTGCACTTTCTTTGCCTGCTCAATGAAAGGCCCTTCACCCTCCTTCAGACTGATGGAATTCACGATCGGTTTGCCTTGCACGCATTTCAGACCGGCTTCGATCACACTCCATTTGGAGGAATCGATCATCACTGGAACACGCACAATGTCGGGCTCGCCCGCGATGAGATTGAGGAAGCGCGTCATCGCTGCTTCGGAATCGAGAAGGCCTTCATCCATATTCACATCGATGATCTGTGCACCGCTTTCTACTTGCTGCTTGGCAACCTCCAGTGCCGTCTCAAAATCATCGTTCTTAATAAGCTTGCGAAAACGCGCAGAGCCCGTGACATTGGTCCGCTCGCCGACATTAACGAAGTTCGTGTCCGGTGTGAGCGTGAATGGCTCAAGCCCAGCCAAGCGTAGATATAGCGGTTTCTCCTGCAGTTTTCGTGGCGCGATTCCAGATACTGCATTGGCAATGGCACGAATATGCTCTGGCTTGGTGCCACAACAGCCGCCCACAATATTGACGAGGCCACTTTGCGCAAACTCCTTGGCGTATGCCGCCATCGATTCCGGTGTTTCGTCGTAACCGCCAAAGGTATTTGGAAGGCCAGCATTAGGGTGGGCACTTACCAGTACATCCGAGACATGAGCGAGATCAGCGATATGAGGGCGCAATTCTTTCGGCCCGAGCGCGCAATTTAGACCAATGGCAAATGGCACTGCATGGCGCATGGAGTGCCAAAACGCCTCGACAGTCTGCCCGGTGAGTGTGCGACCCGATAGATCGGTGATCGTGCCGGAAATCCAAACCGGCAGTTTCTCCCCAGCCTGTTCAAAGGCTTCCTCCACGGCGTAGATCGCCGCCTTCGCGTTCAAAACGTCGAACACGGTTTCAATCATAATAATATCCGCGCCACCTCGTATCAAAGCGAGAGTTGCCTCACGATAGGTATCGCGCAGCGCATCATAACTGACATTGCGGTATGAGGGATCGTTTACGTCAGGAGAAAGGGACGCCGTGCGATTTGTCGGTCCAAGTACGCCTGCGACAAGGCGAGGACGATCAGGCGTCGAACCGGCATCACAGATCTCGCGCGCAAGACGCGCCGCCGACTCGTTCAGCTCGACAACGCACTCTTCCAATCCGTAATCACCCTGGCTGATATTTGTGGAGTTGAAACTATTGGTCTCGATGATATCTGCGCCCGCCTCAATATAGGCATGACCGATCTCGCGGATAATGTCGGGCCTGGTCAGAACCAAAAGATCATTATTGCCTATGAGGTCGTTAGAATGACTGGCAAAACGCTCTCCACGAAAATCCTTCTCAGTGAGCTCATAATCCTGAATCATCACGCCCCAAGAACCATCGAGCACAAGAATGCGTTCGAGTGCGGTCCTATGAAGCCAATCCACACGTTCTTTGCGGCTACTCATATGCCAGCTTCTTTCACGGGCTTAATGCCAAATAGATTACAGACTGCAAAAGTCAGTTCAGATTGGTTCAATGTATAAAAGTGAAACTGAGCGAAGCCCTCTTTCAGCAATAGACGAACTTGTTCTGCCAGTATGGCACCAGCAATAATTTTTCGGCTTGGCAGATCATCGTCCAAACCCTCATATATTTCGCAAAGCCAGTCTGGAATGTGTGCGCCACAGCGCTTGGCCATCCGGCATGTGCCTATGAAGTTTGTCGTCGGCATAAGGCCCGGGACGATCGGAACATTAATTCCTGCCGCCACAACTCTATCGCGGAACCTTGGAATTGCTTCATTATCAAAAACAAACTGCGTTATCGCACGGCTTGCACCAGCATCGATTTTCTTCTGGAGAGTCTTAAGGTCCTGCTCGATGGAAGCCGAATCCGGATGCTTCTCGGGATAGGCGGCAACGCTCACATCAAAATCCGCAATTGCTCGAATAGAAGAGACCAAATCCGCTGTAGATTGATAACCATTGGTATGCGCGCAATAGACGGCGCCAGGCTCGGGCATATCGCCACGAAGCGCGACGATATGGCGAACCCCAGCAGCCCAATAATCATGAATGACCTCATTGATCTCTTCACGGCTTGCCCCAACACAGGTCAAATGTGCCGCTGGGCGAATCTCTGTCTCTTCAACAATGCGTTTAACGGTTGCGTGGGTGCGATCGCGCGTCGAACCGCCGGCGCCGTAGGTCACTGAAACAAAGGCTGGACGCAAAGGGGCGAGGCGCCCAATTGCACCCCATAATTGTTTTTCCATTTCTGGTGATTTCGGCGGAAAGAATTCAAAGGAGACTGAAATTGATTCCTCCCCTGCCACGAAAGAGTTGGTGCTCATGTTGTGTTTTCCACTTTCGTCGCGCGCCGCAAAGCTCCAAGCGCCTGAGCAAACCACAATTTCACCGTCAACTTCTCGCTCTTTGCGCTTGGCGCAAACGTTTTAACTGCAAGTGACTTTAACCCAACTGCGTCCAACCAAGACTTGACCTCACGATCAGCAAATCCGAGGCGGCGATGTGCGTGTTCGATGCGTAAGAATTCCAGATCATGTGGAGCAAAATCTACAATAAGCAAACGGCCTGCTGGACGTAGAACCCGCCGAGCTTCGCGCAATGCTGCAGGGGGATCGTCCAAATAGTGCAGAACCTGATGAAAAAGTACCGTATCGAAGCTTTGTTCATGGAAGGGCAAGCGGTAAACATCGGCCAACCGCAGCTGGCAATGAGGCACATCTTTAAGGCGGTCGCGAGCGATACTCAGCATCTCCTGGCTTACATCCACGCCAACGCCGCGCGCGACATGGGATGCAATCAACTCCAGCATGCGTCCAGTACCGGTTCCGGCATCGAGAACTGATTCCATATGCTGTGTTCCAAGTGTATCGAGGATGGCTTCCTCAACCTTGCGCTCCGGCACGTGAAGCGAGCGCAATCGCTCCCAGTTCGGAGCGTTAGCCCTGAAATAGGCAGCAGCCTCGTTGGCTCGCGAAGCGCGTACTTCAACCAATCTGCGCCGGTCAGAAACCAGTACGGGATCACCATCTGGATCTGATAGAGCTATGAGTGCACTTGATAAGGCAGAAGAATCTTCGCGCTCCGATGCCCTATAGAAGACCCAAGTTCCTTCTTTAAATCGCTCGAGTAGACCAGCTTCCCCAAGGAGCTTGAGATGGCGACTCACCCTCGGCTGGCTTTGCCCAACTATCTGGGTGAGTTCGCTCACCGTCAGTTCTGCCTCGCAGAGCAGCAATAAGAGACGAACCCGTGTAGAATCGCCTGCTGCCCTCAGCATATTGACCAAATGATCGGTTGTGCATGTCATCGTGCCTACCGCCCTTACTCACCCATTGCCTAGTAAATACTATATAAACATATCTTTATATAGTTATGCAACATTGCATCTCAATAAGGGATATCGACAACTTATGAAGTTCTGGAAGCGTACCGGTTTCACAGTACGTTAAATTGCCACGCGCGAACGCCCACCTTTGACGCCCCTGCTACTCCGTATGACAGAAAGGTATTTTTTGCTCTCTTTGTACGCAACTTATTCTCTTAAAAATCAAGCGCGGGCGAATCTTTTGTACTTAATGCGATGGGGCGTTTCAGCATCGATCCCCAGACGACGCTTACGGTCTGCTTCATAATCTTGATAATTACCCTCAAACCATTCGACGTGAGAATCACCCTCAAAGGCGAGCATATGGGTTGAGATTCTGTCGAGGAACCAACGGTCATGGCTGATAATCATAGCGCAACCGGCAAAGTCTTCGAGCGCGTTTTCAAGCGCACGCAATGTTTCAACATCAAGGTCGTTGGTCGGTTCATCGAGCAGTAGAAGATTAGCCCCTGATTTTAACATCTTGGCGAGATGCACACGGTTGCGTTCTCCACCTGAAAGCTGACCGACTTTTTTCTGCTGATCGCCACCTTTAAAATTAAACGCACCAACATAGGCGCGGCTAGGAATAACGCGCTTACCAAGTTCAATGTTGTCTTTCTTGTCAGAAATTTCCTCCCAGACTGTTGCGTCTGCTTTCAGTGAATCGCGCGATTGATCGACATAGCCCATTGTGACGGTCTCGCCGACGCGTAGCGTGCCAAGATCCGGCGTCTCTTGCCCCGTCAACATACGGAACAATGTTGTCTTGCCTGCACCATTAGGACCAATCACACCTACAATTCCGCCGGGCGGTAAATTGAAATTTAGATTCTCGAATAAAAGACGGTCGTCATAACCCTTGCCAATCTCCTGAGCTTCGACCACTACCGAACCAAGTCGTGGGCCAGCTGGAATCGTTATTTGAACCGCCCCTTGACGCGCATTTTGGGATTTAGCCAGTAGTTCTTCATAGGAATTAATGCGCGCTTTGGACTTTGCTTGGCGCGCACGCGGTGAAGATTTGACCCACTCGGCCTCGCGGGCAAGCGAGCGCACACGCGCCTCCTCCTGACCGCTTTCTGTCTCAAAACGTTTTTCCTGCGCATCGAGCCAAGTCGAGTAATTGCCTTCATGTGGAATGCCATGACCACGATCAAGTTCGAGAATCCAGCCCGTAACATTGTCAAGAAAATAGCGGTCATGCGTAACGAGAACGACTGTTCCTTTATATTCGCGCAGAGTCCTCTCCAGCCACGCAACCGATTCTGCATCGAGATGGTTAGTCGGTTCGTCCAGCAGGAGAATATCTGGTGCTTCGAGCAGCAACTTACATAAAGCCACACGACGCTTCTCACCGCCTGAAAGCGTGTCAACCCTGGCGGCCCCATCGGGACAGCGAAGAGCATCCATCGCCATTTCAACTTGCGAATCGAGATCCCACAAATCATCAGCGTCAATTTTGTCCTGCAGCTCTGCCATTTCATCAGCGGTCTCATCAGAATAATTAGCAGCGATTTCGTTATAGCGGTCGACGAGCGCCTTTTTATCAGACAATGCCTCCATGACGTTTCCAACTACGTCGCGTTTCAGGTCTAGTTCTGGTTCTTGTGGAAGATAGCCGACCCGCATCTTGTCCGCTGCCCAAGCCTCGCCCGTGAACTCTTCGTCGTCACCCGCCATGATACGTAGAAGCGTCGATTTGCCAGCCCCATTAAGCCCGATGACGCCAATCTTCGCCCCGGGATAAAAGGACAGCCAGATATCACTCAACACCTGACGTCCACCCGGATATGTCTTTGAGAGGCCCTTCATTACATAGACAAATTGCGGCCCCGCCATACTTTTTTCCTTAAAACGAAGTAAAAAACGTGCGGGTTTTAACGAACAAAATCCCTTGCCGCATCGCCGCAAGAGGATAGTTCAAATATTGAAGAAACGATCAAGCTAGAACTTGATTTGAGCGCGCGAAAGCACCGACACCGCATCTTGGCCTTGTTCGCCATTGGCATTGACCTGATAGGCCGCATTGGCTTGCAACGCCAAGGCGCCGTCAAGGAAGGTCGTTACGTAGCCGACGGTAAAGTCTGACTGAGGAACAGATTCAAAACGTGCACGGTTATTCAGAACATTCTCAAGCGAAAGATTCACGAAATTTGTGCCACCAAAAGTTTGCAATGGCTGCGTAACCGCAATGCCTAAAGCGTCATTGCCCAATATACCCTGCTTGGCCAACGAAAACCCGTAAGACCGACTGCGCACGGGTTCACCAAAATTAACAGTACTTGTATTAAGGTTCAATTGGGTGATGCCCTCGGTATAGGCCACGGTGGTGACCCAGCCCTCACCAAAGCCAACACGCGCCGAAATCCCCAATGCAACTGTCTCTACACCGGCTGAATTCGTTATAGGCATAGACATCTCGTTGACCAATAGGGAAGCGGCCTCGCTGGCACGCGAAGCGCTTACGCCCACTTCAGCCCAATCAGTCACGTTCCAATTCAATCCCGCCGACGCGGTTTCAATCATCGCTGCCTGGGAACTTAGTTGTAGAGCCACATCGCTCGGTATCGGAGTCGCAACATCAAATGTTCCACCCAAGGACGAAGACGTGCGACCAAAGTGGAGACTGATTTCATCCGTGATCCCCATCTGTGCACCAAAATAAGAACCCGAATTGCCTAAAGCGACATGCGGGGAGTTCATGCCCGTTCCCGCGATCACAGGATTATCAAATAAACCGCTCGCTCGACGATCCAAGGATTCGCTACCTACGGGATTATTCCAACGCGCAACATCCAGCTGGAGGCCAGGAAGCAAGCTCACGGACGCAAAAACATCGCGAAGAACGAAAGCCTCGTCAGTAATGCTCGATCCTGAAAGCAAATTATAGGTTGGAATACGCGAATAGCGTCCGCTCGAATAATAACCATCAACGGAAGACTCAAATGCATAACTGGTTCCGCCGAATTCCTTTCTGTTCGAAAACAAAGAAAACCGGTCCTCTCCAAAACTATGATAAGCAAGAGGCGAACCATATTTGCTTTGGCCGTCTGTGCTATGTGATGGAGTAAAAGAGTCAGAAACTGATATGTCTTGCGCCCAACCAGGCGCAACAGCGCACACGCTGCCTGCGAGCACCGTCATAGCCGCCATTAATACGCAGCGGTGCATAACAATTCCCCTACTTATTCAACCTCTTAGCAAACTGCCAACCAGATCATCGACAGAAGCCATCTCGTTCCCATTCTATCAGTTAGCCCACGCCTTGGAAATGAACGTTTTGAGCATAAAACCTAGAAAGCGGCCTATTTCACATAAAAAAATATACAGAAGGTGATTTGGTGCCGGATTATGGGAAATATACCCGCTGAAAATAGATAATAGTCAGGGCAGTCCCAACTGAAATAACGCAAATACGAAGCCATTTTTTAGGAAGTGCGCGGGCAGCGCGGGCCCCAAAATAGCCTCCCGGTATGGCCCCCGCCATAACGACAAGCGCGTAGGACCAAATTACCACCCCTTGGAAGACGAATATGATAACTGCCGTGCCATTGATGAGCGTGCTTAAGAGGTTCTTCTGGGCATTAGAAATTTGCGTATCGCTCTCGCCGGCGAGAGTCAGGGCAGCCATCAGAAGAATTCCAACTCCGGCACCGAAATATCCACCATAGACGGCAAAGGCCAAACCTAGGCCAGGTACAAGAGCGGCATTAGTCCCGGTACTCAGTTTGGATATTTGGCGGACAATCCCATTACTGAAAACAAAGAGAAGCGTTGCAATACCGATGAGCCAAGGGATGAGCACGTTAAAAAATTCATTACCCGACGCCAAAAGTAAGATCGCGCCGATGGCACCACCAACGATCGCAACCGCGCATCGAGCGGGCAATTTCTCGCGCACAGCGCGCAGCTCGAGGATGTAGGCGCGCGCCGACATTACAATGCCTGGCCAGAGCGCGACTGTATTGGTGGCGTTTGCAACAACCGGAGGAAGGCCTAAAGCCAAAAGAATGGGAAAGGTGAAAAACGTTCCGCCACCGACAAGTGCATTGATAACACCCCCCAAAAAACCCATCGTTGCAAGTATGCCTATTTCATGAAGTGGCATGCATTGCAGCTTTCCATACGAAAACAACGCGATCAAAAAGGATCATCTATGGAGGTCTTGCATTAATGATCGGATACGAGTCGCCACTTCGGCTATGTAATCCGGTCTCAGATAAGAATAGGCCTCAAGCTGGCCCTCATAGGGACGCGTCAAACCTTGGTCACGAAGGCCTCGGTAGAATTTTTCGAACTTCACGCTGCCACCCGATAAAGCAGCGACATATACCGGCTTACCACTCGCCAAAGCCTCAGAAACCATGTTTACCGAATCGCAGGTCACTATCAGAAAGTCCGCCAATCCGAGTATGCCAAAATAGGGATTAAATCCATTACCCTCCCAGAAAAAATTTGGAACCGCAGCAATGGCGTCTTTAATGGCGATTACGTTTTCTTTTCCGGTCCGCCGTGACGGCGTTACCAGCAGAGAACCGCCCAAGCTTTGCGCAGAACAGGCCAATTTTTTTCCCAAAATTACTGCGCTGTTCGGCTCAAAGCTATAGGCCGCATTCGTGCCACCAAGAAGCACACCGATGAAAGGCCGCCGTAATCCAGAGACATGAGGTGACAGGCGCGCAGCACCAGCATTAAGGGTCTCAATGGTAATGCGGTGCAATGCACCGCACGTTGTGATGACGTTATCACCTTTAAGTCCATCATGGCGCGGTGTAACGACCAGATCAAAATGCGCAACGGAGATGGCAGGATTTTGTAATTGAACAATGATAGTGCGTTTACCGCTGCAACGCGCTTTTGTCCGAATGAACAATGACGCGGCCACGCTTTGGCGGCCTGTAGCGATCACTAGATCAGGCCATGGGGCCTCTAACTTATCGCTATGTCTGGCAAACCCAAGCGATTGGACAAAACGAAAATATGGTGTCAACTGCCGCCACGGGGTTCGTAACGCTACGCGTTTGATCGTAGGTTCAACACCAAGCGCTTCGGCAAGCCCAATACATTGGCTCTCCATTCCCGCTTTTCCATCCGTGACTACCCAGCAAGACGTGGAATTTGTCACCAATGGAAACTCCTAAAAGCCGAACATGTGATCGAGGCTAAAGGCAGTATCGCCATTCATAAGCCCATGATAGCCAAAAAGCCGACAGGTGGCGTCGTGAATAATGACATAGCAACCTGCGCCGGCACCCTCTATTTGGCTTTGCGAAAATGTCTCGTGCAAATGCCAAAACTTCGAACCCCCACAGGGAATGCGCAAGACCTGCTCAACAACTGCTTCACCTTTGACAGACATCAAAATGAGTTTTGTATCCGAGAGCGCATGCCAGGGCTTAGAGGCAGGATAAATGAGGTGGCAGAATGTCTCATAGGGAGGGGTGCCTATGCGCAGAAAGAGCCGCGTCGTAAGACCCGGCGGCGGACCTTTATAGGATTGTGGTTCGTTCTTGTAGGTCGCCAGTGTGTTGTAAATATGCGCACCAAAGCTTGTTTCCGCCTGATGATCGCTTAGGTGGTCACGATAGCGAAACAAAGCATGCATCCACCCGTCGGCGTCATTTCCAGCATCGAAATCATAGGCCAATTCCATATGCCCATAGCCGCTCTGAAGCGTAGCGTCTCCAAGTATATCACGCACGTCGAGAGCAATGGATTGGTTCCGTGCGAGATTACCTAAGGGATGTTCGGCGACTGCCGCGCCGCTTGCATCAAAGAGATTCACCTTCAAGGGAAGATATTTCTGAGCCGTCGACATCGGCGTTGGCATGACAAGGCTGGTATACCGTTCAATCGGTAAGATCGGCCCAGGGAGAATGAACCCTTTGCCCAATAGGCCACTGAGGCGAGGTAACTTCTTGTCTAGAGCAAGATCTTCGCGCTCGACATTCGGATGGGCAATGTTGCGTCGGCCATCTTTACGTACAACTTCATAACGCGGACGGATCATGTGTTTGCCAGCTCGAATTTCAATTTGCTGCGGCCAGTTGGCGTCCGGCAGAAGTTCCGCCGTGCGAAGGCCGTAGGTTGCAAAAGGCGGAATGGGTTTTTCTAAATATGCAACCACATTACTGCCCATTAAATTAAGACCAATCTCTCCTGATGAAATCTCTACTGGATGAGAATTCTGCACCCATAGGATGACCTCTTCGCCAACATCCGGTGCCGGCAGCCCTGCATAAAGATTGGAGGGCCAAGAATTCGCATCGTGTGTGCAGGAAAGCGAGTCTGAGCTATCGCCATATGTGTCGAGCGCATATTTTACGATGTCATGTCCTGCCGCACCGATAACATGAATAAACAGCTGCCCGGTAAAGTCAGACAAAGAAAACCGCTCGCGCAAGGCTCGGCTGTCAACGATAATTGGGGCGCCCGCAGCTGGCAGCGGATCGCGCCATTCACACAGCTGATGCCCATCTTCAGCAAAAAGCGCACAGTAAATATATCCGGAAGTGCTTCCATAATTGCCCCAATAATTGACGGTAACAAGGCGCGTATGTTGCCCGCCATGATCACGAAAAAAGGCAAAATTGGTTGCAAAATTTAGTGTCGACAAATAGTGGCGGTCTAGCGTCTGCATATCTTCTGGCAAACGAATCCGATCAAAGCTCAGATAGTTTGCGTCAGGAGAAAAAAGAGCTTGCAGGCGCTGTTCGGTATTAGCTGTATCAAAATCGGCAATGAATACCGTACGATGTGGTACCTTACTCAATTCGTCGATCGGCCGCGCTGGCACGCCAAGCAATTCACGTCCTGATTGCTCAAGGTCTTGAACAAAGAGACCGGCAATCTCTATGTCCTCAAACGGATATAGTGTGTTGAAATCAGCTGTGAACCCGTGTGGATCAAATATCGCAACTGGCCCGTTGGACTTTAACGCATCAAGTAATGCGCGCACGGATACCCTCGTCAGTGGGTGCGTGATCGCCTTATAGAAAGCGTTGCCACCAGCTGCGTTGTTGAACGTCTCAATCTTCAACGTCATTAGCAAACCTTAACTAGCGTAGCCAAAAAGGCGTTTAAAGAATGCGCTCCGCTGGTGCCGTTTTTGCTCGCGTTGCACGACACAATCATCGGTAACCCAGTTGAGTTGAATGACACGCCTTGGGCCTGAGAAAGATTCAAAACCATGCCACGCATCGGGCGTGTTTTTGAATATTAACAAAGTGCCTTGTTCGGGTGGAACCTCAGCAATAACATCTTCAAGGTTGTCGGGAGAACGCAGCAGACGAAGTCGACCCTTAGGGCTTTCCCAAGAATCATTCATGTAGATGAGTGCCGTAATCAATTTTGTGTGGCTGTCAGAGTGAATTTTACCGTCAGCCTTGCGGCTGATACCACGAACCGTGACCGTTGTCGGTGAATGCGAAAGATCAATTTCAAATTTTTTTGAAACCGCAGCAATCATATCCGGGCCCTGAATCTCGTCTATAAATGTTTGAAAAGCGGCGCCATACTCCAAGGTTGATAGAGGAAAACTACCGGGATGCTGGACGATCGGAAAATCAGCGCTTATCGCTTCATGCGCAATCTCTTGCACAAAGCCCGGCACAATCACGAAAGGAAATGGCATAGATGTCACTTGCGCATCGCGCAATGCGTTGAGATTGATGGAGAATGGCTCCTCAATCGTTCGATGCGATGTCGTCCCTGCCAAATCGTTCATATTTCCTGGTAGCGCTGCACCGCTCAAACGGCAATCCCTTATCCAGTAACTTGAAGGATGCAGGCAATCCTTGATTCATATCAACCCTATCCAAGCGGCGTATGCTGGCCTATGGAAATCGCCCAATGGTCCTGAGAACGACAATAGAGTGGAGAGCAAACATGTCTGATATCCGGGTTGCGGTCATAGATGACTGGCAGAATATTGCAGCTGAAAGCGCTGATTGGTCTGCGCTCCAGCAAAAAGCAGAAATCGTGTTCTTCCAGAAGAATTTCCCAGTTGGGGCCGAAGAAGAGGCTTCAAAGGAATTGTCCAACTTCGATGTGATTTTGTTGATGCGCGAGCGGTCTTCGTTACGCGAACCAATGTTAAAAGGTCTCCTGCGCTTAAAAATGATCTCCGCCACAGGCGCGAAGATCCCCCATATTGATGCGGCTTATTGCACGGAAAAAGGCATTGTCATCTCGCAATCGACTGCGTCAGTCGCAGGCTATGCAGCAGAAATGACCCTGGCGCTTATGCTCGCTGCCGCGCGCAAAGTACCGATGGGCGACGCCAATATGCGCGCAGGAAAGTTTCAGGACGGCTTGGGATTAGGCACCGTCCTCAGAGGACGCACACTCGGGGTCATCGGCCTAGGCAAAATTGGCAAGGATGTGGCCCTATATGGCAAGGCGCTTGGCATGCGGGTTGTCGCGTGGAGCCAAAATTTGACCGATGAAAATGCGGAGGTGGTAGGCGTCGAGAGGGTAGAGAAAGAGCAATTGCTCGCCCAGTCCGATGTAGTGACATTGCACCTGGTTTTGTCCGAGCGCTCGCGTGGTGTGTTAGGCGTAAAAGAACTGGGCTTGATGAAAGAGCAGGCAATCCTTGTAAATACTTCGCGCGGACCATTGGTGGACGAGAATGCACTTCTAGAAGCGCTTAACGCCGGGCGCATTGTTGCCGCGCTGGATGTTTATGATGAGGAACCGCTTCCCGCAGAGCACCCAATCCGTAGCGCACCAAATACCGTGCTTTCACCCCATCTTGGTTTCTCAACTAAAGAGGTTTTCCAGGGATTCTATCAAGGCGCAATTGACAACATTGTGGCATTTCTAGATGGATCGCCCAGCCACGTGGCTAACCCAGAAGCCCTTAAGCAACCAGAGAAAACCCAAACGCGATATAATTAACTTATTGTATTTAAATAATAAAATTAGAATTTTAGCCCTCTCGTGAGCTTGAGTTGTGCGCACTTGTGGATAATCCTCTCTTCCACTATATAGTTTCACAAGAACTGTACGGATAATAATATTAATAACAAATAATATATGTTAAATAAACTGCGGTAGGACTGGAAGGACCAAAGATGGCCAACAAAATTCGTATACAAAGTGACAGTAACGCCCATGACCGTCCGTGGCGCGTCGCTGTGGAAAAGGGCTTCTTCAAAGAAGAGGGCGTTGATGTCGAATATTACGAAGACAACCCGAAAGGTGTTGCAGGACGCGTAGAAAAATTTAGTGAACGTTGGAAAGAATCAAATCTCGCCGAGGGCGCATTGGAAGTTTATCCCGTCTGCGAATGGGGCGCGATCGAACGGGTCCAGCAACTTGGTCATGGCCGGATCATTGGTCTCGATACGACTGCACGCACTGGGGCAATTATGGTCCGCGGTGATTCCAAAATTACTGAACTTGCGCAACTCCGTAATGTTCCGATCGCCGTCTCTTGGCACGCGGGAACATTTTATGCCGCCATCGAGGCCCTCGAAGAGATCGATGTGCCTTATAATGATATAAAGCTGGTCCACGCCAATGACCGCCTTGGTGCACTACTCGACGGCGAGACAGAAGCGGCAGCATTGATGGAACCGCTAGTCAGCCGGGCCGTATCAGCAGGCTGCCGCAAACTGACTGACTTACGCTGGCGCGGCGGGATTGTTGTCAGCGACGAGGTTGATGATGATACGGCAGATAAAATTATGCGGGCTCTCAATCGAGCCGTCGAATACTTAAAAGAAAACGAAGAGACCTCGCGCGAGGAATTACTGCGTGATTTGACACCAGAACAGCGCAAAACAGGGCTTCTTCCTGAATTGATTGGTGCACAGCACTATAAATCGACCGAATTCGGCGAGAAAGTTGATTGGATGATGGAACGAGGATTGTTGAAAGACGCTCCTAAATATGAGGAAATTGTCCGTAGCAAATAAGACTTTCAAGTGTTTTGACTATTGGCCCGCACCTCATCTTGAGGTGCGGGCCTATCTATTTCCAGCAGCGCATAACACCCCCATCGCCTTCCATATCCAGAATATTTTGTGCGGCTCGTCTCTCATCACCAGTCTTACTAACCTTGACGTTAAACCCATATTGTGCGTAATCCGCACAAAATAGTGTAATTTCGAACGGTATTTGGCGAGGTTGATCTGGGACCCAGGAGAGTTCGAGACACTCGAAGTAATCAGGCGATGATGGACATTCAGATTAACGATCCCAAACTAAAAAACGAAATTCCTAAGCGCTCTTTTGTAACTGCTATTGCACGTGGCTTATCTGTTATGCGTGCGTTCCGCGATCAATCAGACCGGCTAACACTCTCCGATGTCGCACGCCTCGTGTCATTACCGCGTGCAACCGCACGGCGCTGCCTCCTAACGCTACGTGCTTTGGGCTATGTAGAGAGCCAAGGTCGTTATTTCAGTCTTTCGCCGCAAGTTCTGACGCTTGCGCAAGCCTATCTGTCTTCCAGTCCGCTACCGCGTGTTGCTCAAAACTCGCTGGAGCGTGTCAGCGAGATATTGGGCGAGTCTTGCTCTCTTTCACTACTGCACGGCGATGAGGTGATTTATATAGCCCGGTCAACACGAAAACGTATTGGCTCACTTCACCGTGATGTGGGTTCGCATCTGCCCGCGCACTGCACCTCAATGGGCCGTGTTCTTTTAGCGGCACTGTCTGATGCTGACCTTGAGGCCTATTTAGAGACCACACGCTTAGAAAAATTCACGCGTAGGACGGTTACAGATAAAACTTTACTTCGTGCACAAATCGATAAAGTGAAAACGCGAGGATATTGCATCGTCGACCAAGAGCTTGAACTAGATTTACTTTCGATTGCTTTGCCGGTTCACAACGCGTCTGGCCGGGTCATCGCAGCACTAAATGTGAGTGCGCAAGCAAGCCACATTACAAAAAAGCAACTAGTAGACAAATTTCTGCCTGTCTTGCGTGACGCAGTAAGGGAAATGCGACCGCTACTGATCGGCTAACTGCGAACCTACCCCTGCACACTAACAATCAAGTCCTTAGATTTCCCGATGCCGCTCTCGGGGATTTTGCCCTCTCCCTACTCTGATGCCCACTGAGCTCGGCACCTGCATCTCGCGCTAGAGTTACACAGATTGGCACCGCCACAAGAGAAACCGTCGCGATGGTGAAAAAGGTGAGCATAAAATCGCTGAGCGACGGCGTCTCACGACCACCCAGCACCATAATCATCGACAAAATACCTGCCGAGGCCGCCACACCCAGGGTCACGGAGAATTGTTGGATCATGCTGTGGAATCCGATCGCCGCACCGGTCTTTTCAACCGGGATATCTGCGTAAGCGAGCGTGCCATAGGCAGTGTATTGTAATGAGCGAAAGACACCTCCGAGGAGTAAAGCGGCATAAATCAAAATAACGGGCCATTCGGGACGAAAGAGACCACAAAGAACAATGAACGTTGAGCAGATAAGTCCGTTCCAAATAAGTAAATTTCGGTAACCAAATCGCCGTACCACTGGCGCGGCAGCAGCCTTCATAAGAACAGAGCCTACAGCGCCAACAAAGGTGATCATTCCACTGCGTGCCGCGCTCACTCCAAATCCTAGCTGAAGCATAAGCGGCAGCAAAAACGGAAATGCACCGAAGGATAACCTAAAAAGAACGCCACCTACCCCTGCGACAAAAAAACTATGAATGCGCAATAGGCGAAAATCGAGGACGGGTGAGGGATGGATACAAGCATGACGAAAATAGAGCGTTCCAAAAATGACGCTGACTAGGAGCGCGCTCAAGGCAAACGCAACTGGCAATGAATCACCGCGCATCGATTCGAGCACAAAAAGAAAGGATGACAGAGTGACACCAGAGAGAATTGAGCCTCTCAAGTCGAACGGCTTTTTTTTGGCTTCTTTGATCTGCGGAATGAACAGGGTTGCCAGCACCATACCAACCAAACCAAGCGGCACATTGATGTAGAAAATCCAGCGCCACGACCAATATGTGGCGAGATAGCCGCCGAGAAGCGGGCCAACCATTGGCCCCATCATCGCCGGAACAAGGACCCACGACATCATCGCCACGAATTGCGATTTTGGAACGGAGCGTAATAGAACCAGACGGCCAACCGGGACCATCATCGCGCCGCCAATGCCCTGAACCACGCGCGAAGCGATAAGAAACCAGAAGCTTTGCGAAAGCCCGCACAGGATGGAGCCCAGCACAAAAATTCCAATTGCAAGGCGAAAGACGGTACGTGAGCCTAACCGGTCGGCAATGGCGCCACTGATCGGAATAAACACGGCAAGACTTAAAAGATAGGCGGTGACAGCTGCGCTGAGGCGTAAAGGCGGGACACCAAGCGATTCACCCATTGCCGGAAGAGCCGTGGCGATCGCGGTAGAATCGATTTGCTCCATAAAAATTGCGCTTGCCAAAATAAGCGCAATAACTCGTGGAGAAGCAGGTATGAGCGCGTTGGATAACCCAGAATCGGGCATTGTAGACATGATGGTTGAATTAGCGTTGGTAGTAACACTTGTCGACTAAAATACGGGGTGGAATAGTTACCGCCCCTTATGGGTTCAAGCTTCGTCGGTAGGTGCCTCTATCCGCTAGGAATAATACCCTCTTCGCGTAAGTGTTGTCGGCATGCCGCACCCTGACAGAGCCAGGTGCCATCGGCCTTGGTAATCTCGCGTAATTGGCCACCATTCGAGCCATCTTTCAGAGGATGAAATTGAACATCAATTTCATCCCCCTCTGCAACCGAGTCAGGTGTCCAAAGGGATTGTGAAAGCTGCCCCGTAGAACCGGCTTCGAAAGACCAAACAGCGCTAGTACCGTCTTCAGCTGTCACTTCAATATGCAGCCAGGTATGCGGATTGATCCATTCAAAATCCGTCACCGTGCCGCTCAAATTCGTCGTCACGCCCTGGTCGAACATGGCAAAAGAATGATGGGCGATCGCGGGCAGCGCCAAAAAAGACGCAGCGACTCCGGTGAGAGCAAGGGCCTTCAGTTTCA
>Ga0315338_1002020_pt1 | contig 22101 bp, 24 predicted proteins | sample ASW8metaG_FD_204518 | JGI IMG/M metagenome (GOLD analysis project Ga0315338, IMG submission 204518) | Ammonia-oxidizing marine archaeal communities from Monterey Bay, California, United States - ASW #8 | ecosystem: Environmental > Aquatic > Marine > Coastal | place: USA: California | collected... | reverse complement strand
AATACGATAAAGATTTAATGGAATTTTCTAAAAAAATTGAAAGTGCAGAAATGACTGAAATTCTTTCTATTGGAAAATCTTTAGAGTTAATAAAAGATATTGGTGATGCAAAAGAAGTTTGTGATAGATATAATTTAGACAAAATTACCGGCACACATGCAATTGGTCATGCTAGAATGGCAACAGAGTCTGGTGTTGATATTAAATCAGCTCACCCTTTTTGGGGTTACCCATTTAGTGACGTATCAGTAGTACATAACGGTCAATTAACAAATTATTGGAACAACAGAAGAGCACTAGAAAATAAAGGTATGAGATTTATGTCTGAATGTGACTCTGAACTTATCGCCGTATACTTAGCAGAAAAAATGAGAAATGGCGCAACTCTAGAAGAAGGAATGAAAGACTCTTTAAAAGGACTTGATGGTGTGTTTACTTATTTTGTTGCAACAAAAGATTCTTTAGGGATGGCAAAAGATACTATGGCCGCAAAACCATTAGTGCTCTATGAATCGGATAATTTAGTTGCAATGGGATCAGAAGAAATAGCTATTAGATCAATTCTACCACAAGAAATTGATACTTATGATCCATTTGATGGCGAGGTAAAAGTATGGCAAATCTAAAAACTGCAGGAAAAAAATCAAAATCCCAATCAATGGGAATGCACACGGAAGTTTTAACAGGAAGAACTCAGCAAAAATTTTTTAACCCAGATGAGGCAGAAAACTTTTACTATTTTGGGACTCACGATGTTGATTTTAATAAAAGAACAGAACTCGATGTAAAAGACATGGATGCTCCTGATGCTAATAAAAAAATCGATAGCTTAATGAGTGAAGGGTATGGAACAATTGTAATAAAAAACCCTCAAGGAAAACATAGTTTAGGAGTTGGAATTTTAAATAAACTAAATCTGATTTTCGAAGGAAGTTTAGGATATTTTGGTGTCGGATCATGTGACGGACCAAACGTAAGAATTAATGGAAGAGTTGGATGGTCTTGTGCTCAAAACTTAATGGCTGGAAAAGTTGTTATTGAAAAAAACGCAGGATCAAGTTTTGGGGCTGCTATAAGAGGCGGTGATTTAATTTGTAAAGGTAGTGTTGGTGCTCGAACTGGTATTGACATGAAGGGAGGCACAATCATAGTTGGTGGAGACGCTGGAGCTTTTACAGGATTTATGATGCAAAGAGGAAGAATAATCGTTCTAGGAAATGTTGGAATAAACTTAGGCGACTCTATGTATGATGGAACTATATTTATTGGTGGCAAAATTGGATCATTTGGAAGCGATGCTGTTACTTCTGATTTAACTTCTAGTGACAAAGATTGGCTAAAGAGAAAATTAAAAGTTGCAGAAATTGGTAAAAATTTTGATGTTAGTAAAATGACAAAAATAGTAGCTGGTAAAAAACTTTGGAACTATGACAATTTAGAACCTACTGAGAAGAAAGGAGCTATCTAATGGCTAAGAAAAAATCTAAAAAAAAAACTAATGGTAAAGTTGGTGGAAAAGCTGACGTACATATAAGTGAAGATGGTAGCAAAAACAAAAGTTTGCTTGGGCAAAATGTAATTTTTACTCCTGAAGTTATAGACGATATTCATATAAAATCTCAGTTAGGAAGATACAGAATGCGAGGAATGGCATTAATGAAAAAAATTCCTACATTTGATGATTTAGTTTTCTTACCAGGAACTCTTACAAGATTTGTAATCGAGGGTTACAGAGAAAAATGTGAAACAAAAACTGTAATTGGTCCTAGATGCGAAAACCCAATTGAATTAGATATTCCTGTTTATATTACTGGTATGAGTTTTGGTGCACTTTCTTATGAAGCAAAAACTGCTTTAGCAAGAGGTGCTACTATGGCTGGTAGTGCTACCTGTTCAGGAGAAGGTGGAATGATACCTGATGAAAGAAGATATTCTGAAAAATGGTATTATCAATGTATTCAATCAAGATATGGTTTTAATCCACACCACGCACAACTTGCCGATGCAATAGAAGTATTCATCGGTCAAGGTCAAAAAGTTGGAATGGGTGGACATTTAATGGGTCAAAAAGTTACTGATCAAGTTGCTGAAATGAGATCTTTGCCTTCTGGTATTGATCAAAGATCACCCGCAAGACATCCTGATTGGCTAGGCCCGGATGATTTATTTTTAAAAGTTCAAGAATTAAGAGAACTAACAAAAAATAAAGTGCCTATTCAATTAAAATTAGGTGCTGCAAAAGTTTATGATGATGTTCGTATGGCTGCAAAATGTAATCCAGACTCTATTTTTTTAGATGGTATGGAAGGATCAACCGGTGCTGGCCCTCATATCGCTGCTGCAAACACGGGAATTCCTGGTATTGCCGCAATTAGAGAAGCAAGAAGAGCTTTGGATGATGTAGGACAAACTGGAAGAGTAACATTAATCTATGCTGGTGGTGTTAGAGATGGTGCAGATATGGCTAAAGCTATAGCCTTAGGTGCAGATGCAATAGCAATTGGAACCGGTGCATTGATTGCACTAAACTGCAACAAAGATATCCCTGAAGCCAACTTTGAAAAAGAAATGGGTGTAAAAGCTGGTCAATGTTATCACTGTCATACTGGTCGTTGCCCAGTTGGTGTTGCAACTCAAGATCCTATTTTAAGAAAAAGACTAAATCCTGATGATGCTGCGTTAAGAGTTTATAACTATTTACATACAATGACTTTGGAAGCTCAGCTTCTGGCTAGAGCTTGTGGAAAAACTAACATTCACTCGTTAGAGCCAGAAGATTTAGCTGCGTTAACAATGGAAGCTTCTGCTTTAGCAAAAGTACCTTTAACTGGAACTAATCACACTGTTGGTGTTGATGACTTCCATAAAATATAAGGATTAATTATGGCTAAGAAAAATAAGAAAAAAACTAAAAATAAAAAAGAAAAAAAAATAAAATTAGGAACCTCAAAAGAGACTGCTAGAGAAAAAATGATCGGTCAACATATCGGTTACAGATATGATGTTAATATGTTACCTGATTACAAAAAAATTACTCCCTTTCTAAAAAAATATGTAGAAGCTATGGGATGGGATGATTTGAATTGGTTAGAAGATGTTCATATGGGTTATGAAGAAGGTAAACCTGCTGTGTTTGATAGAAATGCTAATGGCTGGGTTACAATTCCAAAAAAAATTAAATTACCTAACAACCAACAAGACAGAGATATGATTGCAAGAGAACTTTTAGTTAAGTTTCAAATGTCTCCTAATCATCCTTTGGTTGATTTGAAAAAAGCATATTTGAAGTTTTAAATAGCAAGCTCACCTCAAAGTTGTAAATTATTTAACGAGGTTTAAATTGTCCGCAATTTACATATACTTATAATTAATTATATCTAAAAAAAACGGTTGTTCTCCATGTCACTAAACCTATCATATAGTTATAAAAATAAATATGGAGAAAGATTATGACTGATCAATTAGGTGCTCTTACAACCGTATTTACAGAATTTTACTACTGGATAACAGTGGTGCTTATGTTTTTAATTCACGTAGGTTTCTGTATGTATGAAGTAGGTGCATCGCGTTACAAACATCACCAACATACTCTTATGAAAAATACAATGCTGATACCTTTGGTAACAGTAACTTGGTTTTTATTTGGTTGGTGGATATACTGGGCGTTTCCAACTGGACCAGGACTAGCACCTTCAATAATGAATGAAAGTGCTGCTCTGATTACCGATGATTCACTTTTTAGTGCTAAATGGTATTTACCTAATAGTGATTTAATGGCGGTCAATTTAGGTGACCATATCAGTGGTGTTTTCTGGGCTGCGTTCTTGCTATTTTCTTGGACAGCTGCATCAATCGTTTCTGGAGCAGTAATTGAAAGAATTACAACTTTTGCATTTGGAATTTGTGCTATTGCAATTGGATCTGTGTTCTGGTCAATTGACGCTGCTTGGGGATGGCATTTCGATGGCTGGATGCTTAAAATTTTAGGATATCACGATGCGTATGCATCAGGAGTAATTCACGCAGTTGCAGGTGGATTTGCTTTAGGTATTCTTATGGTTTTAGGACCAAGAATTGGTAAATTCTCATCTAGTGGAGAACCAAGAAATATAGGACCAAGAAATCCTTGGCTGGTTACAATTGGGTTATTCCTAATTTATACTGGTTTCTGGGGATTTTATGCGGCATGTAATATACCGATATTCGATCTTGGACCGGAGTATGGAATGGAAGGCGTAACATACTTTACAGCAACAAACATATACGTAACCCCTACTACACTTGGTGGTATTACAATGAACTTCTTGATGTCATTATCAGGTGGATTATTGGCTGGATATGTGATCGCTAAAGGTGATCCTTTCTGGACATACTCAAGTGGACTAGCAGGTATCATCTGCGCTTCAGCAGGTAATGATTTATATCATCCAATACAATCATTGATCATAGCTATGATCGGTGTTGTTATTGCATATAAATTACATTATTGGGTTGAGCGTAAATTTAAAATTGATGATGCAGTTGGCGCAGTAGCGGTACACGGTTATGCAGGAGTCGCTGGACTTATAATTTGTGGATTTGTTCTTAATGGATATCCTTCATCTGGATACAGTGTTGGATCTATGTGGGTAGGAACAGATTATGCACCAATCAATCCTTTGGGAATGTTCATAGGTGCAATTATAATGTTCGGAGTTCTTGGATTAATACCAGGCTGGATTATAGCTAAAGTACTTCATGGAATGGGTAAGTTAAGAATACCTCGCGAAGTAGAAATAGCAGGTCTAGACTACAACTTGTTGGAGGCTGCAAGAGATGATGAAAAAGCAGTTTCCTCATCAACCAGGTAAAGGAGATAAATTATGGCAACAGTAACAAACTGGATTGATCATTTAAGTGCAGCTGAAGTTCAAGGTGCGATATATCCTGGCGTAGGGACCGAAGGTATCTTAGTGATAGTTCTGGTAGTAATTTGGATTGGATGGCATGTTATGACAGATGCATCTGAATCTAAAGAGCTTTCATCATTAGCTAGAAAAAGACATAGTGCTAATGATCACAAAAGCAATATTACCGATTGGTAATTTAAGTTAAAAATTTGGGCGCTACTTAAGTGTAGCGCCCTTTTTTTTTGTGAAAATTATAAAATGACTGAAAATAATAACGAAGAACTTAGACCTCGCAAAATGAGAGGTGTTCCTTTTCCTAAAGCAAAATATGGTGTTATTTTAGCAATAGTAGTGATTATTATTGTTAATCTAATTTATTATAAAGAAACATTTTTTTCTTTTTTTAATTGATTATGTTACTTTAGATTATGACAAAAAATTTATCCAAATTAGCTAAAGAAAAGAAAATAAAATATTTTTTAATAAGTTTTGTAGATTTATTTGGTGTTTTAAGATCAAAATTAGTTCCTGCTCAAGCTATTGGTGATATGCAAAAAAATGGCGCAGGATTTGCTGGGTTTGCTACATGGTTAGATATGACTCCTGCTGATGCTGACATGTTTGCTATTCCAGAACCAAGCAGCTTAATTCAATTGCCATGGAATAAAGAAGTTGGTTGGTTAGCTTCTGATTTATGGATGAATGGTAGACCGGTAAAAGCTTCTCCAAGAATAATGTTAAAAAATCAGATAGACAAACTCAATAAAATGAATTTAAAGATGAAATCTGGAGTAGAATGTGAGTACTTCTTAATTTCTCCAGACGGTTCAAACATTGCTGACCCTAGAGATATTCAATCCAAACCATGTTATGACCAATCAGCTTTAATGCGAAGATATGATTTAATCAAAGAAATATGTGACAGCATGATCGAATTAGACTGGAAACCTTATCAAAATGATCATGAAGATGCGAATGGACAGTTTGAAATGAACTGGGACTATGATGATTGTTTGATTACAGCAGATAGACATGTTTTTTTTAAATTCATGGTAAAAAATCTAGCTGAAAAACATGGTCTAAGAGCAACCTTTATGCCAAAACCATTTGAAAATCTAACAGGTAATGGTTGTCATGCACACGTATCTCTTTGGGATGGAAAAAAAAATAAGTTTTTGGATAAAGGTGATAGATACGGCTTAAGCAAACTAGCTTATAACTTTCTTGGAGGATTGTTAAAGAATGCCCAACCATTATCTGCATTTTTTAATCCCACAATAAATAGTTATAGAAGAATAAATGCTCCACCAACAAAATCTGGAGCAAGTTGGTCTCCAAGTAGCATATCTTATACAGGCAATAATAGAACACACATGATAAGAATTCCTGACGAAGGTAGATTTGAATTAAGACTAATGGATGGATCAGCTAATCCATATTTATTACAAGCAGGCGTAATTGCAGCAGGACTTTATGGATTAAATCATAAGTTAAATCCTGGCGAACCGTTAAATTGCAATATGTATACAGACCACAAAAAATATCCAAACTTAGAAAAATTACCCAACAATATTGGGGAATCTCTAGAAAAATTAAATGAAAGTAAAAGCCTAAGAGAATCTTTTGGTGATGATGTCGTTAATAGTTATTTAAAATTAAAAAAACAAGAAATCGAGGATTTTGACAAAAACGAAAATTTTGACAAAAAAAAATCAATTACTGATTGGGAAAAAAGTAACACTTTAGATTGTTAAACATGTCTGCTGAATCTGAAGTTTCAAACTGGAAATATTCACATTTTTTAAAAAATGAGAAAAATAACTTTAATAAAAATGATATTTTAAGTGTACTTCCAAAACAAGATATGGATGATGCGTACAAAATAATATCAAAATGGGATAATTACTTTCCTACTCCATTAATATCATTAAATAAACTTTCAAAAAAATTAAAACTCAATAAAATTTTTTATAAAGATGAATCTAAAAGATTTCATCTAAAATCATTTAAAGCGCTAGGGGGAGCTTACGCTGTTGAAAAAGTTACAAAAGGAAATAAAAATGTAGTCATTTCTACAGCTACAGCTGGAAATCACGGAAGATCTGTTGCATGGGGATCAAAAAAATTAGGACTTAAATGTAAAATTTTTATTAGTGAGTATGTAAGCGAGTCTAGAGCTAAAATAATGAGAGATTTTGGTGCAGATGTAATTAGAGTAAAAGGAAATTATGAAAACTCTTTAAATGAATGTATTAAACAATCAAATCAAAATAATTGGCAAATAGTTCAAGATGTTGCATGGCATGATTATAGATTAGTACCTAAGTTAACTATGGCAGGATACTCTGTAATGATGAAAGAAATTTCTGAGCAAATAAATAATCAACAAATTTCACATGTAATATTGCAAGCAGGAGTTGGTGGAATGGCAGCTGCAATGGTAGCTGGTATAGCAAGATATTTAAATAATATACCTAAAGTTATTATAGTAGAGCCAGAAAGTGCTGCATGTGTTTTAGAAAGTATTAAGACTGGAAAAATTGAAAAAATTTCTATTGAAAAAGAAAGTTTAATGGGTGGTATGTCTTGTGGTGAAGTATCTTTAGTTCCCTGGCAAATATTAAAAAATTCTGTAAGTTATTGTGTGACGGTTTCTGATAATAATATTTCAAAAACAGTTAAGCATCTTGCAAATTGTGAATTTAGTGATGAAAAAATTATTGGAGGAGAATGCTCAACTCCAGGGATTATAAGTTTAGTTAGTTTATGCAATGAAATTGTAACTAAAAAAAAACTAAATTTAAAGGAAGACTCAAATATTCTTTTAATTGGTTGTGAAGGTGATGCGGATGAAGAATTGTATACAAAATTACTAAATTCATAATTAATATTATGAAAAAATTTATTAAAACAAAAATAATAGATAAAGATATTTATAAAATTTTTAAACCAGAAATTTCTCCAAAAAAAATGTTGGAATTGGGAGTATTTGGAGGTTCTTATTTTGGCTCAAAAATTAAAGAATATCCTAAATCTTGGCTTCATAAAGCTAAGCTAAGTAAAAACTTTGATGTAAACCTTAATCGTTTTAAAGTTAAATCAGGTTTATCCAGAGAACACTGGATGGAAAAAGGATGGATTTTTAAAGAAGATCCTCTAGGATGGTTTCAGTGGTATTGTAGATTTTCAATGGGGAGACGAATTCCTTATATTGACAAAATTCAAATCAAAAGATGGAAAAATTTCAAACGCCATGTAATTGCTATAAATAAAAATTGTGAAGAAGGAGACTTAAACTGTAGAAGAAAACAACGTCAAGCTATCTTGCAATGGGCGTATAATCCTTTTATTTAATGTTTTTTAGTTATTTTAAAATCTTCCTGTAAGTAAATATAACTGCAAAAACAACTATAAGTGCCGCAATACCTTGTTCTCCAAGACTGTTAAGTAAACTAATCAAATTTGAAGTAACTTGTGAACCAAAAAAAGCTACATCTGGACCAAATAATATTTCTGCAATAACAGAAACAGCCAATAAAAGCACACCAAGCTCAATAAATTTACTCATATAACCTGTAATTTTGGTAATCCACGTATTCATAATTCTCCTTATTTTATTTGATTCCCTAATTTTTTATAATGTAAAAATTAGGGAATCTATTTAACCAATCAGAGAGAGGTAATGTTTTAATTAATTGTAACTATTTATAAAAATTTAAAATTATAATAGCTGCAACTAAGCCTACTATTCCTGCGTCTCCTAGTCCTTGAACTAAGCCTACTATGTTATCAGCTACTCCTCCTACAAATGGAACATTTCCACCAAGAAGAGAAACAACGATAGCCAGTCCTAGCAAAGCTATAACGATACTAGTCAAACTATGAATAGTACCTGAAAGACCTTGTAATATTTTCATATTAGCTCCCTTTTTTATGTTTAACATTATGCTATAGAATCACTCTATAGCGGTGCTGGTACGCTAACATACTATATATAGATTGGTAGACTAAATTATCCTTATAAAATGCGGTTAATTGAAAGAATAATTCACTCCCCAATAAAATGATGAATAATTGATCTTTTTTGATTCTTTATTCTATGTTCGAATAAATATAGTCCCTGCCAAGTACCTAATAATAAAATACCATTTTTAACACTCAAAGATATTTGATTGTTGGTTAATGCAGACTTAATATGAGATGGCATGTCATCTATGCCTTCTGCTGTATGCACATATAACTCGTTATTCATCGGAACCAACTTATTAAAGTAATTAATTAAATCAATCTGAACATCTGGATCTGCATTTTCTTGTACAATTAATGATGCGCTAGTGTGTTGAATGCTTAAATTCAATATACCATTTTTAAAATTTAACTTATTAACCCATTCAATAGTTTTATTTGTAAACTCATATAATTTTTGACCAGTTGTTGTAATTTCTAAAGTATAAAATTCTTGTATCATTTAATTTTTGTTTTAAAATCTATTCCATACTCAGATCTTGGGCCTTTTCTTAAACCAAATGGACCCGGAATAAAAATAGTCATAGGATTTGTGCCTGACTCTAAATCAACTCGGTGAAAATTATTAGCTGATCTATAGCCAATATATCCAGGATGTCTCCAAAATTTTCCTTTTTTTGTTGTTTCCCAGTACCCTCCTTTAATCACAATTGTTATATATGGACATAGATGATTATGTACTCCTTCGCCGTGATCATTGTCTAACATTTCATGAATTAAAATATTGAATGGAAACCATTTAGGACGATTTTTAAACAAAACATAATATCGATTCATCCAAGGTTTAGCTTCATTATATTTGGGATGTGAAGGACCTCTATCTAAAACAGTTTTTTTTCTTCCTAGTTTTTCAAGAAAATTAAGTAACATTTTAGTTCAACTTAATTATTGAATTATCTCTTACAATATACATGTTATTATTTAATACATATGGTCTTGAAATTTTTCCATTATCTATTTTTAGAATATTTTTTGACTTACCTGTTTTAATATCGATGATGATTAATTTACCATTACTTAAACTTAAGTAGATTTCATCTCTGGTAACTATAAATCCTTCTGGCTTTATATTGTTTTTTTTGTATTTTTTAATCTGTTCAAATATATTGGTCATTCTTACTATATTTCCATTTCTAGAATCGATTAACACAAGATAGCCTTCTAACGTTACAGTAAAAACTAATCCATCAGCGTAGGTAGGTCTTAAATTTGAATTTAAAGTTTGCTTCCATTTAATAATTCCAGTTCTCTCATCCAAAGCAAAAAATTCATTTTTATTATTGGAAAAATAAATTGAGTCATTCTCAGAAATTAAATCAGAATTTTTAAGAGAAAAAGAATTTTCATATATTGCACTACTTTGTGTTGGTGTTTGCCACATAAGGTCTCCTGATTGGATATCTACAGAACTCACATCTCCTAACGTATTAATAAAAACAACTCTATTTTCACTTATAATTAATGATAGTTTTTGTTGAGATTTAATAAACGATTTTTCTGTTTTAAAATTCCATATTTCTTTACCATTTTTAATAGAAAAACATCTTAATATATTTTCAAAATCAACTACAAAAAATTTGTCCTTATATATTTTAACTTGTGAGTTAAATGGAGATATATTATTTTTTGACCAAATTAAATGACCATTCTTAATGTTGATTGCATAAAATTTAGCAATGCTATCTGAAACTACTAAAGTATGTTCATTAGTTGCAAAATATAAAATTGGTTTATGTTTTTTTTCTATTTTAGAGTAAATATTATTTTTCCATATAAGTTTAGAGTTTTCATCAAAATTTAATATTGTTCCTTTATCATCAAAAAAAATTATATTATTTTTACCTGTAAGTAATAATTCTGGTTGAAAATAATCAAATTGGCTAATTTTTGAAAATTTATATTTAGATGATTTTTTTAAATTTCCCTTAAAACTTACTACCCCATTATTGTTTGTTAAATTATTAACAAAACTTTTTTTTTTAAAATTATCTCTTAATTTTATTGTTAAATTGGGATTAAATTCTTTTTCATATACTTTAGCTTTTTGGAATATTTTTTTTTCTATTACATTATTTGTTGATTTTAATTTTTTTGATTTACTCCAAAATCCAGTTTTGCTATCTAAGGAACAATTCGTTATAAAAATAATTGCAAATAAATAAGTAAAAATTTTATTCACTGAAATCTTGACGCAACCTTTTTTGTGCTTCTAATTTTATATTTTGATTACTTTTTTCAAAACTTAAAATTTGGTTGTAAAATTCTTTTGCTTTTTGATTTTGATTTTTGTAAAGAAAATATTCAGCCATTAAATACAACGCATGTGATTTCCATACACTATCTGAATTTATTAGAGGATTTAATATTTGAAGTAAACTGTTTTCTGATGCATGATCAGCATTAAATAATCCTTTTTTATATATTATTAAGTTTTTGATTTCCTTTTCTAAGTTTGTTTCTTCAATCATTACGTCAAAATATTTATTAATTTCTTCTTTTGAAGCATCTATTTCACTATCGATTATAAAATACAAAGCTAAAGGTGAATAGGTTGAATCTTTTTCATTTATTATTTGTATTAATTTATTTTTTACATTTGTTTTGTCTGCCGAAATAAAATCAATGATAGCGCTGTTATATTTTTCTGCTATTTTATTTTTTTTATTTTTTTGAATTTCTTCATAACCAAAAAATCCGAAAATAATTAATATTATTGTTGATAAAGATATAATCAATATTTTTTTATTTTTTATAAAAAAATTTCTAATTTTTTCGTTTCGAGTATTTCTGTTTATTATTGATATTTCTTCGTCCATTATTAAATCATTTTTCTTAGCACATATTGAAGAATTCCACCATTTTTATAATATTCTAATTCATTTTTAGTATCTATTCTGCAAAGAGTTTTAATTTTTTTAATATCACCTGATACATATTTTATTTCTACCTCTACTTTATCTGCTGGAGATATTTTTTTTTCTATATTTAATACGCTTATTAATTCCGATCCCTTTAATTTTAGATTTAATCTGTTTATTCCATCTGTAAATTGTAGTGGCAATATTCCCATTCCTATTAGATTAGATCTGTGGATTCGTTCAAAGCTTTCAGCAATCACTACCTTTACTCCAAGTAATTTTGTTCCTTTTGCTGCCCAATCTCTTGATGATCCAGTTCCATACTCCTTACCGCCCACAACAACTAGATCTGTTCCTCTTTTTTTGTATTCTACAACCGCATCATAAACTGGCATAATTTTTTCTTCTGGATAAAGTTTGGTAAAACCTCCTTCTGTTCCAGAAACCATTTCATTTCTAATTCTAATATTTGCAAATGTACCTCTCATCATTACTTCATGATTGCCTCTTCTTGAACCATAAGAATTGTAATCTTTTGGAAGAATTTGACTTTTCATAAAATAATCTCCTGCGGGACTTTCTTTTTGTATAGATCCTGCTGGAGATATGTGGTCTGTTGTAATCATGTCTCCTAGTATTAACAAAGGTCTTGCATCTTTTATTTCTTTAAAACCCTCTGGTTCGTCTGGTAAATCATCAAAAAATGGTGGTTTTTTTACATAAGTTGATCCTTCATCCCAATTATAAATGCTACTTTTTTTAGTTTGAATTTTTTGCCATTGCTTAGGTCCTTCTGAAACATTTGCATATCTTTTTATAAACATTTCTGCATTTAATGACTGTTTTAAAGTTTCTTCAATTTCTTTATTTGTAGGCCAAATATCTTTTAAATAAATATCTTTGCCTTCTAAACTTTTTCCTAGTGAATCTTTATAAAAATCAAATTCCATATGACCTGCTAACGCATAAGCAACTACAAGCGGAGGTGAAGCTAAATAATTAGCTTTGATTAAAGGAGATATTCTTCCTTCAAAGTTTCTGTTTCCAGATAAAACTGAAACTGCATAAATATTGTCTTTTTTTACTGATTCTGAAATATTTGTAGGTAATGGTCCAGAGTTACCAATACAAGTCGTACATCCATAACCAACTAGATTAAAACCTAATTTATCTAAATACACATTTAATCCAGCTTTAGCTAAATAATCAGTTACAACTTTTGAACCAGGAGCTAAAGAAGTTTTAACCCAAGGCTTGGTTTGCAATCCAAGATCAATAGCTTTTTTTGCTAATAGTCCTGCTCCAATCAAAACATTTGGATTCGAAGTATTTGTACAAGAGGTTATAGCTGCAATTAATATAGAGCCGTCTTTAATTTCATAATCTGCTCCTGAAACTTTTGAAGTCTTAAAAATATTTCTTTCGGTGTTTTCTTTAAAAATTTTTTTAAAATTAGTTGATGCTTCTGTTAGTAAAACTTTATCTTGTGGTCTTTTTGGGCCTGAAATTGTTGGTACAATTGTAGACATATCTAACAAAAGAGTATCCGTAAACTCAATATCATCACTTGACCACAGCCCTTGTTCTTTTGCATAATGCTCAACTATTTCTACAGTTTGATCGTCTCTTCCTGAAAATTTCAAATATTTTAAAGTTTCATCGTCAATTGGGAAAAAACCACAAGTAGCGCCATACTCTGGGGCCATATTTGCAATAGTAGCTCTGTCAGCTAACGTTAAATTTTTTAATCCCTCACCAAAAAATTCAACAAATTTTCCAACTACACCTTTATCTCTGAGCATTTTGACAGCTGTTAAAACTAAATCAGTTGCGGTAGTGCCTTCAGGTAATTTATTAATTACTTTAAACCCAATAACTTCTGGTATTAACATTGATATAGGTTGACCTAACATGCCAGCTTCAGCTTCAATTCCACCAACTCCCCAGCCAAGAACTGATAAACCATTAACCATTGTTGTATGGCTATCTGTTCCCACTAATGTATCGGGAAATAAATAATTTTCACCCTTATATTTTTCAGCCCAAACTACTTTTGACAAATATTCTAAATTAACTTGATGACAAATACCAGTTCCTGGTGGAACAATTCTAAAATTATTAAATGCTTCTTGTCCCCACTTTAAAAAAGAATATCTCTCGCCATTTCTTTGAAACTCTATTTCAACATTTTGTTCTAAAGAGTCTTTGTCTGCAAATTTATCAACTTGCACTGAATGATCTATTACTAAATCAACTGCAGAAAGAGGATTAATAGTATTTGGATCTTTGTTTTTTTTTTTTACTGCTTCTCTCATAGCTGCTAAATCAGCAACTGCTGGAATTCCTGTATAATCTTGCAATAAAACACGGGCAGGCCTAAATGCAATTTCTGTTGTTGATTTTTTTTCTTTTAGCCAATTTTTAATTGATTCAATTTGATTTTTTGTAACTGAAATATCATCTTCATATCTTAACAAATTTTCTAATAATACTTTTAAAGACTTTGGGAGTTTTGAAATTTCTTCTAATCCATTTTTTTCTGCTTCTATTAGTGAAAAATATTTAAAATCACTACCATTAATGTTGATAGATTTTAATGAATTATAAGAATTTTTATTACCCAGTTTCATATTTATAAATAAAAAGTTGCAATACAACTTATAAGAAGGAATGACATAACATAATTAAAAATTTTAATAAATTTATCATTTGTCGCAAATTTTCTAAGAAATTTACCTAATAAAGTCCAAAACGTAATACTAAACCAAGCAAATATAAAGTTTACCCCAATTACCCAAAACGATTCTCTAATATAACTATTATTACTATCTACAAAAGTTGAAACCATAATGGTAGCTACAATTATTGCTTTAGGATTAATAAATTGAAATAAAAAAGTATCAAAAAATTTAACTGGATTTTTTTGCAAAATATTTGAATTACTGGTCGAAAAAGAAATTTTATAAGCTAAATATATTAAAAATATTGAACCGATTACTTTAATTATTTGTTGAATTATTGGATAATTTTTAAAAATTACGATTAACCCAAAATTTACAAAAGTTAACATCAGAGTATAACCAAATGCTACTCCAGACATTAATGGTAATGTTTTTTTTATACCAAAATTAAAACCTGAATAAGAAGCCAAAATATTATTTGGACCAGGTGTACAGCTAGTTACTAAACAAAATAAAATTAATGAAAACAGTTCTGGATGCATAATGATTTATGCTATTGGCAATCCATTTTCTGTTTCTTGAGATGGATGAACTAAAATTACTTTTCCTTCTTTATCTATTGCTCCTAGAATAAGAGCTTGAGAAAAAACGCCAGCAATATTTTTTTCTGCAAAATTACAAACTCCTATTACTTGTTTTCCTTTTAAGTTTTCTTCATTATAGAAATGTGTAATTTGTGCTGAAGATTGTTTTATACCAATCTCTTTACCAAAATCTACTTCAATAACTAATGATGGTTTTCTCGCTTTTTCATTTTTTTTAACAGAAACTACTGTGCCTACCCTAATATCAACTTTATCAAAAATATCGTAGGTTATTTGTTCTTTCATTTTTTTAATATATAATTGATTATAATTATGAGTACAGAAAATAATATCGATCAATTATTTAAGGATTCTATAAAAATTTTAACTGATTTGATTGCTTTTAAAACTGTATCAGGAGAAGACAATAATTCATTAATTAATTACTGTGATGAAATTTTAAAAAAGCTTGGTGCAACTTCTTTTAAAACTTTTGATGAAGAAAAAAAAAGAGTTAATCTTTTTGCAACCTTAAAAGCTAAAAAACAAAATGGAAAAAAACCAATTATATTATCTGGACATACAGATGTAGTGCCTGTTTCAAAAAGTTGGAATACAGATCCTTTCAAAGCTACTATTAAAGGTGATAAACTTTATGGAAGAGGAGCATGCGACATGAAAGGTTTCATTGCATGTACTTTAGCTTATGCTCCAATTTATTCTAAATCAAACTTAGATAGAGATATTCATTTTTCATATACATTTGATGAAGAAACAGCGTGCCAAGGTGCACCTCTATTAATAGAAGAAATATTAAAAAGAGGAATTAAAGATGGAATATGTATAGTAGGTGAACCAACTAATATGAAAATTATTGATGGTCATAAAGGCACTTATGAATACACTACACACTTTAAAGGGCTGGCGGGTCATGCTTCTGCGCCACACAAAGGAGTTAACACTATAGAGTATGCTGCACGGTATATAAATAAACTTTTAGAGATTAGAGAAATTTTAAAAACAAAAACTCCAGAAGATTCAGTTTTTGATCCACCTTTTACAACTTTACAAATCGGAGGAATATCAGGAGGTATAGCTAGGAATGTTATTGCAGACAGATGTAATGTGGATTGGGAATTAAGACCTGTAGTTAAGGAAGATGGAATATGGGTAAATTCAGAAATTGATAAATTTGCAAATGAGATTCTTTTACCAGATATGCAAAAAATTTATTCAAAATCATCAATTAAAAAAGAAATAATAGGTGAAATCATTGGTTTCGATAGAGTTAAAAAATCAGAAGCTTGTGAATTGATTTCAAGCTTAACTGGTGACAACTCAAGAGAAGTTGTTTCGTTTGGAACAGAAGCTGGACTATTCCAAGAAATTGGAATTAGCTCTGTGGTTTGTGGACCTGGCTCAATCGAACAAGCTCATAAAGTTGATGAATATATAGTTCTTGATGAATTAAAAAAGTGTTTACAATTACTTGATGGTATTAAAACAAAATCTGTTTCAAATTAATAAATTGTTAACAATTAAAAATTAATTTATAATTTTACATGCCTAAAAAAAACATCCGAGACATGATTGGATATGGCTCAAAAAATTTAAACGTCACTTGGCCTAATAATGCACGTATAGCTGTTCAAATAGTTTTAAATTATGAAGAAGGTGCAGAAAATTGTGTTTTAAATGGTGATAAAAATTCAGAAGTTTTTTTATCTGAAATCATAGATGCTCAACCCATAAAAGGAAGGCATATCAACATGGAGTCTTTGTATGAGTACGGTTCACGAAGTGGATTTTGGAGGCTACACAAGCTATTTCAAGAAAAGAAAATACCAATAACAATTTTTGGAGTTGGTATGGCTTTAGAAAAAAACCCTGCAATATGTAAAGCTATAAAAGATGCAAACTATGAAGTTGCTTCACATGGATGGAGATGGATTGACTACCAAAATGTCAAAAAATCTGAAGAAAGAAAACATATGAAATTAGCTATTAAAAAGATCAAGGAAATTTTTGGAGAACGTCCTTTAGGTTGGTACACAGGTAGGTGTAGTCCAAATACTAGAGATTTAGTTTTTGAAGATGGTGGTTTTTTATATGATAGTGATTCTTATAGTGACGATTTGCCTTACTGGGAAATTAGAAAAAAAAAGAAACAATTAATTATACCTTACACTCTTGATAATAATGATATGAGGTTTGCAACAAATCAAGGCTTTAATACTGGTGATCATTTTTTTACATACTTAAAAGACAGTTTTGATGCACTTTATGAAGAAGGAAAAATAAGTCCAAAAATGATGTCAGTAGGACTACATTGTAGATTAATTGGAAGACCAGGAAGAATTCAATCACTAAAAAAATTTTTAGATTATATATTGAGATATGATGATATTTGGTTATGTAAAAGAATTGATATAGCCAAACACTGGATAAAAAATTACTCAAATTAAATGAAAACAAAAATTATTTATACAAATGGACTTATAGATCTAGCACAACCTAGATTGGGATCAAAAGTAATATTTAAAACTGATGATTTTTTTGCCTCGGCTAATAGAATTATTAATCCCCTACCGCCAGTATTTAAAGAAGGTTTGTTTGATAAAAATGGTAAATGGATGGATGGATGGGAATCTAGAAGAAAAAGAACTTCTGGACATGACTTTTTGATTATTAAACTGGGTAAACCAGGCTCAATTAAAAAAGTTGATGTTGATACTTCACATTTTAATGGCAATCAACCATCTATGATTTCATTAGAAGGTTGTAATTCAAACTCAAAAAAAATTAAAGATTTTAGATGGAAAATACTGATTGGTAAAAAAAAAACTAAAGCTAATAGTAATCATATATTTAATATTTCTTCTAAATCAACTTTTACACATATTAAGTTAAACATATTTCCAGATGGGGGAATTGCTAGATTAAGACTTTACGGAAATATATCAAAAGAAAATAAAAACTTTCGTAATAAAAAAATTAATTTAGCATCTTTATTAAATGGTGCTTCTGTTATAGCTTGTAACAATGAACACTTTGGAAAAGCTGAAAATATATTAGCTCCCGGTAAAGCAAAAAATATGGGCGATGGTTGGGAAACAAGAAGAAGAAGAGATAAAGGGTTTGATTGGATAGTAGTTAATAGCGTTAAAGGATGTAACATTTCAAACATAGAAATATCAACGCATCATTTTAAAGGAAATTCACCAAGCCATTGCTCTTTGCAAGCTGCATATATTCCTAATCTTAAATCATCAAAATCAATAATTAATCAATCAAATAAATGGAAATACTTGTTAAATAAAGTCAACTTGTCACCAAATAAAAAGCATATATTTAAAAATAAATTAATGAAGAGTAGTAAGATTAATTTTGTTAAAATTAATATTTTTCCTGACGGTGGAATTTCAAGATTTAAAATATTTGGTAAAACTATCTAATGGAAATTACAATTATACCAAAACCTATTACAAAAGAAAATTTCTCTAAATTTGGAGATATGATCACAACCGATGATTTAAAACCAATTGAAATTAATAATGGCTATGCAAGAAGATTTGATGATATTGCAAATTTAAATACATCTAAAGATAATGGAGTATCAACAATTAGTATTTTTTCTGCTTTAAAAAGATCTTTTCCAATGAAAATAGATATGATGGAAAAACATCCATTAGGAAGTCAAGCGTTTATACCAATGAAAGAAACAACTTTCTTAGTTTTTGTTGCACCTGAAGGAGAAAAACCTAATCTAAATAAAATTGAATCTTTTATAGTTCCACCTGGAATAGGAGTTAACTATAAAATTGACATTTGGCATTTCCCTCTCATATCTACTGAAGATATGAACTTTTTAGTAGTTGATAGAAAAGGATCTGGAGAAAATTTAGATATTTATAATTTAGATAAAGAAAAAATAATCCTAAAATACTAATTCCGATATTTTTTTAAAATTTATTAGTCGTTCCAACCACCAACTGATTTAACCTCTAAAAATTCCTCTAAACCTTGAGCTCCTGCTTCTCGACCTATACCAGAATGTTTAAACCCTCCAAAAGGTGCATCAACAGCAATGCCAGCACCATTAACGTCTACCATTCCTGATCTTAACTTTCTAGCAACTCGATTTGCTTTTTGTTGATCTTGAGTTTGAATATAGTTTGTAAGACCATAAGGAGTATCATTTGCAATTGCTATTGCTTCTTCCTCTGTTTCAAAAGGAATTATAGATAAGACAGGTCCAAATATTTCTGTTCTTGCAATATCCATATTGTTATTAACATCCGCAAAAGCTGTAGGCTTTACAAAATAACCTTTATCAATACCATTGGGTTTTCCTGGTCCTCCAGCTACTAATTTTGCACCCTCGTCTATACCTTTTTGGATTAAAGTTTGAATTTTATTGTATTGAGCTTCAGAAATTACAGGTCCTATATGGTCGCCTTCTTTTTTTGGATCATCAACTTTCATTTTATTTGCAAATTTTTTAACTCTTTCAACTACTTCGTTATACATTGATTTTTCAACTAACATACGAGTAGGTGCATTACATGATTGTCCTGAATTTCTAAAACATCTATTAGCACCTCTTTCAACAGCTTCTGAATCTGCATCTTTAAATATTATATTGGCTCCTTTTCCTCCAAGTTCAAGACTTATACGTTTAAAATCTTTAGCAGCATTTTGCGAAATTAAAGCACCTGCTCTGGTAGATCCTGTAAACGAGATCATATTTACATCTGGATGGCTAGTTAAAGCATCTCCAGTTGTGGCTCCATCGCCATTAATTAAATTAAATACACCTGCAGGAAATTTAGCTTCATCAATTATTTCGGCAAGTATCATCGCTGATAAGGGTGCTAACTCTGACGGTTTTAAAACCATAGTGCATCCAGCGGCTAAAGCGGGTATTACTTTTAAACAGACTTGATTCATAGGCCAGTTCCAAGGAGTTATTAGCGCACAAACACCTTTTGGTTCATAAAGAATTTTTTGATTTTTTGCATGCTCACCTAAAACTTTTTCAAAATTAAATTCTTTTAAATATTTAATAAATGATTTTATGTGACTGGCGCCTGTTCCTGCTTGCAATTGTGTTGAAAAATCTTTTGGCGCTCCCATTTCCAAAGTTATAGCTTCAGCTATATCTGGCCATCTTTTTTTGTATAGAACATAAAGACCTTCTAATAATTTCACTCTTTCTTCTTTTGAGGTAAAGGCCCAAGTTTCTAAGGCTTTTTTTGCTGATGTTACTGCTAAATTAACATCCTCAGCACTTCCTAAAGAAATAACTGCGCAGTTTTTTTCAGTAGATGGATCTATAACTTGAATTTCTTTTGGGCTTTTTGGAGCAATCCATTGTCCATTAATATAAAAATTTTTTTTATCAATCATTTCGCGAAATTATACATTCTTTATTTTTTTGCAAATAAATTTGTTAATTCATACACTATTGTTGCGGCTGCTAAAGAGGTAACCTCCGCATGGTCATAAGCTGGAGAAACTTCCACTACATCTGCTGAAATTAAATTTAACCCAGATAAACCTCTTAATACGTTCACCATTTCTCTTGTAGTCATTCCAGCGATTTCAGGGGTTCCTGTTCCAGGTGCAAAAGCGGGGTCTAAAACATCTATATCAATTGAAAGATATAAAGGATTATTTCCAACTCTTTTTTTTATTCTTTCAGCTATTTTATCTGTTCCCTGAGTTTGAAATTCATCACAATGAATAATTTTAAAACCAAAACTTTCATCATTTTTTAGATCATCTCTGCTATATAGTGGACCTCTTATACCTACGTGCATCGATGCATTATCTAGAAACAAATTTTCTTCTCTTGCTCTTCTAAAAGGAGTTCCATGAGTATATGGAGCACCAAAATATGTATCCCAGGTATCTAGATGAGCATCAAAGTGAACTAACGCTACTGGACCTTTATTTATTTTGTTTATTGCTTTTAGCAATGGAAAAGCAATTGTGTGATCTCCACCCAAACTAATTATTCCACCTACTTTATTTAGTAAATCTAGAGCACCAACTTCTATTTGTTTTATAGCTTCATTAATATTAAATGGATTGCATGTAATATCTCCTGCATCAGCTACTTGTTGTTCTACAAAAGGTTCACTATCATAATTTGGATGATAATTGGTTCTTAAATGTCTTGAAGCTTGTCTAATACTTTGAGGTCCAAAACGAGCTCCGGGTCTGTAACTCGTGCCTGCATCAAATGGAATTCCAACAATAGCTATATCACAGCTTTCAACATCTCTAAGTTCAGGTAATCTTGCAAAAGTTGATGGTCCAGCAAACCTTGGAACCTTGGTTCCGCTTACTGGCTGAATAGTTTTTTTATTTTTTTTCAAAGTATATTTATTTAACCATAACTACAATTAGAGTTATAGATGATGAATTAAGCATATTAATTAAAATTTTCCCTTGTTTGATAACCCAGTATAAAATATTTTTGATAAATCTTCCATGGCTATTTTTCTAGTATTAATATTTTCTTCATTCATTGTAACTTTAGCTCTTTCAACATGTTTATGATAATTAAATGAGTCACTTCCTCTAGCTTGCTGAACATATATTTTACCTAAAACTTGATCCACATTGCTTCCAATATAACTTTGAATTACAAATCCCATTCTTCTTTCTTTGCTTTTATTTACTCCTGACCCATGTACAATCTTTGGATGGTGTAATGACATTTGTCCTGCATTTAAAATAACAGGCTCTGTTTCATTCAATGGTACATTTTCAACAGTCTGGCCTCTTGTTAATAAATTTCCAGTACTGTAGTCAAATTTTTCGCTATGATGTTTTAAATCTTTCTTATGAGTTCCAGTCCACATTCTCATACATCCATTTTCTTCATTAGCATCTGTAATTGCTACCCACACTGTCACCCAATTGTGAGGTTCAAGACCAATATATTTTGCATCTTGATGAAAACTTACAAAGCCTTTTTCATCTGGATCCTTAATAAAAAGAGTTGTTCCACAAGCTAAAATATTTTTTCCAATAATGCTTTCAACAGCATCTA
>Ga0315338_1002019_pt1 | contig 22109 bp, 21 predicted proteins | sample ASW8metaG_FD_204518 | JGI IMG/M metagenome (GOLD analysis project Ga0315338, IMG submission 204518) | Ammonia-oxidizing marine archaeal communities from Monterey Bay, California, United States - ASW #8 | ecosystem: Environmental > Aquatic > Marine > Coastal | place: USA: California | collected... | reverse complement strand
AGCCGCCGCAGAAGTGTCCTTCGCTGTCTTGGAGGGAAATCTGCCATGGCACGTTCGTGACATCGGTTGGAGATCCTCCGACGATCGCTCCGCTTGGCGAAGCCGCTCCGACATACACCGCTGCGATCGCCGTGATGCCGACGGCCGCCAGTGCCGTCCTGGCCCAATGGCCTCGTTTGTGGACTCTCGCTGTGTTCTTCATGACCGCTCCTTGCCTGATGGGCTGTTGTGTTGGGAGCAGTGTCAGAAGTTGGTCTGTCAGGTTCCTGAACGACCCTGAACACGGTGTTCAGGAAGCATGGTGTTCAGGAAGCATGGTGTTCAGGAAGCATGGTGTTCAGGAAGCATGGTGTTCAGGAAGCACGACTGGGCAGGCTGACTGCGAAGCGGGCGCCGCCGCCGGGAGCTTCGTCGACGTCGATGTTTCCGGCATGTCGTTGCACAATGTCGCGGCTGATGGCGAGGCCGAGGCCGGCGCCTCCACTGTCGCGGTCGCGGGCGTCGTCGAGCCTGACGAAGCGGTCGAAAATTCTGGATCGATCGGCTGGCGCTACCCCTACGCCGTCGTCATCGATGGTCAGGGTCACGTGGTTGGTGTCGTCGCTGAGCGAAATGGTCACCTGCGACCGAGCGTGACGCACTGCGTTGTCGATCAGATTCGTCACCACGCGGGTGAGATGGTCTGGGTGCCCGCTCACAAGCCCGGCCGACACTGCCGAAGCATCGAGCGCGACATGGCTCGGTCTGATGGTCGTGCCGATGACGCTGAGAACGATGTCGTCGAGGTCGACAGCTGTCCCGTTGGCCCTGTCGGATGCTTCTGTGTCGGAGCGAGCCAGATGAAGCAGGTCGTCGACCAGGCGGTGCATTCTGTCGACGTCGTTCCGAACAGCCGATGCCGTCGAGCGCCACTCTTCGTCGGTGCCGTGGCGGAGGCTCACGTCGATTCTGGCCGCGATCGAAGCGAGAGGGCTTCTGAGCTCGTGCGAGGCGTCAGCGATGAATCTGCGTTGGCTGGTGCTCGCACTGTCAAGCCGTTCGAGCATCTCGTTCATCGTCTTCGCGAGTCGCGCGATCTCGTCGCTCGACTTCGGCGGTGTCACACGCCGATCGAGTTCTGAATCGGTGATCGCGTCCACCTCGGATCTGATCGCCTCGACCGGAGCGAGTGAACGTCCTGTCAGCACCCATGTCAGAGCTCCGACGAGCACGACCAGTAGTGGGCCGATCGCGAGGGCGACGAGCGTGACGCGATTGACAGTTCTGTCGAACCCGTCGAGGCTCGTCGCCACGAGAATCAGGAAATCGTCGTCCGCCACGAACTCCGTTGCTGTTGTTGGGTCCAGCGGTACCGACAGCACGACCGCACGCATGTTGCCAGCACCTGCGGTATCGGCAAGGTGGTTCAGATCGGCGTCGAATGGAGCGTCGGTTTCCTCGAAGCTGTTGCCGAGCACGTCAAGGTCGACGCTGAGGTCGGTCGAGTCGAACAGCGCACCATCGAGGCTGAACACAACGGCCAGCGTGTCGGAGTCGATGCCGGCCCCGAGCACGATGAGCTCGTTCTCTGAGTCGACTTGGGCTGCGATGTCTGCTGCTCGACTGTCGAGTGAGCGGTCGATCTCATCCATGAGCGACGACTGCAAGGTCGCGATCAGTCCGAGTGCTGCGAGTGCGACTGCGATGCTGAACGCAACGACGGCGGTGGTGGTCGTGCGGGCCCGAACGGACGTTGGTTTCACGTCATCCTCCGGACTCCGCCAGTCGGTAACCGACGCCGCGGATGGTTTCGATGGCGTGGCGGTCAAACGGTGTGTCGATGGCGCTTCTGATTCGCGAGACGTACACCTCGACGATGTTCGGGTCTCCTTCGAAGGCGTCATCCCACACGTTGTGGAGAATCTCGTCCTTCGACACGACCCGGCCAGCGTTGCGCATCAGAAACTCGAGGACGGCCAGTGCCCGCGGCGAGAGCTCGACAACGACGTCGCCTCGGCGGCACGTATGGCGTGACGGATCGCAGGTCAGGTCGCCGATGCGCAGGACGTCATCGGTGACGTCGCCGCGCGCCCTTCGCAGCAGATTCCTGATGCGAGCCAACAGCACGACGTAAGAGAACGGTTTTGTCACGTAGTCGTCAGCGCCGGTCTCGAGCCCTTCGGCCTCATCCAGATCGCCGTCTTTTGCTGTCAGCATCAGAATCGGAGTCCAGTTGCCCTCTTCGCGGAGCTGTCGGCACACGAGGTAGCCGTTGAGCCCGGGAAGCATGATGTCCAGGACGATCACTGCGTACGGGTTGTTCTGGGCCATCCACAAGCCGTCGACACCGTCGGTGGCAACGTCGACGGCGAATCCGTCTGCCTCGAGCCCGCGTTTCAGCGATGTGGCAATGCCCTCTTCGTCCTCGACGACCAGGATGCGCATCAGGCCAGTGTGGCGCGCCGTCCTGTCATCAACCTGAACGTGCCTTCTGAGGGTCGCCGCTCAGAGTCCGGTGATGGAAACCGGTGTCACGCGGTACGCGCACCGCGGGTCGCCACTGAGCAAGTGTGATGTGCGCTCGACGGTGACGTCAGGCCCGAGCACTTCTTGAAACAGTTCGAGCTCGTCGCGGCACAACCCTTGGCACGTCGCGGCCGCGTCACAGATCGGGCAGTGGTGCTCGGTGAGCAACAGCGAGCCGTCGTCCTCGGCCGTGACGTCGGCCATGTAGCCCTCCGCTGACCGCATCTCCGCCAGCGCTTGAACGGTCGCGGCCATCTCACGTGGTCCGGTTGCCGATATGCCAGCTTCGTAGGTTTCGCGTTGTTTTTGGCTTCGCCTGGCGATGACTGCGTCGAGTCCATCTTCACCAACACTGTCGCGAATAGCGGTGATGAGCTCGACCGTGAGGTCGGCATGACGATCGGGAAAGAGATCCGATGCGAGCTCGGTCAGGGCCCATGGCATTCTCGGCCGACCTCGACCGCCGGTGTTGACCGGGTCGAGACGGTAGACGAGTCCGCTGCCTTCCAGGTCGTCGAGGTGTTGGCGCACAGCCGTCGATGTCACGCCGAGGTGGTCGGTCAGCTCGGCAACTGTCGCACTCGACCGCCGTTTGAGGAAGTCGATGATGCGCCGCTTCGAGTCGGGTTCGGCGTTCATGGCCTCAACGGTACCCCGAATTTGCACATCTTGAACTTGTCGAATTCAGCTGGACGGTTGCTGGCCCGTATGGTGACCGTGATGGACATCTACGAAGCGCTCTACACGACCCGCGCGATGCGAAGGGTGAAGCCTGACCCGATCCCGATGGACGCACAGGCGAAGATCCTCGACGCCGCGATTCGTGCGCCCAGTGGAGGTAACCAGCAGAACTGGGCGTTCCTGCTTGTCGACGATCCCGACATCAAGGGCGAGCTGGCCACGATGTACGGCGAATGCATCGACCAGCTGTTCAAGACCGTCTACAAAGAACAGGCCGAGGCCGCACTGGCGGACCCTGACGGCAACGCTCCGTTCGCGAAGATGCGCCGGTCTGTCGAGGCGGCTGTTGACAACTTCGCCGACTATCCCCTGTTCCTCTTCGGGTTCTCGAGAGGCGATCGCAGCGGCGGCTCGATCTATCCTGCGATCTGGAGTGCCCAGCTGGCGGCTCGGGCTGAAGGCGTTGGCTCTTCGCTGACCACCGTTCTGGCCTTCAAAGGCGAAGCGGTGCCGAACCTTCTCGGCGTTCCGGCCGATGCAGGGTGGGCCATGAGCTGTTGCGTCCCGATGGGATACCCGACGGGGAAGTGGGGTGTCGCACCACGGCGACCCGTGCACGAGGTCAGCTACCGAAACCAGTGGGGAGCTCCCGTTGGTTTCGAAACGCCAGAGCCGCTCTGGAGCGGCAACTGAATGTCTGATGCCGGAGACGAGGACGTCAGCTCGACACAGCCGGCCGAACACGGCATCTTTGCCAACCGAACACTGAACCTCAGATCGGTCCGTGCGATTGGTTACGACATGGACTACACGCTCGTTCACTACGACGTGAACGAGTGGGAGCGTGGTGCCTTCGACCACGCGAAGGCACACCTGGCCGACATGGGTTGGCCCGTTGACGTCCTCGAGTTCGACCCGACCAGATTCACGCTGGGTCTCACGTTCGACCTCGAGCTCGGAAACCTGGTGAAGGCAACGCGCTTCGGTTATGTCGTCAGGGCCCAGCACGGAAACGTGGCGATGTCGTTCGAGTCGCAGCGGGCTGCCTACGCCGAGACGGTCATCGATCTGGGCGCAGAGCGTTTCGAGTTCATGAACACGATGTTCGAACTGTCGAGAGCCGACTTGTGGACGCAGCTGGTCGAGATTCACGACGCCTCGCCATTGCCAGGAATACAGACCTACGCCGACCTGTACCGAGCCATCGACAGCGCGCTCGCTGCCAGCCACCTCGAGGGAGCTGTCAAAGCCGAGATCACGGCCGACCCCGAGCGGTTCGTCGATCTCGATCCGCACACCATCTCGACCTTGCGGGACCAGCGTGTCGCCGGGAAAAAGCTGCTGCTCATCACCAACTCCGGGTGGGACTACACGAAGCAGATGATGGCGTACGCATTCGACCGATATTGCGAGCCAGGAGAGACCTGGCGCGATTTTTTCGACATCGTCATCGTGTCGGCTGCCAAACCCAGGTTCTTCTCCGAACGGAGTCAGATCTATCGGATTGTCGACGAAGATCAGTCGTTGATGATTCCCCACAACGGCCTGCTTGAGGCTGGTCAGGTGTACTTCGGCGGCAACGCTCGCATCGTCGAGGAGAGTCTCGGGCTCGCCAGCGCGCAGCTGCTCTACGTAGGCGACCACCTGTTCGGAGACGTCCACGTGACCAAGGACGTACTCCGATGGCGTACAGCGCTCATAGCCCGCGAACTCGAAGCGGAGGTCCTTGCATCGATCGAAGCTGAGGATGCTCTCTCGACGCTTCAGTCGCTCATGGAGCAGAAGGTGCGCCTCGACCGTCAGCAAGCCCAACTTCGGATGGAACGTCAGCGCGATCGGTCGCGAGGCAGGGAGCTCACCGCAGAACTCGACGATGTGACGGCAGGGGCCATCGCACTCGATGAGCAGATCGCGCCGCTGGCTCGGGCCGCATCAGAGCTCGGCCACTCGGATTGGGGTCCTCTGATGCGCAGCGGCAATGACAAGAGTCTGTTTGCCCGCCAGGTCGAGAAGTACGCCGACATCTACACGTCGCGAGCTTCGAATCTCCGGTATGAGACGCCCTACGGATACCTGAGGGCAGCGCGTGGGTCGCTCCCGCACGACAACGCAGGCAGCTGAGCACACAGGGACCGTGTCACCACGAGCCGCCGCCCCCTCCTCCTCCGCCCCCGCCGGAGAAGCCTCCGCCGCCCCCGCCGCTTCCGCTCGATGAAGGGGCAGTGCTGGTCTTGGCTGTAGCCGATGTGATGTTGCGTGCCGCCAGTGCGATGTACAGATGCGAGGCGTAGTCGTTCCCGAACTCCGATGAATCGAGCGCCGCTGAGGCAACGGCCTTCGTCCACGCCCTCGTCTCGTCAAGCGCTATGGCCCAAGCGGTGTACTCCCTGAGCACGCCCATCGAGGCAGCGTTCTCGACGTGCTGGGCTTCGGATCCTTCGAGGAATCTGCGGAACGACTCGATCTGGATCCACATCGCTGATCCCTCTGGCGAACGGACCAAGAGCTCCCACGAACGCACCATGCTCGAAACGGAAGCCCCAGCGATCGCGGCCCCCACGATGACGAGAACCACCCACGCGCCGCCCCATCTAGCTGCCGCTGCTCCACCAGCTGCCACACCAGCGACGCCGATGACCGCGCCGATGCCAGAAAGCACCCGCACGCGCATCTGCATCACATGACCCTTGTGGTCCCAATAGCCGCTCTGCTGCTGCCACGACTCGAGCTTCTTTTTCAGGTGGGCGCGACCCGCTGTGAACTTCTTGTCGTAGGAGTCGAGTGAGATCTTCTTGCGTTGGCCGAACATCTTGTTGACTGTTGGGCGCCAGCGGTCGTCGAGTTCCTTCTCGGTGCGGTGTAGCACGAGTGAGTCGCCTCCGTCGTCGCCCTCTATCTCGATCTCGCCCGCGATTGCGCGTTCGATGATGAACGTCGGCAGCGACCGTTTTGGCACAGCCTCGATGTACAGCACGCTCGCCTCTGTCGCCGAGATGCCATCTGGTGGGGCGAAGGCGGTTGTGGCCATTTCGGCGAGATCGCTGTGGTCGACTCGCTCGACTCCATCGAGTGACCCGCCGAACGCTGCCGCGACTGGTCCTCCGGTGTGAACTTTCTCTCTGCCGAGCCTGCGGATCACCACGGCGATCGGGATTGATGCGAGGAGTGCAGCCACGATCGCGACGAGCACAAGAGCACTCGTCGACACGCCAGGATCGGGAGCGACGCCGGTTGGCAGGAAGTCGTCTGCGAACTCGAGTGCGACAGGGGCACCGAGATCGGCGTAAATCGTGATCCCGTCAGCGGCGTCGAGACCTGTCAGAACGAGTCGAACCGCGCCAGGACCCAGCGTCTCAGTCTCGCAGTTGTCCCAGCTACCGCCAGGACCCGTGAGGCAGTCGACCTCTGAGAGGGCGCGCTCGGAGCGCAGCAACACTTCCGCCCGTTCGATGCCAACGGCCCACTCGGTGCCGACAGCGTCCCATGCAAGGTCGTCGGCGCGGGCGAGGTTCTCGAGCGGAAAGTCAACGCGGTACCGGTGTCGGCCGCTGATGGTGCTGTTCGGATCTCCGACCCTGATGCGAACCCGGAGTTCTGTCCCGAACGACTGGTCGAACACGACGAACTGGTCGGGCGCGGTCGGCGACTCGACGGCTATCGCCGCTTCGGGATCGAGATCGTCGACGTCGCGATAGATGCCGTGCCGACTCTGGAGCCCGAAGTCGTAGTCAATGACCTCTGACACCGACAGTGTTCCGTCGCTGGACAGCTCCGCGTCGACCCAGATCGAGGCGACGCGCTCCGAGTCGCCGATCGCGCTGCCGATGATCGCCGCAACCCCGATGAGGGCGACCGCGACAAAGGTGAGGAAGATGTCGAGCTTACGTCTGAGGAATGGCCGCATCAGTCGGCCAACCTAGCTCGGGGCTCAGCCGCCCCCGAGGTTGCTGATGACCTCAAGCAAGGTGGTGCCACAGACCTCGAGCGTCAGGATCGATGGATCTGGATTATCGAGATCGAGGTCCTCGAACTCCTCGCTGAGGCATTCAGCTGTCTCCAGGTCGATGCCGAAGGCCGCGACGAGCTGCTCCACGAGTGCGGGGTTGTCGCCGATGGCCTCGAAGCCCTCAGCGAGCTCATCGACTGCTCCTGGGTCAGTGAGGCTGCCGCCGCCGTCGGTCGAGTCGAATGAGGCGCCAAGACTCATCCCGCACTCGTCTTCGAGGAACATGTCGAGCCGGGCAGAAGCTGCGTCCATCTCGGTCGTATCGAAGTCGGCGAGCGCGGTGAACACTGCTGGGTTCGTGATGTCGTAGTCGAACTCAGCGAGAATGCTGCCCAGCTCGGCGAGACCATCCCTGAAGATCCCGATGTCGGAGCGAACCTGGTCGTTCGGCGCCTGACTCTGGATTTGAGCCAGCGTGTTGTCGACCAGCTCGAAGAACTCAGCGTCGAACGACAACGTCTCGAAACTGTTGAAGGCGTCGCTCTCGTCGAGATCGAGTGCCGATTGGCAGAAGTCGCTGCCACTGCCACCGGAACCACCGTTGCCGTCGGAGTCGCCGTTGCCGCCGTCAGAGCCGTCGCCGTCTGACGAGTTGCCCTGCGGATTCAGCAGACTGCCCGAACCGCTGTCGCTGCTGTCACCGCAAGCTGCCATCGTCAGCATGACGACGACCAAAACCACAAAGAGCTTCCGCATCTTCTTTTCTCCCAACCTGAGCGCCCGAGCTGCGGGCGCCATCGTCCGTGAACAACGCTAGTCGCCCTCTGTCAGTCAGCTACACCGCCGAGGGGCCGACGCGGCCATCGGACTCATGGCTTGTCAAGGAAGTAGGTTGCGAGACATGTGCAGGAACATCACCACACTCAGAGGACTCGTTCCCGACGCGACCTATGACGAGATCGAAGCCGCATCGCGCCAATACGTTCGCAAGGTGAGCGGCGTGCAAAAAACGTCAGCGAACACAGAGGCCGCGTTCGAAGTCGCCGTTGCCAAAGTCACAGAAGCAACGCTCGAACTTCTGGCCGAACTCCCTCCTCGGAAGCAGCCGCCAAAGTCCGAACCGCCACTTCGTCGGCTCGCCAGAGCCAAGGTGAGCTGATCAGTCTCCTGACGGCAACTCGCCAGAACTCCCCAGTCCAAGCTCGGCGCGCAACTCGGCCAGTTTGTCATCAGCGCGTGACAACGACACCGCCTCACGAAGCTCAGCCTCAGCGCCTTCCGGCGTCGATCCGTGCAGTTCGTGTTTGGCCTTCGCGTTCGCCAAACGATCGCTGATCTTCTCCTCAACGCTCGCAAGACTCGGCGAGTCGTGCTCGACGACCACGCTCATCGTCTCGACAGCCTTGTTCAGGGTCTCCTGCATCTTCGCCTGCTCGAGTTTGCCCAGCAGTTCCAACCGCTTCGCCGCGAGTTCCTGAACGCGCATAGCGTTCTGCTCGACAGCCGTCTTGGCTCCATCGCTCTGCTGAACTGCGATCTCGTACTGCTCCTTCAAGCTGTTGAGATTGTTCTCTGCCGCCTGAAGACGCATCGCCAGACTCGACGCCGAGTTCGTCCACTTCTCCATTGCCTCACTGTCGCCCTCACCCTTGGAGCGCTCTGCGCGAAGGATGGCCTGCTTCGTCAGCTCCTTCGCCTCGGCCACGTCATCAGCCGAACTCTCGATCCTCGACTCGAGCTTCGTGCGATGAGCAATCACCGAAGCAGCCTGCCCACGCAGAGCCTTGTCCTGCTTCTTGGCCTCATCGATCGCCATCTCGATCTCGATCTCAGGCTTCATCAGAGACTCAGCCTTGCCCCTGAACATGGTCCTGATATAGGTGATGATCCGCTTGAACATACGCCGCAGCTTACTCACCGTCGGAGCGCTCGGTCGGGCTCGACTCCTCGGCGGACTCAGCCGCGTTTTCGGGTGGCGCTGCCGCCTGAACTTCCTCGGGTTCGGCTGGCGGATCCGCCTCGGCCGGTGCCTCTTGAGCTGCGGGTTCGGCTGGCGCTGCCATTGGAAGGGCGCTGGCTCCGCTGGCTACGGCGAGGACGGGTCGGGGTGGTGACGGCTCCGGCGCCATCCCATCCCCTGGGAGAGCGCGAGTTTCCTCCGCCGCCGAGCACACCGCCGACGAGAACACTCTTCAGAATTCCGCCAAGTGCGCCGCCTCCGCCTCCTCCGCTGACCTTCGGAGCCGGCCACGACTGGCGGCGCTCGGATCTGCGTTCCTGGCGTGGAGTTGTGTCTCGTCGCGTCGAAGGAGCCTGCGTTCTCGACGACGTGCGCTCCCGGCGCTTGTCGAGGCGTGAGGTCACCCGCTCGCGATCTGATGCGCGGTCGCGGTCACCGGCTCCCGTCTGGATGTCGTCGGCGCCTTCGTCATCGCGACCCTCGCGGGCGGGGAGACCCCGTGGTGGCGCAGCCGGGGGCCCATCGAGTGGGCGTTCTGGCTCGTCGGGAACCCGTTGTCCATCGAGAAGCGCGGCTGCCGCATCGAGGTGCCAGCCGGTCATGTCGGCTTCATGGTCGATCTCGGTGATTTCCCAGAGCGATGAAGCACCTTCGAGTCGTTCCTGCAAAGTCAGGAACTGTTCATTTGCTTTTCTGAAGTGCGCGGTCGCTTCGTCGTTTTCACCAACCGACACCTTGTCGGCGAGGTCGACGATTTCGACGCCGATCTCTTCGAGCTCGCCGACGACAACGGTCTTGCGATCGGCCATTGCTGCGCCGACGCGCTTGCGGTTCTTCGACCTCAGAAACAGGACGAGCCCGACAATGCCACCCACGACGATGACGAGAAAGATCAAGACGCCGCCGCTGGAGCCGCCGCCGCCATCGGAGCCAGCCGAGTCGGCCGCACTCTCGTGGGACGCCACCGTGCTCGAGGTCGCGACTGCAGTTGTTGTAGCAGCGGTCGTCGGGGTGCCAGATGCTGTTGGTGCTCGGCGATCGGCGAGCGCCTCACCGAAACTGAGGGCTCCGGTCGCGAGATCGGCGTTGAAATCGTCGAAGGCGATGTCGATGGCGTCGAGAACCTCGCCGTCATCGAACGAGTCGCTGGCTCCAGCCAGCTGTCCTGGGGTGATGACGAGAACCGTTCCGCCCGTCTTGTCGCGCAGCGATCTCGCAAGACCCTCGACATCGGGCTCGTCATCGCCGAGTGACACGATGTGCAAGTCGACACCAACTGTCGCGAGACGGGCGATGACATCGGCGAAGGAGTTCGTAGTCCCTTCGGCTCCGCTCTCGACGAATACGCCGGAGTCGTTCAGATTCGCCGCGATCCGATCGGCGCTCTGTGCCCCGGCGACAGGCGCACCGAAGGTCACCTGAGCCACAGCGAGCACGACGACTGCGGCGAATAAGGTGAGCATCCTGCGGATCATGTTTGGCGACGATAGTGCTGCTCTTGCCTCGTCAGCAGCTTCAGTCCGCCAGGTCAGTTCCTTGGGCCACGACGCCGGCGGCGACCATCGACGAGATCTCCTCTTCGGAATACCCGGCACCGATCAACGTTGCAAGGGTGTGTTCGCCCGTTTCGGGGGCTCTGCCCTGGGGGCCAACGTCAGCGCCGACAATTCGAATTGGCGTGGCGATCGATCGAAACGTGCCGTGCGGATGTTCGATTGTGGGGAACAGACCGAGGGCGTGCGCTTGAGGGTCTCGCATGGTTTCGGTCAGCGACTGCATTGGCCCCCAGATGAGGCCGGCTTCGTCGAACAGCTCGCCCCATTCTGCGAGGCTTCGATGTGAGAACGCTTCGTCGATCATCGGCACAAGTTCGGCCATGTGGTGAAACCGGTCGGCAACCGATTCGAAACGTACGTCGTCGAGGAACTCCTCGCGATCGACAGCGGTGCAGAACTTCGGCCACCAATGAGGCTCTGGCATGTTCAGCACGATCCAACGGCCGTCGCCGCAGGGAAAACGATTGGCGAGCGGGCTGATCAGCTCGTGCCGGGCTCGCTTCGACGGTTGGCGTTCATCGACGAGGACGGCGGCGTAGTCGCTCGCCAACGTCCACACGGCGGTCGCGAACAAGCTGACGTCTGCGATCTGGCCTTCGCCCGTCGACTCGGCGAGTCGAAGTGACGCAAGCACCGAGCACGCCAGTGCGAGCCCCGTCGTGTGGTCGCCCTGCGCGGTCCGTGCCATCGGCGGCGGATTGTCGCCCTCGATCTGCGACTCGTACAGCCCGCTTCTGCCGAAGAACGCGGTGACGTCGTACCCAGGTCGCTCTGCCTCTGGTCCCGTTGTCCCGTAGCCCGTCAGCGTGGCGTGCACGAGCGTCGAGTTGTGGACGAACGCGGCTGCTGGGTCGAGGCCGAATCTCTTCTGGCGGCGTGGCAGCAGGTTGGTCAAGAAGACGTCTGCGCTCTCGAGAAGCCGATGGACGACCGCCGCGCCCTCCGGTTTGTCCAGCGCAACCGCAATCGAACGTTTTCCTCTGTTGTCGGCCTGAAATGGATGGTCGACAGCGTGCGGGCTGGCCTGGCGGGCTTGGCGGAGCATGCCGCGACTGGCATCGCCACCGATTGCCTCGACTTTGATGACGTCTGCTCCGAGATCGGCGAGTATCGCCGCGCCGGATGGCGCCGCGACCCAAGTGGCGACTTCGACGATCGTGACTCCGTCCAAGGGCTTGTTCATGGGCCGATTGTGCGTGGTCGCGGGTCGAACCGTGAAATCACGAACCGAGGCAACGTCGATTCGCTGCTGCGGCTAAGTGGACTCGCGGGCCGCGCGCTCGGCCAAGAACTCGCCATGTTTCGCGGACAGCCTGGGCCACAGATCGGCGACCTCTGGCACGTCGAGACCGAACACGGATCGGAGCCGCTCGAGAAGCTCGTCCGCGCTCTCGATGCTGTACTCGGTGACCCCGCCAGAGGTGACGTGCTTCGCGGTGAGACCCTGCTGGATCTGGAAGCCATCCTCGACGAATCGCTGCACGACAAGCCAGCTGGTGAAAGGTGACTCCGGCGCCGACCTGAGCCAGTCGCAAGTGACCTGGAGCAACGCTTCATCTACCGGCTCGTGCGCAAAATCGTACGAAGGTGCTCCGCCAAACGCGTGGTTTCTGACCCGCCAGTACTTGCCCTCGCGAAGCAGCTCGAACACGAATCCTCGTTGCTCGAAGGGACCCTCGACCAGTCGGATCGGTTCATGGAATGCGTCGCCGAAACCAACGTCGCACAGCCACGTCTCGCCATCGATCTTCACGTCGAGGATGAGATGACCGCCGAAGAAGTCGTCGCTGCCGCTGAACTCGCGCGCAACGGCTCCACCCATCCTCGTGACGTCGAACCCGATCTCGCTGAGCGCCCACCCGAAGATGCCGTTCATCTCATAGCACCAGCCACCGCGGCCGTCGTTCACGATCTTGTCGTAGATCCGATTGATGTCGAGGTCGACGAGCTGCTCGAGCTGGACGTCGATGTTCTCGTACGGGATGGCGTTGAGGTGGTGGCGGTGCAGGTCGAACATCGTCGCCTCGTCCGCCAGCGGGGATCCGCGGTATCCAATGCGATTCAGATAAGCGTCGATGTTCATGGATGCCTTCCCCAGGAGCCACGACCTGACACCTGACGCGGGCTTGACGCTACCGTCTCGGCCATGGAGCTCAAGAACAAAGTTGCTGTTGTCACCGGTGGGGCGAGTGGAATCGGTCTCGGTATCGCCGAGCGTTTCATCGCCGAAGGTGCCGCTCACGTCGCGATTGTCGACCTGAATGGCGATCTGGTCAGCTCGGAGGCCGCCAGAATCGGCGCGAGCGGTCATCAGGTCGATGTCAGCGACGAAGCCGCGATCAAACAGCTGGTCGCCGACGTCGAGACGAACCACGGCCCGATTGACGTCTTCGTGTCAAACGCCGGTTACGTGACCGTCGGGGGACTCGAGGTCGACAACGCGGAGATCACCGACATGTTCGGTGTGCACGTGATGTCGCACATCTATGCGGCGCGGGCGGTCGTGCCTGGCATGGCCGAACGCGGCGGGGGCTATCTGCTCAACACGGCCTCAGCAGCCGGATTGCTCACCCAGATCGGGTCGCTCGCGTACTCGGTGACCAAGCACGCCGCGGTTTCGCTCGGCGAGTGGTTGTCGGTCACGCACGGCCATCAGGGCATCAAGGTTTCGGTGCTCTGCCCACAGGCCGTCGAAACGAACATCGGCGCCAACAGCCCTTCGGCTGGGGCTTTCGGCACGGGAGCAGGCGTGGCGTCAGGCGACGGAGTGCTCAGCCCTGCCGAGCTGGCCGATGTCGTCATCGACGCGATGATCGAGGAACGTTTTCTCGTGCTGCCACATCCTGAGGTCGCGACATACGCACAACGCAAAGCCGACGACATCGACCGTTGGCTCGGCGGCATGCGGCGGTTCCAAGATCGACTGTTCCCTGACGGACCTGGTCCTGGCGAGTGGCTCACGGCCTGATCTTGGTGGTGGCAATGCGCCGCGCTTCGGTTTGACTGTCGGAGTGACGTTCACTCCAGCCCAGCCAGAACCCCTCGACCTCGAGCAACTTCACCACCGCCGTTACGACGTGAAGTCGTATCGCCAGAGTGACGACCGTCTTCGTCTTCGTGGAACTGTGATCGACGAGAAGCCTGCTGGGGTGTACTTCACGCAAGACCCGCATCCGCTCACGGTCCACCACATGGTTCTCGACATCGTCGTGGCTTTCCCCACGCTCGAAATCGTCGACGCCGAGCTCGTCATGCAGACTCGCCCGCACCGCGAATGCAGCGACATCGAGCCGAAGTACAAGGAGCTCATCGGTTTGTCGATCGCCCGTGGCTTCACGCACAGAGTGCGCGAACTCTTCGGTGGTCCTCGTGGATGTACGCACACCACAGCACTGCTCCAGGCGATGGCTCCCGTAGTGATTCAGTCGACCTGGTCGATGCGGGCGCTGTCGGACACCGAACAATTCGTCGCCCCTCCACTCGGCAAAGACCCGACGCCTGAAGAGCTCCGGGCCCGATTCGGGTTCAACCTGAACACCTGCCACGTGTGGGCTGAAGATGGAGCCGTCATCGACTCGATCAAGCGGGGCGAGCAGCCGGAGCCGCCTCTGTGGGCCATCGAGCGCTCGGAACAACTTGGCATCGATCCGACCGACTGGAGGTTCGGTGGTGAGTCGGACTGACCCGACTCAGAGGTCGCTTGCGAGTCGCTCGGCACGCGCCTGCACGTCAGCTCGAGCTGCTTCAGTGTCGACGGTGAGCAACTCGCCGGCTTCGACGACGCGTTCGCCGGCCACCCACGTGTCGGTGACGTAACGCGCGCCACCGGCGAACACGAGCCGATCGACGACGTCGTCGTCGGTGATGATCGGCGTGAAAGCCGCGTTGTCGAGATCGATCCGGATGATGTCGGCCCACGAACCTGGGGCGAGCGAGCCCGTATCTGACATGCCGATGGCCTCTGCCCCGCATCGTGTCGCCATCAGAAGAGCCTGACGGGCCGAAATCCGAGTCGGATCGCCGCTGGTGCCGCGGGCGAGCAATGGAGCGAGCTGTAGCTCCTGCCACAGGTCGAGGTCGTCGTTGCTCGCAACTCCATCGGTGCCGAGACCAACGTTCACGCCGGCGGTCGTGAGGTCGTGCAACCTGGCAACGCCCGACCCCAGCTTCATGTTGCTCTTCGGGCAGTGGGCGACGTGTGTGCCATGCCAGGCGAACAGCTCGACCTCGGCATCACTCAGCCACACCCCGTGGGCCGCGAGCACGTGGCCGTCGAGCACACCGCGTTCAGCGAGCACCTCAACAGTTCGCTTTCCATGCTCTGCCTCGACATCTCGACCCTCATCGCTGGTCTCCGCGATGTGGATGTGCAGCGGGCACTCGAGCTCTCGCGCCAGCGACGCGAGGTCGTCGACAACCGGCATCGGAAGGTCGTACGCAGAGTGAGGGGCAACACCGACGCGCAGCCGACCTTCAGGCTCGTTGCGAGCCGCGTGGAGTGCGCTGATCTCCGCGAATCGACCGCCGGGTTCATAGAGGTTCGCCAGATGAACAGCACCGACGACGCCCGGCGTGCACATGACGCGCCCGCCGGTTGCGTCGACCGCATCGAGCAGCTCGTCGTCAGCGAAGTACATCTCGCAACTCGCGGTCACGCCAGCGAGGAGCATCTCGGCCGAAGCCAGCAACATTCCTGCTCTGACATCTCCGGGCCCCAGTTTGGCTTCACGCGGCCAGATGGCTTCGGTGAGCCACCGCTCGAGCGACAGGCCGTCACCCACGCCGCGCAGCAGCGTCATCGGCCCGTGTGCGTGCGCGTTCACCAGACCAGGCATCAGTAGGCCAGACATCCGGGTTTCTGGCGAACGGGTTGGCGGGCCGACGGCGAGCGGCCCTGAACCTTCCACTCTTCCATCGTCATCGATGTCGATGAACCCAGGCCGGTGCACCTCGACGCGCGGGGCGCAGGTGATGACTGCATCTGCGATGAGGCGCTGCGCCGACGACGACATCGGGCGATCGTGACAGGCGCGAACGCCGTCGACAAGCCGCAAGCGGACTTCGAGCAACCTCGGGGCGACGGGTGCCTTGGCCACAGCGTTGGGGAGTACGGTCGGCGCCATGCTGTCGCTCATCACAGGTTCAGGTTTCTATGACGTCCCGGGACTCGCTCAGCGGGAGGTGACCGACGTCGAGACGCCGTACGGTTCCGTAGCGGTCAGCAGCGGGATGCTCGAGGGTTCACCCGTGGCCTTCATCCCGCGCCACGGGTCAGACCACAGCCTTCCCCCACACGCGATCAACTACCGAGCCAACGTCTGGGCCCTCCGCGATTTCGGGGCCGATGGCATCGTCGCCGTGAACGTGGTCGGGTCGATCGACCCTGCGTACCCGGCCGGCGCGTTTCTCCTCTGCGATCAATACATCGAGTTCACCTCTGGGCGCGACGTCACGTTCTTCGACGAGCCAGGCAACGTCCAACACATCGACATGACCGAGCCGTACGACCCTGAGCTGCGTTCGCGTCTCTCGTCGGCCGCCGAAACGATTGGACTCGATCTCGCACCGACCGCCACGTATGTCTGCACCAACGGTCCGAGGTTCGAGACTCCCGCCGAGATCAAGATGTACGGAATCCTCGGCGGAACGCTCGTCGGCATGACCGGCTATCCCGAGGTTGCGCTCGCACGCGAGCTCGGAGTGCCGTATGCGGCTGTGGCAATAGTCGCCAACCTCGCGGCAGGGCTACAAGGAGAAGAGCTGTCGCACGAAGATGTTGTCGGCGTGATCGATGGCTGCAAGGCTCCGCTCTTCGCGCTGGTGACCGCGCTCATACAGAACTGATGACCCGCCGGCCACTGCCGGCTGCCGTGGCGATCAGTCGCTGAGCGAACGCCTCAGCTTCTCGGCTCGCTTCGAGAACTTGCGGGCGCGTTGACGCTGCTCTTTGTTGAGCAAGGCTGCGGCACGCGCTGCCTTTGATCGATTCTGTCGCGCCCGCTTCATCGCAACGTCGCGAGCTTCTTTCGCTTTGCGCCGTGCCTTCTTGGCTTTGCGTTCGAATCGTTTGATTTCAGCGAGCAGCACAGCGTCGGCCGTGCACTGCTTCGCGGCCTCGTCGTCGACTGTGGCGTCGTCGTCGCTGTGTTCTGTCTTGGCGGTTGATGAGGCTGCGACCGTCTCGGCGGGCATTGCCGGCGAGAAACTGCTCGATCGTCTTGGCGGGCCAGCATCACGGCCTTCGACAGCCGTGGTTTCATCGCTTGCACCCTCTGATGCAGTGACCGACGCCATCGCGCGACCGACTGTTGAGCCCTCCGCAGTCCCGAGTTCGGGTTCTGGGTGCGTTTCGGATTGGGCTGTCGAGGTCGACGCAGGTTCGAGCTTGGTGAGATCGATCTCAGGTTCGCTGTCCGCATCGGCGACGGCAGCTTCGGCAATGGCCACTTCGAGGGGATCGGGCCAAGTGAGATCGGCGTCCGTTCCATCAGCAGCGGCTCCGTCGGGAGTGTCTGAATCAGACGTTTGCTCGACGGTCGTCGTGTCGGTGCCCGTGGAGTCGAGTTCGTCGTCTGACGGTACGACCGAGTAGTCGTTGTCCAGCGCAGCTCTGGCCTCGAGAATCCAGGCCGGAATGCTCGGCAACGGCTCGCCATCGTCCATGGACTCAGCTAACAACAATCCACGTTGTGTCGCATTGTCGTCATGGGCTCGTTCTCCGTCATCTGGACTCGTCGTGTCGTCAGCGGTATCTGCCTCTGCCTCTGCATCGAGCGTGGGGTCGTCATCGCTGTCGCCGGTGGCAACTGACGCTGCGACCACCTCGGTCAACATCGTGTCGCCAGAAACAATGCGTTCGAAACGGGCATCTGCATCTGTATCGGCAGCGACTGCGGCATCACCCGCGTCGGCGGTCAAGTCGAGTGCGCTGGCGAGCCCGCTGCCTTCAGCATGGCCGGCCGCGCCTGGTTTCGTGAGCTTCTCGGTCTCGGCCGGCTGAGTTGATGATCGCCTTCGTGAGGTCGCCGAGCGCGTCTCGCGCCGGAGCTTGTGGCCAAGCCATGTCAGATCGGTCCACCGTTCGGCCTCTTCGGAGCTCAGATCCGTGGCGATGCTCTCGGCCAACGTCTGATCGGCGGTCGGGACACCGCCCAGCCGAATCGCTCCGATCCTGACTTGACGTCCAGCAGAGTTGTAGAACCGGATGGCCGCGTCACGGGTGTCAGCGCTCCAGTCGTCGATCGGAGTCGATGGCCATGGCTCATTCGCTTCGCCTTCGAAGATTCGCCGCGCAGTCTCGACCTGACGCCGCTTCTGTCGGGGCCGTCGGATCAAGGTGAATCCGATCAGGACAACGGCAACCACAGCGATACTCACGACAAGCGATACTGGCACCGCGATTTCCTTCCTTCTCGTGTCCACTGACGGAATCTTCAACGATGTGACGAATGCTAGGTGTACCACAGACAGTGGTCGTCTTGCACGTGAAGTCACACAGAGTGGCCTAGTCTCGCGTTGTGCAACTGCTCGCAGCGGCGAATCGTTCTTCGTCCTCCGCTACGTTCGACGGTTGATGATCAGCAGCGCCAGTGATGAGCCCAACCTGGATCTCTCTGTTCTTGGCTGGTCATCGGCGCGGCAGCGAGCACTCGACGCTCGCCTGGCTGAAGACACCGGGCTTCTCGAGGTTCTTTCCCGGTCGAACGGCGCCGAATCACTCGCCCTCGGTCGCGTCGCTGTCGAACACCGCGGCTTCTACGACGTCCTTGGACTCGGTGACGGGCCTCTCGAGTTGACCGAAGGCGCCGCCGTCACGCCGGTTCTTCGGCGGAGCGTCGAGGGTCCGACCGACTTTCCAGCGGTGGGCGACTGGGTGGTCATCGAACCGTTCGGCGGCGCCAATCGATCGCACGCCATCCACCATGTCGTCGATCGGTCGTCGCTGTTCGTTCGCCGGGCCCCTGGACGCGAACCAAAGCCGCAAGTCGTTGGCGCCAACATCGACCTCGTCTTCATCGTCAGTTCCCTCGACGGCGATCTCAACCCACGCCGACTCGAGCGCTATCTCGCCGTCGTCTGGGGCGGCGGCGCCCGCCCGGTCGTCGTCCTGTCGAAATCCGATCGAGTTGACAGCACCTCTGGCGCTGAGGCCCTCGTCGCATCGGTCGCCGGCGGCGTCGATGTCGTCGTGGCATCGGCAGCGACCGGTGAAGGGATCGACGACGTCCAAGCACACGTTCCGCTCGGAGTCACCGCCGCGCTCGTCGGCTCGTCAGGAGTCGGGAAATCGTCGATCATCAACCGGCTTCTCGGCGACGAGGTCCAGCAGGTCGCCGCCACACAACGCGACGGTCGCGGCCGTCACACCACGATTCGTCGGCATCTGCTGCCGTTGCCCTCTGGCGGGTTGATGGTCGACACGCCTGGAATGAGAGAAGTCCAGTTGTGGGACGGCGCAGGTCTGCCGAGCGTCTTCCCCGAGATCTGGGATGCGGCAGAACAATGCCGGTTCGCCGATTGTTCACACCGCGACGAACCGGACTGTGCGGTCAGGTCCGCTCTCAGATCTGGCGACATCGACATCGACAGAATGGAAGGACTCGAGCGACTCACTGACGAGCTCGACGATCTCGAAGCTGAGGTCGAACGCCGCCGCCGGGGCCGCCGAGACCCCCGCCGCTGAAACTCGCCGTCACGTGGCTACGCGGAGGGTGAGTGCGACCTCCATGGCGCTCTGGCCCTCCATGGAGAGAGCGACGACGTCACTCTCCAGTGAAGTTGGCGGTGCGCTTCTCCATGAAGGCAGCAACACCCTCCTTGTAGTCGGCGCTGTCAAAGCAGCGCCGCACAGCAGCATCGGCCTTCTCGAGCTCGCGATCTCCGGGATCTCGAACCAGCTCCGACACTGCGATCTTCACAGCCGCGACTGTCAGGGGAGCGTTGGCCGCGATCGTCGAAGCAAGGTCGTCGACGGCTGCGTCGAGATCCGACTTGGCGACAACGTCGCTCAACAACCCCATCCGAAGCGCCTGGTCGGCATCGAATCGCTTCGCCGTGAACAGGATGTGTTTCGCCTCCGAAGGCCCGACGAGCTTCATCAACCCCTTGATCCCAGCGTGGCCGTAGCCAAGTCCGAGCCGCGCTGCCGGAATCGCAAACTGCCCATCGTCGGCCGAGACGCGCAAATCGGCTGTCAATGCAACCGCGAGTCCGCCGCCGATACAGAATCCGTGAATCGCCGCGATCAGTGGCACCCGAAGTTTCGTGAGCGCAGCGGTCGCCTGGGCCGTCGTGTTGTCGTACGCGGTGTTCGCGTCGCCGTCGGCGCGCTGTTCGGTGAACTGCGAGATGTCAGCCCCTGATGCGAACGCCACTTCGCCAGCACCGCGAATGATGGCCACTCGCACTGACGGGTCCTCCGCAATGGCGTTTGCTGCGTCGAGCATGCCCTGCCACATGTCGCGACTGATCGCATTTCGACGCTCGGGGTGATCGAGGATGATGGTTGCGACGGAGCCGTCGCGTTCGAGATGTACCTGGCCAGCCATGACCGCAGACCGTATCCCGCCGAACGTCTCCACCCAGTACCCGTCTGCGGACACACCAGGTCAGCGACAACCACGGAAGGGTGCGCGTCGAACACCCCGGTCGGCAACTACGCTCGAACCCGTTCGAGCAGGGTCCCTCCAGGAGTGCGAGTTGTCAGACCAACGCCGGGCGCGTGTGGGCGCGATCGCAGTTGCGTGCGCCGCTTTGGCTGCAGCATGCAGCGGTGGCGTCTCCGCATCGGCCCCAGCCACACCAACCACGGCGCGCCCAACAACCACGCTCGAGTTCACCCCGCTGCCAACAGCAGCGACGTCGACGACGAGCTCCACATCGACAACAGCGTCAACGACGACGTCGACTGTGGAGTCGACAACAACCACCGAACCGCTTGGCCCCGTTGCCCAGCTCACCGGTGAGTCTGTCGACCAATTGATCACCCACGCAGCTGTTGTTATCAAGATCGACAATCACGAGCAGGCACGGCCCCAGTGGGGTCTGAACGTGGCCGACATCGTCTATGAGGAGATCGTCGAAGGGCGCATCACCCGATTCGCGGCGGTGTTCCACAGCACTCAGTCCGACCCGGTCGGCCCCGTCCGCTCGGCGCGGACCAGCGACTTCGACATCCTCAACGGCCTGAACCGGCCGCTGTTCGCCAACTCGGGCGGTAACACGACCGTGCTGAACCTCCTTCGAGGGGTCAACGCGGTGAATGCAAACGTCAACGCACTTCCCGACCTCTTCTACCGCGAACGATCGCGCAGCGCACCGCACAACCTGATGACCGAGACCTCAGAACTCCTTGCGGCCAAGGGAACAGAAGGCGGAGTGCCGCCAGTGTTCTTCGAGTTCCGACGCGACGGAGACGAGCTGCCAGACGAGGCGCGGCCGATCAACGGCATCGATCTCGCCTATGGCGGTCTCAACGTCTCCTACGACTGGGACGAAGATCTCGGCGGCTGGGCTCGGAGCCAACAGTTCAGTCCGCACGTCGATGCTGACGGCGTCCAGATCGCGCCACCGAACGTCATCGTGCAGTTCATCGCCTATGGCCGCAGCTCGGCCGACGCAGCTTCTCCAGAGGCCATCGTGGTCGGCGAAGGAGAAGTGTGGATCCTCGTCGACGGCCACATCATCGAGGGCCAATGGTCGCGGTCATCCGCGGCCGAGGTCACGACCTACACGCTCGCCGACGGCACCCCGATCAAGCTCGACCCTGGACGCACCTGGATCGCCCTGCCACGCATCGGGCAGGGCACGATCCGCTGAGAAGGTTCAGGTCTGCGGCACCCATGGCGCATCGCGCCGCTCACGAAACGCGGCGATACCAGCCTGGCCTTCTTCACCTCTGAACAGCGCTGCTGAGAGCTTCGCCGTCCACTCAAATGCCTCGTCACGACTGTCCTCCGGCACCTTGGCGATCAGCTCCTTGCAAGCAGCCAACCCTGCCGGACCGCCGCGTGACACGTTCGCTGCGATCTCGGCCACAACGTCGTCGATGTCATCGGGCGACGCGGCCCGGTTGATGAGACCAACCGACGCAGCTCGTTGTGCGCTGATGCGTTCGCCAGTGAGGAACAACTCCTTCGCATCGGCCATTCGCAGCTTCGGAAGACACACGACCGAGATCACGGCCGGCGCAACACCGAGCCGCACCTCGGTGAACCCGAACTTCACCTCGGTCGACGCGACCGAGATGTCGAGAACAGCCGCCAAGCCAACTCCACCGCCCATGCAATGACCGTTGATCTTGCCCATCACCGGCGTCCCAGAAGCGATGATCATCTCGAAGATCTCGACGAACGTCCTCGACCGGCCACCTGGCTCGACTGTTGTCGTCGGCGCCGACAGGTCGGCTCCCGCGCAGAAGGTGTTGCCCTCATTCGTGAGCACGATGACCCGGACGGCATCG
>Ga0315338_1002018_pt1 | contig 22110 bp, 21 predicted proteins | sample ASW8metaG_FD_204518 | JGI IMG/M metagenome (GOLD analysis project Ga0315338, IMG submission 204518) | Ammonia-oxidizing marine archaeal communities from Monterey Bay, California, United States - ASW #8 | ecosystem: Environmental > Aquatic > Marine > Coastal | place: USA: California | collected... | reverse complement strand
CTTGTTTTACAGATATCCATCATTATTCCTTTTGTAAAATTTGTTTCAAGATAATTTGGCCAATCATAAATTCCTAAAATTCTGGTTGGCTTTGAATTTCTTGGTGGATTATATCCTCTTCCACCTATACCTCTGGAAATAATTAATTTTAAAACAAATTTATTTTTTTTTGTTTTTTTTATAAATTTATTAATTTCTTTTTTTAAAAAAGTTTCTGATGGGCATTTAATTTTTAAGATTTTACAGCCTTTGTTTAATCTTTGATAATGCTCTTTCCAAAATTCTAATAATTTTTCCTTAACTGCTATAGTTTCAAAAACTCCATCCCCATACTGAACAGCCCTGTCTTCAATACTTATTTTATTTGTTTGTTTTCCATTTATTTGAAACATCTAAATTATAGTTATATCAAAGCATTTATCATGCCTTTTGCTTTTGCTCTTGCTTCTTCCAATTCTCTCTTTGGTATTGAATCAGCAACAATCCCTCCTCCCGCTCTTATTGAAACATTGTTTTTATCTTTAATTATAGTTCTTATTAAAATATTCAAATCCATACTTCCATCATTATTTATATAACCTATGGATCCTGTATATGGTCCTCTACCAGTTTTCTCGATTTCACTTAATATTTCCATACATCTAACTTTAGGGCACCCAGTAATCGTTCCCCCAGGAAATACTGCCTCTATTATTTTCCCTGGAGTTATATTTTCTTTAATTCTTCCGGTTACATTAGAGACTATATGATGGACGTGTGAATAAGATTCTACAATCATTAATTCATTTACTTTAACAGACCCTTTAATTGTTACTTTAGATAAATCATTTCTTTCTAAATCAACAAGCATTATATGTTCAGCTCTTTCTTTTTTATTATTTAAAAGATCCTGCGATAAAGCTACATCATATATTCCACTACCACCTCTTCCCCTAGTACCAGCAATTGGCCTTGTTTCAATATGATCGTTTTTTACCATTATTAACCTTTCAGGAGAAGAACTGATAATTGCTTTATTTTTGTAAATTACTAAACCTGAAAATGGAGATGGATTTGTTTTTTTTAATTTAGAAAATATGTCACATGCTGAGTATTTATTATTTATTTTTCCATGCCATTCTCTCGACAAATTTACTTGGAATACATCTCCTGCTTTAATATATTTCAAAATTTTATTTATATTTTTTATATGATTGTTTGGCGGTTCTTCTGTTAAAGAAGTAATTAAAAATTTGTTTTTTATTTTTTTTTCTTTTAATAAAGATTTTTTTTTCTTTATCAAAGTCCTTATGTCATTTTCAATTTTTTTTATTAAATTTTTATATTTTTTTTCACAAACTATAAAGGTTTCATTATTAAAATTATCTTTAATAATTGCTGCTGGTATTCTACTGGCAAATGCAACAGGGAAATTATATCGGTGCTCATGACTAATTATTTTATTTTCAATTTGTGATACTAATTCATAACCAAGATAAACAAACCAACCGCCAGAAAAAGGGAAGGTACTATTATCTTTTTTTGATTTTTTCTTATTTTTTTTCCATTCTTTATCTAATTCTTTTAAAAAATTTCTTTTTTTAATATCTTTAAAATTTAAAATTATTTGTTTTTGAGGAAATGAAAATAAAATATCATATCGGCATAAAATATTACCTTTCGCTGAACTTTGAAGTAAATATGGATATCTTTCTGAATTTAAACGATGAATACCTAGAATATCCCCGAAGTAATTAATTTTTTTTATGACTATATTATTATTTTTCTGATTTTGAAAATTGCTGTATTTCAATGATGAAATTTAAAAACGATACCCATATCTGATGCCAAATTCATCCATTCCGTGATTCTTATCGCTAAGCATACTTCCATGTGAAACATGGCTAAACATCAGCGAAATTGTATCATTTCCATAAAAATTCCAACCTAATTCAATTGCTCCTCTATGAAGCCATTGAGATCCGAATTGTATTTTTTTATCTCCATTCGCCACCTCGCCTTTTGGAAGTTTTTTTAAACCATTAGTATATGCGATTCCAGTTGTGCCTGTAACAAACCAATTTTTTGATATATTAGCATCCCAGGTTATGCCCCCATAATATAAACTACTTCCTCCAGTAGATGTTTGGGTAAGTCCCATAATTGGTTTTGGAGACCCAATTTTCTTTAAAATTTTTGGTGAATTAAACATTAATTCAAAATTATAATCGGGCCCAAATCCTTCTCTGTTTTTACCAAACCACCCTCTATCGTGGGCTAAAAGCCCTTGTTTTGCTTCATATAAACCCATAAAGCTCTTTGCACTTTTATCTTCAAAAGCTTTTGATTCGTTATAAATTCCAAGAAATATTAATGAAATTAAATATAAAAATAATGTTCTCATATACAATTTTATAAATTATACTAATTTTAAGAAAAATAACAAATATACTATGTTGTATTTTTGCAACATATTTAACATTTATGTATATTTTTACTTGTAGATTGACAAATATTTCATAAAATCTATTTAATATGTTTTTATAATTGAAAGGGATAAAAATGAAAAAAATACTAAAATATTCAACAATCATAGGCACAGCAGCCTTGCTTACTGCATCGACTGTAAGCGCTGATACTGGTGGTTACGTAAGAGTTAAAGGAATGGACAGTCATTTCCATTCACTTGGCTTTAACCAACTTGGTTGTCAAGCAGGCCCAGGGCCTAATAATTGTAGACTTGCTAGTGAAGTCAAAGATGTTGACGGCGCTGCAAGAGAAGGTGCGACCGGTTTTCGTACTGGAAGAAACAACGAACTAAGATTTGGAAAAGACGATGGTGAAGGAATTGTTGTTGGAGCTGATTTTGGTTTCTTCAGATTAGAAGTTGAAGGAACATATCAAGACAGCACACCAACATCATGGAGAGGTCACTCCGCAACAGATGGTAAAGTGTATCAAGCTAGATTATTTGCTAACGTTGTTGCTGAACCTTTCGATCTTCTAGAACTATTAGGAGAATATGGTGGAATAGATCCATTAGTTAGATATAACCCAGCTCACTATGGAATTAGTCCATATGCTATGTGGGGTTATGGTGTTATGGGTGGTTTTGTTCATAACTTGTCATACACAAGAACAAATTCTGCAACATATGTTGGAAGAACAGCTGATGCAACAGAACAAGGTGTACATGCTGGAGGAGCAGTTGCTGCTACTAATGTAGGAGCAGGTGTAAACTTCAGTTTAGATAAACTTGCTAGATCTTTCTCTGATGCAACAGGAGCTTCTGTACCGGAGTATTTCAAACTACCAATTGAAATTTCAGCCGGATACCATTGGCAAGTCAGTATGGACGATCTTCTATTCGATAGTATAGATGAAGATCTAGGTATTGACGATGGCGGATTTACATGGTCTGCCGGACTTAAATGGTAACCTTTCAATACTAAAGAAAAGAAAAATTTTTTTTTCATTTTACAGACCTCGCTTACGCGGGGTCTTTTTTTTTATGTAATATAAATTAAATTGTATTAAATGTTAGCTGCTTTAAATTTATTCAATAATATTGTCGAACTATTTATTTGGGCAATAATTTTATCAGCATTAATGAGTTGGCTCATAGGTTTTAATATTTTAAATATAAATAACAAATTAATATATATTATAGCTGATTTTCTAAACCGCCTTACAGAACCATTTTTAAGTCCAATTAGAAGAATTTTACCTTATTTAGGAGGAATTGATCTATCTCCTATAGTATTAATTTTATTACTTATTTTTTTAAAAGATTTAGTTAATAATAACTACTATTATTTTATCAATTAATTAAATTAGAAAAAAAAAATTATGGCTAAATTAATCGATGGAAAAAAATTTGCTGAAAATCTTTGTAAAAAAATTGCCGAGGAAGTAAAAAAATTAAAAAATAAAAATATAACTCCAGGCCTTGCAGTCGCACGTGTTGGAGAGGATCCCGCTAGCACCGTTTATATTAATATGAAAGCAAAAAAAACTGAGGAGGTTGGGATGCATTCTGTTACAAAAATTTTAGATGAAAATACATCTCAAGATAATTTATTAAAAATAGTAGAAGAACTTAATAATGATGATTCAATAAATGGTATATTAGTACAATTACCTTTACCTAAACAAATTAATTCGGACTCAGTCATTAATACTATTAGTCCAGATAAAGACGTAGATGGATTCCATGCCATAAATACTGGAAGATTATGGACAAACATTAACTCTTTAATACCTTGCACGCCTTTAGGATGCAAAATGTTATTGTTAGATGAATTAAAAGACTTAACTGGAAAAAAAGCAATTATTGTAGGTAGATCAAATATTGTTGGCAAACCTATGGCAAGTTTATTAATTGGTGAAAATTGTACTGTTACTATTGCTCATTCTAAAACACAGGATCTAGAAGGAGAAGTAAAAAAAAATGATATTGTTGTGGCTGCTGTAGGAGTGCCTGAAATGGTAAAAGGTAGTTGGATTAAACCAGGGGCTACTGTGATTGATGTAGGAATAAACAGAATAGAAAAAGATGGTAAAAAAAAATTAGTAGGAGATGTCGAGTTCTCAGAAGCTGAAAAAGTAGCAGGGGCAATTACTCCTGTGCCTGGTGGTGTTGGACCAATGACTATTGCGTGCTTACTTCATAATACTTTAATCGCTACATGTAGAAAAAATAACTTAGAAATCCCAAAATTTTTTTAAAATTTATATCTTTTATCCTTTATAAATCTCTCAGCATTCTTAGAATTAAATCCTTTAGTTCCTTCAAACGAAGCAATAACTTTAGAATAAATGCTTTTTTTTGAGTATCTTTCTAAAATAATAATATTTCCTTTGTACAGTTTTAATTTTACAATTCCTTCAACATTTCTTTGCGTGTTATCTATTATATTTTGTAATTTCTTTCTTTCTTTTGAAAACCAAAAACCATTATAAATAAGCTCAGCAAATCTTGGCATTAACTCATCTTTTGTATGTTGTTGAGTCTTATTTAAGGTTAAAGATTCAATTGCCCTATGAGCATATAATAATATAGTGCCGCCAGGGGTTTCGTATACGCCTCTTGATTTAATACCAATAAATCTGTTTTCTACTAAATCAATTCTTCCAATTGCATGTTTTTTACCTAGTTCATTCAACTTTTTTAATAAATTTTTAGGACTATTTTTTTTATTATTAATTGCAATTAAATTACCTTTAGAAAAAGTTAGAGAACAATTTTCAGATTTATTTACAGCTTTTTCTGGCGAAATTGTTCTTTGATAAATATATTCTGGAGCTGGTTTTTTTAAATCTTCTAAAATTTTTCCCTCTGTTGAAGTGTGAAATAAATTATCATCAACTGAAAACGGGGCTTCTCCTTTTTTGTCTTTAGGAATTGGAATGCAATTTTTTTTTGCATAATTAATTAAATCACTTCTTGATTTAAAATTCCAGTCTCTCCAAGGAGATATTATTTTTATTTTCCTATTAAAATAATAATAACCAAGTTCAAACCTTATTTGATCATTTCCTTTACCAGTAGAACCATGGGCCACTGCATCGGCTTTGAATTTTTTTGCAATCTCAATTTGTCTTTTTGCAATTAATGGTCTTGCAATAGCTGTTCCTAATAAATAATAACCTTCATATAAAGCGTTGCCTCTGATCATTGGGTAAATATAATCTTTTACAAAAATATTTTGTAAATCTTCTATTATAATTTTTTTTACTCCTAAGTTTTTTGCATTTTTTATTATTTCTTTTCTATTAATTTTTTGACCGATATCAGATGTATAAGTAATAACTTCAGCATTATATTTATTTTGCAACCATTTTAAGATTACTGAAGTATCAAGTCCTCCGGAGTATGCTAATACAATTTTTTTTATCATTTAAGTAATTAAAAAAAAGTAATTGAAAAAAATCTTTTCTTAATTTTTCACATTACATAGATTTGATATATATGTATATGCTGAACTAAATCCAACTAAAGAATAGGTGTCTGTTGTTTTTGTTCCTCTTGTTGAAAATCCAATAACTTTCATATTATTTCCCTTTTTCATTTCTGCTATTAGTTTTTTATCAACATTCTCATTATCACTAAATGCTGAATCGTCTTCTAAAACATTAAATTCATGTTCTTTGTTTTGATCTATTTTTAAAGTTACAATAGTATCTTTTTTATATGTATATCCTGTTGTTATATAAATAACTCCGGTATTATATTCAGATGGTATGTGGTAAACTGTTGTGTAAACTTCGCCTCTGCTTTTATATTTAGGTTCGCCTCTCTCAGCTATTGGTGTAGAAATCATTATGCAAGATTTAGATTCATTTCCTTTATATTCTCCAGCGCACCATTTTTGAAAACTTTTTAAGCCTGGACACTCCATTACAATTTCTGGTTGGGTACTTTTAACATTTTTTAATAAAAAAAAAGAAAATATAAAAATTACAAAAAAGATTTTTTTTTTAATCATTATTTATTAATTCCTTTTTACCATAGTTTTAAGTAATTCGTTTACATCATCTAAATCTTCTATTGGTGCAATTTTATAATCCTTTGGTACTTCAAAAAGTCTATCGTCTTGTTTGAATACTTTAACATTACTAAACTCTGAATAAAAATGAATTTTACCTTCATCTCCTTCAATATATCCAACTTCTTTAAGTGTAATTCCATGTTTTGATATCCATCTTGTACTTTCTTCTGTTGTACCATCAGGCAAATTAACTTTCAATTTATATAAATCTACTTCAAAACCTCGTATATAATCTGATTTTATTTTATCTAATTTTGTAATATTAGTAGCTTTTTTTAAATTTTCCTGGTTTTCTTTATTAAGCGAAACTGACAAATAAGAATATGTTTTTGGCCAAACCCATGTTGCTATTTGTTTTTCATAATTGATAATTACAGATTGAGGAACATTTTGAATTACCGTATCTATTCTTTTTTTATTTTTACCTTGAAAAGTTCTCGTTTCTAAAACATTAGCTCCTATAATAAATTTTGTATTACAGACATATTCAACTTCTACTTTTGGAAGTTTAAGAGTTTTTGCGTTTACCGAAAAAGAAAAGAAAACAATAAAAAAAATTTTTAAATATTTCATAATTTTAAATTAAAAATAAACTATGGGGCAGGATTTGGGTTTTGCTTGTGAATTTCTTCTATTTTTTCAATAACGTTTTTATCTAATTTTACTTTTATACTCTCAATATTTTCCTTTAATTGGTCTAATGTTGTAGCGCCTATAATATTACTAGTAACAAATGGTTTAGCGTTAATATATGCTAATGACATCTGAGCAGGTTTTAAATTATATTCTTTTGCAATTTTAACATATTCTTCAGTACATTTAATTGCGATTGGATTTAAGTATCTTGTAAATTCCTTAAATAAAGTTAATCTTGCTTTCTCTGGCCATTGGTTATTTAAATATTTTCCACTAAGTACACCAAAACCAAGAGGCGAATATGCTAATAATCCACATTTTTCACGAACTGAAATCTCAGCCAATCCAACCTCGTAAGTTCTATTCAAAAGATTATATGGATTTTGAACACTGGCTATTCTTGCTAATTTTTTTTCTTCAGCGATTTTAATTAATTGCATTGCACCCCATGGAGTTTCATTAGAAATGCCTATATGTCTAACCATTCCCTTTTTAATAATATTATTTAAAACTTCTAAAGTTTCTTCTAAAGGTATAGAGTCATCACTTTCATCATGTTCATAGCCTAATCGGCCAAAAAAATTTGTTTGTCTATCAGGCCAATGCAATTGGTAAAGGTCTAGATAATCAGTTTTTAATCTTTTAAGGCTATCTTCTAGTGCTTTAGTAATATTTTTTTTATCTAATCTAGTTTCTTCTCCTCTTAACCACTTCATGCCGCTTCTACCTGTTACTTTAGATGCCAATATAATTTTATCTCTATTTTTTTTTTGTTCAAACCATTCACCTATATATGATTCTGTTAGACCATAAGTTTCTTCTTTTGGTGGGACTGCATACAATTCTGCTGTATCAAAAAAATTAATACCATTTTCCACTGCATAGTTCATTTGTTCAAAGGCTTCTTCTTTAGTATTTTGTTCACCCCATGTCATGGTACCAAGACATATTAAACTAACATCAATATCCGTATTCCCTAATTTTTTAAATTGCATAGTAATAAATTTTTGATTTAATTTTAAATAACTTTACATTATTAATGTTACATTAGTATTATTAAATAAATTTAATTTCAAACTTTTTTTAAGGAATTTATTATGATTGATAGAAATTTTTCAACTACAACTAAATCACAAGCCCGAGTAGATGTAGGTTTAAGAGAATATATGCTTAAAGTCTATAACTACATGGCAACAGGACTTGGTTTAACTGGTCTTACAGCATGGTTTGTTGCAGGCAATGAAACTTTAGTTAAAACCATATTTGGAACCCCTTTATATTGGGTAGTTGCTCTGGCCCCTTTAGGCTTTGTTTTTTATTTGAGTGCTAGATTACATAAAATTAGCTTCTCAAAAGCACAGACCTTGTTTTGGTTGTTTGCTGGGATCATGGGTTTATCCATGGCCTCTATATTTCTTATGTATACCCCTGTGAGTATAGCTAAAGTTTTTTTTATTACTTCAGGAACTTTTGCAGGAATGAGCCTTTATGGCTATACAACTAAAAAAGATCTCACTGGTTGGGGCTCTTTTTTATTTATGGGATTAATTGGAATTATTATTGCAATGATTGTTAATATTTTCTTACAAAGTAGCATGCTTGGTTTTATTATCTCATGCGTTGGTGTTTTAGTTTTTGTAGGATTAACTGCGTATGATACCCAAAGAATTAAAGAGATGTATTATGCTTCTGATCATCCAGAAATAAGTGGAAAAAAAGCTATTATGGGAGCATTAAAACTTTATTTAGATTTCATAAATCTATTTATCATGCTTCTCCATCTATTTGGTCAAAGAAGATAATTTTTAAAAAGCCCATTTTTTTGGGCTTTTTTTTCTTAAAAAAAATGGCCAACATTAAATTTAAACCTCAATTAACCCCAAGAAAAATGTTAAAGTTAGGAGTTTTTGGTGGTTATTATTTTGAAGGACAACATAATGAATATCCGAAAGATTGGTTTAAAGATGCCAAACTTAGTAATACTGGATATGACATTAACTTTAATTGCTTTAAAATTAATTCTGGTTTATCACGAAAAGAATGGATAAAAAAAGGCTGGATTACTAAAGAAGACCCTCTTGGCTGGTTTCAGTGGTACTGCAGATATACAATTGGAAGAAGAATGCCAAATATAGATACTATTCAAATTAATCGTTGGAAAGCATTTGGGGCAAGACATATAGGGGGCATTAAATCAAACTGTGAAAAAGGAAATATAGATTGCCGGCCTAGACAAAGACAAGCTTTGTTACATTGGGCATACGATCCTTTTATATAGTTTTGTGTAATAAATTTACCAATTTTAAAAAACTTTTCCTATCAGGATTAGAACAAGCATAATATTTTTTGAAATTATTTTTCTTTACTATTTTTTCTACTGCTGTACTTAAACAAATACATTCCATATTTATTAAATATTTTTTTAATTTATATTTCAAAACTAATTGATTAAAAGCAATAGCAGTTTTTTTTGAAAAAAAAGTTATAAAATTTAATTGATTTGATCTTATTAAATCTAAAACAGATTTTTGAATAAATTTTATTTTTTCTGATTCATAAACAACAATTTTTTTTATATTAAATTTTTTTGATTTCAAAATTAGAGGTAAATTAACTGCGGTTTGTTTAGCAGATATATAAACTAATTTTTTTGATCTATTTTTAATTTCTTTTGTAATTAACTTAATTAGATCATTAACGTTTCCGCTAGAAGAAGAAACATTTTTAATATTATTTTTAAAACACTCTGTCTTTGTATCTTTTCCTACACAAAAAATTTTATTTGGAAAAGATTTTAAATAATTACTAGAAATATTCACTGCATTAGCACTGCTAAAAATTATAGCATCAGCAACTTTAATTTCTTTAATTTTATTCTTAGTTAATTTAATAGGTTTTATTTTTAACATTGGACAATTAAGAAAATTAAAATTTTTTAAATTTATATTTTTTTTTAATTCATTTGATTGCTTTATTGAACGTGTTAAAAGAAATGTAAACTTTTTAGGAAATTTAATTTTTTTTAAAAAATTATTTCCCAACTTTTTTTTTAAAATATTTGCAACTCTAACTCCTAGAATTTCAGATTTATTGAATTTTGTTCTGCATTTGTAAACAAACATGCCATTCTTACTTGGAACTGTTACTGAAAAACATACATAATTATTAATTATTTTTGCATAAGCACCAACTGGGCTATCACAGTCTGCATTAATTTTTTCAAGAAATTTTCTTTCTGTTTTAACTTCTATTTCAGTTTTATTGTTATTGATTTTTTTTATTAACTTATTGATAATACTATCTTTTTTTCTTACTGTAACTGCTATAGCGCCCTGCCCTCCCGCAGGTATAAACTTAGAAGCATTTAGTATATTTTTATTTTTATAACTAAAACCCAATCTTTTTAAACCGGCCAAAGCAAGAATAATTGCATCATATTTATTTGTTTTTAATTTTCTTATTCTTGTTTCAACGTTTCCTCGCATATATTCTATTTTAAGATCAGGTCTTAAATTATGTATTTGAGTTTTTCTTCTAATAGAAGATGTGCCTATAGTTAAATTTTGCGGAAGTCTATCAAATGAGTAATTTTTTTTACTAATTAAAATATCTCTTGGATCTTCTCTTTTTAAAAAAGCAGCAATTGAAATATTATTACCAATCTTTGAAGGAATGTCTTTTGCAGAATGAACTGCTAAATCAATTTTTTTTTTTAATAATAAATCATCTATTTTTTTTGTAAAAAAGCCTTTATAACCAGAGTCTAAAACTTTTGACTTATCAATATCGCCTTTAGTTTTAACTTTAATAATTTTAAAAGAAAATTTTTTTCTAATATGAGGTAAATTTTCAAGTTTTTTTACAACTAAACTTGTTTGTTTTAAAGCCAATTTACTTGATCTGGTTCCAATTTTTAATTGTGTAATTGTATTAAGCATTTAATTTATATAAATTAATGAAAATTAAATAGATTTTAATTATAACTAATGTTTTTTTATTATGATAGTTCTTGGTATTGAAACAAGCTGTGATGAAACAGCAGCTTCTGTTGTAGAAGCAAAAAATAAAAAAAAAAAGATATTATCAAATATTTTATATTCTCAATTCAAGGAACATAAGGATTATGGTGGTATTGTGCCTGAAATTGCTTTTAGAGAACATTTAAAACTTATTGATAAAATAATTTTAAGAGCTTTAAAAAAAGCAAAAAAAGAATTTAAAGAAATAGATGTTATCGCTGCAACAGGAGGCCCAGGTTTGCACGGGGGGTTGTTAATTGGAACAACAATTGCAAAAAGTATTTCATTATCTATTGATAAGCCTTTTATGCCCATAAATCATTTAGAAGGTCATATATTATCTCCAAGAATAGAATATAATTTATCATTCCCATATTTAGTTCTTTTAATAACCGGTGGGCATACAATGCTAGTTATTGCACACAAAATAGGAAAATATGAAATACTTGGAATGACTCTTGATGATGCTCTTGGGGAAGCGTTTGATAAAACAGCAAAATTACTTAATATTGGTTTCCCTGGTGGGCCACAAATAGAAAAATTAGCAAAAAGAGGAAGCCCTTCAATTGAACTTGCTCAGCCTTTAATTAATTCTAATGATTGTAATTTTTCCTTTTCAGGATTAAAAACAAGTGTTGTAAAAATAGTAAATTCAAAAAAAAATAAATCCGATAAATTTAAAGCAGACATCTGTTGTAGTTTTCAATATACAATTTTAAATATAATAAAAAAAAAATGTGAATTAGGATTACAAATATTCCAAAAAAAATATCCAAATAAGAAAAAAAAAATTGTTGTAGTAGGTGGTGTTGCATCTAACAGTTTTCTAAGAAAGAATTTAGAAAAATTTACAATTACTAATAATTCTAATTTATTTATACCTGCAAAGAATTTATGTACAGATAATGCGGCTATGATTGCTTGGGTAGCTGCTGAGAAATTTAAAAAAAATAAACAAAATAATTTTAATTTTCAACCTTTACCAAATTGGCATATTTAATGTATAATTAGCGTATTTTCTAGTAATTGTTGAAATGGGATATTGGCTTATAAAATCAGAACCAAGCAAAAAAATGTGGAGCACAATTCAAAAAAAAGGTGCTAAAGGTTATTTTTGGAAAAGAGTAAGAAATTATCAAGCTAGAAACTATATGAAGCAAATGAAAAAAGGTGACCAATGTTTTTTTTACCATTCTGTAGATGAAAAGCAAATTGTAGGAGTGGTTGAAGTAACTAAAGAATATTATCCTGATGAAACAGATGATTCAGGTAGATTTGTTTTAGTAAATGTTAAAACAAAAAAAAAATTAAAACAACCTGTCACTTTAAAAGAAATTAAATCAAATCCTAGTTTATCTAATTTAGCATTAGTAAAACAATCACGCTTATCTGTAATGCCAGTTGATCAAAAATCATGGAAAATAATATATAAATCAGGAGAATCTAATTAGTGAATGAAATTTTCAAATCTGATAGCTTCGCTTCTCATTTAAAAAATACAAAACTAAATAAAGAAAAATACGAGGAATTATATAAAGAATCTATAGAAAATAATGATGATTTTTGGAATAAAATAGGACAGAGAATAACTTGGAAAAAAAAATACGAAAAAGTAAAAGAAGTAAATTATCGGAACAAAGTATCAATCAAATGGTATTTAAAAGGAGAATTAAACGCCTGTTATAATTGTCTTGATAGACATCTTCAAAAAAGAGGGGATAAAGTTGCTATTATTTGGGAAGGAGATGATCCAAACGAATCCAAAAAAATTACTTATAAAGAATTATATATTGAAGTTTGCAAATTTTCTAATGCATTAAAAAACTCTGGCGTAGAAAAAGGAGATGTTGTTACAATATATATGCCAATGATTCCAGAAGCTGCTGTTGCAATGCTAGCATGTGCAAGAATAGGAGCTATTCATTCTGTAGTGTTCGGCGGGTTTTCAGCTGATTCCCTTGCAGATAGAATTAATGATTGTGATTCAAATTTAATTATAACTGCTGATTTTGCAATTAGAGGAGGAAAAAAAATACCTCTTAAAGAAAATGCTGATAAGGCCGCTGAAAAAGCTTCATGTTTAAAAAAAATTATAGTAATAAAAAAAACAAATGAAAAAATAAAATGGAATGAGGGAAAAGATTTTTGGTACCATGAGCTAATGAAAGAGGCTTCAGATATATCGCCTCCAGAGAATATGAACTCTGAAGATCCTTTATTTATTTTATATACTTCTGGATCTACTGGTAAACCAAAGGGAGTTCTCCACACAACAGGAGGCTATATCGTTTATGCATCATTTACTCATGAATATATTTTTGATATTAAGGAAGATGATATCTACTGGTGTACAGCGGATGTTGGTTGGGTAACAGGACACAGTTACATTATTTATGGACCATTAGCAAACGGTGCAACAACTCTTATGTTTGAAGGTGTTCCAAATTTTCCAGATACTTCTAGATTTTGGCAAGTAATTGATAAACATAAAGTTAATATTTTTTATACAGCACCTACTGCTATAAGAGCATTGATGAAAGAAGGGGAAGAACCTTTAAAAAAAACAAATCGAGATTCTTTAAGAATTCTTGGAACAGTAGGAGAACCAATAAATCCTGAAGCTTGGTTATGGTATTTTGACCATGTAGGAAAGAGTAAGTGCCCGATTGTAGATACATGGTGGCAAACAGAAACGGGTGGAATTTTAATTAGCCCACTTCCAGGTGTTACTGATCTTAAACCAGGATCTGCTACTCTTCCTTTTTTCGGTGTAAAACCAGAAATAGTAGATAAAGAAGGTGTGGTGCTAGAAGGAGAATGTGAAGGAAATTTATGCTTATCTGCCTCTTGGCCTGGACAAATGAGAACAGTTTATAAAGATCATAAAAGATTTAAAGATACTTATTTTTCAGCATTTGATGGTAAATATTTTACAGGTGATGGATGTAGAAGAGATAAAGATGGATACTATTGGATAACTGGTAGAGTTGATGATGTTATTATAGTTTCAGGCCATAATTTAGGAACTGCTGAAATAGAAAGTGCATTAGTTGGACATGAAAGTGTAGCAGAAGCTGCTGTTGTTGGTTATCCACATGATATTAAAGGATGGGGGGTTTATGCTTACGTAACTTTAAAAACTGGTTTTGAAGAATCAGATGAACTAAAAAAAGATTTAATAAATGAAGTAAGAAAAGTAGTTGGGCCTATTGCATCACCGGACTTAATTCAATGGGCTCCTGGATTACCAAAAACCAGATCAGGCAAAATAATGAGAAGAATTCTTAGAAAGATTGCTTCTGATGAAAGCGACCAATTAGGAGATGTTTCCACACTTGCAGATCCTGCTGTTGTTGAAGGCTTAGTTGAATCTCGTTTAAACAAAAAATAATTAAAAATCTATACATCTTCCTTTAATTTCCCAATCGCCATATCTTGTTGGATTTTGTTTTTTAATTATTTTTTTTTGTTTAATATTATTTTTATGTAATTTTTTTTTTGTAATTTTTTGCATATTAATTGTAGAATAATATAATTCAGTGAAAAAAAAAATCAAAATAGCACCTTCTATATTAGCAAGTAATTTTTCTTTATTTGGTAATGAAATAATTGATATTTGTAGGGCGGGGGCTGATTATATTCACTTTGATATAATGGACGGCCATTTTGTTCCAAACTTAACTTTTGGTCCTGACACAGTCAAACATTTAAGAAAATATACTAAAAAAACATTTGATGTGCATTTAATGATAAAGCCAGTAGATAAATTTTTAATACCTTTCATAAAAGCTGGGGCAGATATAATTTCATTTCATCCTGAGACTGTAAAAAATGTGGAAAAGACTATAAAAGTAATAAAATCATATAAAAAAAAGGTAGGATTAGTATTAAACCCAAATATAAAAGAAAATAAAATTTATCCTTATTTAAGCAAAATAGATTTAATACTTGTAATGAGTGTTTATCCTGGTTTTGGAGGACAAAAATTTATGAAAAATCAATTAAAAAAAATTAAAAGGATTAGTGAAAAAATTAAAAAAGAAAAACTAAATATTGATCTTGAAGTAGATGGGGGGATTAATATAAAAAATGCAAAAGAAGTATTAGAAGCTGGGGCAAATGTTTTAGTTGCAGGAACTGCGTGCTTTAAAGGTGGAAAAAAATTTTATAAAAAAAATATTTCAGATCTAAGAAAACAAAAATAAAAAAATATGTCCTCAATAAAAATAAGAAATTTTTATTTTCAAAGATTTATTGAAAAGTTAAAAAAAATAAAATTTACAATTTCTAAAATTTTTTACAATTCTCCAATTTATGGCAAACTAAATTTTGATGAGCTATCAAATTATACTGAAATTGTCATACCTAATTTATGGGAAGGAGACATTGAAAAAATAAAGAATTTTTTAAAATACAAAGTTCCAAGTAATGATAATACTAAAAATCCTTTTTTTTTTTATTTCCATTCTTTTGATTTTCTTAATGACCTACAAGAAATTAATAATGAAAAACTAAGAATACATGGTCGTGAATTAGCAGCTAATTGGGTTAAAAAAAATAATTCTTGGAAATCAAAAACTTGGGATGATTTTATTCTTGCTACAAGAATTTGTAATTGGCTAAAAAATTATAATTTTTTTTTTAGTACATCAGATGATGAATTTAAAAAAGAAATATTTAGTTCAATATTAAAACAAATAGAACATTTAGTAAAAAACTTTTCAAATCTAAAAAAAAATTCTGATCTAATAAGAATAATTAAAGCATTAATATATGTAAGCATATCTATTTCTAATAAAAATTATTATTATCAAATAGCAATTTTTAATTTGAAATCAGAACTAACTAGACAAATCCTAAAGGATGGTTGCCATTTTCAAAGAAATCCCAAAATACATATTCAAGTTTTAATGGATCTTTTAGATATTAGAACAATATTAAATTCAACCAAAAAAAATGTATTTTTTGACTTACAAAATACAATCAAAAATATGTCAAGTGCTACTCGTTTCTTTCTTCACAAAAATAATTCTGTAGCAAATTTTAATGGAACAAATAATATTAACCAAAAAGAAATAAAAAACATAATTTCTGAAATTCCAAAACCAATTAAAAGCCCCAGAGAATTAACTAATAGTGGTTTTCAAAGAGTAGATTCAAAAGATACAATTTTGATTATAGATTGCGGAGTGCCAAAAAATTATGACGCAACTTATAAAGCACATTCTTGTTCAACATCTTTTGAGTTAAGTTATAAAAAAAATAATATTATAATTAATTCATTGGCAAGTTTAGATGAAAAAATAAATAAAACTACAGCAGCGCATTCGACTTTAACTCTTAATAACACAAATTCATATAAAATTCTCAAAAATGAACATCTTTCAAGAGTTCCAGATAAATTAAAAGTAAAAAGAGTAGAAAGATATGGAGCAAATGTTATTGAATTAGAAAATTATGGATATAAAAATCAATATGATGCAGTACACAAAAGATTAATCTATATAGATAAAAAAGGCATAGATATTAGAGGGGAAGATAATATTTATTGTCCAATGGAAATAAACTTTGATATAAGATTTTATTTAGATCAAAATTTAAAAACATTAATTACAAATAATGGAAAAAATATTATGTTGAAACTTGATAATGGCGCTGGTTGGAAATTTTCATCCTCCCTTGAAAAGTTGGATATAGTATCAAATAGAAATATAAATATTAGTAATCAACCAATAACAAATGAACACATTCATTTAACAGGTAAAACAAAAGAATTAATTACTGTAGTTAGATGGTCATTAAAAAAATATTAATATGGATAAATTATTTTTTTTCTCAATATTTATTTTTTTATTTACTTTAGTTGGAACAAAATATTTAAAAAAAATTTTGGAAAAAAAAAAAATATTTGATATTCCAAATGAAAGAAGTAGTCATTTAAAACCTGTGCCGACTGGAGGAGGCTTGGTTATAATCATATGCATTTTAGGAATTATATTTTTTTTAGATCCATATGACAAAATTCCTGCTATTATAGCTATTTCTGGTTTATCATTTATTTCTTGGAAAAATGATTTAAAAAATATAACTATTGGAGTTAGATTATTTTTTCAAATCTTTTTCATTTCAATTTATTTTGTATATTTATATAATTTTGGTTTTTACGAGCAAAGTCAATTAGTTCATATTATTTTTATAATATTAATATGTACTTGGTTTATTAATATTTTTAATTTCATGGATGGGATAGATGGAATTAGTGCAATAATGACCATAACAATTTGTATAGGTATAATTTTTGCATATTTAGTAAATAATTCAGAATATTTTCCTTCATTTGAAATTTTAATTATATCAACGTGTTCGGCTTTTCTATATTGGAACTGGAAACCATCAAAAATATTTTTAGGAGATGTTGGAAGTATAGTTTTAGGTTTCGTATGTATATTGTCTTTATATTGGCTATTCTTAGATGGAAACACATGGCATTGGGCCTTAAGTTTACCAATGTATTATATACTAGATACAACATTGACTTTAATAAATAGATTTATTGAAGGCAAAAAAATTTGGCAGGCACATAATGAACATTATTATCAAAAAGCTGTACAATCTGGAATGAGTCACTCACAAGTAGTAAAATTTATTATAGCATTACAAGCACTCATAATTATAACCTGTTATTTCATAGAAAATCCCTATTTGGTTGTATTTCTAACATTTTTACAATGTATGGGATTAATTATTTATTTCTCTTCAAAATATAAAAAGAGTACCTAATATATATTACATGTTTTCTTTTTTTAGAAATAAGGCCAACCTTGTTTATTTACATGATATTTTTATAACCGCTATATGTTTTAATTTATCAATTTTTCTTAGATTAGGTTCGGAATTTAATTCTATACCAAATTCTATAATAGGATATGGAACAATACTAATAACAATTATTGGAGTAATAGTTTATAGACTAACTGGGCTTTATAAAGGTATATGGAGATATGCTTCAATTAATGATTTAATTAATATTGTAAAAGCGGCCAGTATTACAATTGCTGCCTTTTTAGTCTTAATGTTTGCAGTAACAAGGTTAGAGAGTTTTCCAAGATCTGTTTTATTTATAAATTGGTTTGTTTTAATAATGTCGTTATCTGGTTCAAGGGCTATTTATAGACTATACAAAGATAAAAAATTTTTTTTAAAATCTATCACAAAGAATGGTAATTCTATTCCCGTGCTTTTAGTTGGTGCTACTGACAGAGCTGAATTGTTTATTAGAGAAATGAGTAGAAATAATAATCCTACTCATAAAATTATTGGTATTTTAGATATAAATAAAAATAAAGTTGGAAGATTTATTAGAGATATTGAAATATTAGGATCGGTTCAAGAAATCTCAAAAATTATTGAAAAACTTGAAAAGGATAATAAACAAAATAGGCCTCAAAAAATTATAATCGCAAGTAACGACTTGGAAGGAAATATAATTAGAAATCTTTTAACCTTTACTGATATAACTGGCATATCACTTGCAAGACTTCCTAAAATTACAGATTTAGAAAGTGATATCAATAACGAAAAATTAAAAGTTAAACCTATTGATGTTTTTGATTTATTATCAAGACCTCAAGCTTTATTAGATAGAAATGCAATGAAAAAATTTATTTCAAATAAAAAGGTTTTAGTTTCTGGCGCTGGAGGAACAATTGGATCAGAATTAGTTAATCAAATTATAAATTACAACCCTAAGGAAATTATTCTTTTAGATAACTCTGAGTTTCTCTTATATAAAATTGAAAAGGAAATCGAAGAAAAAAAGATAAATATAAAAATTAATGCTTTATTAGCTGATATAAAAAATTCTAAAAGAATTGATAGTATTTTTGATAATAACAAACCAGATATAGTCTTTCATGCGGCTGCATTAAAACATGTTCCGATTGTTGAAAAAAATCCATTAGAAGGAATATTGACAAATATTTTAGGTACAATTAATATTGCTGAAAGCTGTAAAAAATATAATGTTGCCGAAATGGTTTTAATTTCAACAGACAAAGCAGTAAATCCATTCAGCGTCATGGGAGCAACAAAAAGAATAAGCGAAAAATATTGTCAAAGTTTAGCTGGCACCTCCCAAACTAATTTTAAAATAGTAAGATTTGGAAATGTGCTAGGTTCGACAGGTTCTGTTGTTCCTTTATTTCAAAAACAATTAGAAAAAGGAGGCCCTCTTACAGTTACTCATCCTAAAATGAAGAGATATTTTATGACAGTAAGAGAAGCTGTTGAATTAGTTATTCAATCCGCAGCTTTAGAAAATAAAGTTGTAAAAGGAGGAATATTTGTTCTTGAAATGGGACAACCAATTGCAATTGTTGAGATTGCAGAACAGTTAATCAGATTAGCTGGTTTAAGACCGAATAAAGATATTAAAATAAATTTTACAGGTTTAAGGCCTGGAGAAAAAATTTTAGAAGAATTACATTATAAAAATGAAAAATTTTTAAAAACTAAAAATAAATCTATTTTTATTGTTAAACCAAAAATAGAAACTCATGAAAAATTATCTAAATCTTTAATAAATTTAATAGATTTAGCTAAGAATGAAAAGCTAGAAGAATGTTATAAAACAATGTCAACAATAGTCCCTGAATACAAAAAAACGAAAGTTGAAAATTTACAAAAAAAAAGAGTTGTCTAGCAAAATTAAAATAAAAAAAGCTCTTATTTCAGTTTTTGATAAAACAAATATATTAGATATAGCTAAATTTCTTGTAAGTCAAAATATAGAAATATATTCTTCTGGTGGGACCTATAAACATTTAAAGGAAAATAATATAAAAGTAATCGAAATATCAAAATATACAAATTCTTCCGAAATTTTGGATGGAAGAGTTAAAACTCTACACCCTAAAGTACATGGGGGTATTCTTGCAAATAGAAATTTACCTAAACATTTAAAAGAATTGAAAAAAAATAAAATTAATTTAATAGATCTTGTAATAGTTAATTTATATCCATTTAAAAAAACTGTTGCATCAAAAAGTTCGTTTAAGGAATGTATAGAAAATATTGATATAGGTGGCCCAACTTTAATTAGAGCATCAGCAAAAAATTTTGAATTTGTGGCAACTATAATTGATCCCAATGATTATGAAAAATTTATTAATGAAATGAAAAAAAACAAAAATTATGTTTCAAAAAAAACAAGATTTAATCTAGCTAGTAAAGCTTTTAATGAAATTTCTTTATATGATATGGATATAAGTAATTGGTTTTCCAAAAAAGGGAATATCAAAAATCAAAATTTTTTACTTCAATCAAAAATTGCAAAAAAATTAAGATATGGAGAAAACCCTAAACAAAAAGCTGCTATTTATAAAAATACATCACTCTTAAATAATAAAAATTCTTTTTTCAATATGAAAATTATTCAAGGAAAAGAACTTAGTTACAACAATATAAATGATATGCAAGCTGGATGTTTATTAGCTGATGATATTAACGCACCTTGTGTAGTTATTATAAAACACGCTAATCCTTGTGGAGTAAGTAAAAATAAAAATTTATTAGAGGCATATAAAAAAGCATTTATGTGTGATCCTGTAAGTGCATTTGGAGGAATTATTATTATTAACGGCAATATTGATAAAAAACTAGCAGAAGAAATTTGTAAAACTTTTGTAGAAATAGTTGTTGGAAAAAAAATAAGCAAAGAAGCAAAAAATATATTTCAAAATAAAAAAAATTTGATACTGATTGAGACAAAAACATTTAAGCAATTTAAGCCTTTAAAAGAAATTAAATCTATGTCGGATGCTTTTTTAATCCAAACTCCAGATAATTTCTATTCTAAAAAACATAATTTAAAATTTGTTACAAAGAAAAAGCTTAAATTAAAAGAAATAAATGATTTATTACTTGCTGAGAAAATTTGTAAATACGTAAAATCAAATGCAATTGTTTACGTTAAAAATAATAGTTCTATTGGCATAGGAGCAGGTCAGATGAATAGACTAGATTCTGCAAAAATTGGTTCAGAAAAAGCTAAAAGATTTTTTAATAAAAGTATTTTAAAAGGATCTTTTGTTGCTTCAGACGCATTTTTTCCATTTCCAGATAGTATAGATGTTTTCGGTAAATTTGGTGTAAAAGCAATTATTCAGCCCGGGGGGTCAGTTAAAGATATTGAAGTTATTAAAAGGGCAAACAAATATAAGATTGCAATGGCATTTACCAATATGAGACATTTCAAACATTAAAAATATTATCTAAACTTTTTTTTAAATTCTCTTTTTTAGATATCCCAGAACATTTGTATTTTTGTTTTTATTATTAAATTCCTTCATTTTATTAATGTTGTTTGTTAAAGGGTTAACCACACTTGATTTTAGATATCCCAGCACATTTGTTTTTTTATTTTTATTATTAAATTTTTTCATTTTATTAAAATTTTTTTCTAGTGGGCTGTGAATACTAGATAAATTGTTAGCTAAGATGTTTTGATCAGAATTACTTTCATCAAAATTTCTATTATTTAATATATTATGCGCAAGAACTTCGTTACTGTGATTTTTTAAAACTTCTACATTATTTTTTTTAATATCGTCAACTTTTTTTCTATCATCTGCAAAGTTTTGATTGGAATTTACTAAATCAGTTTCTCTTAAATTTAAAACCATATTAATTTTATTTTCATTGAATATGTTGCCAAATTTACTAGTGAATTCATCGTCATATGTTTTAGGCTTAATTTCGTTACATATCTTTTCACGCTTAGCCACTCTAGACATTTTACAATCTTTTCCTAATACAGCAGAAACTGCATGATCAGTTGCTGTTTTATCAGTGTAATACACGCTTACCGCTTCTACAGTAGTTTTAAAAAAACCTAATTGTTTAGTAGTAGTTGAAGGTGTTGACAT
>Ga0315338_1002017_pt1 | contig 22111 bp, 16 predicted proteins | sample ASW8metaG_FD_204518 | JGI IMG/M metagenome (GOLD analysis project Ga0315338, IMG submission 204518) | Ammonia-oxidizing marine archaeal communities from Monterey Bay, California, United States - ASW #8 | ecosystem: Environmental > Aquatic > Marine > Coastal | place: USA: California | collected... | reverse complement strand
AAAAAATAATATAAGCTATGTTGATTATTATTCGTCGATGGTTGATAACCAGAAAGGATTGATAAAAGAATACGGTGTAGATAGCGTTCATCCAAATAAGGTTGGTTATGAGGTCATGGCAGGTCTGGTCGAAAAAGAAATAATAGAAGTATTGAAATCAGAATATAAGTAAAACTGAACTTTTTACTCATAATTCCAAAGGTTAGCGTTTACCTGCCGTTCTGCTACTAATCATAAAACCTTTTTATGCAGGGTTTAATATTTATTTAAGCGTATTTAAATTAATTATATGAATTTGATTATTATTTTATTAATCAATCTTTGTATTTATTCGAGTGTTATTGCTCGCGATTTGCCAGATGATGAACGTATGAAATGGTGGCGAGAAGCTCGTTTTGGAATGTTTATACATTGGGGTCTGTATTCAATACCTGCTGGAACGTGGGGAGATAAGACCACACATGGTGAATGGATTCGGCATACTGCCCAAATCCCAATTAAAGAGTATGATAAATTAGTTACTGAATTCAATCCTATAAAATTTGATGCAGACGAATGGGTGCGCATGGCTAAAGCTGCTGGTATGAAGTATATTGTAATTACGGCTAAACATCATGATGGATTTTCTCTATTTAATTCCAATGCTACTGATTATGATATTATGAGCACAAAATATAAGCGTGATATTCTTAAAGAATTAGCGACTGCTTGCCGGGAACAAGGACTCAAAATATGCTGGTATTATTCTATTATGGATTGGCATCATCCCGATTATTTGCCTCGGCGCAGTTGGGAAGATCGTACATCGGATGGCGCTGAAATAGATCGATATATAAAATACATGAAAAAACAGATCAAAGAATTAGTAACAAATTATGGTGATATTGGTGTACTCTGGTTTGATGGTGAATGGGAAGAAACATGGAATCATGAGTATGGGCAGAACTTATACGATTATGTCCGTAGTCTTAATCCAAATATTATTATTAATAACAGAGTTGATGTGGGTCGTTCCGGGATGCAGGGTTTGACAAAAAAAGGATCCTACGCTGGAGATTTTGGAACACCCGAACAGGAAATTCCACCAACTGGTTTTCCTGGAGTAGATTGGGAAACCTGTATGACAATGAATGATCACTGGGGCTATAACAAAAATAATAATAACTGGAAATCTGATAAAGACTTAATACGTAATCTGGTTGATATTGCTTCAAAAGGCGGAAACTTTTTACTTAATGTAGGGCCTACTTCTGAAGGCTTATTCCCCGAACCTAGTATTGATCGACTAGAAAAAATTGGTAAATGGATACAGATCAATGGAGAATCAATTTATGGTACCGAGGCTAGTCCATTCAAAAACCTATCTTGGGGAAGATGCACCCAAAAATCAATCAGAGGAGATACCCGCCTCTATTTGCATGTTTTTTCCTGGCCTACTGATGGACAATTAGTTATTCCTGGTATATATAATAATCCCCTTAGCGCATTTTTATTATCAGCTCCAACTAAGAAATTGAATATCAATCAAAAAGAAGATTCATTTGTTATTAATCTGCCTAAATCTGTACCTGATCCCATCAATAGCGTAATCGTATTGGATGTGGCAGGAAAGATAGATGTCGATGACCCTCCAATCATTTCAGCTGACCATGATATTTTCATTGATACAATAAAGGTCTCTATTAGTTCAGAGCGAGATAATATTAACATTCATTATACGCTGGATGGAAGTACTCCATCTATCTCATCATCATCAGTTATCGGTCCAATCGATTTATCTGAAACTACTGTAGTTTCTGCCCGAGCCTACCGTAATAGAAAACCAGTGAGCAAGAGCGTAAAATATAAGTTTAAAAAAACAGAACCACTGGAAACAGTAAAAGTGCATAATCACCAGCAGGGAATACGCTACAGATATTATGAGGGATCCTGGAATCAATTACCAAAGTTCGAAAAGATTAAATCTTTAAAAGAAGGTGTGATAGATAATTTTGATTTTTCACCCAGGAATCAAAGCGAATATTTTGCTTTTCAATACAGTGGGTTTATTAGCTTACCAGAAACTGCTGTTTATACATTTTTTACTGATTCAGATGATGGCAGTCAACTGTTTATAGGTCAAACGCTGGTAGTAGATAATGATGGGTTGCATGGTATTATGGAGGAAAAGGGAGTGATTGCGCTCAAAGCTGGCTTTCATCCCATTCAGGTTAATTTTTTTGAAAAAACAGGTGGAGATGAATTAAAAGTTATGTATAGTGGTCCTAGTATCAAAAAACAGTCAATTCCACCGCATGTTTTATTTTATATAAAGTAAGTTTAGTTTTATAACTCCAATTATTAATCGCTTTTTATTATTTGGGCAATTATTCCCCGTTAATTGTAAGAACAATTTTACGGTTACCACCATGATCTCGGTGCTCACATAAATAGATACCTTGCCAGACACCTAAATTCAGCTTTCCTTCTGATATAGGTATATTCAATGATGCACCTAAAATCGCTGATTTCAGATGAGATGGCATATCATCTGAGCCTTCAATGGTATGCCTATAGTATGGAGCATTCTCAGGGACCATTATATTAAAGTGAGTTTCAAAGTCTGCTCGTACTGTTGGGTCAGCATCCTCATTAATTGTTAAAGAAGCAGAAGTATGTTTTATAAATAAATGAAGCAATCCGCTTGAAATGTCTCTTATCTCTGGTATCTCTTCTAAAATATTATCCATAATGATATGAAATCCACGAGGGAAGACAGGCAAGATGATTTCCTTTTGATACCACATGCTACAGTTTTTTCCTCAAATCTAAATCAATAGATAGAATAAAGAAATCCAAACTATGTTTTTCGTTCTTTTTTACGAGCTGCTGGAAAGAGAATATTATTTAAAATCAGTCGATATCCGGGTGAATTGCGATGAAGTGATAGATCGGTTTGAGGATCACCCACAAAATGTTGGTAATCCTCTGGATCATGTCCACCTAAAAAGGTGAATGTGCCCTGACCATGATTTCCATGAAGGTATTTTACCTGTGGTGTGCTAGGATCTTCACCCATAATTAATATATGCTTCTTAATTTTGTCGCGATGATAACCTGTCGTTTGGCCCATAAATCCTTTTACAACGGAAACATGGTTTTGAGTTAGCATCGTTGGTACAGGATCATACTTTGCTGAAAATTCAAATAATGAAAAATAATCGGCTTCAGCACCTCGAACAATTGGATTGTCACTGGGCGGATAATCAATATCTGAATATTCATAGACCATGGGATCTGGGATAATTTGAAAATTTGAAAAAGCCAGCGCATTCCCAAAATCTAATTTATTATTCGCATTCTTTTGAATAGGTGTCCCATCAAATACAGAGTGAGCTGCATCTACATTTTGCGCTGCTAAAGCTATGTCAAATGAGTCCGTTGCGGAACACATGGCAAATAAAAAACCACCATTAACTACGTAGTCTTTGATTATTTGGGCTAAAGCTTTTTTCTGGTTATGGACTGAACTAAATCCTAACTGTTTAGCCATGTCCTCAAATTGTTTTTTTTGATTAATATACCAGCTTGCTGTGTGGTAATTGCGATAAAATTTACCATATTGCCCTGTGAAATCTTCATGGTGTAAATGTAGCCAATCATATTCTGATAATGCTCCATTAAAAACATCTTCATCCCATATTGTTTTATAAGGGACTTCAGCATAGGATAGCGCAAGAGTTACTGCGTCATCCCAAGGTTGCTTATTAGGCGGTGAATAAATGGCTATTTTTGGAGATTTCTCTAAGAGGACAACATCCATATTATTCATCTCAACTTCATTATATATTGCAAGAGTTTGTTCTGAGTCGATAATCTCGTAAGATACACCACGTACGCGACATTCCTTCTCAACTTGTGCATAAGTATCTATCATAAATGAACCGCCACGGTAATTGAGAATCCATTCAACATTTATTTGCTCCCCAAGTATCCAGAATGCCGTACCGTAAGCTTTCAAATGGTCTTTTTGTGCCTTATCCATAGGAATTAAGATTTTTTGAGAAAACACAAGTTGAACTAATATTAGATATAGAAAGAATCGTTTCAATCAACTCTCCTGTGGTTGAGATAATTTTCGAATATGAATTCGGACAGGCTCAAGCAAAAGTGAAGTAGGACATTCAGATAAAATCCGATGATAATATTTAAGTGCATTTTGTGTATTTCCGTGGAAACGCTCTTCAATCTCTCCGGAAAGAACAAGGCTTTGATCCTTAAGAGGTGTATTTTCAATAGACATGGCAACTCTATAGGCGCTGTCAATTTGATCAAATTCAATAAGAAGAATTGCGAGTCTTAAACTAGATAAAGGAGTGATTAATGCATCCGGATGTTGATTTATTAAATTTTTTAGTTCTGCAATGCCTTCAGGAATCTTATACTGGCGGATCAATGCTTCAGCTTTAAAAAATAATTTGAATGCTGATTGATCATCTTTTGTGCCATCAGCATAATAATTTATCATTAGATCATGTATTTCAAGAAGGTCATTAAAAAAGCGATGATCAGGGTTTAATGTCAGTGTTATCGAGTCTAAAAATGCCATTGGTGTATCAATATCCTGTTTAAAAAGCAGGCTATTCAAGTATAGGATGGTACTTTCATTAATTGGTTGATTAACATTGGGCATAAAATATTCCACAGCACTCTCATATTCTCCTGAAGAAAGAAAAAGATCACCAATTCTAAGTTTGATTTTTTGCATTAATTTTTGATTCGGCCTAGCCTTAAGTGCAGCGTTATAAGATATCTTTGCACCTTGGTAATCCCGCATCATACGAGATTGAATTTCTCCTAATCGATAATGGACCGTTGCTGTTGTATTTGATGGAGGAAGCATGGCCAAAATTGATTGGTAATGTTCCAGAGTATTGGCCAATGGATCATTTCTAATATTTGGTGATTTGATAAATTGATTTTGGAAAAAATCATTATCGGGAAACCATTTTACAAATATTAATTCAGTCTGATTCTGGATAATCTGATCTTCAAAGGCCTGGCCTAACCCTAGCAACGCTTTTCCGACCGTATTTGGATCGGAATCATTTAAATTCTGAAGTAAATAGTGGTAAGACTTAATAGAAAGATCCTGTTCTTTTTCCTTACGTAGATTTTCAGCAAAAGTCAGCCATCGCTTTGTATCCTCTAACCCAAGCATGCCCATCAATTGATGTTCAATAAAAGCATTATTAAACTGCCCTGTTTTATAATAGAAACCGGCCAAAATCGATCTGACATTCGGATTAACTTCCGCAGACGCTCTCAATGTCGAATCGATTAATGCGTGAGTGGTTATATCATCACTCATTAGCAGAATTCTATCAGTACTGTAACGGAGATACTGCTTCTGATGTCGAATCAAGGTCATGTATTCTCTTAATGATCGATCAAAAGTTTGTCTGGATTGATAATAATTAGCCAAATCAATTGCAAAAAAATGAGGTTCCTTAAACTTTTTTCGTCCCTCACGGACCAATGATTCCATGGTTTCCACTTGGCCAAAGCGGGCATAGGTATGAAATAATAAACGATAAGTATTCTGATTGGTCAGTTTGGTTTTTCGGAATGAATTCCAAATGGCAAGTCCCTTATCTTGCTGTTGATTCCTAAAGTAGAATTCACCCAATATCAACTCCGACTGAAGATCTTGAGGATTATCGATAAGCCAACGTTGAACCAAAGAAATAGCGGCTTTCAGATCTCCACTTTTCGTATAGATATTTTTCAGCTGAAAATAAGATGGTTGTTGGCTTGGGTTTTCTTCAAGAATTTTCTTATAGATTTGTGTAGCGGCCTCGATTTTTCCTGCCCGCTCCATAGCCAAGGCTTGAGTGAATGCTCCTTCTCCCTCAGGGATTACTTGGATCTGCGCGAATAATTGACCTGCCAAAAATATAACTAAGAAATATTTCACTGAATACCACCATCAGATGGTTTAACCTGAGTAGTATCTGGTGATAGTATAAATTCAGATTCACTTAAGGCATTAAAATAGCGTCGAATCATATTTTGATAATCCCGGGAATATCCTGATTTAAGGGCAATGTTCATTGCATTCATAATAAGAGATTGTCTTTGACCCAAATCTTGAGGAAGTCCAGATGGACCCTCAAAAACAATTTGATCTGCTGTTTCTGATTGTCGCTTTTCATCAAAACCGCGCTGGGTCATAGATTTTTGACTATCTAGCATGCGGGATAGGATTCTTTTTTGCCTCATAGAGGTGGATTGATTATAATCTCTTTTTTCAAGATCTTTAATCACTTCATCTATTTCTTCTACAATTCCACTTAAGTCACCTAGACCCTGATTTCCTGCTTGATTCATTTCATTTATCATATTCTGAAGTGATTGACGCACGGCTTTTTGTTTATCCAACATTTTTTGCATGAGTGCATTTTGCATAGATGCGCCCATTTGTCCTAAAGCCAATTGCATACCTTGATCATTAATCCCTTGTTGCTGACCAGCCATTTCTTCCATTTGTTTTAAGAATGCTTCATAACCGCTTGCGGAGCCTGATTTTTGCATTTGCTTTATGGTTTGAATAATATTTTTTGCACCTTCATTTAATGCCATCATGGCTTGGCCCTGATTCTCTAGAGATCCACCGCCATTTCGTTCTGCCAATTTTCCTTTTGCCATTTGCATTTGACCAAATGCTGCACCCATTTTTCTTCCCATTTCAGGAGAGACTAAAAAGGTTTCTTTGGATAGGGACATGGTATTTTGCATGGTTTGGGTTAGCTGGTCTTGGATCAATTGTTGTTGGCCGGCTAAATTACTTAATCGTGGTGAATTCCTGGGTATTTCAACTGTTTCTTTTCGAAGTGATTCTTGAGATTTAGATAAGGTCAATACGTCTCTTAAAATGGATCGAAATTTTTTGGCCATGTCTCGAGTCGTTTCTTTTTGAAATTCACTCATGATATCTTTCATGGATTTTTCCATTTCTTCAATATCCTGTAATCCCGCATAGCTTTCATCCATTGCCCCGTATGGATCAAGATCATCTAGGCTATGGATAGTTTCTTGCAAATGTGTATCTGAGGATTCAGCCGTTTCTGAATCAGATAAATTTTCCAAATCACGTGCTGTACTTCTACTAAATTTTTTAACATCCTTTGCAGCAACATTCATGGCATCCCGTATATCATCCAACTCACGCTTGCTCATTTTTTCTTGCAAACTCAATCGCATAAAAATAGATGGGTCGGTCTGAGATGTGGCCTGGCGGATCTGCTGATCGATATTATCCTGGCTATCCACCAATTGTTCAAGTCGCTTTCGGAGTTCATCAACTTGTTGTTCTGCTTTCACTCGTTTGAAAATATCTAGGAATCTATCTAACTCTCGTTCAATCTGTGTTAGATTATTTGAAAGATTCTCCAGCGCGCTGAGCATTTCTTTTGGATCCATTTTTTTTAATGCTTCATTTATCCAATCCATATTTTGAAGCATTTCTGGCGGGAGTAATTCTTCAACCAATTTTTGGAGATCCATGAATTTTTCCATGAGATCTTCAGAAAATAATTGATGCTTTTTACCCGAATTATTTAATGCATCTATTTGTTCAGCCAATGATTCAAAATTAGCTAATTGATTCTGAACTTCTTCTAGTGTTTCTTCCAATACCTGTTGATCTTTCCAGTCTGGCTTATTTGTTTTTAAAAGATTGAGTTCTGTTTTTTTCAATTGTTTCTGCAATTTTTGAATGTCTCTTAATTCCATTTCTACTACATCCACAATTTCTTCTTCTTTTATATTAAAAGAGTGAAACAGATCAATTAATGAAGGGACACGTGCAATAAATGTACTTGAAATTGATTTTTTGGGCCCTGATATCATATCATTATCATACAATTCAAAATGGAAATGAACTTCATCTTCCGGCATAAGTCCTAGTGGATCAAGATTCCAAATGGTCTGTATATCTTGCTGTGCCTTGGTCATATCTTTTAGTGGAATATTAAACATGGAGATCAATGGTTCTTCCTTTATATAGCTTGGGCGTTGTATTTCATAAGCTAATTGTAAATTACTAAAACCAAAATCATCTTCAATAGTCATGAGAACGGGAATTTTCTGCTCGTCTCCTAATTCAATAATTGGCGGTGGTCTTAGAATAGTCATTTCAGGAGAAATATCACTAATAATTTGAACATGAAAAGGGATTGGGTTTCGATTGGTGACACCTCGTTTATCTGTTAAATGGATGGAAAATTCCCGATCCATATTTATAGTGAATGAATAATGTGCCATTTTATTGCGAATAGACATTTTCTTTTTTTCACCATCAAGAACTAATTCGGCTTTAGTTAATTGCTGATTGGATTGCAACTGAACATCGATAGTTGAACCATAAATGGCCTGGATCTCAGCTTGGTTTGCTTTTTGAGTTTGCGCTGCTAATCCGGTATAGGATGGCGGTGTGATGGTTACTAAAAAATCTTCTATTGATGGACGATCTGTTACAGAGATTGAATAATATTTAGATGAAATCTCTTCCCAAGGTTGCCAGAATTCAGTAGATGTTAAGAATGCTCGATAACGGTAATTTTGGAATACATCTTTGAATTCTAACCTATAATGTTTCCGATCATCTGATAGATAGGAGGTTTTAACAATAATAGAATCATTCCCAACTTGAAATGCAATTGGTTTGAATTCAATATATACAGAGTCTGGAGATGTGCCTTTTGCCTCAAAAACAACAGTTGCATTATCTCCGCCAAGTACATTCAAATGCCTGGTTTTTCCAATAAGCTTAAATGGTTTGGGGGGTAAAAATTCTGTTTTTGGGTGTGCCCATCGATACAACGAGGAAACAGAATGGTGCCATGTAAATGCAATAGCCAAAAAAGTTACAGATAAACTAACAAGAGTAATCTTTTTCCATGTTTCGATTCTATAGGTGGGAAAAAGGTCAGATAAATTAATAGATGATAGTTTTTTTGTTGTCTGTTCAATGAAAACTTTTTCCAGTTCTTGTGAAGAGTAAGTTTTTTTGTTTTGTTCGATCTCAAACGCATTAATTAGGGTATCTTTTTTGGGGAAAGCATATTGTCCTGTCTTTTTTGCAATGACTGACAAGCGATAGGGTGTGTAACGATCATTTTTTATTTGGATAAAGATGATTGTAATCCAAACTCCAAATAATACTAGAATACCAGCAATAGTAATGAATGTTGTAAAGCGAATAAAAGTAGAAAGATAAAATACATTTTCAAGCATAAGTCCAATGAGAAACAGAAATAAGGCAGTTGTATATAAACGCCAACCTGTGATTATTATATCAACTTTAATGGCCGCAAGGCGGATATAAATTAAATATTCTGCAATAGTGTTCATTTTATTGTGTCAGAGCAAACCAGACAATGTTTACACCCATTTTTAGGGCTGCTTCTCGGATATTTTGAGGGTCATTATGAACTTCACTATCTTCCCATCCATCTCCCAAATCTGATTCGTAAGTATAAAAAGCAATCATGCGTTCAGCATCAAATAACCCCAATGCTTGTGCGGGTTTTCCATCGTGTTCATGGACTTTTGGTAACCCATTGGGAAAGTCATAAAAGGCATGAAAAATTTCATGATCAAAAGGAATAGGCACCCATTCTTTTTCTGGGAAAACTCTTTTCATCTCTCTGCGAAAAGAATTATCCATACCGTAATTATCATCGGCATGTAGAAAACCACCCTTTAAAAGAAAATCTCTTAAAACGCCAACTTCATCAACAGAAAATCGAATGTTACCGTGACCTGTGATATACAGAAATGAATGGCTGTACAGATCAGAATCAGTCAACTTAACCCTTACTTCATTATCATGAACTAAAATAGAAGTATTCATCTGAATATAGTTTAATAAGTTGGGGAGGCTGCTTGGGTCACCATACCAATCACCTCCGCCGTCATAATGAATGCGGGCAATCGAAAAAGCCTGAGCGGACAATATCGTGATCATCGTAATAATTATGAGCACACTTCTTATTTTAATAAATAAGGTCATTCTAAAGTTTTTAACTATTATTTAGTATATAGTTTCCCAAATTAATTAATCTGTCCGGAAATTACCGCAAATTGACTTAGTATGAATAGAATCTTTAATTGATGGACGCCTTGCTATGAGTGTTTAAATGCACCTATTTTGAAGAGTTGTGATTCAGAAATCTATCTTCATCATCATTTTAATTACTGCTATGGCATGGGCCTATGAACCCGTTTCAGTTCAGGATACATCCAAATCACTAATTTTTAAAATATTTTCTTTAGATGACATTGACAGCAGAAAATATGAAAAAGGTTATATTATAGATCGAATTTTTCGCAGAAGAGAGTTCCATAAACCAGTAAATTTTATTCCGATAGAAATTCAATATGGATTTGGATATAATATTGGTGGTGGGTTTCTGGGTCTTGGAAACCTCAAAAGTAATTGGATGTCCTATGAATCAGATGTGAACAAATTTGATGGAGGGGAAATGGTATCTCGTTTGGGGCACCAATTAGATTTAGATATATTAAAGACAAATCTCGCATATTATTGGTTTGGGAACAGTTGGTTGGATATGCATACGGGAATCAATATCCGCTATTCATCTCTCTTGTTGCCATCAATTTTACCTCCCCAATGGACTGTTTTAAATGCATCATGGAAGGAGGGAGCTAAATTCAGTGGAAAAATTTATGAAATTGGATGGAGCCAATCTCTTATGTTACAGTGGTTTGAATCATGGTATACCACCTATCGATATACATATGGTATTGCATATTCACGCTTTTATAAAGGGGAATCAACACCAACAGGAACTGGTCCTTCTCAATCATTTACCCTAGGTGCACGATATATAATAGATACAGGATTGGTAAACCGATTTGCTATTGGCCTTGATTTAAAATATACCCATACTACTATTAATAAAATCAAAGATTCAGATGATCAAACTCCAATAAAAAACTTCACTATTCAAACTGCAGGAATTTATGCCACAGCATCTGTTTTTTTTGGTGGACAGCAAACCAAAGGAGATAAAGGAAAAACGCATTATTATATTAAAGATTATATATTAGCTAAACGGATTCTTGAAGAGTTTGTTGATGAACATCCAAACCACGCAAATATACATCGTGCAAAAAAATTAATTGTAGAAAGTGAGCGAAAGATTCCCTATCAATTAATGAGACAGGGAATGAGTTTTGATGAGAGAGGAATGGTAGAACGTGCCGTAGAAAAATACATTCGTGCTAAAACTCTTGCAGACACTTTACTTGCAGGTGCAATTGATGACCGATTACGTGAAATTGCTTTTAGAGAAATTGAAAAAGCGGAAGTATGGTTGAACCAAGGTTATGGAGACACTGCCATAGCTCATGTTACCATGGTATCTGGCTGGTATCCAAGTTTGAGTCATCATATAAAGCGATTCAAAATCAACTACTATATGTATCAAGGAGAAGAACTTTACAAGATCGGACTTAATGATAGGGCATTAAATTATTTTGACCAAGCACTTCAAATGGACCCACGACTAACTTTTGAAGTAGCTACATATAAGCATCGAATTGCTGTAGACCTCTTAACCATGGCCGATTCAATGAAAGATTTAAATTCATTGAAATTCGTGATTTATGCTTTAGATAAAACTCGTTCACTTACTGGTGGACTCAATAAAACTAATGCAAAAATTCTAGATGAGCTAAAACGTAAACTTGCAATCAAAGAGGCATATGATATTCGGAAAAAGATTGATGAAATACTTGAAGAAACAAAAGAACAAAATGTGATCAATCCGATTAAAGTAGGAATGATGATCTCCGAAGTTGAGGAAATTATGGGAAGCCCAACAGAGGTGGTAACAAATGGATCAGAAGGCAAGAGTCAATTATGGATCTATCGATATCCAGATAAGAAAGAACTCTATTTAACGTTTACAAATTACAAATTATTTCGAATTGAAGAAAAATAGATCCATTATAGGAGATGAGCATTTTTTCTTACAAAAGCGATCTCAGTTATAATTACTTTTAAAACACCAGTTGCTGGGACAGCAAAAAGCATTCCCAATGGGCCTAGAATTGTTCCACCAATTAATAATGCCATCATAACGATTATGGGGTGGAGACCAACACTTTTACCAACCAAAGCAGGGGTGATGAGGTTGCCTTCAATTTGTTGAACAATCAAGAACATCAACACGATATCTAAGATAAAAAAAGGTGAAGGGATAGCACCGAATAACGTATGTGACATTGCTGTATCACTACCAAGATTATTCATAAAAGCAATCAGGATTGCTGGCACCATGCCTACAAATGGTCCTACGAGAGGAATCAAATTGGCCAACCCTGCAATAATTCCAATAAAAAATGTGAGAGTTAAATTTGCTCCAAATAGGTTAAGAATTAAAAGCCCAGTCACGGACATAGCGGCCACACTGGCTGCTGAAAGGAATTGCCCACGTAAATAACTAGAAACAGATTTTTCAATATTATAAATCAGTTTCAGACCTACCTCAAAATATTTATTGGGGATAGCATTAACCAGAGATTTTCTAAACCCGTGATACTCAGCCAATAGTATAATAGTAAATATGAATACCATAACTGCAATAAACATGAAATTTCCGATGACGCCAGCCATAGAAGCTAGTGACCCTAAAACTGTATTGATGAGCTCGCTGAGTTTACCAGCCATATCTCCATTTGAAGACTGCATATCACGAACAAATTCTGGCATAGATGAAGTGACCTTTTCACCAAGTATTTTAAATTCATTTGTTAAAGTTTTTTTATCGATTCTGCTAGAAAATTCAACTGCTTGTTGTGACATTTGTGAAATAAAACTACCAAAAAATGTGCCGATTCCTCCAAGTAAAATGACCACCACAACCAAAACTGACAAACCGCGACTTCGTATTTTTCGTTCTAATGCATCCACACTGGATAAAAGTATAGTGGTAAATAAAAAAGCAAATACCAGCATCAATACCACATCAGATATATATGGCCAAATAATGGATAAAAACCATAAACTGATGAGTCCAATAATAACTCGGTAGATAAGTTGAAAATAGTTGGGTTGATGTTTCAATCTATTATTCTATATTATTGGATTGGGTTTGAATAAGCAAATTATTAGTCCCTCTCAACCGTTCACCCAATACACCACCGAGATTAAATAAAATCTTTTGACCAAGGACTGGATTTCGTTCCTGAAGAGCCATAAGGTCTTGGGTAAAGAAACCAAGCAAATCTGAATCGCTAGTTGCAATTGCATTAGCCGACCGAGGTTCATCATCAAATAATGCTAGTTCTCCAAAAAAATCACCTTCACCAAGTTCTGCTAATACATTCTCGTTATTTTTTCGAGTACCAATTGTAATCTTAACTGATCCGTGCATGATGATATACATTCCTTCACCAGGGGCTCGATTTTTAAAGATATAATCTCCGGAGCTATAGTTGCGATGATGTATTAATTTCTCTAGCTCTGAGAATTCCTTTTGAGAAAAATCTTTAAATACTGGTACCTGTTTAAGTGTAACTACAGTTCTACTTTCAGAGCGATTCCATCCTTTAAAAATGTTTTCCCACTTAGCGCTTTTCAAATTAGACTCCTTAATTTGGAAGATAGATTATAGATATAGTAAGGATAATGGTTCAAGTAAAGACAAATTTACAATAAAATTGACCTGTCAGAGAATGAAGGGGTAGTTTCATCTATAATGTTTCGGAAAATAATTACTTTTTCATTTATGTTTTTTCCAGGATTGATCTTGGCCCAACAGTCCCAAGTAGATTTTGAAAAAGAACTAAAACAACAAAACAGTGCTATTCAATCTTTACGGAATGAGATAGAAGCCACAAAGAAACGGATTCAATCAGAAAACCAAAAAGAAAAATCATCTTCTAAACGAGTGATTAACTTATCCGAGGAAATCTCTTTACTACAAAGGCTTGTTAAAGAAATAGATAAAGAAGAAAAATTACTGGTTGCAGATATTGCTCATACTGAAAGTCAGATTGTTAAAAGCGAAGTTGAGTTAGATACCCTGCGAGTTAGGTATGGTAGGCGATTGACGAAGATGTATAAAAAGGGTCAATTGTCAAATTTAGAAAAAATCCTTAGTTCTACGTCTTGGCGGCAAGCGATTTATCGAACAAAATATTTAAAGATTATTTCTGATCTTGATCAGAAGACCCATAATACTATTCGATCTCTTTTAATTGAGATTGGGAAACAGAAATTAAATTTGGAAGCGGCCCTTCGTAAAAAGCGCAGATTGAAAAAAGATCGAGAAGTAACGTTAATCTCGCTTCGGAGCAAAAAACGAAAAGAACAACGTGAACTGGTAAAAATTCGTCAAAGTCAAAAAGAATTAAAAACTTACCTCACTGAAAAGCAGGCTGGTGTTAAACAATTAGAAAAAATAATTGCGAATATTCAAGATGATATTACTAGAGTTGAAAGAGAAGCACGAATTCGTAAGCAGCAGCAAGCACTTCAGTCAAAGGAGTTTCCTAAATTGAAGGGACAATTGGCATGGCCTGCCGAAGGTCGTGTGATTACAAAGTTTGGACGTCAGTGGAATCCAAAACTTAAAACGACTACTGAAAATCCTGGCGTTGATATTAAAGGTAAACCCGGATCTGAGATCCGAACCGTATTGGGCGGTATTGTCACTACGATTACCTTTATAAGAGGATTTGGAACAACAATAATTATTGATCACGGGAATGGTTTTTATACGGTATATGGCCATGTAACTAATATACAAACTAATGAAGACAGTCAGGTGAGAGGGGGCGATGTGATTGCTTATATGGGTGATTCCGGCTCTATCAATGGTTCTCAGCTTCACTTTGAAATATGGGGTCAAGGGAAAAAACTAGATCCAGAAAAATGGTTGAACAAAAAATGATTTTTCCTGATTTACAACCTATTAAGTGGGACAGCCTGCTGCGGGCTAAATCCAATAATCGGATTGGTTCGGCATATTTGTTTGCAGGGCCCAAAGGATGCGGGAAAGAATGGGGCGCTATCGAATTTGCAAAGTTGTTGAATTGTGAAAAACCCAAAAAATCTCCATGTGATCAATGTCCTTCATGTTCTAAGTTTTATGGGCTTCAGCATCCGAATTTAAAAATAATTGTACCACTTCCCGGTAGTGATAAGGCCAGTAAAGAAAGTGGACCATTGGATAATCTGAAAAAAGATGATCTTGAATATTTAACATTGGCCATTGTAAAAAAAGGTGAAGATCCTTTTTATAAAATTAATGTTCCCAATGCGCGCCGTATAACTATCAATACAATTAGAGATCTTCGCAGAACTATTTATCTTAAATCACAATCTTATGGTCGAAAAGTAGTTATAATTTTTGATGCACACCTTCTTTCAGAGGGAATGGGAGAATCAGCCAATGCGCTATTGAAGATTCTTGAAGAACCACCAGAAAATACGACACTTATTTTAGTAACAGATAAGCGTTCTGCTCTTCTGCCAACAATTATCAGTCGATGCCAGCCAGTTAATTTTTCCCAAATAAGTTTTGAACTGATTCGCACTATTTTAGAAAGTGAAGGTATAAAAAATGATCGAGCTATCCAGATTGCCATGGTGGCTGGTGGGAATATTCATCTAGCTCGAGAGTTGGGCACTAAATCTGGTGAAGATTCCTTAATAGAAGCGGAAGCTCTAGCAATGCTAGTAGCTAATGTAAATGAAGCTGGATGGCGAAAATTCATAGATAGCTATGCCATGATGGCGTCACGAAAACCAGGTGAATTCAAATTCAGAATTTATCTATTACAACTATGGTTTCATTATGCATACCGTGTACGTTCAGGTGAGGTTTTTTTAGCAAGTTTACCTTCCTTAATTACATCCTTAGAAAAATTTAATTTAGCCTATCCCAATGCAGATCTAGCTGGGATTAATCAAATATTGGAAGAAACAACTGAATCCTTAGTGCGAAATTTTTATACACCCTTAACTTTAACCAATCTTTTGATTTCGATTCAAACGCTTTTAAAAGGAAAAGAACCTATATCTGTTATATGAAGACTTTTTATCTTACGACACCAATATATTATGTAAATGACAAACCTCATATCGGGCATGCCTATACGACTATTTTGGCGGATGTTTTGGCCCGATTCCACCGGAATAAAGGGGATGATGTTTTTTTTCTTACCGGTCTTGATGAACATGGCCAAAAAGTACAGCAGGCTGCAGAAAATCGTGGGGTACAACCCAAAGAACACTGCGATGAAATGGCACCTCGATTCCTAGAGTTGTGGGATAAACTTCATATCCAGAATGATGATTTTATTCGCACTACAGAAAAACGGCATTTAAAAGTAGTTCAGAATATCCTACAGCAAGTTTATGATAATGGTGATATTTATGAGGATGAATATGAAGGACTATATTCTGTTTCTGAAGAAAGATTTATTACCGAGAAAGAAGCAACATCGGCTGAATTTCAGGATATTAAAAAACTGAAGGAAAAAAATTATTTTTTCAAAATGTCTAAATACCAGCAAGCTCTTATCGATTATATAAATGAAAACCCTAATTTTATTCAACCGGAAAACCGAAAGAATGAGGTTCTAGGTTTTTTGAAAAAACCTCTGAGTGATTTGTGCATTTCTCGTCCAAAATCACGTCTTAGTTGGGGCATCGAACTTCCTTTTGATTCAAATTATGTTACCTATGTTTGGTTTGATGCGCTTATCAATTATATCACTGCACCTGGATATAACTCAGAAAAAGCTAATTTTAATAAATACTGGCCGGCCAATTACCATCTTATAGGAAAAGATATTCTTATTACTCATTCGATTTATTGGCCTACGATGCTTATGTCTGCAGGGCTTCCTTTGCCATCTGGAATTTTTGCTCACGGATGGTGGCTCAGTGGTGAATCTAAAATGAGCAAGTCGGTTGGGAATGTTGTGGATCCTCTAGGATTGATTGAGGAGTATGGTGTTGACCCAGTACGATATTATCTTATGCGAGAGATGGTTTTAGGGCAGGATGCAAGTTTTACGATGGAGTCTTTTGTTAAGCGTTATAACAGTGATCTAGCCAACGATTTTGGAAATTTATTAAGCCGTATTACAAATTTATTGAAAAAGTTTTTTGATAGTAAAATTCCGATAGTTGAAGATGATTCTACTGAAGGTAAAGTCGTAAAAGAGAGTGGAAAAAAAATTATTGAAGAAGTATGGAAACAGGTTGAATCTTTGAAAGTGAATGAAGCTCTTGAGAATATACTTCAATATATCCGCACAGTTAATAAGTACATGGAAACCATGGCGCCATGGAAACTAGCTAAGAGTAATCCAGAATCTGCAGGAAAGGTTCTTTTCACAGCAGCAGAAGCACTACGTGTGAGCAGTATCTTGCTTGAACCAGTTATGCCTAACCGAACCCAAACTATTTTAAAAACCCTTGGTGCTGAAGGCTCCAGTTTAGATTGGGGAGGATTAATAGGAGGAAAAGACCTTATCCAACATGATATCCTATTTCCAAGAATTGATGTTAATAAATCAGATAAAGAAAACTTGCCAAAGCAAAAAATAATTGAATCAGAAAATATTATTTCATTTTCTGATTTTCAGAATATAAAACTTAAAACAGCCAAAATAGTTAAAGCTGAAAAAGTGGATGGAGCTGATAAACTATTAAAACTTCAGATTGAAGTCGGAAATGAAAAGCTCCAAATTATTTCTGGTATTGCCCAGCACTATTCAACGGAAGAACTAATTGGGAGAATGATCATTGTTGTTGCAAATTTAAAACCAGTAACGATTTTTGGAATCAAATCCGAAGGCATGTTATTGGCAGCAAAAAAGGGTAAGAATCTTACACTTTTGACGATTGATAGTGAAAAGGTTGCAAGTGGAATGAAAATCTATTAATTAAGATCACCAACGATTTTGCGCCCATGGTATTCTCTGGCGCCGATTAAGCTGTGTATTTCTTCTATATTTTGATTGGTAATCCCTCCTGCAGGAATGATCGATAAATGGTTTTTCGCTTTTTGAATCATGCTTTTTATAACATCAGCACCTTTTATTGCTGTTCTGTGGCCTCCAGAACTCAATATACTGGTAATTCCAGATATTGAAATCAATTTTTCTAGCTCAATCATAATATCAGATACTTCATCAATTGCCTTATGAAATGTGACTTTTAATGGGAAAGCTATATTAACAAGTCGTTCAGTTGCTAAAACATCTACCATTTGATTTTGATTTAATATGCCAAAAACAACACCGTTTATACCCAACGATTTACAATAGTTGATATCCTGTCCCATTCTTAATAATTCATTTGTAGAATAAATAAAATTGTTTCCATGAGGTCGTATGATTACTCTTAGAGGAATAGAAATGGATGAAATGACTTTTCGAATTAATTTTCTATTTGGTGTTAATCCATCTAAGTTTAGTTTTGAACAAAGCTCAATACGATTAGCGCCTCTTTTTTCTGCTAGAAGCGCCTCATTAAATGATTCAACACAGGCTTCTTTAATTAAGATGTAGCTATCTCTTCAAATAGTAAATAATATTTAATTCTAATATGCTAAGCTCCATAAATACGTGATAATTAAACTTTTATTGCTCGTTTTAATTCTTCTGTGACTCGTAATCCTGATTCAATTGCACCATTCATAGAAGCTCTATAGATAGCTGTATGTTCTCCAGCAAAGAAAACAGGTCCCTCTGGTTTTGCTAATATATCTCTAAAACCTTTCTGCCCAATACCTGCGATGGAATAACTGGCTTTAACCCAAGGGTCTTCATTCCAGTATTTGGTAACGCCATTTTCCCAATATTGTGGCGCTTCCGGCCATATATTTTTACAAGTATTTTGTGCGATCTTCATACGTTTTTCTTCATTAAGACGTCCAAGTTTTTTAGCATCTTCACCAGAGGTAAATGTGAGCAATATACCTCGAGGACCTGGCTGATCGATTGAAAAATGATATATTCTTCTAAGAGGGGTATCTGTAAATACACGTTGTCCTATAGAGTTTTTCCTATCCCAGAATCGGTTGCGATATTGCATGGCGATTTTCATTACATGCCCGTAATCCTGCTTTTGAATACAATAGGTTTTTTTTGAACTAAAACCAGGCTCTATATTAATGGTTCTTAAAATTGAAGCAGGAATGGCTAAAACACATTTAATCGCATTGATTGATTCGCTTTTCTTATTCTCAGTTACAGTTGCAGTCGCTCCTTTAGAGTCAAAGACTAGACGTTTAAGCGCTCTACTATACTTGATCTTTGAACCTAGTTTTTTTGCGAAGGCTTTAGGCAGTTTATCGTTTCCACCAAAAATTCTACCTTCAACCGTATCCTCACTAAAAGCTGAAGTTCTTGCGTTGGCTAGAACCATGTATAATGCTGACATTTTTGATGGCACCGTGGTTGATTCAGTAGCATTTGTATAGGTGTATAGATCAATAATATCTTTCGGCGCACCACCCTTCTTTAACATCTCCTCAATGGACATTTTATCTAAAGCCAAAACCTCATGAGAAGTCTCGCCTTTTTGCTTGACGAGATCGATCCACTTTTGAATATATTGAACTTCTTGTCCAAATAATTTGCCTTTCAAAGTTCCTTCAAAAGGCAATGAATCTGTACCAGACTTCAAACCATTCATAGATAATCTATTTCCTCTTACGTATACACCATCATATTGTTTTGCCGGCAATACTTCAAGTCCAAAAACTTTACAATATTGTTTAACCAGATTATCAGTACTATCCACGTATTCTGCACCCATTTCTGCATATAAATTATCGGCAAATGGATCTCGATAAGTTCTGACTCTACCACCTGGACGCGATCGCGCTTCAATTAGAATTACATTATACCCCGCTTGATCTAATTCATAGGCACATGCCAAACCTGCCAAACCTGCACCAACAACCATTATTCGTTTGTCATCTGAGGGGCCAGAAAGTATTGATGAGATTGATAAAGGGGAGATTGCAGCTAAAGAAGCAGTAGTTCCTGTTTTTTTTAAAAAAGACCTCCTTGAAATTTTATTCTTCAACTATGACCCACTTTTGGATTTTTTTCATAATATTAAATAAATAATTATTTGTTTAAACGTGCTTCTGCACAAATATAACCAAAAGAAGACCACTGGTTTCCATCCACAACAAATCTAAACATCTCTATTGCTTCTACTTCTTTACCCTGCAAAAAATAATAATTTCCCAATCCAAAAGCCAAGGTTGCATTAACCAGTGATTGGCCAGTCATGATTTGTTTTTTTATTTCACTTGGATCATTTTGGCCTTTATATAATTTTAATATTTCAAAGTAAGTATGATTCTCTATAATAGCCATATCATCAGTTATTGTTTCCAATAATTCTTTCGCTTTAACATTACGACCTAAATGGCGATTGATAATATAAAGCCAGTTAGCTGCTGCCACATAGCTGTCAGGGTTTTCAGCCAGGGTCAAAGATTTTTCATAAGCTCTACGCGCTTGATTATATTTTCCTTGGATATAATAAGTGAGTCCAAGATGGTAATAGATATTACCCTGTAATGTGCTAGTTGGGAGATTTAAAGAGTTGGGTAGACCATCCGGTTCTACTTTATTAGGCTTATTCCTAGTGATACTAGCCGCTTTTTTAAAGTCCTTGATAGCAAGTTCAAAACAACGCGATGAAATGTAACGATGGCCTCTATGACGATAGAAACGGGCGTCTTTTGGATATTTTATTATACCCTTTGAGTAGATCTCAATTGCCTCATCATATTTGCCAAGATAAGCTAATCGTCGACCAAGCCATATCAAATTATCAGGACTGGCGTCTTTAGAAAAATTAATTTTGGCTTCGGTTAACTTGTTTTCATAGATCAACCGAGCTTTATCGCCAATATAAATTTCTGGAATTTCTGTTTCACAAATTTGAGAAAAAAGTTTAGTCGTAATTATTGAGATTACGATAATTACACTTTTCATATGAGAGACAAATCGGTTCCCTTTATTTCCTAACAATCTTCTTCTTGCTTTAATCCTTTGGTGATTCTTGATTATCTTCATAACATAATTTAAACATTAATTAATAATAAATCATGCTTACCGATACGCACTGTCACTTATACTACGAAGATTTAAAAAATGACCTTGTTGGTGTTTTATCGAGGGCTAATGAATTAGGGGTCACTCGTTTTATTTGTGTCGGGACCAATATTTCAGACTCTAGGGAATGTTTATCCATCAGCGAAAATAATAATAATATTTTTGCATCAGTGGGAATACATCCTCATGATGCAAAAGATGTTAATGATGGATATATTGAGGATATCTACGAACTAATGGAATTTGGAAGCATGATTGCAGTAGGAGAGATCGGTTTGGACTATTTTCGCAATATTTCTGATCCAGATATTCAAAAAAATGTATTTAGAAATCAAATGGAAATTGCACAGGAATTAAATCGTCCAGTGATTTTTCATAATAGAGATGCAGATGAAGATGTAATAGAAGTTTTGAGTGATTATCCAGAAGTGAATGGTGTTGCCCATTGTTTTTCAAGTAATCTGAATACGGCGCAATCTTTTCTTGACATGGGTTATTACATTTCTTTTTCAGGGAATCTCACTTTCAAAAATAGTCATTTACCTGAAGTAGCCAAAGAAATTCCAATAGATCGAGTTTTAGTAGAAACTGATTCACCATATCTGAGCCCGGTACCACATCGTGGCAAGCCAAACGAACCAGGCCGAACGAGATTTGTGGCAGAAAAATTGGCTGAAATAAAAAATATTTCCTTTGAAGAAGTTGCTAAACACACAACAGAAAATGCTTCTGAGCTTTTTCGATTACCTTAGTTCCAGTCACAGTTAAAGATGTCAAAAAAGCCACACATATATAGAAAAAAGTGGGGACAGAATTTTCTAAATGATACCAACCTATTAGATCGTATTGTAAGAACATTAAATCCTAATAAAGATGATGCTATATTAGAAATCGGTCCCGGTGATGGGTCTCTAACTGAGAAGATTTTTCACCAAGTTAA
>Ga0315338_1002016_pt1 | contig 22115 bp, 20 predicted proteins | sample ASW8metaG_FD_204518 | JGI IMG/M metagenome (GOLD analysis project Ga0315338, IMG submission 204518) | Ammonia-oxidizing marine archaeal communities from Monterey Bay, California, United States - ASW #8 | ecosystem: Environmental > Aquatic > Marine > Coastal | place: USA: California | collected... | reverse complement strand
GGACCGGCACCCCTGGATATAGATAGAGGTCGCTGACACCGCGGCCGGCCCGCAAGCGGCCGCCGCCGGCCCGGGCGGCCGTTTCGAGCGCACGAGTCGTCGTGGTGCCGACGGACACCACGCGCCGGCCTGTGTCGAGCGCGCGATTGACGGCGTCAGCGGTCTCCGGCGGCACGTCGTATGACTCCGCATCAACCGTGTGGTCCTCGACACGATCGACGCGAACCGGTTTGAACGTGCCGTACCCGACGTGCAGCGTCAACCGGGCCACTTCGATGCCCCTTTCCGCACACCGCTGCAACATCGCATCGGTGAGGTGGAGACCGGCGGTCGGTGCCGCGACCGAACCACGGACGGCGGCATACACCGTCTGATACCGGTCGCGGTCCACGGGCCGGTCGGACCGACGTATGTATGGCGGCAACGGAATATGACCGAGCTCATCCACCAGTTCATCCACGGTGCCGTCACCGTCGACCCAGAGACGAATCGTCCGACGGCCAAACACGCGATGTTCCAGCACCTCGCCATGAAGCTGACGCCCCTCTCGCTCGAACCGCACGCGCGCACCGACCCGCAACTTCTGCCCCGGATGCATCAGGGCATCCCACCGTTCGCCGTCGAGCCGGGTCAACAGCAAGCACTCGACCGCGCCGCCGGTGGGTACACGATGGCCGAGCAGTCGGGCAGGAAAGACGCGGGTGTCGTTGATGACGAGCAGATCGCGCGGCCCCAGCAAATCTGGAAGATCGGTGACCCGTCGGTCCTCAAACCCATGACTCTCGCGGTCGACCAGCAAGAGCCGAGCGGATTCTCGGTCATCAGTTGGCGTCTGCGCGATCAGCTCGGGCGGAAGGTCGAAATCAAAATCTGAAACACGCATGGAGGGTGCACGGCGACGACACGTCCGCCGAGTGACCGCACGGGCGTCGATCGCTTGGCATCAGTCGAAGCCCAAGCCTGAAGCCCGAGGCCAAGAACACACCGCTAGTACGCCCAGCGCACCAACATCGCACCCACGGTGAACCCGGCGCCGACCGACGCCAGCAGCACCAGGTCGCCCTTCTTGAGTCGCTTGTCGGCGAGGGCATCACCGAGGGCCAATGGAATGGTCGCACCGGTCGTGTTGCCGAACCGGTCGATGTTGATCACGACTTTCTCATCCGGCAGGCGGAGCTGGCGCGCAGCGGCCTGGATGATCCGCCGGTTCGCCTGGTGAGAAACAAACAGGTCGACGTCGGCGGCACGCAATCCGTTTTGACCCAGGATCCGATGACAGATCTCGCTCGTCTTTCGTACTGCGAACTTGAACACCGCCGCGCCATCCTGATGCACGTAGTGAAGTCGCTGGTCGACCGTCTCATGTGACGCGGGAAGCCGGCTTCCACCGGCAGGCATCCGGAGCGCGGGCCCGCCGCTGCCGTCCACCTCATGGGCGAAATCGAGAATGCGCAGCTCCGGATCCGCGGCGGGCGAGACGACGACCGCGCCGGCCCCGTCCCCGAAGATCACACAGGTGGTACGGTCCTGATAGTCAATGATCCGCGACATGATGTCGGCGCCGATCGCCAGAGCATGGTCGTGTGCCCCAGACGCCACCATCTGCATGGCGGTCGTCACCGAGTAGGTGAAACCTGAGCACGCGGCGCCCAAGTCGAACCCCCACGCCCGAGTCGCGCCGATCCTGTCCTGTACGAGACAGGCGGTACTGGGAAAGAACGTGTCCGGGGTGGTCGTCCCCACCACGAGGAAGCCGATGTCCGCGGCCGCTACCCCGGCCCCTGCCAGTGCGATGCGCGCGGCCTCGACCGCCAGGTCCGATGTGGCAACGTCGTCATCGGCGATATGTCGCTCACGTATGCCCGTGCGCTTCAGAATCCATTCGTTAGACGTGTCCACTATCTGCTCGAGCTGGCTATTGGTCAGCACTCGCGGCGGCACATAGGTGCCCAGCGAAGAGATCTGCACAGCTCGGAGTGTCCGACCCGGGTCTCCGGCGCGTGTCGTTGCGTTCATCTCGCCCGTCGCATCCTTTCCCACCGATCGATCCGGTTCGTCAGGCCAGCTCGTGCGGGCCCGACCACCACCAGGGTACAGGCCGAGATCGAAGACCTGTGCGCACAAAGAGACTCCTTACCAGAGCCGACCCTCACGATCCGGCACCCGCAGTCCGAAGTAGTCGTAGGCGCGTGGTGTGGCCACTCGGCCGCGCTGGGTGCGGTCGAGAAACCCGCCCTGGATCAAGAACGGCTCGTAAATGTCTTCGATCGCCTCTTTCTCCTCGCTGAGCGCGGCAGCGATACTATTCAGCCCGACAGGCCCCCCTCCGAATTTGTCGATGATGGTGCGCAATAGTCGTCGATCCGCCGCGTCCAGACCGTTCGGATCAACTTCCAGCAGTTCGAGCCCCTTCAGCGCCACCTCGTGCGTGATCGTGCCGTCGGCGCGGACCTGCGCATAGTCGCGCACACGACGCAGGAGTCGATTTGCCACTCGTGGAGTCCCGCGCGACCGACGCGCGATCTCCATGGTCGCGTCGTCGTCGATCGGCACCTCGAAAATGCCGGCGGACCGCCGGACGATCTCCTGGAGATCAACAGTCCGGTAGAAATCCAAGCGGTGCACGATACCAAACCGCGCGCGCAGCGGCGCCGTGAGCAGACCGGCTCGGGTCGTTGCCCCGATCAACGTGAACGGCAGCAACGGAACCTTAACAGACCGCGCGCCCGGCCCCTGGCCGATCACGATGTCGAGTTCGTGGTCCTCCATCGCCGGATAGAGAATCTCCTCGATGACCGGGCTAATCCGGTGAATCTCGTCGATGAACAGCACCTCACGCTCCGAGAGATTCGTCAAGATCGCGGCCAGATCTCCCGGTTTCTCGAGGACAGGACCGGAGGTGGTCCGAATGGCAACCCCGAGCTCATTGGCCACCACGTAGGCGAGAGTGGTCTTGCCGAGGCCGGGTGGACCATACAACAACACATGATCGAGCGCTTCGTGTCGTTGCCGCGCGGCGGTTATCGAGACGCCAAGATTCTCGCGGAGCCGCTCCTGTCCAATATACGTATCGAGCGTCCGCGGCCGAAGTCCGGCCTCAAACTGATCCTCGTCGCCCAACCGCTCCGCAGCCACCACGCGAGGGGACGACTCGCCGTCGGTCATCGGGCCAGTTCCTTGAATGCCTGCCTCAGGATCTGTTCGAACGTACCGTCGGTCTCCGCCAGCGCCGCGTCAACGGCTCGCTCGGCGAGGTGCCGATGGTAGCCGAGATTGAGGAGCGCCGAGAGCAGATCGCCGCGCGTGTCTGACCCGACATCGCTGTCGGCGGGATCATCGGTATCCGCCTCGAGGACCGCCTGGAGACGGTCCTTCAGCTCCAGTCCAATCCGCTCGGCGGTCTTTTTCCCAACGCCCGGTATTCCTGTCAGGCGTCCAACGTCTCCTTCACGTACCGCTCGCACCAGATCCACCGACTCGATGCCGGACAACACGGACAGGGCCAGCCGCGGACCAATACCGGAGATACCGATCAACTGCTCGAAGAGCTTGAGCTCCAGACGAGTGCCAAAACCGAAGAGCGCAAGCGCGTCCTCCCGCACATGGGTATGCACACGCAGGGACACCTCAGCCCCTGCTTCACCCAACCCGTAGAAGGTCGAGAGCGGGATCTGGACGTCGTAGCCGACACCGTGCACGTCGATGACGATTCGACTCGGCGCCTTGTCCAGCAGCCGGCCTGAGAGAAGCGCGATCATCTTGGTGGCCTATCGCGAGCCCGTCACGACCCACTCCCCTCCGGGCGATATTGCCTCCAACTCCGCACGTGGGTCTGGGCGACGGTCAGCCGGGTCGCGGCCGGCCCGGCGGCCCTGTTGGCATGACAGACGGCGATGGCCAGCGCATCGGATGCATCGTGGGGCGTCGGTGGAGTGTCCAACCCCAGGAGCAGCGCCACCATCTGCTGCACCTGTGCCTTCTCGGCGCGTCCGAATCCCACCAGCGCCAGCTTGACCTCAGTCGGTGCGTACTCTGCCACGGTCAGTCCGGCTTTCGACGCGGCCAGCATGGCCACCCCACGAGCATGCCCAAGTTTTAGTGAACTCTTGGCGTTTCGTGCAACAAAAACGTCCTCGATGGCGACGCACTCGGGCCGATGGGTCGCGAGCAGCGATACCAACTCATCGTAGATGCCGGCTAGTCTGTCGGAAAAGGGGAGACGCGTGGACACCGTCACTGCACCGCACGCCACGAGACGGTAGCGGCTCCCGTCCGAATCGATACAACCGTACCCGGTGCGCTGCGAGCCGGGGTCGATGCCAAAGATCCTCACGTCAGTGAGGCCTCGATCTCCTGTTCGCTGATGTCGGCGTTCGACCAGACGTGCCGAATGTCATCCAGATCGTCGAGGGCGGACAGTAATTTCAGCATCTGCTGCGCCGGCTTACCCTTGAGCGACACCTGATTTTGAGGCAGCATCGCGACGTGGGCCACCGTCGGCTCGACCCCCAGTGCCCGCACCGCTTCCGCCACGGCATCGAAGGCCTCGGGGGAGCTGATGATCTCCCAGCTGTCGGTTTCGTCAAGAAAGTCGTCTGCACCGGCTTCGATGGCGGCGGTCATCAACGACTCCTCCTCAGCCGCCGCTCGGTCGACCAACACGTATCCTCGTTTGTCGAACATCCAGGCCACGCTGTTCGCCGAGCCAAGGTTGCCACCATGTTTCGTGAGCGCGTGGCGAATCTCGCCCACGGCACGATTCCGGTTGTCGGTCAGCACCTCGAGAAACAACGCAACGCCACCCGGGCCATACCCCTCGTAGACGATCTCGTCGTAATTCACCCCAGTGTCGGCGTCCGTGCCACGGCGTATCGCCCGCTTGATGTTGTCGGCCGGCATGTTGGCCGCCTTGGCGTCGGCGATCACCGTGCGAAGCCGCGGATTCATATCAGGATCGCCGCCACCGGCGCGCGCCGCGACCGTGAGTTCCTTGATGATGCGGGTGAACAGCTTGCCGCGCTTAGCGTCAGCCGCGCCTTTTTTGTGTTTGATTGAGTGCCACTTGGAATGGCCGGACATGGTAGAACTCCGTAAGTAGACGAAGAAAAACAACGTATTTTATCACGCAACCGTCAGCGCGCCCGGTGCGCCACGACAAGCCAGGTCTCGGCCTCGGCGGTCCACGGCCCGCCCACATAATCACCCTCCAGCCGATCGATTGTGAATCCAGCGCGGCGCAGCCGGCCGGTCATCTGGCGCATCGACAAGGTGCGAAACGCCAGTGAGAAGCGTTGGGTTGTCCGGCAGTGACCCCGGCGCTCGGTAAACTCCTGGTCGAACACCGTCAATTGCCGGGATCGATCTTGCCGCACGGACTCAACCAGGCTGATCCGTGCCGAGCCGCCCTGCCGACGCCGGCAATGACTGCCTCGGTGCTCGTACTCGCTCCGCTGGGGCACATCCGGCACCAGTTCCATGGCGAATGTTCCGCCGGGCCGCAGCACGCTCCGCACCGAGACCAGCGTGCGTCGCAGGCCCTGGTTTCGCAGCAGCGACTGCAAGACCCCGTATGGCGCCATCACCAGGCTGAAGGGCCTGTCCGACGCGAACGGCAACGACCGAATGTCACCACGCAACAGACGCGCCGAGTCCGTCCCTCTCGCCCGCCGGAGCCGTCGCCGCGCAAGGTCAAGCATGTTGGTGGAACGGTCCAGACCCACCACCGGCTCCCCGGTCCGGGCCATGGGCAACAGCACCCGGCCGGTGCCGCACCCCAGTTCAAGGACCGGACCGCCGCACGCCACCACCTGCCGCCGCCAGAACGGGATGTCACGGTGACCGACAGTACGCACGTTCTCCCAGTCATAGAATGGCGCATACGCATCCCAGCCGTGGCATCCTTCCATTGTGTGTTGATGCTTCGCCGGGCCTTCGCGCCAGGCTACCTGGCCGCAGTATTATATGGGCTGCTCCGCCGCATAACCCGTCATGTCCCTGATCCCAGACTGGGCCCCCAACCTCCATCCGTTATTTGTTCATTTTCCGATCTCGCTGCTGCTCGTGGCCACGGTCGTCGATAGCGTGGGCGCGTATCGTCCGTCGCGGGCGTCGGTGCGCGACACCGCGACGTGGCTGTATTGCGGTGGGGCGCTCATGGCGATGGCGGCCTATTTCAGTGGACTCGAGGCGGCACAGGCCATGCGCGTCGGGCCCGTAGAGAGCGCCGCGGTAACAGCGCACTTCACCTGGGCCGATCGCACCACCTGGTTCTTCGTCGTCTTCGCCTCGTTCAGGATGGCCATGTCCTACATCTGGCACTCGACCACGCGGTGGGTGGTCATCGCGTCGGTACTGGTCGCCCTGGGCGGAGTCGGCATGCTGGCGGCCTCCGCCGAGCATGGGGGCGGGCTCGTTTTTCGCCATGGCTTGGGCGTTGCGCGGATACCGTCCGATGGCGCGCTGTGGACGATACCTGGCCGGTCACCTGCGGAGCCGGCACCCTAGGTCTTCGAGCGCTGGCTGTAATTTATCGGTCGCACGCGGACGGGCACGCCGCCTGGTCGGTCCAGGCCCAGCCCGCAGGACGGGCCTCGTATCAATCGACTCTCGCCGTCGGGAGGCCCCGGGCGCAACGGACTCCGACATTGCTGGTCTGCCCGGTCTGCGCGAACGGCAGCCGCACCGAGGTCCGCAACGCCGCCGCGAAATTGAGCCAGGAACCACCTCGGGCGATACGCGAGTAGCCCGTGGCCGCGCCGGGAGGGTTGATGGGAGGCGAGGATGCGTAGTACTGGTCGTCCAGCCACCCGTCTACCCACTCCCAGACGTTGCCGGTCATGTCGTACACTCCGAAATCGTTCGGGGGAAACGACCGCACGGGTGCCGTGTTCACCCAGGCGTCGCCGCCGCCACTCGCGCCGGAGCAGCACCGGTCGGCTCCAAAATTCGCCGCATCGCGCGACAGTTCCTGACTGGTGCCGTAGACCAGCCCGGCTTGTCCGCCTCGGGCCGCGTATTCCCACTCTGCCTCCGTGGGAAGCCGGCCGCCGGCCCAGTCACAAAAGTCGACCGCGTCATCCCAGTTCACGAGCACGACGGGATGATTCGCAGCCTGCGGAAACTCCGGCGAGGGAGGGGCCGGGTACCCGCTGTCGGCAACGAAGTGCGCGTATTGCGCGATGGTCGCCTCGGCCCCCATCAGATCAAATGGCTCGAGGAACGTCACCTCATGATCTGGCCGCTCATTGTCGAGACACGACGTATCGGACTCCACACAACCCATACGGAACGTGCCGGCCGGCACTCGAATCCAGCCGAGATCGACACCCTGGGTAACCACGCTCGCCTCTGCCAAACCGGCCAACCGGGGCCCCATGACGGTCAAAGCCGCGACGCCGATCAGTGCCGTCGCTGAAACATACCTGGTTCGCATCGGTCGGGCCCCGATCTCTTTCGCCGCTACCATCCAACCGCGTACATCATCCGGCGCGGGTCCGCGCCGGCCACCATCGTACCGGTCTCCGGGTTCCACAGAACACCCTGCATGCTGCCGACGGCATACTCGGCGACAGCTTCGACTTCGTGTCCCAGCTCCCGCAACCGGCGCAAGACCCCCGGCGCCACCCGACTCTCAATTTGGACCGTGATCTCGGCGCCCGGCTTGTAGAAGTTCGGATCAGCGGCGATCGCGAGACGTGGGGCTTCCACCGCCTCCTGAATGCTCATGTCAAAATCAATGACATTGAGCAGCACTTGGAACTGGGTCTGACCGATGGTCTCGCCGCCGGGGGTGCCAAGCGCGAGAAACGGTGCACCCTCGCGCATGACCAGCGTGGGTGCGTTGTTCAAGATCGGAATCTGTCCACCGCGGGCGTAATTCACGTCGTCCGGGTACGGTGAGGTCGACCCGACGCGGGTACCGTTGTTGAAGAAGAGTCCGGTATCTCCCACCACCACCCCGGTGCCCCAGAGGCTGCCCAGCGTCGGGGTCGCGACCACGACGTTGCCGGCACCATCGACGACGGAGAAACTGGTCGTGCTCCCCGCGTAGGTCGTGTCCGCAACCACCAGTCCGGCCACGGGCCGCGCCGGTCGACCGCCTGCCGCCGGCGCCCCAGGCGGCGCGCCGTGGTCGGGGTAATCGACCACCGCATCGAGCGAGATCAGGGCCCGGCGCGTGTCGGCGAACGCCTTCGAGACCATTCCGTTGACGGGCACGTCCGCGTACCCGGGATCGGTCACAAAGTGATACACGTCGGACTTCGCCACCTTGATCGCCTCCGTAATCAGATGCAGCGACTCAGCCGAGTTGTGCCCCAGGGCGGCCAGGTCGAACCCCTCGACCAGGTTGAGCTGCATCGTTATTTCGAGCCCACCACGGGACGTGGCCGGGCTGGTGTACACGTCGTAGCCACGATAGGTCGCGTGGATCGGCTCGGCCCAGATCGGTTCGTACGCGGCGAAGTCGGCTCGGGTGAACAGTCCGTCGTTCCGCTGGTAGAACCGCACCATGTCCCGCGCCATGTCGCCGCGATAGAACCGCGTGAACGCGGATCGCAACCCTGCCTCTCGACCACGTCGGTCCAATCGAGCCGTATCTTCAGCTTCAACCAGCTTGTGGAACGTTCTGGCCAAGTCTGGATACGTCACGAGCTGCCCCGCTACCGGCGGCTTGCCGTCGGGCAGAAACACGGACGCCGTCGATGGATACCGTCCGAGCAATTCGCGGGAACGCGTGATCGATCGCGCCACGAACGGGTCCACCGGATGCCCCTGCTCGGCATACTCGATGGCCGGCTCCAGCACCTGTCCGAGGGTCATGGTGCCAAACCGTTCCAACAGGGCAATCCACCCGCCCAACAGCCCCGGCACCACCCCGGCCTGCATACCGCGATGCAACGCCTCCGGCTCGAGGTCGGCGGCGTCAAGTGCCGCTGGAGCGGCCCCGGTCGCATTCAGCGAAAAGACACGACCCGTCGCAGAGTCGTAAATCGTCATGAAGCCATTGCCACCGGCCCCAGACATCATCGGCTCGACCTGGCTCAGCGTAGCGAACACCGCCACCGCAGCATCGGCGGCGGTGCCGCCCTGCATCAGGATCCGCATCCCCGCCATCGACGCCAACGGATGCCCCGCCGTGACCAGACCTCGCACCCCGGGAACGGCCGGACGATGCGCGGTGCGACCATCCGTAATCGGCTGGGCGTCGACTGCGAGGGCGATCTCCGATGGACCGATTGCGGTGTCACCACCTGAGCAGCTCACTGTAAGCACGGCCGCTGCGAACACCGTCAGGGTCGTGACGCACGGGATCAATGCCTGAGGAACGCCCTTCATCTTCACGTCATCTCACTCGTGTACGCCGAGGACCGAACCCGGTACGCCAACCGCGCTGCCTGCGCGATGGTCCTGCTCGGGACACCGGGAACAGCTCGTGACCTAGCGCCTGACCGCGATGCCGGTCACTTCGAACCGCGCGCCCCTCAGCAGCGTGCCGCTGCCCACAAACGCGCGGGCCGGTGGGTCGGCGGTGAAGTAGTTGGTGTACACCGCGTTGAAGTCGCTGAAGAACGCCACGTCTGAGCAGAACACCTGGACGGTAACCAGGTCATTCATGGTCATTCCTGCTTCGGCAAGCACGGCCTGTATCTGGTCGAGCGCGTTGCGGGCCTCCTGTTGCGGATCATCGGGCACCTGCCCGTTTTCCAGTCCAAGCCGTCCCGCCAGATAGAGCGTGTCACCGGCCAGGATCGCGTCGCTGAAGGGCGCGTCTACACTCCGCCCCGGCAAGTTGATCGCTCGCCGTTCCGGCTGCGCCGAGGTCGACGAAACGACCCCGACCACCAAGCCTCCCAAGACCAACCCTAGTCCGAACTTGTGCACCGGCCTCATGCCTTTATCCTCCAATGGTCAGCACGGTCGACCCGGTCGTCTCGCGCGCCTCCAGAGCGCGGTGCGCCGCAGCCGCGTCCTCAAGTGGGTACGTCTGACTGATGGCAATCTTGACCGCGCCACTCTCCACCACGCCAAACAGATCTGCCGCCGTCGCGTCCAACTCTTCTCGCGTGCTGATGTAGCTGGCGAGTGTCGGCCTGGTCAGAAAGAGCGACCCCCTGGTGGCGAGCGCACTCGGACTGAACGGGTCGACCGGGCCCGACGCATTGCCGTAACTGACCATCAGCCCACGCGGTTGCAGACAGTCGAGCGACGCGATGAACGTATCCTTGCCAACCGAATCGTAAACCACCGGCACACCCGCCCCGTTGGTCAGCGCCTTGACCCGCTCGACGATGTTTTCACGGCTGTAGACGATCGTGTGGTCGCAGCCGTGTGCTCGCGCGAGTTCCGCCTTCTCGTCGCTTCCGACCGTCCCAATGACCGTCGCACCCAGATGCTTCGCCCACTGACAGGCGATGAGCCCGACGCCGCCGGCGGCCGCGTGCAGAAGTATGGTGTCTCCCGTCTTCACTGGATAAATCCGCCGCACCAGATACTGCACCGTGCATCCTTTGAGCATCATGGCGGCCGCCTGCTCGTCGGTGATGCTGTCAGGGAGCGTCACGAGCCGATGCGCCTCGACCACGCGCCGCTCTGTGTAGCTGCCCAGGCTCATGCTGTAGGCGACCCGGTCGCCCACCTGCACGGCGGTCACTCCCTCGCCGACGGCCTCCACGATACCGGCGCCCTCGTTACCGATGATCGCCGGCATGGACGGAACCGGATACAGCCCCGTGCGGTGATACACGTCGATGAAGTTGAGGCCGACCGCGGTCTGGCGGATCAGCGCCTGCCCGACATCTGGGACTCCGGGATCGACCTCGTCCCAGCGCAGCGCCTCGGGGCCACCGTGCATGTGAATCCGAATCGCTCTGGTCATGTGTTGTTAACGCCTCCCTCTGAACCCACGGCGAGTGGGCAGTGGGATCATACCGCCGTGCCGGTCGCAAGACCGTGCGCATTCTCTTCTATCGCGCCCGTCAAGAGCGAGCCATCGCAGATCTCGGCGTCACCCGAGCTGCCACCGCGGACTGGTAGACTGTGACGCACATGTCTCCCGCCTTCGACGCCCATCATCCCCCCGACGAGGCGCTCGTCGCCGATTGCGTGCACTGCGGGTTCTGTTTGCCGGCCTGTCCTACGTATGTACTCTGGGGACGAGAAACCGACTCGCCTCGCGGCCGGATTGCGCTCATCAAGGGCGCCCTGGAGGGGGACACCGACATCACCGACCCCGTCGCGCGCCACTTCGACACCTGCCTCGGCTGTATGGCTTGTGTCACGGCCTGTCCATCGGGCGTGCAGTACGACAAGCTGCTGGGGGCGACACGGCCGCAGATCGAGCGGCAGGTCGAACGCTCGCTCGCGGACCGACTGTTCCGACGTCTGATCTTCGGGCTCTTTCCGTATCCGGACCGGCTCCGGGTGGTGGCGCTCAAGCTCTGGGGCTACCAAAAACTGGGGCTGCGGCGGTTCGCGCGCAAGTCAGGTCTCTTGGCGTTGTTGCCGCCGCGACTACGAGCGATGGAGGCGGTCATACCGCCGATCTCACTCAGGGGCGCGTGGACCGACGCGCCGGCGCGGGTGCCGGCGGTCGGTGAACGACGTCGCCGGGTGGGCCTGTTGCTGGGATGCGTCCAGCGGGTGTTTTTTGATGACGTCAACGCCGCGACCATTCGGGTGCTGACGGCCGAAGGGTGTGAAGTCGTGATTCCGCCTTCCCAGGGCTGCTGCGGCGCGCTGATGCTCCACGCCGGTCTCGAAGAGGACGCGGCGGCGATGGCGCGACGGTTCATCGACGCGTTCGACACCGAAGCAGCCGATGTCGACGCCATCGTCATCAACTCCGCCGGCTGCGGCTCATCGCTGAAGGAGTACGGACATCTCTTGCGGGACGACCCCAGATACGCCGCACGCGCCCAGGCGCTGGCTGACAAGTGCAAAGACATTGCGGAGCTGCTCGCCGAAATGGAGCCCCACGCCGCACGGCATCCAGTTCCACTCACCGTCGCCTACCACGACGCGTGCCACCTGCAGCATGCGCAGGGCGTGACGGCCGAACCACGACAGGTCCTGTCCACCATTCCTGAACTGGATGTCCGCGAGGTCCCCGAAGCAGGCATCTGTTGCGGGTCTGCCGGCATCTACAACTTGGTTGAACCATCGACCGCCAGTAGATTGGGAGACCGGAAGGCCTCAAATATTCGGACGACCGGTGCCGAGGCGGTGGTGTCGAGTAATCCGGGCTGTCTGCTCCAGATCGCCAGCCGGCTGGAACAAGCCGGCGTCCGGGCCCGCACGTACCACATGGTAGAGCTGGTAGATGCCTCGATCCGCGGCGTCAGTCTTGGCACCCGGGCAGACATCGGCTAGCCTACAATCCGCCGGGGCCACGGCCTGGATTGAGCGTCCCGGTCGGGTCGAACCGCCGTTTGACTTCCCGCATGATCGGCAGGCCGTCGCCGATCGGGCCCCAGACGCCCACGAGTGACTTCAGCTCGGCGTCTGCGCGACGAATCACGACGCTGCCTTCACCAGGCAGGAAACGGTCCCGAAGCACTGTGACGAACGAGGCTCGGGACTCAGCGTCGCCCTGCACCAACACATTGAGCACGCCGAGACCGGCTCGCCCGGTCACCGCGTAGTCGAGGTGGTTCGTCTGGGCGGCCTCGCCGATCCGCGCCACGGTGGAGGACACCTCGGTCGGCACGGTCACGATCTTGAGAATAGTCCCGTCCTGACCGGTGCCGAACACGCGCTTATCGTGGGCATGCCAGGCATGGACCTCGTCATCGCCGGTCAACACGACCGCGCGGCCGCCTTGTTGCTCGGCGAGAGTGGCGGCCTGCGAGGCCTGCTGCTCGGCGACGGTCTCGACAGACTCGAAGCGCACCAGCATCCCGGCCGGGGGCGCCGCCAGCTCGAGAGCGGTCGGCATGGACGCCTGCGCGAGGAGGGCGGAGACATACGGGCCACACTGCTCCGGGCCGGTAAGTGTGACGGCCACCGTCCGCGACGCGTCGGCCCGTGGGACAAGCTTGAACGTGGCGTTCACGACGACGCCGAGGCTCCCGAACGAGCCCGTCAACAGTCTGGCGAGGTCGTAGCCGGCGACGTTTTTTACGACGATCCCACCACTGTGGGCGATGACGCCGTCGGCGCGCGCCAGCGTCATCCCGATAATGAGATCTCGGGGTGCGCCGTGCCAATGCCGGCGCGGTCCACTGTCATTCGTGGCGACAATCCCGCCGATGGTGGCCGTGTCTGGGTCGGGAGGATCGAGAGCCAGCCACTGACAATGCTCGGCCAGCGCGGCATTCACGGCCGACAGCGTCGTCCCCGCCCGCACGGTGGCAGTCAAGTCTCCATGGCGATGCGCTTCGACCCCGCTCATCCGACGCATTGACAACAGCACGTCGATCGACGTTGGCGTGGGACCCCAGTCGATCTTGGTGCCACCGCCACGGACCATAACAGTCCGGCCGCTCTCCGTGGCCCAGGCGAGCGTCCGGCTCACGTTCGCTGGCGTCTCGGGCTCGACCACCAGCCCGGGCACGACGCCGTCGACCGCGTCCGTACCAACGCCAGAGCGCGCGACACGCGCGCCCAGCCGCGCATTCAGATCGGCCAGGGCCACGTCCGACGGTCCATTCGTCATCGTCGTCATTGTTCGCCGGAACCGCGGAGCGGCCGCGAGGCGTGCGCAGCCTCGTCCTACACCCGTGCCACCAGCCCGGCCACTTCAGCCGGGTGGGCGCGATACGGACCCGGCACCTCGCCGCAAAGGCGCGGCGTGGGAAACAGCTTGTCCGGGTTGCACATTCCCTGCGGGTCGAATGCGACTCGCACCAGTTGCATGGTGGCCAAGTCGTCGTCGCTGAACATCTTTGGCATGTGGCACGCCTTGTCCGACCCGATACCGTGTTCTCCAGTCAATGACCCACCAACATCGAGACAGTACGACAGAATCTCCGATGCTACCTGTTCGGCCAGTTCGGCTTGGCCTTCCACGGCGTCGTCGTAGCAGACCAACGGATGCAGGTTTCCATCGCCGGCATGGAACACGTTACCGATGGTCAATCCCGAACTCCGTTCCAGTGCGCGAATCCGGCGAAGCACCTCGGGTAGCGTACTCCGAGGGATGACCCCGTCCTGGACGTAGTAGTTCGGCGACACCCGACCCATGGCGGCAAACGCGGCTTTGCGCCCCATCCAGATGCGCGCACGTTGTGCGTCGTCCTGGGCCACTTGCACGCCCCACGCCTGGTTGTGCGCGCACACCGCCTCGATCTGTTGGAACAGCGTTTCCACTTCGCTCTGCGGGCCGTCGAGCTCGACGATGAGCACCGCCTCGGCATCTGGAAATCCCGGCTGGACGGCGGCTTCGGCGGCCCTGATCGTGGTGCGGTCCATCATCTCGATGGCGGCCGGAATAATGCCTGCGGCGATGACGTCCGACACGGCGTTTCCGGCCGCGTCGGTGGAATCGAACGCGGCCAGCAGCGTCCGGACTACCTGGGGGCGGCGCATCAGCCGAAGGATCACCTTGGTGACCACCGCCAACGTGCCTTCGGACCCGACGACCACACCGAGCAGGTCGAGGCCCGGACTGTCGAGTGCCGCGCCGCCCAAGTGGACCATACTGCCATCCGGTAACACTGCCTCGACCCCCAGCACGTGATGCACCGTAAATCCATACTTCAAGCAGTGCGCGCCGCCAGAATTCTCGGCGACGTTGCCGCCAATCGAGCAAATGACTTGGCTGGACGGGTCAGGAGCGTAGTAGTAGCCGGCCGACGCCACCCGTCGCGTCACGTCCAGGTTCATGACGCCCGGTTCGACCGTAATGCGCTGGTTGGGAATGTCGATATCGATCACCCGATTCATCCGGGTCATAACCACCAACACACCGTCCGGATGGGGAAGCGCCCCGCCAGACAAGCCGGTGCCCTGACCACGCGCGACAAACGGCACCTTGTGTCGGTGACACAAGCTGACAATCGCTTGCACCTGCTCGGCCGTCTCCGGTAACACGGCGGCCGCCGGCCGAGACCGATGCGACATCAGTCCGTCCGACTCGTAGGTCAGGAGCTCGCTCTCGTCTCGTACCAATCCTTCGGTCCCGACGATGCGCTCGAGCTGTGACAGAAAATCAGAATCAATCATGGCGATCGACACGGGCCATCACGGCCTGCCGGTATATTGGTCGATGACATTCTCGATGGCGCGACGGCACACGCGGCAGAAACCGACCGGGTTGCGGGTAAACATGATGCAGTCGACCTCGGAACGGTACAGGCCGGTCGGCTCGTACGAGGCACCTTGGAACGCCCCTATTTTGCCCGCGTGCAGCATGCCGCCCAGCAGCGCCGTCTCTCGGTCCATCTGCTCGGTAAACAAACGGTCCATCGCGCTCTCGGCGGCCCCGTCTTCTCGTAGCCCGCGTCGCTTCTGCTGCGCCGCCACGCTCCCGTTCTCGAACGCCTCTTTGTCCCACGGGGTGGGCAGCGGCGTGTCCGCGTCTATCAGGTCGCCCCACTTCACGCGTTGGGGATCGTGGAGAGCCGTCACGTTCGGCTCCCACGGCTCCACGTGATAGGCGGCGCCGGTTTCGTAGGCAACGTCGGATGTGTAGTATTCGTCGGCCAGCCCGGCGAAATGGTGACCGAACTCGTGAACGAACACGTATTCGGCAAACCCGGTATCCGCCGCGGCAGTCGCCTGAAAGTTGAAAATCCCGCCGCCGCCATACTGCTCCTCGTTCACCAGTATTTCGATGAACTCATAGGGCGCCGCCGACGCCGCATCTCGGAGCGCTCGATTGTCGTAGGTCAGCACATACCGTTCTGAATCGAAGATGTTGTACTCGGCGGACAAGGGCGTCCGACGGAACTCGCCGGCTCTCGGACGGCTGACTCCCGATTCGGCCGACGGCAGGTCGAGCCCCCAGACGTTGAAGTCCTCTTTGCGACTGCGAAACGGCTCCTCCTCGAACAGGGCGTTTACCAGCCGCGTGGCGTCCGCATGAAATTTCGGGAGCTCGGCCTCGGTATATCCCTCCCCGATCACCAGCAGGTCCACCTTCTCCGAGGACGGGCCATTTTCGAACACGGTCCACACTTCGCCCGTCGGCTCCCGATCGATCGCGTTCACGAACCTGGAATCCGGATCGATCACCGTGGACCAAATCTCGTGAAAACTGTTCTCCGCATCGCGCACCTTCAACACCACCTGCACCGGGGCGTTCGGCCAGGGAAAGCGCAACGACTCGTGGAAACTCCGAAAGATGTCGCGCGCCTCGGCCGTGGTTTCCCACTCGCCATAAATCGACGCGAATCCGCGGGAGTACAACACACGATTCGTGCGGCGATCGATCACTTCGAAACGATATTTTCCCAGGTTGAGGTCGTCTACGAGCCGCGTCCGGCTGCCACCCCAGGGGCCATCGGACACGATCTGATCGAGGGCGATGACCTCCTGGCCGGGTCCACCCGAGTGGATGTAGTCCACGCGCATCGTCTTGTCCCGAAACGCCGCCTCGAACCCCACCGGCGCCTGTCCAGTGGCGACCGCGCTGAACCCTAGAGCCATCGCGACAATGCCGGGAGCGGCGACTACCCGCAAACGAGTGACCACCATGGCGATCATTCTAGTGCAGTGTCAGAAGTTCGAGACACCACGCGGGGTGTCGACCTCGGACGGAACGGCGCGGTCTGGCGGCACGGTTCTCAAGTAATCCGGGCTGCACGCGCTACAATTAACCTACTGCTCCCCCTTGGGCTCCTCCGGAGGCACCCATGCTCACCCCACTGGTTGCGCGTATCGTCGGCGCCGTAATCGTGCTCGCAGTCTGGGTGATTGACCCCGGGTCGACGGTCGGCCCGCGCCGGTCGACTCCCCAGCCCACCGATGCGGCTCCGCCATCAGCGGCGGCCCCCACCCGCCAGCCAGTCCGCGCGTTGACCAGCGAGCGAACTAATACCACAGCCGATCGGACGTTCGGCGAGAACGCCGCCGGAATCGCCCAAGACGAAGACGCTGGGGTGGCAACCAACAACGCCTCCGCCCTCTCCGAGAAAGCCCTCGAAACAGCCGCTGCGCAAGCGGAAGGTGGCGCGGTCGCCCGACGCTCACTCCCAGAGGCGTTGTCATCCGCCCGAGCGGGAGCGCGGCCGGCAGACGCGGCGCTGCTTCGCGCGGCTGAACCCTCGGTTCCGGTCGCCGACCCGGTGGTTCTTTCTTCGCCGCAAGACAGACGACGGTGGCGAGTCGGGCTTGACGGCAACATCGCGCGCACGGACGACGGCGGGCGAACCTGGCGAATTCAGCTCAACATGTCGGAGCGGGTCAGGGCCAGAGCGGCACCGTCGATCGAAGTGGCGTGGCTCGTAGGCGATCGAGGACTGGTACTACGAACCCTCGACGGCGAGCGGTGGGTCCGGACGAGCGTGCCAGTCGCGCCGCTTCCCTCGCCAATATCGATGCGTCCGACGAGCTTAGCGCCACCGTGACGACCGCGGACGGCCGCCGATTCCGGACGGTCGATGGCGGGGCCGGGTGGACGCTCGTGCCCTGAGGACCCGCGACGAGACCTCTCACCCAACCGGAGCTGACCCGTCCATGACCACTCCTGCACCGCGCATCGACGCGGATCCCGTCGCCAACAAGCACACTTCCATCGGGGTCTGCCTGAACCTGCTGCTGTTGGCCATGATCAGCTACGGGTACTGGCAGTCAGAGGATTACAAGTGGGCGTGGGTGTTGGTCTTCATCCCGATCGCGGTGGTGACGCTCCGCTACGCCTGGCACCTCCTGACGTCGCGACCATGAAATCACTCGTTATCGAAACCGACGGACCTGAAACGACACGCTCGGACCCGGTGCGGGTCACGCCGGGTGAGATCGAGATCCGGTCCGGCGAGTGCCGAGTGGCGGTCCGGCGCGCTGGCATCTGCGGCACCGACCTCCAGATTCTCGAAGGCTACGCCGGTTTCACCGGGGTGCCGGGTCACGAGTTCATCGGCACCGTGGAGACCGCCCCCCCGGGCGATCGCCATTGGCTCGGACAACGTGTGGTTGGTGAAATCAACGTCGGCTGCGGCGATTGCGACTGGTGCCGCTCCGAGACGGCCAACCACTGCCCCGAGCGCACCGTCCTCGGTATCGTCGGGCGGGCGGGGGCGTTCGCCTCCCACTTATCATTGCCAGCGGGAAACTTCCACGCGGTCCCCGACGCCATAAGCGACGAGGCGGCGGTCCTGGTGGAGCCGACAGCGGCCGCCTGCGAGATTCTCACCCAAGTCGACATCGGACCTCGGGCCACGGTGGCGGTCGTCGGCGATGGTCGCATGGCGCTGCTGGTCGGCCAGGTCATCCGAACGACCGGGGCAACCGTGACCGTGCTGGGTAAATATGACCGCAAGCTGCAAGTGGCCAAGGACCTCGGGCTGACGGTTGGACGCTCGACCGACGACATCCCCACATCGAGCTTCGACGTCACGGTCGACGTCACCGGCCACCCCGCAGGACTCACCCGCGCGATGGAACTGGTCCGTCCCCGCGGCACGGTGGTGATGAAATCAACGTTTCACGGCGAAACACCGATCACTCTCTGGCCGGCGATTGTCGATGAAATTACATTGGTGGGGTCGCGGTGCGGACCCTTCGCAGAGGCGATCGCGCTGCTGTCGTCCGGGCGGGTCGAGACCGCACCTCTTCTCGCCGCCACCTACGCGCTGGAAGAGTTCGAAGCCGCCTTCACCGCGGCGCGGACAGAGTTGAAGGTGATGCTCCGCCCGTAGGAGGCCCAGACGCACTCTTGCCGCCTTTCCTGGCGAGGAAATGTCTCAGTCGCAGCGGTGTTCTTCCCCGGGTCGACGCCCGGTCGGTGGAGGGCTGGTCAGACGCGTCGGTGCGGTCGGGCGGTGGGAGCGGGCATCGCGATCAGCGAACCGGTCGACGAGCCCAACCCTCCTCACCTTGGCCCCAGAGCACTTGGCACGAGCTAACGGGTGTCTGGTTCCGACACCGAGGAAAAGCGAGCGCGCCGAGCTGGTCCCAGACCCGGCACTACAACTCCGCGCCCGTGCACGGTCCTCGCCGGCGGCACCGCCGGCACCCCGGCTCGTCTCCCTTTGCAGACCGGGGCTTCGCCTCGAACCCCACGTAGACGCTCCGCGGCGACCTCGAGTGCCCCACTCCGCGTCCGCGAGCCGCGCACGTGCGCGGCTTGGCATGTGATCGAGGCAGCAACGCCGCCAGGCGGGCGCCCCTCCAAGAAACCTCAGTCGGACACGGCGAGTTCGCCGGGCACGATGGGACGCGTGCGCGGCAACTTCCCGCGATACGACAGCCATCCGACCCACGCAAGGATGCCGAGGAACACGCACAACTTCGCTACGTCCCCTGGACGGCCCTCCGGTACCGTCTCATAGAGGAACCAAAGCGTGGGCTGTGCGATGCACATCGCCCACACCGACCCATAGAAATATCGGCGCTCGTGCCCTTCACCCTTGGTCGACGCCTTGACGCGAGGCAGCTGGCCGATCAGGCCGAGCACCCACACGGTGCCCGCCAGCGGAAAATAAGCCGCGTCATACATCTGGGCCAAGCTCCAATCACCTGTCACGATAGCCACGACGAGCCCTGTGATGTTCAGCACGCCGAACGACACGACCGCGCTCCAGGCCGCGGTGTAGCACAGCCGTCGATAGAGCGGATTGGGCCGGTCTTCGGTGAACCGGATGATGTACGGTCTGGGCTCGCAGCCGGGGAGACGTCCTCTCAGCCCGGCGATACCCGTCCCGGCCAGCACGACGCTCAGCCACGGAATCATGCGCTGACTAAACCCGCTGTCAAACAGAGTAAATGTGAGCGGTCCAGGCATGATGAAGAAGACGAAGATCCAGATTGGCCAGTGCGAGAGCCGGTAATGCGTCTTGTTGCGATACCGGATCTTCCGGTCGCTGGCTAGCTCGACCGGTATGCCATCGGGCGTCATCTGGGCTGCAGGCTGTGTGGTCACGTCCATCGTTCGGTCCGACAGGTACGGAATCGTTCCTCGCCACCGCTGCGGTTCGCGGGCTCGGGCGTCGTCTGTTGCAGGTAACGTGTTGCCACCGTTCGAGCGCCACTAGGCGGCGTCTCTGCAGCGTGGACGATTGTACCGCGTCGGCCCCCAAGTGGTCGGCGACGACGACGCCGAGACGTTTGCGAGCGCGATGAAACCTGTGTGATGTCTAAACCGATACGCGCGAGAAAAACCCGGATCAAAACTTTTCAGGAGTTTGTTCGCGATTACGGGTGGATCGACGACGAGAACCAACCGGACCAATCGATGTTTGTATATGCGTCTGGTGATGACGCCGGTGAGGATGTTCCCGAGGACGCGATCGTCTTACCGTGGGGATCGGATATTCCGCCTGATCAAGCGCGTGATCTGTCAGATATTTTGGGTGCGTATGCGCGAGACAAGGGATGGGAATGGATGCAGATCGGAGACACCGCGTAGCTGCGGGGGGGTGGGTGTAAAAATGAAAAACTTTTTCTCTGGGACTCCCGCTCTGAACGCGAGCGTCAGTCACGATTCGGATCGACCCGCGACTCTCGCCGCGATCTCCGAGATGCTCAGCGTTCCGAGATGCTCAGCGTGCCGGAGATACGCTCGCCGGTCCACGACCCTACCCAAATTTCGTACTGTCCCTCTGGCGGATTCGAGAGACGGACCTCCGGATCGAGTGGGTTCCCCAGAAACACACCGTCCGCGTCGTCGTTACACAACATTCCCAGACGTCCGGGCAGATGCACCACTAGGGTGGGGTCTTCGCCGCCGGGCGCATTGAAGAAGATCCGAAGCTGAGCGCTGGCTCCGCTCCATGACAACCGAAAGTCCGGCGCTTCCGCCGTGTACCCGGCGCACTCGCCTCCCAAGGAGGAAGCGTCCACTTCTACTCCACCCGTAACCTCGATGGTGTAAGGATCCGGGTTAAAACCCGCCGTGAGTTCTACCGATCCGTACGTCGGTGTCTGCGTGTCAAACAACAAGCGATTGGTCGTGCCCCCCTCGGTCACGGGCGACGCCGCTGCCTCTACCTCGGCTTCAGCGACTCTTCTCTCAGCTGCTGCTGCCGCCCCTGCTGCCGCCTCCACTGCCACCTGAGGGTCGACCAAAGCCACGCCTTGATAGCCAGCCGGCATCTCACTGACGCATTCCGTCAGACTCGTAGCCGCGAGTCGCGCCACGCCCTGCTCCACACGCAGAAGTCCCGCGTCTGCCACAGACAGAGGTGCGTCGATAGACGGGCTCGCGAGTCGAAACGACAGCAACAGCGATGTACTCGTCCGCCAGGTGGGTGCGTCCGCTAGCGACACCGGGATAGCGCACACCCACGCACGCCCCGCGTAGACCGGCAGTACGTCATCGGCACGCGCAGATACGCTTCTGTCCGGCGCTATGCCAAGCGTGAGGTAACGATCGTCAGGTGCCTGTAAGAGATTAACGAGGAACACCTCGCGATCCGCGTCGTATTGCGCCATCGCATTCCACAATGGCAGCGTCAACGGTGTGTCGGTCATGGCGGCACGCCGCGTGCGCTCTGTCTGTAGCTCCTGTTCGTTGTGACGCGTGTTGTCGGAACATGCTTGTTGCGCGCTTGCTAGCCGTGCGTCGAACGCGACCGACGTCTCGAATTCAGTCTTTGGTGCCGTTGCCGGACACTGATACGGCGCCGGTAATGGTGCGGCGAGTGCGGCGAGTCGAGCCCGACTCTCGTCGACCTGCGATTGGAGAGCCCCAGCGTTCCAGTCCCTCAGGCGGGGTTCTGTCTCTGGGCTCAAGACCCTCGCTTCTGCTCGCGCATCCGCTGCTCGTGCTACCACCTCCGCTATTCGCGCCCGTGCTGCTCGCACCTCCGCTCCCTCGGCGTCAGCGACTCTTCTCTCAGCCATCGCTTCCACGGCTACGCGACAGTCGGACATCTGCACATCCACGAAAAGTCCGTCGACAACGCCTTCCAATGTCACGTTCTGACCAATCGATAACTGGGTGGCACCTCCAACCGCATCTGATGCGAGTGTGCAGGTCAGCCCTCGAGAAAAGGTGTCAGGGTTAGAAAGGCTGT
>Ga0315338_1002015_pt1 | contig 22141 bp, 20 predicted proteins | sample ASW8metaG_FD_204518 | JGI IMG/M metagenome (GOLD analysis project Ga0315338, IMG submission 204518) | Ammonia-oxidizing marine archaeal communities from Monterey Bay, California, United States - ASW #8 | ecosystem: Environmental > Aquatic > Marine > Coastal | place: USA: California | collected... | reverse complement strand
GTGAGCTACACGGCGGTAACCTCGGCCGCGCCGGTTGAAGTTCGCTCTCCGGTTCAGGCCGGCGTGCCGGCCAGGCGCAACCCCTCAAGGTAGTGTACCCGGTCCTCGTCACGTTTGATGTGCAAGAGCTCCCTGTGGCCACTGATCGTGAAGTCCGGATAGTGATGCATGTACTGCTCGACGTAGGGCTTGGCCTTGTAGAGGAAGACCGAGTTGGAAGCTCTGACCAGAAACACCTGAAAAACGCGAGAGCTCGGTAATCACATCCTCGGTCAGGCCGTCGGCGAACGCCTCGTCATCGCTGCCACCGCCCAAATTCTCGAAGGCAGCACCGCGATCGAGGGCGTGCTCGGAAGCTGCCGCAGCGGACAATGCGCCGGCCAGCGACGGCGCATTGTCGCCAATCCGCACGCAATAGATCCGCACGCAATAGACATGAGCCGGCTCGGCTGTTCTTGACCTCCGGCGCGCCGAGGTCCTCGAACTTAAGACCTATCCTGTTCCTGACCTGCTCGTAGACCGAGCCGGAGATACAGCAGCCGCCCGGATCGGCGGGCGCATGCACCCGGGCCGCGACGTTCACACTATCGCCGTACGGGTTTTCGCCTTCGACCAGCGCATCGCTGAGATTGACGCCGATGTGAAAGCGCATCCGCCGCTCTCCGGCGACGTCCTGGTTGCGCTCGGCGACTGCCTTTTGAACGTCGCGATCACATTCCACTGCCTCGACGACGCTGGGGAGCTCAGCCACCACGCTGTCGCCGGCGCCGCCGAAGACGTGGCCCCGCGCCGCCACGACGAACCGGTCGAAGAGCGCCCGGGAGTCTTACGGGATGCGCAACGTATCTTTCCCGTCATCACCCATGAGCCTGCTATAGGCGGCCACATCGGCGCAGAGAATCGCGACGAGTTTGCGTTGGGCTACATGCTGATCCGAGGAACAACCTCGCTCGACGGCGGAGGCAATAGGTCGCCCCTGTGAGTTGGGCACACTGCCCGCCTCGCGCAAGCCAGTGTTGTCGTCAAATTTTTGCTAGTGCGCGCCCGACGGCGCGGAGGCCTGAAGCTAGCGGACGTAGAGGTGCACCTCTGGCGTCACGGCGTCGCCGCTGGTCGCCGCCGACAAGGAGACGCGGCTAGCCGGCAGTCCCATCTGGGTTAGCGCTCGCAACACGTTGCCCGCGTACTTCTTGGCCTTGGAGCCCCCGAGCGCTGCATCGGCGGCGCTTCCCTGGGCTGGCGCGACGGCGACCAGGTCAAAGAGCGCATCGGGCCGCCGTTCGATCGCCCGAGACACGGCAGTATACAGCGCCTGCTCGTAGGGCGGATCGGGTCGATCGAAGCGGATAACCACCAGCGGTCTGCGATTGGCCAGGGCGAAACTTCCGCCCGACCCCGCATCAGGGGCGCGGCTCGAAATCGGCGCGGCCGTTGTGAAGGCGCGGTTGGCAAGGCTCGGACCGAGGATCTCGCCGTTCTGAATCGCCAGCGACAGTGCGGTCAGCGTCGACCGCTCGCTCCCCACGTACGTGGTCTGGCGACTGACATCTTCGCTCAGCTCGTTGAGCAGGCGGTCGATTTGGACGACAGTGCGATTGGTCTCGTCCTCGAGAATGGCAAGCTGACGATGATCCTCGTCGATCGCACCCGCCAGTCCATACGCCGCCCGCGCACTCTCAAGCAGAAACGCGGCCATCGCTGAATCGCTCGCGACCTTATTCGCGAGGGAGTTCATCGCCGTAATGTCCAGGCCGATACGGTCGAGCTCCGCCTGCGCCGCGTTCCACTGCTGCACGAGCACGGGATTACCCGGGGTGGTCCCCATCTGCAGTCGCGTGGTGATCGCCGCCACCGTGCCGTGGTAGCGCTGGGAGTTCTGCGCGGCGATGTTGCGCATCTGTTGTAGTTCGCCGTTGCGCTTCACGATCTGCCCTTGCATTGCGCCGAGCTCGCCGCGCAACTGCTGGACCTTGCCGCCGACAAATGTGCCGGTCGACACCGCCTGGGTCACCCGCATCGGCTCAAAAGTAGTGGTGCCGAGCGCCGGCGGCTCGGTCATCGCCATGGCGTCGTCGGAGAACTCGACGTCGGCCGGCGCAATTCTAATCGATTCCGTCGCACCGGACGGCTCGCCCCCGGTTAGCGACGGCCACAGAGAGTCCGAGGCGAACGAGCAGCCCGAAACCATAATCACACCCGCGAGCGCGGCCAATCTGCCGCTCGCCCGCAAGCCCTCGACCCGTCGTCGCGCCGAAGACGGCATCGGCACCCTGTTGTCCATTAGCACTCTATCGTTGTGTCGCGTTTCCGACGCACTGGCCCCCCAACGCGCGCCAAATATTGGCAGAGTCCCAAATTCGGCAGAGTCTATGACGACTTAGGCGTGTTTCGTGGGATCGGCTGCGATCTTAGCGAATGGGCCCCAGGGGAACAAGCGTTTCCCCGCACGCCCCGCCCGGGTTTAATTGGGCACTACCAAGGACTCGATGCAGGCGTCCAGACCTTGCGCCGTCCCCGCGATCCGACTACGGTCCCGACCCCGCCCATGGGCGCCCGTAGCTCAGCTGGATAGAGCACCAGACTACGAATCTGGGGGTCGGGAGTTCGAATCTCTCCGGGCGCGCCACTTTAACCCCAGGCCGCGTTGGCGATCGTCTGCAGTTCCCGTGTGGCCAGGATTGATCGCACCACACCCGCTTTTTGTCGCTGCCTGCACTCTCCCAACCTCCTCATCTCCGTCGCCGCGCACGACTTGTCGCGACCGTGTTAGGTTAAGTGGCCAGCACCCGCCCCCCTCCGAGAGCACCCGCGGTTGAGCTACGATCTCATCATCAAGGACGGGACGGTCATCGATGGCTCCGGGATGCCGCGCTACCGCGCCGACGTCGGCATCCAGGATGGCCGCATCGCCAAGATCGGCAGAATTGCCGCGACCGCCCCGCACATGATCGACGCCGAGGGCCATATCGTGAGCCCAGGCTTCGTCGATGGGCACACCCATATGGACGCGCAAGTCTTTTGGGATCCGCTGGGTACGTGCTCGTGCTACCACGGAGTCACCAGCGTCGTCATGGGCAATTGCGGCTTCACCTTGGCGCCGTGCCGCAAGGCCGAGGCCGATCTCGTGTTCCGCAACCTCGAACGCGCCGAGGACATCGCGCGCGAAGCGATGCTGGCCGGAATCGAGTGGCGGTGGGAGACCTTCCCCGACTACCTCGATGCGATCGAGGCTTTGCCAAAAGGCATCAACTACAGTGGCTACATCGGCCACTCAGCCCTACGCACGTACGTCATGGGCGAGCGAGGCTTCACCGAACCTGCCAGCGAGGACGAGTTGCGGGCCATGGCCAACGGCGTGACGGAAGCGATCCACGCCGGCGCGCTGGGCTTTTCCAGTTCGCGCAGCATCAACCACCAAACCTCCGACGACCGCCCGGTGGCGAGCCGCGCCGCCACCTGGGATGAGCTCGCCCGAATGGTTCGCGCCATGGGGAAGGTCGGAGCCGGAATCCTAGAGATCGCCGGCCAGCCCACAGGTGCCGACCAAGCGGCGGCGGCCTCCTACTACGGGGGGCTTAAGGCGTTGTCCATCGAGACCGGCCGGCCCGTGACCTTCGGAATGTTTAGCACCCGCGGCGCGCCCGGCTCTTGGCGGCCCTGGTTTGCGCTCGTGGAGCAGGCGGCGGCGGAAGGCGGCCGGCTGTTCGTTCAGGTGCACAGCCGGGCGCTCAACGTGCTGCTCTCGTTCGAGACCAATACCCCATTCGACAACTGGGATGACTGGCGCGAGGTGCGTGCCTTGCCGTTGGCGGCACAGAAAGAGGCGCTGCGAAATCCTGAGACCCGGTGCCGGCTCATCGCGTCGGCCAATCGACCCTACACCGGCCCGACCGTGCGCGGCACCGAGGCGCGCCCGCCCGAATGGGATTGGCTCTACGTCATGGACACGGTGCTCGGTCCGCACCGCTCCGTCGCCGAGGTCGCCCGCGAGCGCGGCGACGATCCGGTCGCGACGATGATCGACCTGGCGCTGGAGCACGACCTCAAGCTGTTCTTTCGCCAGCCGATCTTCAACGAATCGGAAGATGAAGTGCTCGAGATGATGCGCCATCGGCGCTCGGTGGTGACCTTCTCCGATTCCGGTGCCCACGTGTCGCAGATCATGGACAGCTCCCTGCAGACACATGTCCTCAGCCATTGGGTCCGGCAGCAAGAGGCCTTCACCCTTGAGCAGGCGGTCCGCCTACTCACATACGACACGGCGACCCACTGGGGGTTCCACGACCGTGGCCTCCTACGAGAAGGCTTCGCTGCCGATGTCGTGGTGTTCGATCCCAACACCGTCGGTGCGCGCATGCCGGTGGTAAGGAACGATCTGCCGGCCGGCGCGAAACGGCTGGTGCAGACCGCCGTCGGCATCTGCGCCACCGTCGTCAATGGTAAAATCGTGCTGCGCGAGAACGAGCCCACCGGCGCCCTGCCCGGAAAGCTCCTGCGCGGACCACTAGCGCGCCACTAGCCCAGACTTTTGGAGGGTCGACCCGGTGCGGATCCCGGGATTGACACGGCGGCGGCGATCTCACTAGCCTGACGAGGTCGAAGTCCCAACACGTCGAGTGGCCATTGATGGTAGCTCCCGTGCGGCGGGCCAGCTCCGTCACGCCTCCCGCCGGTTGGTGTGCGATGTACCCGCTGCGCGCCATCCGAAGTAAGCGCCGATGTCGCCCGAAAAGCTTGACCTTCGTCGCTCACCTTTCCAAATAGTCCAATCACGGAACCAGGAGGCCTGATCCATGGCACAGCGACGCGATCCCCGCGGGCCGGAGCCGACGCTGGCGCGCGGTCTCGATCGATTAGCCGGTCAGTTCGAGACCGTGCGTCGACGGACCCTTGACCTCGCTGAACCTCTCAGCGCCGAGGATCAATGCATTCAATCCATGCCCGACGTCAGCCCCACCAAATGGCACCAGGCGCACACCACTTGGTTCTTCGAAACGTTCATTCTAAAGCCGTTCGCCGACGGCTACAAAGTGTTCCATCCGGACTTCGACTTCCTATTCAACTCGTACTATGAGCAAGTGGGCCCCCGCCACGAGCGGCCGAGGCGCGGTCTCTTGTCCCGCCCGCCGCTCCGAGATGTCCGCGTCTACCGGGCGCACGTCGAGGAGGCGCTCGCTGAATTCCTAGCCGCGCGCGGCGGCGAGTACGCGGGTGTGGCCGAGCTCCTCGAACTCGGCTGCCACCACGAGCAGCAGCATCAGGAGCTGATGCTGACGGACATCAAGCACGTTCTGTCGTGCAACCCCCTCAAGCCCGCCTACCAGCCCCCGCGGCCACGCGACGCCAGCCGGACGCGCACATGGGACTGGGTCGAGCATGCGGGCGGATTGGTGGAGATCGGGCACCGCGGCGATGGGTTCGCCTTCGACTGTGAGGGACCGCGCCACAAGGTCTGGCTCGAGCCCTTCCAACTGGCGAGCCGACCGGTGACAAACGGGGAGTTTCTTGCGTTCATCGAGAACGGCGGCTACGAGCGGCCCGAGCTGTGGCTCTCCGACGGATGGGCGGCGTGTCAGACGCACGGGTGGCAGGCGCCACTCTATTGGGAGCCGGTCGACGGCGGTGGGTGGCGAATCTTCACGCTGGCCGGACTCCGCCCGCTCGACCCGGACGCGCCGGTCTGCCACGTCAGCTTCTTCGAGGCAGAAGCCTATGCGCGCTGGTCTGGCAAGCGCCTGCCGACGGAAGCCGAGTGGGAAGTGATCGCCGCGTCGCTGACCCCCGCCGGCAACTTCGCCGGCACGTGCGAGTACCACCCGGTACCAGCCCAGGGCGAAGGGCTGCGCCAGATCTACGGCGATGTGTGGGAGTGGACCGCCAGCGCGTACCGTCCCTATCCGGGCTTCAATCCGGCGCAAGGTGCGGTTGGGGAGTACAATGGCAAGTTCATGTCGGGTCAGATGATCCTACGCGGCGGTTCGTGCGCGACGCCCGAAGGCCACGTGCGGTCGACATATCGCAATTTTTTCTATCCGGCCGACCGCTGGCAGTTTACTGGCATTCGCCTGGCGGATGAAGGCCCAACCCGCAGCGTCGAGGTCCCGCCAATCGCCACGACGGACGAAGCCGAGGACGCACCCGCCGATCCCCTGACCCTGGCGTTTCTGAACGACGTGGTCGTGGGCCTCTCGGACAAGCCAAAGCGGCTGCCGCCAATGTGGTTCTACGACGAGACCGGGGCCGCATTATTCGAGGCGATCTGCGATCTGCCCGAGTACTACATCACGCGGACCGAGGCCGCGATACTCGAGACGGCCGCGCCGTCGATCGCCACGGCGCTCGGCGGCCAGCCCGTTTTGATTGAGTACGGGTCCGGCTCCATGTCCAAAGTCAGGCTGTTGCTCGACCAGCTGGAAGAGCCCCACGCGTTCGTCGCCGTCGATATTTCCGCAGAGCAGCTCGGCCAGGCCGCGCAGGAGCTCGATGCTGCCTACACGAACCTCCGCCTTCATACGATCGGCAAGGACTTCACCAAGCCGATCCGATTGCCCGCCTGGCTGAGCGAGGCGGGGCGACGTTGCGTTTTCTTTCCAGGATCGACGATCGGTAACTTTGAACGGTTACAAGCCCGGATTCTCCTGGAGCGGATGCGCCGCGCCGTTGGGCGCGGAGGCGCCCTCGTCATTGGCGTGGACTTGAAGAAGGACCAGACTCGGCTGGAAGCAGCCTATGACGATGCTGCTGGGGTCACGGCGCGGTTCAACAAGAACATGCTGGCCCGGATCAATCGCGATTTGGGCGGAGATGCGGATCTTGACTCCTTCGAGCACCACGCGCCCTACAACGAGACCAAGGGTCGCATCGAGATGCACCTGAGAAGTCGCCGCAGGCAGAAGCTCACGGTCGCAGGACACCAGTTCCATTTCGAACCGGGCGAGACCATTCATACGGAAAATTCATACAAATTCACGGTGTCCGAGTTCCAAGAGCTCGCAAAGGAAGTGGGATTCGCGCCGGTTGAAGTCTGGACCGATGCGGAAGAGCTTTTCTCGGTTCACCTGCTCGACGCGGTCTAGCACGCTACCTTGCCTCACCGCGTTGGCATGTAACCTACCGGTGTCATTATCGGCGATCGCCCATCGCGTCACGAGACTGCCGGCCCGCTATGTCACGGCCGACGGCGGTGTGTCGGCGCGGGGCACGGCCAATGGCACCCTGATGGCGTTTTGCGGCAAGCTCGACCAATGCGGCCTCAGCGCTCGTATCCTCGGCATCCAGGAGCACGACGGCCACTACCGCCCATGTAGTGGTGGAACTTCGGGTGGGTCAGCACCGTGGACGCCACGGTCTGCACGGTCGCCAACTGTAGCGCGCCGGATGCGGTGCCGGTGCTGACGTTTCGAGACACGCCGGGCGGCGCCCAGATCGAGCTGGTCCAAGCCAATGTGCCCGACTATGCGGTGGTCATTCCCAACCCTGACGGCAGCCAGGATACCGGCCCACTCAGCGCCATCGTCAACACCCACTGGAACACCCTCTACTGCAACGGCGTACGGCGCACGCCGGCGCCATGAACGATCGGTGCGGAGACATCCCTCGGTTTCTCCGCACCGCCCGGCCGTAGTGACCTGCCGGCTGGAAGGCATTTTTGGCGCCATCGCCGACCCGCACCGCCGCGCTATTCTCGATCTGTTGGTGCACGAGGACTGTACTGCCGGCGAGATCGCCCGACAGTTCCCGATCTCGCGTCCGGCGGTGGCCAAGCACCTCCGCGTGCTGGAGCGGAGCGACTTGATCCGCATCACCCGGCGCGGCCGCGAGCGGGTGCATCGCCTCAATCCTGAGCCGCTGTTGGCTGTGCGCGATTGGCTAGCCGCCCATGAGCGCTTCTGGACCGGCCATGAATAGCCGCAGCAAAGTGTGCGAGGAGGAGGGCCTTGGGTGGTGATGTATACGACCGGACCATCCGCCTCCGCCGGTGGGCCGACAAATCACAAGCGATCACCGCTGCGAGAGCTGCGCCGCAAGCGGGTATGATGGCGCGCCCAAGATAGTGCTTGGTGCCGACTTGAATGGAACGGCTGTGGCCATGCGAGTCTATCTCGACTACGACCAGGACGGTTTGGATGCGCAGTACAACAACCGTGTGCGCTTCCCCGAGTACGCCGAGCACTTCGCCAACTGGCGGACCTGGAGCGATCAGGCGCGCGCGGAAATGCCCGTCCACCTCGACGTGCCGTTCGGCGACGATCCGTCCGAGCGGCTGGATGTTTTCCCGGCCGCGCGCCGCGACGCGCCGATTTATATCTTCATCCACGGCGGTTACTGGTACTCCCTCGACAAGGCTGACTACAGCTACGTCGCGCGTGGGATGGCTCCGCATGGCGTGATGACGGTGGTGCCGAACCACGGCCTGGCGCCGGGGTATCGGATGGACGAGATCGTGCGCCAAAGCCGCGCCGCGCTGGCCTGGCTGTGGCATCATGCGGCCGACTACGGCGGCGATCGCGAACGTATCTACGTCGCCGGACACTCAGCCGGCGGCCATCTCGCCATGATGCAGTTGGGCACGGATTGGCCAAAGTTTGACCATCAGTTGGACGTCGAGGTCAGTGGCGATTTGATCAAAGGCACCTGCACCATCAGTGGCATCTTCGATCTCGAACCGATCCGCCTCTCCTACCTCAATCGAACGCTCACGCTGGATGCCGCGGAGGCCGCGCGCAACAGCCCGCTTAGTCTGAATTACCCGCCGAAGACCCCACTTATGATGGTCGTCGGCGACCTCGAATCGGCCGAATATCAGCGCCAGAACCACGCAATGGCCGCGCGCTGGCGAGCGCTCGGCGCTCCGCTCGACTGGGTGGCGCCGCAGGGCCTCAACCACTTCAACCTCGTTAACCAGCTGATCGACCCCGAGTCCGACCTAGTGCGCGCCCAGCTCAACGTCTGGGCGCGCTGAGAGGGAGTTATGAGCGCAGCCGTCTATCTCGACTACGACCAGGGCGGGCTCGACGCCCAGTACAACAATCGTGAACGCTTCCCGTTCTACATCGACTACTTCAACAAGTGGCCGGAGTGGAGCCAGCGGACGCGCGAGCGGATGGGCGGCCACCTCAATGTGGTCTATGGCGACGATCCGGCCGAGACGCTCGATATCTTCCCCGCTGCCGAGGCCGGCGCGCCGGTTCATGTCTTCATCCATGGCGGCTATTGGTACGCGCTACACAAGGACGACTTCAGCTTTGTCGCCGAAGGGCTGGTCCCGAACGGCGTCACCAGCGTCATCGTCAACTACGGTCTCGCGCCGACCTACCGCATGGACGAGATAGTGCGCCAAAACCGGGCCGCGATCGCCTGGCTGTGGCGCCATATCGCGGGGTTCGGCGCCGATCCCGGCCGCATCTATGTCTGCGGTCAATCGGCCGGCGGTCATCTTCTCGGCATGCTGCTGGCGACCGACTGGCCGGCCTACAGCGAAGGCCTGCCCCGCGACCCGATCAAAGGCGGTTGTTCCACCAGCGGGCTGTTCGATCTACAGCCGATCCGGCTCTCCTATCTCAACCAGTACATTCACCTCGATGAGGCGGAAGCCGAGCGCAACACGCCGCTACGCGCGAACTTCGAGGTGGCGACGCCGCTGATGATCGTGGTCGGCGAGGACGAATCCGCCGAGTTCCACCGCCACAACCGCGAGATGGCGGCGCGCTGGCGGACCCTCGCCTACCCGCTCGAGTTCGTCGAACGCAAGGGTGAGCATCACTTCGCGGTCTGCGACGCCATGATCGACCCTCACTCAGACCTGGTCCAAGCCCAGCTCGACGCCTGGGCGCGCTGATCGGCGACCGCCCCTCAGGCAGCGCGAGACCACAGCTCGGCGGAGGCGATGCGGGCGCCCTCGACCAACGAGCCGAACTTTGCCCAGGCGATCTTCGGGTGGACCTGGGGGAAGCCGGCGAAGGTGGAAAAGCCGCAATCAGCGCCGGCGATCACCCGCTCGCGGCCGACGATATCGGCGTAGCGGCGGATGCGCTGAGCCACCAGGCGGGGGTGCTCGATGAAGTTCGAGGTCGAATCGATGACGCCAGGGATGATCACCTTGTCGTCGGGCACCTTCGCCTCGTTGAACACTTCCCACTCATGCTCATGGCGGGGATTGGCGCCTTCGACCAACAGCCCGGCGGGGCGCGCCTTGAGCACTACCTCGGCGATCTCGGCGAACGGAATGTCGCAATGGTGCGGCCCCTGGTAGTTGCCCCAGCAGATGTGCATACGCATTCGCTCCGGCGCTATGGCGGCGGTGGCATGGTTCAGCACCTCGATCTGCCGCGCGGCGATCTTACGAAAGCTCGCGTCGCTCTCGTCGGGCCACAGCATGTGGCGGCCCATCGCCATGTCTGGGGCGTCGATCTGGAGCAAAAAGCCGGCCTCGACGATCGCCTCGTACTCCAACCGCATGACTTCGGCCAACGCCTCGAGATAGGCATCATGGCTCGGGTAATAATCGTTGCGCATGAACACGGCGACGACGCCAGGCGATGCGGCATTCATGAATGCCGCCTCGCCCGGCCGATGGCGATCAACCGCAGCCTGCAAGTTGGCAAGATCGGTGCGCAACGGCTGATCGTCGCGGACGGCGATCGGCCCTTCGCAGAGGGGCCGCTTGAGCCCGACCGGAACGCCACGCATTTCGATCAGCTGCTGCGAATACTCCGGGTACTCCTCGAGATCGCGCGGCACCCGACGCCCGCCCTCGCCGCCGAACCCGCTCAGCCGGTCCTTGAGATAGGTCGAGTAGCCGATCTTACTCATCTCGCCATCGCTGACGACATCGATGCCGAGCTCGACCTGACGTTTGACGATCTCGTCCACCGACCCGGTGACACAGGCGTCGAACGCGGCCGCGTCGTAGGGCTCGCCCGCGTCCTTGGCGAACAAGAGGTCGACCAGCTCTTGGGATCGCGGCAGGCTTCCAACGTGGGTGGTGAGAATCCGCTCGGGGCTCAGTTTCATGGCGACCTCGGCTTGACTCGTGCACAGGCGTAGGCGTTAGGCTGTCCCCAACATCATGCGCCAGCACATCCGCTGCGGAAAGCTCTTCACCGGCCTCGAGACCGAGGAACGGACCGACCAGACCGTCATCATCGATGATGAGGGCCGCATCGCACACGTCGGCGCAACCGCCCAGGCGCCCAAGCCCCGACGGGGCGAGGTGGTGATCGATCACAGCGACCATTTCGCCATGCCGGGCCTGATTGATTCCCACGTCCACCTCTCCTATGGCAACGCTAAGACCAGCGAGGACATGGACCTGTACGCCTCGGTTGAGTTCCGAGCGCTGCGCGGCCTGTACATGGCGCAGCGAGTGCTCGCCGCCGGCGTCACCTCGATGATCGACCCGGGCAACTCCGGGCGCGTGACACCGGCCATCCGCGACGCCATCGAGGCCGGCTTGTTCGACGGCCCGCGCATCACCACCACTGGGCCCTACCTGACCTCGCGCCAGGGCCTCACCGATTGGTACCCGACCTGGATCGGCGTACCCACGACCGCCATCGGCACTCTGGTGCGCAGCACCGAGGAGGCGATCGAGGCGATTCGCGTCCAGGTCAAGGACGGCGTCGATGGCATCAAGATCGCGATGGACGGCGTGCAGACCGACACGCGCGGTCGGCTGGTCGCCGCTTTCACCCAACAGGAGACTGCGGCGATGGTCACTGAGGCCCACCGGCTCGGGCGCTTTGTCATCGTCCATGCCCGGGGCGCCGAGGCGGTGCTGTATGCGGCCCGCGCCGGGGTCGACATTATCTTTCACGCCTCCTACATGGACCAGGCGGGACTCGACGCCGTACTGGAACACGGCTCCGCCCTGTGCCCGACCCTGACCTTCTTGCGCAACTGCGCCGAGTTCACCCAAGCCGATGAGCCCGCGTTCCGCAAGGGACGCGCCGCCGCGAGCGCGCGCGAGTACGACACCGCGTGCACCACGCTACGGGCCGCCCGCGAGGCCGGCGCGCCGTTCCTTGTCGGCACCGATTCCGGATTCGCCGTCACTCCCTATGGCGAGTGGCACGCCCGTGAGCTACAGATTTTCGTTGAGGACCTCGGCTTCAGCCCGGCCGAGGCACTCCGCTGCGCCACCGCCGACAGCACGCGCTTCCTGCGTCAACGTGACGACGTCGGCGCGTTGGCACCCAGCCGGTGCGCCGACCTCGTGGTGCTCGATACGAGCCCGCTCGACGACATCGGCATTCTGCTCGATCGCGACCGCATTCAGCGCGTGATGCTGGGCGGCACGACCGCCGAGGCCGCACCGCGCGCCTACGCCGAGCGCAAGGTGAGCGAGTTCGGCTTCCGCAACTGGGACAACCTCTACACTCGCGAAAGCGTCGCGGCGGCGGCCCCGCCCGCGAAGAAACGGCGACTGCGAGCGGTTTGAGCCGGTGCACCCGGCGCGGCCCCATCGAGATCGAGGCATCGTGCGAACATGGTGTTAGCCGCCACCGAAGGCGGCGCCAAATCGCTGTCGTGGGCGGTGCGTTCGGCCAACCGCGCGGCCCGCGCCTTCTACCAGCGACTGGGAGCACGCGACGCGGACACCCCTCTCCCGGAACTCGACGGCGACGCGCTGAGCCGCCTGGCCGACGCTGCCGGTCAGCCGAAGTAGAAGTTGGCCATTAGCGCGTTGACGTCGCTCGCCCGCTCGATCGGCGTCCAATGGCCGCACTCGGGCAGGATGCGCACTTGTGCGCCCTTGATAGCCTTGCTGAGCTTCTGCACCACGGCTGGTGGCGCCACACCGTCTTCATCGCCCGTGATCAGCAGGGTGCGGCACTTGATCTTGGCGAGGCCGGCGGATTTGGCGTCGGCTAGCGCCTCGCAGGTCGCGGCATAGCCTTCGGACGGCTGGCGCATCAGGATTTCGCGGACCAAAGCCGCGATCTCGGGGCGGTGCGCCCGAGTCGTGGCTGAAATGGCTACCTGTACCAGCGCATCAGCGATCGGTGCCATGCCACCGGCGCGGGCGGCCTTGGCGCGATCGCGCATCACCCCACGCGCGGGCGGTGGCGGCTCCGCGAGCGGACCAAGCAGGACCATGGTGGATACACGGGTCGGGTGCGCGGCAGCGATGTGCTGGCAGACGATGGTGCCCATCGAGTGACCAACGAGGTGGGCGCGGCGGATCTTCCGCGCCTTCATGAGCGCCACGATGTCGGCGGCGAAGCCTTTGATCGACAGGGTCTTGCTCTGGAGCGGCGAGCGCCCGGAGCCCTCGAGGTCCGGGCGGATCACCGTGAAGCTGCGCGCCAGCAGCGCGGCCTGGGGATAATAGGCGTTGGAGGTGCCGCCAAGACCATGCACCATAATGACGGTCTCAGACCCCTCGCCTTGGTTCTCCACCGCGAGCAGCTTTCCGTTGATTTGTTCCACGTGCGATGCCTCCCTGGGTTGGATCAATCTCGGTAGCTCGGGTCCTCGCGGTCGAGCCGCCGCATCATCGCGCGGAAGCCGATCTCACCGAAGCTTGCATTGCCGGTGCCTTGACCGATCTTGGCGGTGCGCGCGATCACCCTTTTGTCGGGTAACGCCAGTTCGCCGCCGCCGGCCAGCGCCGCCACCTGAATGGCGCAGGTGCGTTCGAGATAATGCATAAGCGTGTAGGCCTCGGCGACCGTCCGGCCCCAGGTCAGGGTGCCGTGATTGCGCAGAAACATCATCCGCCGGCCGCAAAGGTCCTTGACGAAGCGCCGCTGCTCGACCGGTCTGAGACCGGGGCCGTCATAGGCGTGATAGGCGACCTGTCCGACATGGGTCACGGCGAACTGGTTGATCGGCAGCAGCCCCTCTTTTCGCGCCGAAACCGCCACCCCGGCTACCGTATGCAGGTGCATAACGCATCGCGCCTCGGGCACCGCCTCATAGACCGTGCGATGCACGACCCATCCAGCGGGGTTCACCTCATCGGGACCGCCGCCGATGTTGGCACCATCGACACCTACCGTCATCAGTCGCGAGGCGGTCATTTCGCCGAACAGCAGGCCAAAGCCGATGAACAGAAATTGGTTCTCGGTGCCCGGAATGCGGGCCGACAGATGCGTGTAGATCGAATCGTCCATACCCCGGCGCGCGAAGTCGCGATAACAAGCGGCGAGCTCGACCCGCGCCTCCCGCTCCGCCCGCGTTTGGCTACGCACGGCGGCTTTCTTCTTCACGTGACGCGCCATCGCCACTCTCCTCAGCCCGCGAAACGCGGCTCGGGCAGACCGCGAACCCCCAGCCCCCGCACCTCGAACAAGCCGCCAGCCGTCGGCTCGGGGCCGACTTCCTTTACGAAATGCCCGTGCGGAGGATGCACCACTCGAGCCAGCGACGTTACATAAAGTACGTCCAGGTTGTCGCCGCCGAACATCACGCTGGTCAAGTTGCGGATGGGAAAGGGGATGTCACGATCGATGGTCCCGTCAGGGGCATAGCGAATGAGCCGGCCCGAAACCACTTGAGCGTTCCAGATGTAGCCCTCTTCATCGACGGTCGAGCCATCGCAGCCGCCCGGCTCGCTCTTGAGGTCAACTAGCGCGCGCTTGTTGGCGATGGTGCCGGTCTCGATGTCGTAGTCGTAGGCCCAGATCGTCTCCCAGGTCTCGGCGCAATAGAACGTGCGATCGTCGGGACTCCAACACGGCATGTTAAAACACTGGATCCCGTTGTCGACCCTGGTCACTGTCATGTCGGGATCGAGCCGATAGAGCCCGGCGAGGTAATCCGATTCTTGTTGGTCCATGCCGCCAACGAAGAAGCGGCCGCGGCGGTCGCACTTGCCGTCGTTGAGACGGGTGCGCGGCTGGTCGGCTTCAACCTCGGCGATCAGCTCGCACTGGCCGCTGTCGAAGTCGAAGGTATGAAAGCCGTTGCGCAGCGCCATAACGGCCCCGCCCCGCTCCCGTAGCGCCATCGAGCCGATGTCGTGTGGTAAAGGCCAGGTCTTGACGGCTCGATCGCGCGGGTCGTAGCGGTTGACTGAGGGCCCGAGCCTGGCGTCAAGACTGTTGACCCAAAAAAGGACGCCATCGACCGGGTCCCAGACCGGCCCCTCACCCAACTCGTGGCGAGCATCCACCACCAACTCGATCTCTGGCATAGCCAACCTCACAGCAACAGTGCGCACATTCTAGTCAGGCCCGTAGGGGTGCGCCACGCGTAGTCGCCGTCTGTTTGTCTGCGTTGCCGTTTGGGCCATAGTGCCGGGAGAGAACCGTGGCCCGAACCATTCCGCGAAGGAGGCTATCGATGGGTAGTTGGGTAGACACCAATCGGGGGGCGGTGCACCCCTGGGAGACCGATTCGTTCGGCCACATGAACATCCGCTTCTACATGATCGCCTATGCCGACGCGGCCTGGCACCTCGCCCACGCGATGGGCTTGAGCCCGAGCTACATGCGAGCAGAGGGGCGCGGCATCGCCACTGTGCGCACCGACATTCGCTACCAGCGCGAGCTGCGCGAGAGCGATATCTGGCACATCCGCTCGGGCTTCACCCACATTGGCAACAGCTCGTTCCGGTTCATGCAGGAGATGTACAACTCCGAGACCGGGTTGCTGGCCTCGACCTACGACGCGGCGGCGATCCACCTCGATCTCGAGGCCCGCAAAGGGGTGCGCATCCCCGATTTATTGCGCCAGGCGGCCCAAGCCCACATGGTCGAGGCCGCGCCGCGCGACGGGTGAGACAAATATCGCTAGGGCCCGCCGGGCCCAATAAAACGAGCATCCAGCGAGGACCGGACGGCCGGAGGGGGAACTGCGATCGCCTAGCGCTAGCCTCCGCTCGAGTGGCTCCAGCATTAATGCCTCGCGCGTGTTCCAGCCGGACAGACGCCAGGGAAGAGAGCGGCACGCCAGTGGCTTGGTGCGCCGAGACTGCGTATAACGACCGCCAACGCGGACGGCGCGAGGAATCATGCTTGAACGTTTCCAACTCGGCGATCCAGCATCACCAGCGGTTCCGATCTGGCCGATCCGGAGCGCCGACTATGACACCTGGCGCACCCACCAGCCGCCAGCTTGGCAGTCCTGGCTCGCTATCCACGACTACCGGCCCGAGGCGGGACGTTACCTGGTGGTGCCCGACGCCGAGGGTGGCGCGGCCGGCGTCGCGCTGGGCTTAGGCGAGCGGCCAGACCTGTGGTGCTACGGTGCGCTCGCAGCCGGTTTGCCTCGGGAGCACTATCGCATCGTCGGCGAGCTGTCGCCCACGGACGCGACCGCCGCCGCCCTCGGCTGGGGTCTTGGGGCCTACCGTTTTAACCGCTATCGCGCGGCGACCCGGGAGCTCGCGACGTTCGCACCCCCCGAAGGCGCGGACCGCACTTATGTCGAGACCATGTTGGCCGCCACCTATCTCGTACGCGACCTTATCAACGCGCCAGCCGAGGACATAGGCCCCGCCGACCTGGCTGCCGCCGCGCGCACTGTCGCCGCTGAGTTCGCGGCCGCGGTGACGGTGATCGAGGGCGAAGCGCTGATCGAGCAAGGCTATTGCCTGATCCACGCCGTGGGACGCGCCAGTCCGCGCCCGCCATGCTTGATCGACCTGCGGTGGGGCGCAGTGGACGCACCCAAGGTGACGCTGGTGGGTAAGGGCGTCTGCTTCGATTCCGGCGGTCTCGACCTGAAGACGGCGACCGGCATGCGGCTGATGAAAAAGGACATGGGCGGGGCGGCGACGGTGCTCGGGCTGGCACAGATGGTGATGGCCGCCAACCTGCCGGTGCGGCTTCGGGTCCTGCTCCCGGCCGTGGACAACGCGGTCTCGGGCGGGGCGTTTCGGCCCGGCGATATCCTGCGCACCCGCAAAGGCATCAGCGTCGAGATCGGCAACACCGATGCCGAAGGCCGCTTGGTGCTGGCTGACGCCCTTGCAGCAGCGGACACTGAGCGGCCGCACCTGCTGATCGACTGCGCGACCTTGACGGGATCGGCGCGCATCGCGCTCGGCACCGACCTGCCGGCCTTGTTCACCGACGATGAGGGCCTGGCCACCGACCTCGCCCGAGTCGCGCGGGCGGAGGCCGACCCTTTGTGGCGCCTGCCCCTGTGGCGGCCTTATCGCGCCTTGCTCAATAGCCCCATCGCTGACATCAACAACGTCGGCAGTGGCCGGTACGGGGGCGCCATTACGGCCGCTCTTTTCCTTCAGGACTTCGTGACCGATACGCCGGCCTGGGCGCACCTTGATCTGTACGCCTGGAACGACAAGGCACAACCCGGCCGGCCAGCCGGCGGCGAGGCGATGTGCCTACGTGCTCTCTACGCACTGTTGGCGGAGCGCTATGCCGCGTCGCTCCTTTGAGGTGCTGAACCGGCCACGACCCAGAGGGTTCAATATTTCTGCGCTGGATCGACCTGATTGATGAGCGGCTGACCGGCACCGGCGCGGCGGATGTTTTCGGCCACCTGCGGTGCGATCGAGCTGGCCACTGTCAGGCCGGCGATGTGTGGCGTGATGGTGACCTTGGGGTGAGCCCAGAACGGATGATCGGCCGCCAGGGGCTCGCGGTGGAACACGTCAAGCATGGCGCCCGCGATATGGCCGGAGTCGAGCGCCGCCAGTAGGTCCTGGTCGACCACGTGGCCGCCCCGCGCGAGGTTGATGACATACGCGCCGCGCGGCAGAGCGGCCAACGTCGCCGCGCAAATGATGCCTGCGGTATCATCGGTCATCGGCAGGAAGCAAGCGAGGAAGCAGCAACTACCCAGCATCGTGGTCAGCCCCTCGGGCCCATGGAAGCACTCGACCCCTTCGACCTCGCGCGGGGTGCGGGTCCAGCCGCGAACCGGAAAGCCCAATGCCGTCAGTTTGCGCGCCGCATCTCCGCCGATAACGCCGAGCCCGAGAATACCGACCGGCGCGCGCTCGGTGTCTGGCGGTGAGAGCTTTTTCCACTCGCCCGCCCGCTGGGAGGCCTCATACAGCGGCAACATGCGGTGATGGCGTAGAACGCCGAGAATCGCGTACTCGCTCATCTGGGCGGTGAGCGAACGATCGACCAGCCGCACGATCGGCACGCCGGGCGGCAAGTCGGTATCGAGGAATATGTGATCGACGCCGGCGCCCAGTGAAATGATCGCCTTGAGGTTAGGAAATTGGCGCAGTAAGCCGGGCTCGGGCTTCCACACCAGCGCAAACTCAACCTCCGCAGGGTCGCCGGCTTCCGGCCACACCCGAAACTCGAGGCCCGGTAACTCCGAACCGAGCGCCGCGCGGTGATCAGCCGGATCGTCGTCCTTGGAAATGAACAAAACGGTCATGGTTTACGTCCTCACGGCGTTGGTCTCGACCGCCTCGAGATCGAAGGCCGCGGCAATCAGCGCACGTGTGTAGTCGGTGCGTGGGTGCTCAAAAATCTGCTCGGCCGAGCCCTCCTCGACCACCTTGCCATTGCGGACGACGATAACATGATCGCTCATGGCGCGGACCACCTTAAGATCGTGGCTGATGAAGAGGTAGGCCAGGCGGTGACGGCGCTGTAGATCGTGCAACAGATCAACAATCTGCGCCTGGACCGACATATCGAGCGCCGAGGTAGGTTCGTCCAGCACCACGAAGCGGGGCTTGAGAACCATGGCCCGAGCGATCGCGATGCGCTGGCGTTGACCGCCCGAGAATTCGTGTGGGTAGCGATCCTGCGAGTCGGGGTCGATGCCGACCTCGACAAGCGCGGCGCTGATCATCGCCCGCCGCTCGACGTAAGAGCCGCCGAGCTGATGGACCAGCAAGCCCTCCTCGACGATTTGGCCAACCGATAGCCGCGGGCTCAGTGATGAGAACGGATCCTGAAAAACTACCTGCATCTCGCGCCGCAGCGGGCGCAGGGCCGAGAAGCCGAGGCCATGGATATCGCGTTCGCCGAAGCGGATCGGCCCGTCGCTCTTGATCAACCGCAGCAACGCCAGCCCCAACGTCGTCTTGCCCGACCCAGATTCCCCGACCACGCCGAGCGTGTGCGATTCGCGCACCTCGATTGTGATGTCGTCGACCGCCCGAATGTGATCGACGGTGCGACGCAACAGGCCCTTCTGGATCGGAAAGTAGACCTTGATGTGCTCGCCGGTCATGACCAGGGGCGCGTTCGGATCGCCCGCGACCGCATGCCCCTTAGGCTCGGCTTCGAGCAGATGGCGGGTGTAGGTGTGGCGCGGCCGCTCGAAGACGTCGCGAGCCTCACCCTGCTCCACGATCTCGCCCGCCTGCATGACGCACACCCGGTCGGCCATTTTTCGGACGATGCCAAGATCGTGAGTGATCAGCAGCATCGCCATGCCGAGCCGGGCCTGTAGCTCCTTCAGCAGCCTTAGAATTTGCGCCTGGATCGTGACGTCGAGAGCGGTGGTCGGCTCGTCGGCGATCAGCAGCTTGGGCTCGTTGGCCAACGCCATGGCGATCATCACGCGCTGGCGCTGGCCGCCCGAGAGCTGGTGGGGCCAGGCATTGAGACGCGATTCCGCCTCTTGCAGGCCGACCATTTTGAACAGCTCGAGGGTTCGCGCACGCGCCGCCGCCCGGCCCAGTCCCTTGTGAACGAACAACACCTCGTTGACCTGCCGCTCGATCGTGTGCAGCGGGTTGAGCGAGGTCATCGGCTCCTGGAAGATCATCGATATTTGGTTGCCGCGAATCCGGCGCAGCGTCCGTTCGTGAGCGCCCACGACCTGCTCGCCCCCGACCATTATCGAGCCGCTAGGGTGAAAGGCCTTCGGGTAGGGCAAGAGCTGCAGCACCGAGAGAGCGGTCACCGACTTGCCCGAGCCGCTTTCGCCCACTAGCGCGACCGTCTCGCCGGTATCGAGATCGAACGAGAGGTGGCGCACCGCCTCGACGCCCTGGTCCTCGACCTGGAACGTGACCGACAGATCTTCGACCCGCAGGAACGGCGTCGCGCTCATTGCAACGTCTTGCGCGGATCAAAGGCATCGCGCACCGCCTCGCCGATGAAAATCAGCAAGCTCAGCATGACCGCGAGCACGATAAAGCCGGAAAAGCCCAGCCACGGTGCCTGTAGATTGGCTTTGCCTTGGGCGAGCAGTTCACCAAGCGAGGGCGACCCCAGCGGCAATCCGAAGCCGAGGAAATCGAGCGCCGTCAGCGTCGTCACCGAGCCGTTCAGGATGAACGGGAGAAATGTCAGCGTCGCCACCATCGCGTTCGGCAATAGATGCTTAAACATGATGGCGACGTTGCCAACCCCAAGCGCCCGCGCCGCGCGCACGTAGTCGAAGTTGCGCGCGCGCAGGAACTCGGCCCGCACCACGCCGACCAGGGCCATCCAACTGAACAGCAACAAAAAGCCCAACAGCCACCAAAAACTCGGCTCGATGATGCTGGCAATGATAATCAGGAGGAACAAGGTCGGCAGGCCCGACCAAACCTCGATGAAGCGCTGGAACAACAGATCCGTCCAGCCGCCAAAATAGCCTTGGACGGCGCCGGCGATAACGCCGACCACGGAGCTGACGGCGGTCAGCGCCAGGCCGAACAGCACCGAGATACGAAACCCGTACAACAGCCGCGCCACGACGTCCCGGGCCTGATCGTCAGTGCCAAGCCAGTTCTCAGCCGAGGGCGGCGCTGGCGCCGGCACCGGCAGGTCATAGTTGATGGTCTGGTAGCTGTAGGGAACCAGAGGCCAGACCATCCAGCCCTTGGCGTTGATCAGCTCCTTGACGAACGGGTCACGGTATTCGGTCTCAGTCTCGAACTCGCCGCCGAACCTTGTTTCGGGATAGACCGTGAACACCGGCAGAAAGACCTCGCCCTCGAAGTAGACCAGCAGCGGCTTGTCGTTGGCGACGAACTCTGCGAACAGGCTAACGAAGAACAGTACGAGGAATATCCAGAGCGACCAGTAGCCGCGCTTGTTGGCCCGGAAGTTGTCGAACCGGCGCCGGTTGAGCGGCGAAACGTGAATGTCGAGCCAGCTTCGCCGCGGCGGAGCCTTGATGATGAGAGCCGCCTCAGACACCGCGCCGCTCGAAATCAATACGCGGATCGATCAAGACGTACGTGAGGTCGCCGATCAGGTTGAGCACGAGCCCGAGCAGCGTGAAGAAGTAAAGGGTCCCGAGCATCACCGGATAGTCGCGGTTCAGCACCGCCTCGAAACCCAACAGCCCCAGGCCGTTGATCGAAAAAATCACCTCGATGAGCAGGGCACCGGTGAACAGGATGCCAACGAACGCGCTGGGAAACCCGGCCACAACGATCAGCATCGCGTTGCGAAACACGTGCCCATACAGTACCCGGCGCTCGGTCAAGCCCTTGGCCCGCGCGGTGACGACGTATTGTTTGTTGATCTCGTCGAGGAACGAATTCTTGGTCAGCATGGTGAGAGTGGCGAAACCGCTGATCACTAAGGCTGTGATCGGCAGGACGATGTGCCAGAGATAGTCGAGGATGTATTCGCCGAGCGGCATCGCATCAGCGTTTTCTGAGTGTAGACCGCGCAACGGAAACCAATCGAAGTAGCTGCCGCCAGCGAATAGCACGATCAACAGGATGGCGAATAAGAAGCCGGGAATCGCGTAGCCGACGATGATCGCGGCGCTAGTCCAGATATCGAAGCGCGAGCCATCGCGCACCGCCTTGGCGACGCCGAGCGGAATCGAGATGAAATAGACCAGGAGCGTGGTCCACAAACCGAGCGAGATCGACACCGGCAACTTGTCGATCACCAAATCGACGACCGCGCGGTCGCGAAAGTAGCTGTCGCCAAAGTCGAACTGAATGTACTGCGTCATCATCTGCAAGAAGCGTTCATGCACCGGCTTGTCGAAGCCATAGAGGCGCTCGATTTCCTTGACGAACTCCGGATCGAGTCCCTGGGCGCCTCGATATTTGCTCGTGATGTCGCCCTGGCCGCCCGATTGGCGCGCGCCTCCTGCCGCCGTCTCGCCCCCACTGCCGCCGCCGAAGCGCGCCGTCGCATCGACTGCCGTGCCTTGAATCTGCGCGATCAGCTGCTCGACCGGACCGCCGGGGGCGATCTGAACCACGGCGAAGTTGATCACCATGATGCCGAACAGTGTCGGGATGATCAGCAGCAGCCGGCGGATGATGTAGGCGGCCATAGGGGTCAGGCGGGCG
>Ga0315338_1002014_pt1 | contig 22159 bp, 21 predicted proteins | sample ASW8metaG_FD_204518 | JGI IMG/M metagenome (GOLD analysis project Ga0315338, IMG submission 204518) | Ammonia-oxidizing marine archaeal communities from Monterey Bay, California, United States - ASW #8 | ecosystem: Environmental > Aquatic > Marine > Coastal | place: USA: California | collected... | reverse complement strand
GATTTCACACTAAAAAAAGTATTGACTTTGTTCTAAGCCACTCGCTAATAATACCCCAATCCTTCGCCGAGGAGTCGATCATGCCCAAGGTAGCCAAGCCCTTTGCGCGGCTGCTCCGTGTGAGCACCACTCGAATCGATGGAGGCTGTCTTTTCGGCTCCACCGCAAAGGAGCGATGGGAATCCTTCGTTTCCCCTGATCGCCAGAACCGGGTTGCCATCGGCAACTACAGCATGCTGCTCAACCACCCAGCCGGGTGGATCCTCGTCAACGTCGGGCCTGGGGACAAAGCACCTCCCAGCCTCGACATCGCCCCCATGCGGAGCCGTTCGTCGCTCTTGCGCGAGCTCCGTGAGCTCGGCCTCGTCCCCAAGGACATCCAGACCGTTATCTACACACACCTGCATGACGAGCACGCAGGGGGCGGCACGCACATAACCTCTTCCGGGCGGGTACTCCCCACGTTTCCAAACGCCCGCTACGTGATTCAAAAAACAGCACTCGCCGAGGCGGTACGCCCGAATGAGCGCAGTGCTCAGCACTATCGCAACGACGACTTCGAACCGCTTGAGGAGAGCGGCCAGCTCGAGATTGTGGACGGTCAAGCAGAGATTGCGCAGGGCGTATGGGTCAGGAGTGCACCCGGACCCACCGCCGGACACCAGATCGTCGTCGCCGAGCACGGCGAGACGACGTACGCTTTCCTGGGAACCTTGATTCCCACGTCGATGCATCTCTGCAGCGATGTCGTCGCAGCAGGCGACTGGAGTCCGGAGGCGACCGCCAGTACCAAGCTTTCGATCAAGCGCAAAGCCACCGCCGCTGGGTGGCGCGTGGCACCGGTTGGATCCGACGATTGGGTCGGCGCCTGTGACCTCGATGGCCTCGCGGCGTTCAGTGTTGGCAAGGCCCCAGTCAAGAAGACTGCGAAGGTCATCGCGATCCCCACTCCGCTGCAGGCACCGGAGCGCATAGCCGTAGCCGTCTAGCGCTTGCGATCGGGTACCCACCCGAGCTGGCGCAGGAGCAACTCATCCCATGTGGTGAGCGGAGCCTTCTCGAGAAGGTCGGGCCGGCGCTCGAACGTGCGCCGCAACGCCTCCTGCCGCCGCCACGCGGCGATGGCCGCGTGATCGCCCGAGACGAGGACGTCGGGCACCCCTTGACCCTGGTAGTCGGCCGGTCGCGTGTACTGCGGATACTGCAGCAGTCCCGAGGTATGGGAATCGTCCACCAACGCCACGTCGCCATGCCCAAGCGCACCGGGCAGCAGCCGAATCATCGCGTCGATCATCACCTGCGCCGGCAGCTCGCCGCCGGTCAACACGTAGTCCCCGATGCTGATCTCCTCCGTTGCCACGTTGGTGCGGATACGCTCGTCAACGCCCTCATAACGGCCGCAGATCATCGCGACCTCTGGCTGGGCAGACAAGCGCTCCGCTTCCCGCTGGGTGAGCTGCTTTCCCTGGGGTGTCAGCAGCACCACCGGTGCCCCAAGACCCAGGGAGAGGGAATCGATCGCCTCCGAAAGCGGCTCTGGCCGCATCACCATGCCTGGCCCACCGCCGAAAGGCGCATCATCGACGGTGCGATGCCGATCGTGGGTGAACACACGTAGGTCATGAATGTCGACCGCGGCGAGCCCAGATCGGATGGCGCGTCCGACGATGCCAGCGTCCAGGAAAGCAGGGAACAGCTCGGGGAATATGGTGATCACGTGGATCCGCATGGTGGTGGAACTCAGTGACCGCGGTTGCTCCCGGTGAGCTGGCCGAGAGCATGGGGCAGTATCGGAAGGAGCACATCGAGCCCTTCGCGCACGCCTTTGGGGCTGCCCGGGAGATTAACAATGAGCGTGCTTCCGCGCGTGCCCACGGTACCGCGGCTGAGCATCGCCATAGGCGTCTTCGTCAGCCCGTAGGCGCGAATCGCCTCCGCGATGCCGGGGGCCCGGCGGTCGATAACCGCATCGGTGGCCTCGGGCATCACGTCCCGAGCCGACAAGCCGGTTCCTCCCGTCGTAACGATCAGATCAACACGGTCGATGTCTGTCCACGTGGTGAGCTTTGCCTCGATCTCCTCTCGGTCGTCCGGCACGACGGCGTACCGCTTGTGCTCGAAATCGGGAAGGCCCAACATCTCCTTGATGAGTGCGCCGCTGGTGTCTTCCCGATCACCCTTGGCGCCCGCATCGCTGCTGGTGAGAACCCCTACCGTGTACATGGGCGCAATGATAGCATCGCGCACCGGCGATTTTTCCCATGCGTACTTGCTGCGATCGTGCCCTCTGCACTAGCGTATGCGCATGACCCTAGGAAGCGTGGGTAAGGCCTCGTACAACGAATTTGCCGGCAAGCGCAAGCTGCTGCTCGTCCCCTACGTCATGCCCAGGGGTGACAGCGCAGAGCTGGCGGCGCTTATCAACAGCTATTGGCAAGAGGCAGTCGCACAGGTGCAGAAGCTGCAGCAGTCTCTGGGTGACATTCGCCATCTGTTCCACGAAGGATCCGTGGGCGAGGGCGAGGAGGCGCTCGCCATCTTGAACCAGGGCAACCCCGCAGGGTTTCCCCACCTCAAGCCGCTGATCGATGCAGGGGCCGTGCTGGAGCCGACCGAGGACGTCGAATCGCTCAAAGAGACCATCGACCTTCACCGTTGTCTCTCCGTGGTGCAGGCGAGCCGCACCGTGCTGACGAGGTTGGTCGATTGGTTTGAGGAGGCTCGCACGCGGCGCTACGCCGCCATCGCCGAGCAGATCACTTCGAAGATGCCGCCCGACGCCGTGGGCATGCTCGTGATCAGCGAGGAGCACCGTGTGCAGTTCCCCGACGATATCGAGGTCGTCTACGTCATGCCGCCGGCTCTCGATCGCATCAATCGCTGGCTCCGTGACCATCCCTCGGGGGGCGAACAGCCAGACGGCACACCGGCCGGCGAAGCCGCGCCACCAACGTGAATCCAAGGCTAAGCTGACGCGACCTCGGCAAGCAGCCGCAACGCCAGAGAGGTGAAGCACCGATGGAGCTGAAGGCGGGATCCTGAGGGCACATCGTGGCGCGTCGATCGTGTACTTTCCTTTGTTGCCACCGCGATGCAAACCATGCCGACCTGTTGCCCGCCTGGCCCGGCAACGCCCGTGCTTGCCAGGCCCAGATCGGCGCCGAATTTCGCTCGCACCGCCTGGGCCATTGCTCGAACCACCTGCTCGGACACGGCGCCGTGGGTGGCGAGCAGCTTCCGTGGGATGCCAAGAACGGTCGTGCGGCTCGGATAGTCGTACGTGACAATGGAGCCTTTGAAGAAAGCGGAGGCGCCCGAACGGCGCACCAGGCGCTCGCCGATGCGGCCGCCTGTCGTTCCCTCCGCAACCGCAACCGTGAGCCCGCGCTCGGACAGCAGCCGCGCGACTTTCCTTGCTAGGTTGAGCTCGGTTTCGGCCATCACCGGAGTCTACACTTGAGTGACAGCTTTGCCTGCGGGTGGCTGCCGCCTATAATCTCTGGCGTCGCGGGGTGTGGCGCAGCACGGTAGCGCGCCTGCTTTGGGAGCAGGAGGCCCCCGGTTCGAATCCGGGCACCCCGACCATCCATCCCTTAGGCCGTAGACTGCTAAACCCCGCAAGCCGTGCTCGCGGGCCCATTCTGAACATTCGGGCCATATCTGCAGCGCGTTTCAGCCCGGCTAGCCCGCTGGCCGCGAGACCATGGCGGTCTCGAAATGGCTCGCGGTTTCGTCGAATAAAACACCGCTGATCACTTTGGTGTGATCGCCTCGCCCCAACATGGCGATGATCGGATCCAGGAATTCTCGGTCACCTTCCACCGGCGTAACGCCTCGAACCACGAGCGAAAGGTTGTTCGAGACCATCGTCGCGCTGCACATCGCGCAACTGCCCCGGTTCGTGTACATGGTGCAACCCGTCATGTCGGCTGTTCCTAGGTATTGGGCGGCTTCTTGAATGGCGATTATCTCAGCATGGCCCGTGGGGTTCTTGGACGAATCCTTGCGGGCGCCGCTGCGGCCGATCACCACGCCGTCGTGGACGACGACCGAGCCGTACGGGCGGCCTCCTGCTGCGGCGCACATGGCCGCCTCAGCCATGGCCAATCGCATGTAGTACTCATGGTCGGTTTGTGCACTGCTCATGTGATACCTCCTCAGGGGCAGCATTATCACAGACGGGCCATGCGCGGGCGATTACATGAACGGCTTCCAGATTCGACCCGAGGGAAGTTTACTTGCGTCGGGTCTGAGTCGGCACTACCATCCCGCGAGTCAGTGTTGACTGGCTAAGACTCGCCAAGAACTAGGCCAGGCAATCCGGTCCGCGACGACAGCACGATCCACCCCATGCCCTCGAAAGCGGAGCCTCTGTGATGATTGTCGAACAGACCCTCTCCAGCGGTATGCGTTTTTGGGTAGCGCGCCCGGAAGCCGAGGAACCCCGTCCCGCGTTGTTCCTCCATCACGAGCGCTACGGTCCGGTCGAGCATGCCTTCGGTCTCATCGAGAAAGCAGCGGCTGACGGATTCGTTGGCTGCTTGCCGGACTTGTATCACCGCTTCGACGGCGACCGCGGGCTGTTAGAACGGGCGGAAGCGCGCTGCGACCCGACCGACGAGGAAACTATCGCGGATTTGGACGAGTCCATTGCGTACCTCCGCACGCTGGACTACGTGGACGGAAGCAACATCGGGATGGTCGGGTTCTGCGCGAGTGGCCGAGCACCGATTCTCTTCGCGGCAGCAAGGAGCGAGCTGAAGGGAATCGCGGTTTTCCATGGGGGCGTGTACCCGAGGGACTATGATCCGATCTACCCTGGACAGGGGACCGTTGCCGATATGATCCCCAAGCTATCGTGCCCGGTGTTCGGCGTATTCGGCGAATCCGACTTCCTCGTGCCTGTCGGGAACGTGCAACGCTTCCGCACTGAGCTCGAACTGCATAGGAAGAGCTACCGGATAAAGGTGTTCGCGAACACACCGCACGCCTGGGGCGTCAACGACGAGACGGGCAGGTATCGGCCAAAAGAGGCCGAGGAGGCTTGGCAGTTGATGACCGCATTCTTCGACGAAGTATTCAACGACAATTTGGATACTGGGCGGGTGCTGTGGCAATTCGAGAGCGACATCGCCCCGGACTACGATTACGAGAAGGTCGTGCGGCAATCTCAGGGTTCGTGAGGCTAGCAACGGCTACAGGCTCTACTAGCGCGCCAGTGTCCGGTACATGCCCCCCTTTTTAAGGGTGGCGGACAGAGGTTGTTACTGCTCTTTGTGGCTCCACGGGCGTATGCTCGCGCTCGTTTACTAACAGTCGTATGGGTCGGTGAGAGCGATGACGACACCTAGTGGATTCTGTCGGAAATACGGCGCGCCAAGAGTAGGCGCTACTGATGCGTTGCGGACGGTGCGCTCGTCGATCGAAATGCTCGAAGCGAGAGCCTGCAGATAAGGCGCTGGCGCAGGATCCACGGACATCAACGGAGGTGGAGACGACAGATGGCCAACCTAGACGAGATTCGAACCGCCGTACGGGAAAACTACGGCGCTCGCGCGCGGGAAGTCGCTGCGGCAGCGCCCGGAGATAGAGCTGCAGGCGTCAAGGCGCGGTTCTACCAAGATGGTGATGCCTTGCCTGACACAGTCGTGTCATACGGCTGCGGCAATCCGGTCGCGATCGCCGGGCTGCAGCCGGGCGAGACGGTGCTCGACCTCGGCTCCGGTGCGGGGCTCGACTGCTTCCTGTCCGCGCAGCAGGTTGGCCAGTCGGGTCGAGTGATCGGTCTCGATATGACCGACGAGATGCTAGCGCTCGCTGAGCAGAATCGCGCGAAGGTCGGCGCAACGAACGTGGAATTCCGCCTAGGCCTGATTGAGCAGATCCCCCTCGACGATGCCTCAGTGGACGTCATCATCTCGAACTGCGTGATCAATCTCTCCCCTGACAAGGACGCCGTCTTCCGCGAGTCGCTCCGGGTGCTGCGGCCCGGCGGGCGCTTCCAGGTGTCCGACGTGGTCTTGCTGCGCGATGTCACGGAGGCCGAGCGTGCCGATCTCGATCTGTGGTCCGGGTGCAAGTCGGGGGCGCTCCTGCACAGCGACTATGCTGCCCGGTTGCACGCAGCCGGGTTCGAGAACGTCGATCTGACAATCACGGGTGGCAGCAAGGCGGCATGGGCGAACGCTTTAGTCAACGCCCGGTGCCCTGGGAGCGGCGACATGGGGGAGCCAACGATGCGACCGGGAGTGAAGATCATAGAGTTTCTCGCCCCAGCCGGACTCGAGACGGCCACCTGCTGCGCTCCGGGAGACACGAACGCGAAGTGCTGCTAGCGAGCGTCACCTGTCAGTCGAAACCACGCCCTCACGGGAAACTCCACCTTGGACCCTAATCCCGAATGTCCTGGAGAAACCATTCGGTCGGCAGTTCTCTGCCCAGGCCTCGTTTCTTCGCCTGCTCGTATGCCAGCCACCCCACCGCGGCGAACTGAAGACCGTGGTTCCCCATGCCGCTGTTGACATACATGGTGATCTGGTCGCGAGACGTCCGGCCGACCTTGCCGCTCAGCAAATCGGTGAAGGTCGGATATGGCGCCGTTGACCTGGCAGGGGGACGTGAATCAGGCAGCCGAGCCTTCTCGTCATCAGAGCCCGCCCGGAAGGCGAACGAGCCGTTCCCCCAGGCGACATCAGGGCCCATAGCCGAAGGGTCAACTTGGCCAGCCATCCGAGCAACTACGTCGCATCGCTCATAAGCAACGTCGTCCAGTTCGCGGCCAGAGACCTCCGTGACGAACATACCCGGCTCCAGCCACTCGCCCTTTACAACCGGCTGGAAGGCGTCGGTGCAGGCGGAGACGATGTCCGCGCCCCGCACCGCCGTCCTGGCGTCGTCGACCGGCTCCACGTCCAGGCTCAAAAGCTCGCTCATCTCCTCGGCGAACCCCTCCCGATGAGCCTTGGTGGGGCTGTATACCCGGACCTGGCTGATATCCCGAACGGCGCAGAAGGCCTCTAGGTAGCTACGGGCCATACCCCCGGACCCAATCATCCCCACCACGTGCGAATCCTCCCGCGAAAGGTATTTCGCCCCCAGTCCTCCACCGGAGCCCACCCGCATATGCTGGAGGATGCCATCGTTGATGATGGCCAGTGGCTCGCCGTCCATAGTGCTGAATAGCAGGATTAGGCCGCAGTAGAGCCCCGGTCGCGTGCAATACTTCTCTTCCGTCTTATTGCCGTTCTCATCCACCGGCCAATGGACCATGTCCGACTTGGCCCGGATAGCAAATACGCCCATCTTTCGGTTCGCGCCCTCCATGGAGCCCCAACGGTAGAACGTGTCGCTATCGGTGCTCGGGACGTAGACGTAGATGCGGGGCCTGTCCACCGAGTCGCCGTCAAGAAGGCCGGCGAAGGCTTCCTCCGAGACCTGAATCACGTCCTTCATGTCCAGGACCTGGGCTATCACGTCGTTGTGAAGAAACAGCATCGGATTGCTCCTGGGAAAATGCAGAAGGTGGGGCTGCAGGAGATTATATATAACAACCCACCAATACGCCCGTGCGTACTACGACAGGGGTAATGCGTACGCCAGGCTAGATCAGTGTGAACGGGCGATACAGGAGCTCGACGAAGCCATCCGCCTCGACCCCCAATACGTCAGTGTCTACTTCAGCAGGGGCCTGGCGTACGAGGCCATCGGTAAGTCGGAAGAAGCAAAGCGGGACTTCGCGAAAGCCAAGGAGCTTGGCCAGCGGTAGCCTGCTGAGCGGGCGCCGAAGGTCGCGCACCGGTTGTGAGCGGGGGCCTATATATCATTTACGGTAGGTGCGCTAGCGATTTAGTTAAGTAACTCGCGTGGCGTGTAGACCTCCAAGATCCCATCCGCTTTGTCAGCCCATACGGTAGCCCAAGGAGCAGGGTCTTCGATGACGTTGACCTCGGCAAACAGCGCCGCGAGTTCTCGGATGAGTGGGGCGAGCATCTGCACGGTGAGCCCCGCCCTGGTGGTTGCCTGACCCCGTGCGAGGATTCGATACGTGCTGCGAGTTCGATCTTTGAGTTGATCCCGCTCTAACTACGGCGCTCATCCTCGGTCGGCACCCGCCCGGTGAGCGGGTGCTGGTCGCCACGAGCCTTCTGCGCGTCCGTTAGGTCGTCATAGTTGAGCCGCTCATTCTTGATGTACGGGTCTTTGGCGCCGACCTTATAGATCGCAAGGACATCGTCCGAGGCCGATTCGAACCAGTAAGGGAAGCCGCGAGGAATCATCAGGCCCTCGTTGGGGCCGATCTCCGCGAAGACCACGTCTCCCAATCCGTAAAAGCGCGCTCGGCCGCTGAGCACCAGGAACGCCTCGTCTTCAGCGCTGTGGGCGTGCAGGTTGGTGTCGCCGCCCTCCGCGATGTACTGGACACTCGCCGTAATCATCCCGGCCGCACCGAGGCCCACTCGCTTCTTGCCGTCCACGAAGTTTTCGGGCTGAGCGAAGTTGAAGATTACCGGGTCTGCGTTCTTATTGGTTGTGCTCATGGGAGAGGTGCTTTCTCGTAAGGACACCCATCGAAGCTCGATGGGTGCTGGGTGCGCGCGACTATATGTGCTGTTCCCGCAGCCTGTCAACGGTCGCTCTTTCGTGTATCAACCGATATTCAGAGCGCGGCGGGCATGACAGATGTACGCGTATTCATCGGGATCTGCAATCAATTAGGCCGTAGACTGGTAATCCCTGTGGCTGGTTGCTCCTTGCAGCACAGCTCCGACTCGCAGACTGGACAGTTACCAGCTCTCCAGAGGCCTTTCCCTCGGGTCTTTTTATGAGGCGAGACATTACCCAGTCAACCGTGGGGAACGTTAATGTAACGGCAGGAGCGCTATGATTCGCCAGATCGTCAGATTCTTAGTGCGTACGGTGGGTAGCACGTGCACATTCCCCATGCTTGTGCACGCCGGGGCTGTTGCTTCGTCGCAGCGACCCACCTAGCTAGGACCGCTCGTAGTGGATATTTCCTCCTGGATTCAGCTGGTTGTAGTTTGTTTTCTCGGTGCAATCTCACCAGGCCCAAGTCTCGCGCTGGTGGTTGGCAACACTCTAGCTAGAGGAAGGGTCTACGGCGTCGCCACCGGTCTTGGGCATGCAACTGGCATCGGGTGGTGGGCGTTCTTGACCGCAATTGGAATGGCAGAGTTCATGGTGGATCGCTCGGGCATCCTGTTAGGGGTACAGGCGTTGGGAGCGTGTCTCCTTGCTTATATCGGGTTCCGGACGATGGTCGCCGGCAGCAACCCTTCAGTACAACGAATAGACCCAGGGTCAACTAGCCCGCTATTAGCGATTAGAGGCGCTAGTGAAGGGTTGGTGATATCGCTCCTTAACCCAAAGGTCGCTTTGTTCTTCCTCGCGATATTCAGCCATCTCGTCCATTCGGATTCAAGCTGGAAAGAAACGGCGATGATGGGGATCACTGCCGCCGCGATCGATGCTGGCTGGTACGCTTTGGTAGCTGTGATTCTCACAGGAACTAGCCTAGTTGCAGTCTTGCACGGCAGAATAGCCGCTGCCCGCAGGGCTAGCGGCATCATCCTTATCCTGATTGCGCTCTATTTGCTCGCTACCGCGGTGCGCGATCGATTGTGGGCTTAAGAGGCCGCAGGATGCTGCCAGGGAATCGATTGAACTAGCAAGGGGATCTCTCGGGTTACGCGCGAATCGTTTAGCCATCCGCCCACGTGGTATAGCGTTGACAGGGAGAAGCCGCTCTAGTCCGCGACCTGCTTAGTCGCGCAATTGACCCACACCACACTCCAGTCCCCGCGCCCATCAGCGCTTAGCTTGGGAGTGGTACGCGCAGCCGCAAACGGCAGCGATGATTAGGGACTGCTCGGATGCTGTGGGTCTGGCTCCGAACCCAACATCGGGAAAATCACATCCCTGAAAGCCTCGACCTCGCGATAGGGCATCTCATAGCCACCAGCTTGATCATGCGCGGGGAAGATGAACACGTGGTCTATGCCTGATTCTCGGGTGGCTTTCCGTAGCTGTTCAGCACACGCCTCAGCAGTGCCAAACAAGCCGAACGCGTCGCAAATTCGCTCGGCAAGCTCGTCGGAAATGCCCTCGGGCGGGACCCCACTAGGAATATCCACGCCCGCTTCCCGCAGCCAGTAGAGGTTGGATTGGGAGGGATAGGCGAGCCATGGATGGCCCGGAGCTAGCCATCGCTGCGGCCAGCGACGCGTCTCCAGTGGGTCATCCCCTACCGCCATCGTGATGATGTGGGTCACATCGAACCCATCAAGGCTTCGCCTCGCCCGCTCGGCGCCGATGCGTAAGTGTCGTCGCGCCGTGGCTATGGCGTTGGGGTGCACTCCCGTCATCAGGAATACGCCATCTGCAACCTCACCCGCGAGCTCGACCATGCGTGGCCCTCCGGCAAGCAAATAGACGGGAGTAGGTGGGTCGGAGACAGCCCTCAGACTGGTTTCCTGGCCGCCTAGCGTCACCTCCTCGCCTGCAAGGAGTCTCTTAATGACCACGATGGCCGCGCGCAACTCGTCGACTCGAGCACGACGGTGCCCGATGTTACGGACCGCAAGGAAACCAGGGGCAAGCATGAGGGCCACCCGGCCAGGGGCGAGCTCTTCAAGCGAGTGCGCAAGTGATGCGAGCACTGCTGGGTGCCGTGTTACAGGGTTAGACGTGGCCGGGTAGAGCCGGACGCGGGATGTCTCCTGTGCGGCGACTGCGAGGGCGAGATAGACATCTCGCCCGCTGTGCTGATGGTCGTGGATGCCGACCCCAGCGAACCCCACAGCCTCGCAGTCGCGGATGAACACGGCTGTCTCCCGAAGCGGCAAACCAACTGGCACCCGGATGTCTATTCGCAGGCTCAAGAACCCATATTAACTCGTAGCGGTTGCAATTCCGAGTCTGCCTTCAAGCAGGCAAGAGGAATAATGTCGCGGTAGCCACCGTGGGACATGGGCTTGGTTGCGCGTGCTGGCATCGAGCCTGCACCGGGAGTGGGTCACCTGTAATAAACTTGCCCCACCTAAGAGGCGATCGGACGCTTTTAGAGAAAGAGAGGCCCTCATGGTTAACGAAGGACAGCGCCCCATTGCCAAAGACCACGACGTTCCGGATCAGTGGAAGGACCCCACCTTCGTGCAGAACTGGGTAACCCGAGACGACGGGCGAATCGATCAACGTTCACCGATGATCAACGACGCCGTGGCCAAGATCCCATTCGAGAAGGACGCAGCCTTGCGCGTGCTCGACGTCGGCGCGGGCTATGGGTTGCTGGCAGGTGCGGTGCTCAAGGCGTTCCCCCAAGCAAGTGTGACGCTGCAGGATGTGTCCGAGGCGATGTTCAATCATGCACGCGAGCGGCTCGGCAGTTTCGGCTCGCGTGCGTCCTACGTGACCAGCGATTTCAGCCAGCGCGACTGGACGAAAGCCCTCGTCGGGCCGTTCCACGTGGCGGTCTCTGCGATCGCCATCCACAACATGTACGACGATGATCGGATCTTTGCGGTCTACAAGGACATCCGCGCACTCTTGGCCCCGAACGGCGCATTGATCAACCTTGACTACGCCGGGCAGTCAGGCGGAGTAAACGCGCACGTAACATGGCTCAAGGAGGCGGGCTTCAGCCGCGTGGAGACGGAGCGCGTGACCGACCACGCCACGCTGCTTGCAGCGTATTGCCAGTAGTGGCTCACGACCAAAGACGCCTGGGAACGATATCTGCACCTTCCCACTGTGACGCTATGTCCGATTGTTCACTGAGGCGAAGGCTCCGGGTAATGACAGGCTGTAGGGCTTCGCGAAATTAGATGAGAGCAGACCGGGGTTTCATGCCCGAGTTCACGTAAACCGGACATGCGATATCGCCAGCTCACATGCCTGTAACGCGCGCAGAATCGGTCACCTGACGATGCCAAACTCTTCCATGGCCTGAGTACCTGTAATAGAGTGGTTTTGGCCTTGAGCCTGTGGGTCCAGAACCGAGTAAGGAGAGCAAGCGTGCTGACCACCGAAGAGAACGATCGTCTAGCCCGTGTTGGCCCCGGCACCCCCGGTGGGGAGTTGTTGCGCCGTTACTGGGTACCATTCCTGCCTTCGGCGATGCTGGACGAGAACCCGGTTCGGTCAGTCCGCCTCTTGGGGGAAGACCTCACCTGTTATCGGGACACTTCCGGCAACGTGGGCCTGATTGGGCAGCGCTGCTTGCATCGATCGGTAGAACTGAAGTGGGGGATCCCCGACCGGGACGGCCTCCGCTGTCCCTATCATGGCTGGCTGTACGGCGCCGATGGACGCTGCCTCGATGCGCCCTTGGAGGCTGAAGGCCACGCGTTCGGGCGGCTGAAGCTCCCGGCCTATCCGGTGCAGGAGATGGGAGGCTTGCTGTTCGCCTACATGGGACCGCAGCCCGCACCCATGCTCCCCCCGTGGGATCTCTTCGTCTGGCCCAACGCGGTGCGCCAGATCGGCTACGCCGTGCTCGAAGCCAATTGGCTCCAGTGTCAGGAAAACACTGGCGACCCTACCCATGGCGTCTGGCTGCACGGCTACCAGTTCAAGTACGCCCTGGAGAGGATGGGGGACGAAGACCGCCTGGCCAACATGGGCACCTCCTTCATGAAGGGGGGCGTCGGCATCAAGGACCTTTATGTGCACGCCACCGAGTACGGCATGGAAAAGGGCATCATCTACTCCAAGGCACTCGGCGCCGAGAGCGACAAGGTCAGCCGCCACTCCACTGTCGTCTTCCCCTTCTACACGGAACAGAACGCCGCTGGTGCGCCCTGGAGCGAGTTCCAGATCAGGGTGCCCATCGACGACTACCACACCTACCACATCTCCTACGGCTGCTACGCGGCCCCTCCGGGCATCGTGGCGCCGGCGCAGGAGACGATCCCCTGCTACGAGGTGCCCTTGTCCACCGACGAGGGCGTGCCTGTCTTGGATTGCATCTTGAACCAGGACTTCATCGGATGGTGGGCCCAGGGACCGCTGACCGACCGGTCGACGGAGCATCTCGGCCGCACCGACATCCCGGTCGTGTTCCTGCGACGCCAACTCGAGCAGCAGATCAAGATCGTCGAGGACGGCGGTCAGCCGATGAACGTGTTCCGCGAAGGCGATGGTATGCCGGATATCCTCTTCGGTGGGGGCGCACCAGCCGAGGCGTGGCAGGACCCGGAGTGGGCGGGCAAGGACGTGGGGCTCGGCCGTATGACGCGACTGCAATACCACAAGGGCGGGGCCCAGTGGGAATCAGACCGCTTCGGCCCGGCTATCCCATTGGTGGCCGAATTGCATCGCATGATGGAGGAAGCGCAGACCGAGGCGAAGGCCTAGTTGCCGATCCCCACCTGAACGAGATCGCCTGTCATCTTTGCGCTGACGTCGACCGTGTCCGTTGCATCCCAACGGTCGCCACCCTCTCTCGTTGGGGTGATAGACGTCGCGCAGATACCCCTGTTGTCGCTCGCGTCGAGCATGGTTCTTGTCCTCCAACGATGTGCTCGCGACACGCGGCGCGTTGGACCATGGTTCATCACACGGGGTACGTACACCGCTATGCCAGCCGACGCTCTGGCGCAGCCGAGTGAGTCCCGCTAGGGTAGGGCCTCGCTACGCACCTTATTTGGAGGGCCGGTTGCCCGAGTCGCAGGACATGCAGTACCGGCCCCTGGGCCGCACCGGGATCAACGTATCTGTGGCAGGGCTGGGCACGGGCGGGCTAAGCCGAATGGGCCAGGCCACCCATCAGGATCGAGATGCGTCCAAGCGTCTCGTAGGCCGGGCGCTAGACCTCGGCATCAACCTATTCGACACAGCGCCTGCTTACGGCGATGCCGAAACGATCCTTGGTGAAGCGCTCCGAGGGGTTCCCCGCGAGGGCTACTTCCTGACGACCAAGGTTCGCTGGTCCGACGCGGCAGGGATCCTTTCCGAGACCAAGGTGATCGAGTCGTGTGAGCAAAGCCTCCAGCGCCTGGGAATCGACTACGTGGACGTGCTCCAGTTCCACGGACTCCTGCTCCCCATCTACCGAGAGGCGGTCGACCAGCTCTATCCAGCGGCGGAGAAGCTCAGGCAGCAGGGAAAGATCCGGTTCATCGGCATCACGGAGCGTCCCGATACCATGACGTCCCGCTCGGGCGAGACCGCAGCGGATGCCGCCAAGCGTGCTCAAGACCCCTATGGCGAAGGCGACCTGCGGCACGACATGCTGATCGAGGCGCTGAAGTCCGACGTGTGGGACACCATCATGGTCCGGCACGGGATCCTGAACTTCACGGCCGAGGACTCCGTGTACCCGATGGCCCTGAAGACGCAGACCGGTGTGCTCAGCATGGCAAGCATCCGTGTCAGGCTCGCCACCCAGGCCGCTTTGGAAGAGGTGGTCCGGTCCGCGAAAGCCGGCGGTCTCATCGCCAATGATGAGCTGGGCGACTCAGACCCGTTGGGCTTCCTTGTTCACGACCACGTTGACTCCACCATCGCAGCCGCGTACAAGTTTTCCGCCGCACCCGCCGCTGTATCCACGGTGCTGATCGGCACAGGCAGCGTCGCCCATCTAGAGGCTGATATCTCCCATATCCTGGGCCCGTCTCTCCCCGTGGAAGATGAGGCGAAGCTCCGCCGAATCTTCGCCGGAGTCGCTATCTCGGGTTAAGCCGCTCTTAACTCAGGACCGCGGCTCTGCCTGGCCGGGCTACCTTTCCCGGGAATGCTCCGGTGTGCTCGCCCCGCTCGATGAGCACCTGGCCGTTCACCACCGTCCACTCAATGCCCTGCGCAAGCTGCTTACGCCTCCCCGCGCCACCTGGCAGGTCGTCCGCCACGCCTGGCTCCAGCGGGCCGATCGTCTCTGGGTCGAAAACCACCATATCCGCCACCATGCCGGGCCGCACTAGGCCGCGGTCCAACAATCCAAAGAGCGATGCTGGTATGAACGTCAGCTTCCGAATCGCCTCTTCGAGCGACATAATCCCTCGATCGCGAACCCAGTGGGCCAGCAGGTATGTGCTGTAGCTGTAGTCAGTGCGGAAAACCACGTGAGCGCCGCCATCGGACTGGCCGATGATGGTATGCGGGCTGTTGAGCAGCACCGACATGGCCTCTTCGTCAGAGTTAACCTCGCGTCGCTCGAACTCCGTCTCCAGGTCCTCTTCCAGCGCCAGGTCCAAGAACACGTCGAGCACATCCTTCCCTTGTTCCTCGGCGATCTGAGCGATGCTCTTTCCGGTGAGGTTTTCGTTCTTCGCAAGCGCCGGCTGGAACACGAACTGCAGATCCCATCGGCGGGAGAACTCCCCGGCGTTCTCAGGGTTGAGCGGCGTCTCGACCGCTTCGAAGTGCAGCTTCGCCCGCGTCGCCGGGTCTCGGAACGCCTCCTTGCGATCATCCAGGGACATCAACATGACCGTCTTCCACGAGGGTAGCGCGTCGAAATGCTGCGCCGTCTTGAGCGTGTAGCGCAGGTCCCCCGGCCGGGGCATCACGAACTGGTACGCACGGTGACCTCGGCGCAGCATCTCCTCGGCCTCAGCTAGCCGGCTCCTCCAGCGGTCCGGAGCCACCGCCTGCTGTGTGATGTTGCCGTAGAACACCGGTCGGCCACTCACCTCGGCGATCTGCTTTCCCAGCGCCTGGTCTCCGCCAACCTGGATGACGCCGACTCCTACCTCGTCCACCACGCTTGCCACCGCCAAAATCTCAGCGTCGGTAGCGAGATTGGTGGGCGCGAGACGGCCATCCCAGTCGAAGTGGCGGTAGTTGCGCTCGAAGGAGACGCCGAGCGCCCCGGCCTCGATCCCCTCGCGCACGATGGCCTTCATCTCTTCGATCTCGGTCCCGGTGGCCTCTCGGTCCTGGGACGCTTCGCCCATCACGTACCGGCGCACAGCAGAATGGCCGATGAGGCTGGCGACGTTGACCCCCAGCTTGCGGTCGAGCGCGTCCAGGTACTCGGGAACCGTCTCCCAGGACCATGTCACTCCCTCACGGATCGCCTCGAGCGGTATCGCCTCTACGTGCGAAAGCACGCTCGACAGCATATCGTGGTCGTACGAATGGGCCGGCGCGAGACCAAGGGAGCAGTTCCCGGTGACCACCGTGGTCACCCCGTGGTAGCAGGAATAGGTGCAGAGGGGGTCCCAGATAACCTGCGCGTCGTAGTGTGTGTGGTTGTCGACGAACCCGGGGGCAATGACCATTCCCCTGGCATCGAGCACCTGATCGGCATCCCCACTCACGTGCCCAACTTCCATGATGTTTCCACCGCTAATCGCCACGTCTCCGTGGAAGCCGGGTATCCCCGAGCCGTCGATGATGCGTCCGTTCCTGATAATCAGGTCATACTTCATGGCGCTCCTCCAGATCAGTCAAATGAGGGTTCATACGCAAGCTTAGGGATGACTCTAGCAACCTCCGGCGAAGAATGCCATCCGGTCCTTCTGCCAGCTCCTCCTGAAAGAGCGGCTTACCTGGGTGTACCATCTCGCCCGACAGATCGATCCACGCGCGGGAGGACCTCCATGACGACTGAAGTGCGACTGAAGATCGAGCGGCGCGTCGATGTGGCCGATGGCCACTCATTCGGAACCGCCGGCGCCTACGAGCGCCTGGTGGGCAAGGTGCATTTTGCACTCGATCCCAACGACGCAAGGAATCAGAACGTGGTGGACCTTGAGTTGGCGCCCCGCAACAGCGCCGGCCTTGTCGAATTCTCAGGTGATCTCGACATCCTCAAGCCAGTCGACCTCGCGCTGGGGAATCGCCGTCTCCTCTACGACGTGAACAACCGGGGGGGAAAGACGTCACTGAGAGCTTTCAACGACTCTCCGCTCGATGCAGACCCGACCACGCTGACATCCTTCGGCAACGGCTACCTCATGCGGAACGGCTACACCGTTGTGTGGTCCGGTTGGCAGGGCGACCTCCTCCCGGAGGTTGACTTGCTCACGGCAGAGCTGCCTGAAGCCCTGCAAGACGGCAAGCGCCTGCGCGGCACCGTGCGCCAGGAGTTCATCGCCGATGAGGAGGGCATCATCTCCATGCCTGTGAGCGGCGGCGCCAACATCAGGTGCTACGAAACGTTGGACCTTGACACGTCGCGCTCATCGTTGACGGTGCGCGAGCACGAGCAGGAGGCACGGGTGCCCCTCGCCGCTGCGGATTGGGCATTCGCCGACCCCAGCGGGAACCCATCCGCCGCCCATTGCTTTGTGAAGGGCGGATTCAAGCCTGGTTGGATCTACGAGCTGATCTACGATACCGAGGGCTCACGGGTGATGGGCCTTGGAATCGTGGGCATCCGCGACCTTATGTCGTTCCTCCGCTACGATGCGGTCGACGCGGACGGCACCGCGAACCCGCTGGCCGGTTATGCAGAGAAAGCGTACTCCTACGGGCAGTCGCTGAGCTCCAGAGTTGTCAGACAGCTCGTCTACGACGGATACAACGAGGACACCGGGGGCCGGCGCGTGTTCGACGCGGTCTATTCGCACACCTCGGGAGGCGGGCGCCTGTTCGCCAACATGCGCTTCGCCCAGGTCGGGCGGTTCCCTCGCCAGCATGAAGAGCACCAGTGGCCTTCCGAGCGCTACCCCTTCGCCTACTCCCCGGTCCCCGACGCCTTCTCGAACGAAGTGGACAGCGTCCTCAAGCGGCCGGAGTCCGACCCGCTGGTGATGCATACGCACACCAACACGGAGTACTGGAACCGGCACGCCTCGCTGGGTCACACCGACCCGCGCACAGGCGACGACATCGCCATTCCTGAGACCGTCCGCGTCTACGTCCTCGCCAGTGCCCAACACATGGGCACCAACGTGCTGCCCGGAGACATCTCCCAGCAGCTGACGAACAACATGAACAACGGGCCGGCCATGCGCGCTGCATTCACCAACATGGACCGCTGGGCCTCCGACGGCACGCCGCCGCCGGCGAGCCTCGTCCCGCGCCGAGCAGACGGCACCCTGGTGGGAGCGGGCGAGGCACTGGAGGCGTTCCCGAACGTGCCGGGACTCACCATGCCGGCGGCACCTAGCAGCCTGCCCTACTTCGACTACGGGCCCGATTTCAACAAGGGCATCATCAGCGAGCACCCACCGAAGGCGGTGGCCGGCCAGGCGTACCTCGTTCAGGTTCCCCAGGTCGATAGCGATGGCAACGACATCGCGGGATTGCGCACGCCCGAGATCGTCGCCCCAATCGGCACGCACTTCGGCTGGAACATCCGCCGCAACGGCTTTGCGGAAGGCGATTTGTCCCTGCTGAACGGCGGCTTCGTGCCGTTCGCGCGAACGAAGGCGGAGCGCGAAGCTTCCGGCGACCCACGGCTGTCGATCGAGGAGCGCTACGGCACGCACAAGGGCTACGTTCGTGCCATAGCCGATGCGGCATCCGCGCTGGTGGGGGAGGGGCGTTTACTGCAAGAGGACGCGGACCGCTACGTAGAAGCAGCGCAGAAGCGAAACCCGCTGGACCCGAACGCCCCGCTGCTTCCGTTAAGCCTCAGCAAGGCGGCGCCGTAGCGCCCACCGCTACGCGCTACGGGTGGAACACCACCATCTTGAGCTCCGTCATCTCTTGGACCGCATAACGAGGCCCCTCCTTGCCCATGCCGCTCATCTTAACCCCGCCATAGGGCATGAGGTCCGCTCTCCAGCCAGGGGCGCCGTTGATATGGATGTTGCCGGACTCTGCCTCCCGCACGAAACGCATCGCCGAATCCACATCCTGCGTAAAAATGCCCGCGCTCAGCCCGTAGCGACTATCGTTGGCGAGCGCGATGGCCTGGTCCACTGATTCGAAACGGGTGACGCCCACCACCGGTCCGAAGAGCTCGTCCCGGAAGATACGTGTGTCCGGCGCGACGTCGGCAACAATCGTTGGAGCGTACATCGTGCCGGTGTGCTCACCGCCCGCGACGAGGCGAGCGCTGCCTGCCACCGCCTCCTGCACCCACTCATGGATCCTCGCCGCATCGCCTTCTGTCAGCAGGGGACCCATCCGCACCGACTCCTGCATCGGGTTGCCCGTGGTGATCCCCTCCACCATCGGCTTGAGGGCGTCTAGGAAGTCGCCGTACACCGCTCCAGCCACCAACACGCGCTGCGTGGAAATGCACACTTGTCCGGCGTTGGCGTAGCCGCTGGCAACGGTTGCCCTCGCTACCTTCTCCAGATCGGCATCCGGCATGACGATGAGCGGGCAGTTGGACCCCAGTTCCATGGTGATCTTCTTCATGCCTGCGACCTGGCAGATATGTTCTCCCACCTCCTGGCTGCCAGTGAACGTGATCTTGCGGACCCGCGGGTCCGCGCAAAGGGCGTCGCCGATGACGCCACCAGGACCCGTCAACGCCTGCACTCCCGTCGGCGGCAACCCCGCCTCCAGGAGTATCTCAACGAGCTTCAAGGCCGTGAGCGGCGTGCCACTGGCCGGCTTGACGATGACCGCGTTGCCTGCGGCCAGCGCCGGGCCCACTTTGTGACAGACCAGATTCAATGGAAAGTTGAAGGGGCTGATGGCGACTACCACCCCGCACGGCACACGGAGGGTGAAACCAAGCTGGCCCATGGTGCTGGGCGCCGCATCTAGCGGCACCGTCTCTCCGTAGAGTCGCTTCGCCTCTTCGGCGGAAACGGTGATGGTCTGGACGGCTCGCTGCACCTCCACGCGTGCTTCGGCGAGGATCTTCCCCTCTTCCAGCGTGATGGTCTGCGCGATCTCCTCGCTACGCTCGACCAGTAGGTCGGCTGCGCGATGGAGCACCGCGTATCGTTCGTGAGCCGTGAGGCTGGCCATGGCCCTCGCGCCGGCCTCAGCCGATGCAAGTGCCTTCTCGACGTCGTCAAGGCTCGCGCTGGGGACGGAGTCCACCGTGGATCCATCGTACGGGTTCAGAACCGCTATATTCGCGGCTCGCTCCACCCACTCACCGGCCAGGTACATCCGCATGATCTGTCACCTCTTGCTGCTCGCTATCGGATTCGCACGGCCGCCCCTAGGCCGCGGGGTCTTTCAATCGTGCAGCCAGCTTGGGGTATATTCGCAGGGCATTGCCTTCGAACACCTTCACCTTGTCCGCCTCGCTCAGGCCAGGCACGGCGTCGATGTATGGCTTGGTGTCGTCAAAATACCGCTCGGTCTCGGGGTCGATTCCCTTCACCGCACCGATCATCTCTGATGCGAACACCACGTTGTCGGCGCCGACCACATTCACCAGCAGATCGATGCCCGCCTGGTGATAGACGCACGTGTCGAAGAACACGTTGTTCATCAGCAACTCGCCGAGGGGAGGGCGTCCCATGTCCTGCGCGATACCCCGGTAGCGTCCCCAGTGGTAAGGGACCGCTCCTCCACCGTGTGGGATCACGAATCTCAGCGTTGGGAACTCTCTGAATAGATCCGACGTCAGCAATTGCATGAAGACAGCGGTATCACCGTTGAGGTAGTGCGCTCCCGTGCCATGGAAGTTCGGATTGCACGACATGCTCACGTGCAGCATCGCCGGCACTTCGAGCTCCACCATCTTCTCGTACAACGGGTACCACGAAGGGTCGGTCAGCGGAGGATCCGTCCAGTACCCGTCGGATGGATCCGGGTTGAGGTTGCACCCGACGAACCCCATGGTCTCCACGCAGCGCTCGAGCTCGGCGATGCAGTTCGCAGGCGAAACGCCGGGCGATTGCGGAAGCTGGCAGACGCCGATGAAGCTGTCCGGAAACAGCGTGCACACGCGGTGGATCAGGTCGTTGACCGTGCGCGTCCATTGGATGCTCGTGGCCTCATCGCCGTAGTGATGCGCCATGCCCGCCGCCGTCGGCGAGAAAAGCGCCACGTCGGTCCCCCTCTCCCGCTGAAGGCGGAGCTGGCCGTTGGTGATGGTCTCTACGAGCTGATCGTCCTCGATGGTCAGCGGCTCCGTGAACGGCGTGCCCGCGGCGTCGATCTGGCGCCGCCGCCATGCGCGAAGCTCCGGAGGTGCGGTCGTGTAGTGTCCGTGGATGTCGATGATCATGGTCGCGAGATTGTACATGCCGCTCACGCCCAGTACAGTACCGCGGCCCAGTTAGGGGAACAGGGAGAAACAACCATGGCCGCACCCACCGCGTCGAGAGAATTGCTGCGCAAGCTGATGAGCGCACCTCAGATCGTCGGGGCCCCCGGCGCCGGCGATCCGCTCACCGCCAGGCTGATCGAGTCGCTCGGCTTCGGCGCCGTGCACGTGTCAGGCAGCATCGCCCACCGTACATCTGGTTACTCTGACGCGGGTATCCTCACCATGACCGAGATGGTGGACCGCATCGCCGCCATAGACGCGGCCGTCGATCTTCCGCTTATCACCGACGCGGACACCGGGTTCGGCGGCGCGGTCAACGTCGTGCGGACCGTGAAGGAGTATGAGCGCGCGGGCGCCGACGCCATCCACATCGAGGACCAGCTAACACCCAAGCGCCCCACCTACCAGGGCGCCGCTGGCGCCTTCATCTCAACCCCAGAGATGGTAGACAAGATTCGCGCCGCCTTGGACGCGCGTACCGACGAGAACATGATAATCATTGCCCGGTGCGACATACCCGACCCGCAGGAGAAGATCGAGCGTCTCCAAGCTTGTCTCGAAGCGGGCGCCGACGTCGGATGGCTCTCGTCCCACGATGCAGAGGGAACCCTGCTGCTGACAGAAGCGTTCAACGGCAAGCCATCGCTGGGCGTGCTGCCCCGCAACATGACGCTACAGGAGTACGAAGCGGCGGGCGCAAGCTGCGCCGTCATGCCAGGCATGCTGCAGATCGCCGCGCTCTGTGCGCAGCGCGCGTTACTGGAGGTGCTCAACTCCACTGGCTCTGCGGCGGGTTACCTCAGCACGCTACCGTACATCGAAGAGATGACCAAATACTACGGCGGTCAGGGCAACGATGAGCTCAAGCGCATCGAAGATGCGTACAGTGGCATGCGTCCCTAGGGGGCCATCCCGATGTGAGCAGGGCCGTTGATGCGCAGCTCCGCCAGGCTCTCCGGCACCACTGGCCCCTTGGGCTGGTCGAACGCTGGAAACACTTCCTTGGCCATGAGCGTGATCGATTTGTCGACTAGCTCCGACGGCATCGCGCCGATGTGATGATTC
>Ga0315338_1002013_pt1 | contig 22160 bp, 19 predicted proteins | sample ASW8metaG_FD_204518 | JGI IMG/M metagenome (GOLD analysis project Ga0315338, IMG submission 204518) | Ammonia-oxidizing marine archaeal communities from Monterey Bay, California, United States - ASW #8 | ecosystem: Environmental > Aquatic > Marine > Coastal | place: USA: California | collected... | reverse complement strand
TGGATATTTAGGTCATGTGTTAGGCTATGTGGCTGAAAAACCATATAAAGATTTATTGGATCAATATGTTATCAAAAAATATGATATGATCTCAACCACATTAGATCGAAATCAAATTGGAGATAGAATTGTTAAAGGTGTGGACAAAAAAGGTAAGGTTGTTTCCAATTGGGACCTTAATGCTTTTGCTCCTGCTGGTGGGGTTCTATCAACAGTTGAAGATCTTGCCCACTTTGCCCAGGCTCACTTTGGAAATGATTCTGCATTAGAAATGCAAATGAAAAAGACTGCTCAATTCAGTGAGAAGGTAGACATTGGCTTGGGATGGCTTATTTTTTACGACGCTGAAGGAAATCCAATCTATTGGCACAATGGCGGAACAGGTGGATACTCCTCAGACATGACCGTAAGTGTTGAAAACCAAAAAAGCGTGGTGCTACTTTCTAATGTTTCTGCTTTTGTAAAAGAGACAAGACAATATCGGAATTTAAATTTTACTCTATTATCTTTAATTGAATAATTATTTTATAAGAAAATATTTAATCTATTTTTGACAGAAAAAATGCTCTTATCTATTGTAATCGTTTTTCTTACGGTCATCTTTATTATCAAAATTCAAGATGTAAAATCTCCTCTTTTACAAAAATGCTTTATTTGGTTTCCACCAATTCTTTTTGCGTATATGATTCCTGCGCTGATAACACATACTTTCAATTTGAATCTAGCAAATTCAGAGATACATATTTACAGTAAAGGATTTATAATACCCTTAACCATATTGAGTGTCATGAGTGCTCTTTCATTTTCACAACTGAAAATTGTAGGTATAAAACCGATTGTATTATTTGTTTCAGGTTCATTCATTATTGCGACTCTTCCGCCAATATTAATTTTTTTATTACGTTTATTAAGCCCCGACTTAGGGATACAAATAATTAATGAAGAACTTTGGAAAGGGTTGGTTACTATTGTTGGAAGTTGGATCGGAGGCAGTACAAGTCAATTAGTATTAAAAGAAGTTGTTGAATGCTCTGAAGAGCTGTTTGCAGCGATTCTAGTTTTAGATAATATACTGGTAAATATTTGGACAATTTTAATGTTCCAATTCATTAAAAGAAGTGACCAAATCAATAATTATTTTGGTATTTCAAGTGAAAAGCCACCTGTTTCTGAATTTGAAGATGCACCCGTTTCAAAAATTCAATCTGGTCTCACAATTATGATTGTTTCTCTTATTTCATTTAGTTTTTTCTTTATAGGGATTTCTTTTTTATCAAAAATAATTCTTCTATCTATTATTGGATTAGCTTTGGGTAACCTTATAAAAAATTGGGATCATAAAATTATATTAAAAGTTGGAAGTAAATTAATTTTGATCATAATGGCTACATTAGGACTAAAATTAAATTTTTATTCATTAGGAATTCCTTCAGCATTAGTTGGTATAACACTCATATGGTTAATCCTTCACTATTTGGGAATGATGATTGTGTCTTACTATCTTCGAATCCATATGGCATGGGTCCCTATTGCCAGTATGGCTAATCTAGGTGGTATTTCTACGGCTCCAGCTGTTACAGCAGCATATGAAAAACAATGGATGCCCCATGCTATAGTTTTAGCAATATTAAGCATGGTAAGTGGTACAGCTTGGGGCTTGTTTACAACATTTTTATTTGGTTTATTAAAGCCATGAAACAATTGATAACTATGTTTTTAAAATCCAAAACTATGATTGTTGTTATTATTATTAAAGGAATAGCCTTCCCCCAGGGAAATATTGCTAATGATAAGCGCGTGATTATTACGAAACAAATATCCACGGATAAAATTGAATTGGATGGATTATTAAATGAGCCAGAATGGAAATTGGTTTCGCCTGCCAATAATTTTATCCAGCAGGATCCAGATGAAGGAGCTCCAAGTACCGAAAAAACAGAAGTATATGTTTTATTTGACAAAAATAATCTTTATATCGGAGCCAAGCTATTTGATAGTAATCCGGATGGAATTCTTGCTTACCAGAAACGTAGGGATCAGAGCCTTCGTACCGACGACCGTTTTATGTGGATTCTAGATACTTTTCTTGATGGTCGTACCGGTTATTTTTTTGAAGTCAATCCTGCCGGTCTTATGGGTGATGGTCTTATTGCTGGTAGTGGATCCCATTGGGGAACAAACAAAGACTGGAATGGAATCTGGGATACAAGAGTAGTGATTGTACCTGAAGGTTGGTCTGTAGAAGTAGTTATTCCTTTTCGCACATTAAATTTTGATCCAAATCTAGATACATGGGGAATCAATTTTCAGCGAACGGTTCGTAGAAAAAATGAAGATGTAAAATGGAGTGGATTCCAACGTAATAAAAAATTGACTACCCCGATACACGCAGGTCATCTTACAGGGCTTAAAAATATGACACAAGGAAGAGGAATTGAATTAAAACCCTATATTAGCATGAACCAACGACAAATGAATATAGATGAAAAAATAGAAACTAATAATCTCAATGATTTAGGCTTTGATATTTCTATGAACATTACTTCAGGGCTGAAAGGATCATTAACATATAATACAGATTTTGCAGAAGCAGAAGTAGACCAACGTCGTATAAACTTAACGCGATTCCCTTTATGGTATGCTGAAAAACGTGGTTTTTTTCTTGAGGGTGCTGGTGTTTATTCTTTTTTGCCTCGAAATGGTGTGACACCATTTTTTAGCCGAAGAATTGGTTTAAACGAAGGAAAACAAATACCGATAAACTATGGCGCTAGATTATCTGGTCAATTAGGGAATTACGAGCTTGGTTTTATTCAAGCAAATACCAAACCCGTAGAAAATATGTCTGGTGAAAATTTTACTGTTGCCAGAGTGAAAAGAGCTTTGTTAAAACAATCTTATTTAGGTTTTGTTTATACAGACCGCTCATCAAGCAAATTAAAAGCTGACTCTTCAGCAACGGATCAAAGTCTTTATGGTACAGATTTAGATTTAAAAACTTCTGAATTTATGGGTGATAAAAATCTTGAGTTCCAGGCTTTTCTTGTATATCACACGGCACCAAAAAATCAACCTGATCTCAATTTTTCTGATCTTTCCACACGAGGTTTTAGATTAAACTATCCAAATGATATAATACGTACACATGTATCTTACCGAGAATTTGGTGAAATGTATAATCCTGCAGTAGGCTTCAATCGTCGTAATGGTTTTAAACGTATACAACCGAGTTTTAGTTATCATCCCCGTCCAGAGAAATATGAGTTTATTCGACAAATAGAATTTGGTATTCAATATGAGTATATGACCGATCTTCATAATAATATGCTTAAAAAAGAAACGACGATAACACCATTTAACATACGTTTTGAAAGTCAGGATGAAATTGGAATTAAAATTGTGAACCTGATAGAATATCTTGATAAGTCTTTTACTATTTACAAGGATATAACTATCCCTGTTAAAGAATATAGCAGTAATGAATTGCAGTTTAAATTTGAAACATCAGAAAAACGAATGATATCGACAGAATTAGAATATCAAACGGGTGATTTTTGGACTGGGAAAAAACAGACCTTAAAGAGCCAAATTTCGATAAAACCATTTTCTGGTTTTAATATCCAAACCGAGTACGAAAAAAATCAAGTCACATTAAGTGAAAATAATTTTAATACAGAATTATACAATATTGAATTAGGAATTTATCCTACTCCAAGAACTGCTATCTTTACCAATATACAATATGATAATATATCCAATGCATTGGGCCTTTTTGCCAAACTTCAACATACCATTCGCCCAGGGAGTGACATATATTTAGTTTATACACATAACTGGGTCAGTCAGAGCGATCAAATATTTGATTTTAATTTAGTTACCATATCAAAGATCAGCTCTTTAAAAATCAATTATACCTTGAGGTTTTAGGTATACCCAGAGGTTGATGCTAATATTAAATAATTATTCCTATTTATTATTATTAGTATATTTTTTACTTTAATTCAGTAAATGGTCAAAAATCAAAATAAACTTATAAGAAGCCTTGGTCTAGTTGCCCTCATGGCAACGGGAATCTGTTCTATGCTTGGAGCATCGATTAACGTTGTCCCTTTTATGATCCAGCGCAACGTTCCCGGTATTGGTCCTTATGTTTTGCCAGCATTCATGTTTGCAATGGTCCCAGCTCTTTTCGCAGCATTAGCCTATGCAATACTTTCATCTGCAATGCCAAGAGCGGGAGGGAGTTATATCTATGCTAGCAGAGGTCTCAATCCATATTTAGGATTTATAGCAAGTTTTTCTCAATGGTTCGGTTTATCAATAGTGATTGGTGTAATTGCATATATTTGCGTTTCATTTATTCGCGATATTGTATCAGGACTGGGCTGGCTTGAGATATCATTGTTGTTGGAGTTTCCAGTGATTCGTGTAGGAATTGCATTAGCGCTTATTTGGGTATTTGTATTCATAAACATTCAAGGAGCAAGATCGTACGAAAGAACATTGCTTCCAATGATGTATTTGATGTTTGTATTGGGATGCATTGTAATCATTGCGGGTTTTTATTTTGATACAAATGACTTTGTTAATGCCCTAAAGACAAAGGAAGATAGAAGTTTTGAAGTAAACACGATTATCAATTTTGATTGGCGTATTTTCCTTTCAGCTGCGGCCTTGCTTTTTTCCAGTTTTATCGGTTTTGACTCTATAGCGCAAGCGGGAAGCGAGGCAAAGAACCCCTCAAAAACATTACCGTTAGCTATCCTTCTTGCGATCATTTCTGTGGGTTGCTTTTATTTTTTATTCACAACCGCCGTTTACCATACTGTACCATGGAGTTTTATTGCTGAAGAATCCAAACTGAAGGATATTAGCGCACCAGGATTATTAAGCTATGTATTACCATCATGGTTAGGAGTTGCTATTGTTTTGGGAGCAGCCATCGCACTCATTAACGATCTACCTGCAATGTTATTATCGGTATCAAGATTAATGTTTGCTTGGGCTGAAGATGGTATTTTTCCATCAATAATAGCTCAGGTCCATTCAAAGAACTTTACTCCACACATTTCATTAATTGTTGCGGGAGCTATGGCCAGCTTCGGTGTTTTAGGTTCACATTTTGCGGGTGATTTTTTCTTAGGCATTGATATCATGGTTACTTCTATGATGGTAAATTTTTTGCTGATGTGTGTTACTTTAATCACTATTCCAACTATAAATCCAATTTTAGCAGATAAAATATCAGTGATTAGAAATAGAACCCATCAATCATTGATCGGTATCCTCGGAATCTTTTTCTTATTGATATTCTTATTTGTTCACACATATAAGGACTTAACATCCAGCGTGACAAATTGGTATTTTCATTCTACTCCAGTTTGGTTGATTGTAATGCTTATTGGAAGTATTATATTTCTTTTAAAGTGGCGAGAAATAGGCAAAATGGGCCACAAAGAATATGATCGATTTAAGGTGCTTCCAGAAGAATGAATATTCAATCAGAGCTTTCATCCGACCTTAAAATATCTCGCATCATCACTGGCTTATGGCAAATTGCTGATATGGAGCGTGATGGTGATCTCGATTCCAAAATATATGCTAAAAAAATAATTCCATATGTGGAAGCTGGCCTTACTACGTTTGATATGGCAGATCACTACGGAACGAGTGAATTAATTATTGGCGAATACAATATTATTACTCCAAAATCTGATTTACAATTATTTACGAAGTGGGTTCCCAATTCTGGAAAGATCAAAAGACAATCAGTTAGAGAAGCCGTTGTGCTTGCATTAGATAGAATTAAACAGACATCTATTGATCTTATGCAGTATCATGCCTGGTATTATCCCGACCCTAGCTGGCTTGATGCTTTATTCTATCTCACTGAATTAAAAGAAGAGGGACTTATCAAGCATATAGGTGTCACCAATTTTGATTCAGCTCACTTGCGTATAGCATGTGCATCAGGTATTCCAATTATAAGCAATCAAATTAGCCACTCTATTATTGATCAAAGAGCTAGCAGTCAAGGGATAACCAATGTTTGTGATGAATATGGAGTCAAATTGTTAGCCTACGGAGTAATAATGGGAGGGTTCTTAACTAAGAAATGGCTAAACAAGAAAGAACCTAGAGCTCAAGAGCTACAAACCTGGTCTGAGATGAAGTATAAGCGTTTTATTGATGCATCAGGTGGGTGGGGTGCTTACCAAAATCTATTAAAAGTTATCCATCAGATTGCTCAAGGTCACAATGTTTCAATTGCCAATATATGCTCAAGGTATATCTTAGATAATCCACTGGTAGCAGGAATTATCATTGGGGCAAGATTAGGTCAAAGCAACCATATTGAAGATAACCTTAATATATTAAAAACTAATATTTCTAAAGATGAAATCAATATGATAAGAGATGCCCAAAAAGAACTAAAGCCTATTTCCGGAGATTGTGGTGATGAATATCGAAAGCCACCTTATCTTACAGCATCCGGTGATCTATCGCATCATATTCAAGGAATTCCCAAGCCATACAATATTAATGTTATTACAAAGGACCGCAAACAAGTTTCAAGCAATACTAAATGGGAGCAGTTAGCTAGTTATTCAAGGGCAGTCAAGTTTAAGGATCGTATTGTGGTATCTGGAACAACCGCTACCCATGGCGATCTTGTTATAGGCAAAAGCGATGCTAGAGCTCAAACTTATTTTATCATTGATAAGATAGAAGCAACTATAGAATCTTTAGGAGGATCCTTAAAAGATGTGATTCGAACTAGAGTTTTCATCAAGAATTTATCAGATTGGGAATTGGTTGCAAAAGCTCATGGGGAAAGATTTAAAAATATAATGCCCACCAACACTTTAGTGCAAGCTGGTTTGATAGGTGACGATTATTTAGTTGAAATAGAAGCTGAAGCGGTTATTACAAAAAAATAATTATTTAATTTTATTCATGACCATGTCTTTATCTTTTTACCTTAATAATAAGAATAATAATTAACTATTTAACAAGATTGGGAGAGGAATGTATCTAACAAAAAATATTAACCTTAAATCATTGGTTCTGATATTAGCACTTACACTTTCTTCAATATTTTCCCAGCCTTTCAGAGATGTTCGACCAGAAATTGTAGGTATGTCTTCGGAAAGATTGGAAAGATTAACTTATCAGTTAGATAGTTATGTAAATGATAAAAAACTATCTGGAGGCGTAGCTCTTGTGTTACGCCAAGGTAAGGCTGCCTATTATTATTCATTTGGTTATAGGGATCAGGAATTGCTAGACCCTATGGAAAAAGACGATATCTTCAGGATTGCATCTCAAACAAAAGCAATAATCAGTGTTGGTATTATGATCCTACAGGAAAAAGGGTTATTACTCATTCAGGAACCTGTTGGAAAATTTATTCCTGAGTATAATACCACTACTGTAGCAGAATCAGATGAAAATGGTTCATATAAGGTTGTTAAGGCAAAAAGAAAGATTACTATTAGGGATCTATTGACCCATACAGCAGGTGTTGGTTGGGGTTTTGGGCTAGCAAAAGATCTTTGGGAAAATGCTGAAATTATGGGATGGTATTTTGCTCATAGAGATGAATCAATTCAGAGCACCGTAAAACGTATAGCAAAACTTCCAATGGATGCCCAGCCAGGAGAAAAATTCGTTTATGGTTTAAGTATTGATATCCTTGGAGCATTGATTGAGATTGTATCTGGGCAGCCTTTAGATCTTTTTCTTCAACAAGAAATCTTTGACCCTTTAGAAATGAAAGATACTCATTTTTACCTTCCATTAGATAAAGAAGCAAGGTTAACTAAAGTTTATTCTTCAACTGATAATGGAATAAAACTTGCACCAAATCCTGGGAAAAGAATTGGTCAAAGTATGATTGGTCAAGGGCACTATTTAAATGGACCTAGAAAAAGTTATTCTGGTGGAGCTGGTCTCTTATCTACTGCTGAAGATTATGCTGTTTTTCTTCAAATGATGCTTAATCAAGGACAATTTGGAAACAATAGAATCCTCAGCAGAAAATCCGTTGAATTAATGACAACTAATCACATTGGTTCAATTCCTTTTTCAAGTGATGGCATTCGGTTTGGCCTTGGATTCGGAACGGTAGAAGAATTAGGAGGAAGGGGTAAATTAGGATCAATAGGTGAATTTTCATGGGGAGGTGCCTATCATTCAACTTACTGGGTTGACCCAAAAGAAGAAATGGTTGTTGTATATTTTACACAGTTGATTCCAGCATTAAATATAAATGATCACGATAAACTTCGGGCGCTTATTTATCAGTCAATCATAGATTAATAACTATTTAGGTTTTGCACTAACCTCTTTTGATAAATAAATGTTTTTCCCATCATAAACTGAAACTCGGTAGTAATAAGTTTGTGAATTATCGAGCCCTGTATGAACATAAGGGGATTGAATATCCCAAAATGCATTACTCTTCGGAGTATTATTTAAGTTAATCCCTTCTTTGTTACTCCAATAAAGTCCATGCATAAGTTTACTACCCGCAGCTGAAGTCCATGAAATTGTGATCTGGCCATTGCCGGGGGTTGCAACAATATTGGTTGGCAAATTTCCCAATGTTATTGATGTTGTATCTGCTGGGACATTTGCATTTGGAGCAGCACTTACCTCTGGTGATAATATTGAGACGTTTCCTTCACCATCTTCAACTTGTAAGCGGTAATAGTAAGTTGAACCATTATTAAGGTTCTCATCAACATGAAAGTTGATATTGTCGCTTGTCATTCCTAATCTAAAATCAGATACAACATTTGAATTTTCATTTACACCAGAAGAATTGCTCCAAAATAAATTATATTTTTTGAAAAAAGAGTTTGGTTCAAATGCCAAGACATTTTGTTTGTTTTGAGCAATTACAAAAATATCAGGTGGCGTTAATAAGATTGCTGTAGAAAAAGCTACTGCACGAAAATTGCCAATTGTATTGTTACCAAAATTGGAAACAGGATTATATGGTGTTTGTGAAGTTACGCTCACAAGGCCCCTTACAATTTTTTCATACATATTGTAATAATCATATGTAATCTTATCAATTTCTGCAGTGCGATGCTGAATATACTGATTTGCTAATGGATCTAATGTGACTGTAAATAACTTTAGTCCTTCATTCACATTTACAACACGATTATCATCTATTGCCCAGTCTTGTCTAACATAATGAACTCCATTTACCCACCACTCAAAAAGATAACGATTGCGAGTTGCAGAAGGATCATTAATGATCCACTCATCAGAATATTTACTAGACCAATCATCCTTTCCACTGGAACCTTTTCCCTTATCATTGGATCCTACTTGATATACCCAAGCGCCTTGATAACCTGGTGGTGATAACATGGTTGAATTTGCGCTATAAGTTTGTGAATCTATTATAATGGTCATCGTATAAGTCTCACCCACTTTACCTTTAATACTACTACCAAGATAGATTCCATTAAAAGTATGAAGCATTTCTTCTTTTAAGCCATCACTTCTTGCAATGGATACTGAGGCATTTATTTCATAGTTAATGGGTCTACTTAGAGAAGCATCTATATCCTCAGAATAACTGATTTGAACCCACGCTATTTTATCCTCTTCAATTTCACCATTAATAACTAATATGGATTCGACATCTTCAACATCTATATTGATAGGAACCATTTCTTCATTAAATCCATCGCATGAAAAAAGAAAAAATGAAAGAAATAAACTTTTATAAATTTTCATAACCTATAATTCTAAATTGATATTTATACTTGGCATAAATCCATATGTACTTTGGCCAATCTGTTCAAACAATCTGTCTTCACCTTCAATAAAATTGATCGTATGTATATTTCGTCTATCATATACATTATATAAAGCCACATCAATAGTAGTTTTATAACCTCGCGTCCACCGCTTTAGTAAAGTTGGAGAATATTTGATTCCAAAATCGAGGCGATGATAATCTGGCAAACGATATTTATTCCTACCTTCCCAATAAGGAAATGGTATACCACTGATATGATAATATCCCTCTGGAAGAGTTACGGGCCGACCTGTTGAATATATAAAGGTGCTTGCCACTGAAACATTTTTTGTTATTTGGAAATTAGAAAGCATAGTAAGGCTATGCGTTTTATCGAATCTATACGGATACCATCGCCCTTGATTTATAACATCAATTTTATAATCACTTTTACCATAGTTATAACTTAACCTACCATTTAATCTTCCATTTGGTTTCTCAATAGACATCTCAAAACCATATGACAAGCCTTTTCCTGTTGCAACATATGCCTCTAGGTTATCAACCAAATAATTATGTAAACCATCCTCAAAGTCAGCAGCACCATTCAATATCTTATAATATGTTTCAGCAGAAACTTTTATTTCATTATTATTAAAATTGTGAAAATATCCCATAGCAAATTGATCGGTTAGCATAGGCTTAATATTTTTTGTAGTTGGCATCCAAATATCATACCATTCAATTTCTGCACCTAAAGACATCAATCTTAAATATTGTGCATTGCGATTATAGGATAGTTTAAATGAGTTCTGTTCTGACAAAAGATAGGTCATCGCTAACCTAGGCTCTAAACTAGTATATGAAGACAACACATCTGATTTTCCAGAAAAGAATTCTGTATTGATAGGTTCATTAGACACTTCATCATAAGTGAATCGATCTCCTGGACCTAATTGATGGTAAAATGAATTCCGAATTCCATAGTATAAAGACATTCTATCATTTATTTTTTGATCATTTTCTACATACAAAGCACTTTCAAGACCTTGCATCCCGGGCATAAATTTTCCTCCATCATCCTGAGTCTCATCTTTTAATGAGCCATGATTATAATCTTGATATTCTGAAGATAAACCAAATCTTATCTCATTATTCAAATCCGGAAAAAATGAAAATTCCTGCTTGATACTTTGTGTCTTAACTCCAGAATGAAAATGATAGATCCCTGAAATATTAGCTGTATAATATCTACTATATATGAATGATGTATTTGATAACCATTTTCTTGAAAAACGATTCTCCCAGCGAAACAATGCTGCACGATTGCCCCATTCAGTAAACCCCACAGTATATGCACTATCTCTTCCAATATAGAAAGACAAATTCAAGTTTTGCTTTTCATTAATATGATATATGGCCTTACCATTGATATCAAACCAACTTTCATTAGGTGCAAAAAATCGAAAATCGCTACTATTACTACCTTTTTCCCCATCATCTTTGCCGCCACCGCCTTTATCACTATTGAGACGACCGCCTGTTTGAGTGCCATCATTGCTTTCATCATACAAATTCCCCCCACTAAGTCGGGTTGACCTTCCTGATAAAAAAAGTGAAAATTTGTCCTTAATAATGGGTGCCTCTAATGAAAATTTTGAAGTGATTAGCCCCGCACTTATACTCCCTTGGTATCGTTCTATATTCCCATCTTTCATTTGTACATCTAAAACTGAGGCACCGCGGCCGCCAAAACGAGCTGGCACACCACCTTTATAGACTGTTAAACCTTTAACGGCGTCAGAATTAAATACAGAGTACAATCCTTGCATATGAGACGAATAATAGATCGGCATACCATCCATTAATATTAAGTTTTGGTCTATCCCGCTTCCTCGTACAATATATCCGCTACGTCCTTCTGCAATACTGGTTATTCCAGGTAAAAGTTGGATTGTTTTCATTATATCGGTCTCTCCCATAACCACAGGTATCTGTTCAACTTGGCGAATACTTAGTCTCTCAACACTGATTTCAGTTGACTTTACATTATGATCGGGAGCGATACCAGATACATCGATACGATCCATTGAAATAGGATCAGGTTCAAGTGCAAAATCAATAGTAATTTTTTTATTAAGCACTACTTCACGCTCAATATTGTTATAGCCGATATAAGATATTTTGATTTTATAAGTACCTTCTGGTAAAGTTAATGAATACTCACCCTCACTATTAGAAGATGTTCCTTTCTCAGATATTAATTCAAAAACATTGGCACCTGCTAGTGGTAGGCCGGATTTGATATCCGTAATCTTTCCATCGATACTCAAATTAATTTGTCCGCAAACTATCGATAAAAAGATAATTCCCATTAATAACTTATTCAAAGTATTCACTTTATTCTAATTTGTCCCTCTATTGATTAATGGAATTTTTACAGACCATTTTATATTGCAAAATTTTTTACAAACTTTAAAAGATCAGATGGTTCATTAAATAAATAGTCTGGATCAAATTTTAATAAACGTTCTTCATTACTTAAACCCCACAAAACACCTATAGATTTCATGCCTGTATTTCTAGCAGTAATAATATCGAATCCAGAATCACCCACAAAAAAACACTGTTTTGGATCAACATTAAAAATCTCTAGAACATGGTTTGCACTCTCAGGATCTGGTTTAAGTGCATATTTATCTCCAGAGCCAATAGTGATGTCAATATGTTCTGATAAAAATTCTTTAACACATTCAACTGCAAATTCATGAGGCTTATTTGAAATAACAGCTATAGGTATATCTCTATTTTTTAATTCATCAAGGATATCATATATATTGGGAAATACTTTTGCGCTTTTGTTAAGGTTCAATCTATAAAAACGGTCTAAGGGATCAATATAAACATCAATCGGGCGACCGTGATCATTTGGAAGAGCTTTCTTAAGGAGATCTATAATCCCTCCACCAACATTATCTCTGTAAAACTTGATCGATCTTTGATCATAATTAAACTCTTTTAAGATATCATTAACTGAATTACCAATATCAGCTATTGTATCAAGTAAAGTTCCATCAAGATCAAAAATCATAGCGGCTGGTTTATTGTGATTTTTTTTCAAAATTATAGTTGATTTGAGCTGTTTAAAAAAATTTGAATCGTTTCCCAATTACCAGATTTAATACATCTATCTCGTTTTCGCTCTAATTGATAGTCATACATCTTGTCATAGTATGAGGTCAACAGTAATTCAATCCATTCAAAATGAATAGTATGATCTTGATTCTCAAATGCAGATTGAATCAAAGTATCCACTTTTTTATAATTTGTCCCACCAAGCCGTTTAGATATTTTGGCCAGTTTTTCTTTGAGTTCATTTGAAAGAATTATATCAGTTTTATTATCTAAACCTTTTTGAATATATTCATTAAAAATATTCTGAATTCTGTTCTCAATTGGTTCTTCTATTAATACAATGTTGGATTGGCTCATCTTTTGAAAGAATTTCTCAGGAATAACTAACTTCCCTATAGCTCGAGATTCATCCTCAAAGATAACTGTATTATCTGATATCTTTAAATAATCACAGGCTAAGCTGTTTTCAAAATTGATGGATGTCGGTTGAGGTGTATTAAAGCCACCAAACGCGGAACCTCTGTGGTTAGCTAGGCTTTCTAAACAAATTGCATTGTCAAAAACATTGATAAGTTTGGTCTTTCCAGACCCAGTTCTTCCACTGATAATAATCCATCTTTTATCATCATTAGGAGCCTCCTCTAAAATGGTCAAACATATATTGCGAAGAGCTTTAAATCCTCCGGGAATCAGATCAATCTCATAATCTGCTTCTTTGAGCCAGGCCTGTGCAATCTGAGACCTCTGGCCACCGCGTGCGCAGTAAAGTTGTGCATCAGGGTGCTCTTTAATAAAATCTATCCATGAGGTCACTCTGGATTGTTTTATTGTTCCACTTACTAGATCGTATCCCTTTTCTACAGCTGCTTGATTTCCATTTTTTTTGTAGATTTTACCAACTGCATCTCTTTCATCATCGAATAATATTGGCAGATTAACACTATTTGGAAGCGCACCGGATTTAAATTCTATAGGTGCCCTAACATCAATAAGAGGAGTAAGGTTTTTTAATGATGAGAGCAATTTTTAAGTTGAAATTGATATTTTAATAATAACATTATGAGATTTAATTTAATGTTCATTAATTGTTCTAGCACATCACAAACTAATAGAAATTGATACAATAACTATAGAATGGATTAACATAATGATTAATATGAAGAATCGAAAAGTTACTTATGTGATATTAATATTTTTATTAAATATTTTTTATTCATGTAACACAAATAATAATGATTCTAAAATTGGTTTAAAGTATTTAGGCGCAGCAGGTTGGGAAATAGCTAATGATAGCTCTATAGTATTAATTGATCCTTATCTTTCAAGAATAAAACTAATTGGGAATAGCACAACTAAATCAATTTCTAATGCAGCCTTAAATCAAGATTGGGGAGAAGATAATAGACGCAAATTCTACAGAGATGATCCATATATACCTGACACCTTAGTCATTGATGATCATATTAGTTCCGCTGATTATATTTTTGTTCATCACACTCATTTTGACCACGCAGCTGACGTACCCTATATAGCTCAAAAAACCGGAGCCAAGGTTATTGGCACAGAAAGTCTTGCAAATTTATTAAGAGCACATGGAATACCGAATGAACAGATTATTACTGTAAAAGGTGGAGAAGATTATGTTTTTAATAACTTTTCTGTTAAAGTATTGCCTTCTTTACACTCTGCTCTTAGAAAAAAACTATACTTTAACTCCAATTCTATACCAAAAGATGTAAAAACACCTATTATCATTAAAGAATTTGTTGAAGGGAATTCATTAATGTACTTTTTTCGCTTTAATAATCATAAAGTACTAACCATGGGTTCAATGAATTTTATTGAAGATAAAATTGAAAATCTAGATCCAGATATTCTTCTTGCTGGTTCTGCTAACTCAAGAAAAGAAATCTATAATTATACTGAACGGCTTTTATCATTAACAAATTACCCTGATGTTGTTATTGCAACGCATTGGGATAACTTTAGGATACCTTATGGAGAGTCTCAAACAAAGGCTATTGAATCAAAGGCATTACCATTTATTAATGAGGTAAAAATCTTATCACCAAAATCAAAAATTATTTTACCTGAACATTTAAAAACTATTTGGATCAATGCTCAATAAAGAAAAGTAAATAAAATATATTTAATTATATTAATAATGAATCGGATTTTATATTTTTATTCCGAATAGAGGACGTATGAATTTTAATCGTTTAATGACCAAATCGTAAAGCACCAGACTGCCACTAAATGTACTGATAAGTACCAGTAGTAATTTAAATATTGCCGGTAAGGCTAGTGGTAAAATAAATAACGAAAAGAAAAACTGAAGAGGCATATGTAGAATATAGACCGGGTATACGGCTCGACTTAAATAGGCTAGTTGTTTTGAAGGGTTGTTAAGATACGATGATCCAAATCCAAAAATAGCTAACATCCAGCTAATTGATTCGAAGGCTTGGAGTACATTAGGTCCTCCTAATTCAAACCCAATTAATCGAATCCAATAGAGCAATAAAGCAATTGGAAGTGCCCATTTTTTCACGTCTGATACTGCTTTCCAAAAAACATCCTTAAGGGATATTAAAATGAAACCTGTTAGAAAACATATTATGCCCAACCAAAACCCATGAGGGGTATTCGCGAAACTTGGATAATCCTTTGGCTCCAATAATAAAGCCTCAAATAAAAAAGGCAGCGCTATAATATAGATACCAAAAGGGCGGCGAAAAGTATTTTTTAGAAAGCGGAAAATTAAATTATCAGGATTGTTCTTTAGATAAACCAGTATGATCAAAAGCAATAAAACATACATAAAAATATTACCCAAGAACCATAAGTGCCCAGGGTTTGGTATATAGCCACCTAGTTCTATTTTTTCAAAATAAATTGATGCAAGATATAGATTAATAGGGCAAATAAAAAAGAAACCAAAAATGTAGGGAACAAAAATCCGAACTGTTCTATCCTTAAGCAATGATTTCCAATTACGGCTCCCCATAGCAAAACGGACACCCATTCCGGAGATAATAAAAAGGAGGGGAATCCTCCAGATATTAATCAGACCCATTAGAATCCAGAGTTTATCTAAGGAATCTTCATTTTGCGGAAATGCAATCAAGTAGCCCCAGGGTTGGAAGCTGACAGTCGCATGGTAAATAATTAGCAATCCTAGTGCCAGCACTCGTAACCAATCTATATCATAACGGCGCATCTTCTATTTTTTCACTTTTATTTATTTCTTTAAATAATCGTCAGTCCCATCAATCCAATCTGCACGGGGCGGAGAAAATGTATCCACCTCTACTACATCACCAATCATTAGAGCTTCGTGAGGCAAATTCGCTGGTATAATTAAAGATTCACCTGCATGCAAGTCTAATACTTCTGCTTTGTCTTCACCTAGCCAGAAGCGAATCGTTCCAGATATTACATCCGTAATCTGTTCATTCTCGTGTTGATGTTGAGGAACGATACATCCATCCTTCATTTCCAATTTTGCAACCATGACTTTATCTCCCCAAATCATTTTGCGTTTTATTGAAGGATTAAGTTGTTCTTCTTGAACTGAATCCCAACTAATTTTATTAAGCATTTTTTAATCCCTTCACTTTTTTAATTACACTGTACATATATTTATGAATTTTATCATAAAGTTTAAATTTGTTTCATTTAATCTTTTCCAACGCACCCATTATTACATTCTTCCATAGTTTCAAAAGGAACCACGCCGCCGCAACCACCCCAAATAAATTTCATACACTTCTTTTCATTTTGATCATAATAATACCGTGGGAATGCTGCCATACAAAGACCAGGATCTGGAATTAAATAGCATGCATCATTCTTTGTTTCAGATTTTTCGCAAGAAATATAAAAAAAAGTGAAAATGATCCAGAGGAGTTTTATTGTATTATCTTTGATTATTATAATGATTCCAAGGCGTGGAGAAAATCTATTTTAATATCATCGATATTCTCAATTCCAACTGAACAGCGCACCATATTTTCGGGAATACCTAGAGCAGATCGTTCCTCGCTAGTATTCTCAACATGACTTGTAGTTTTTGGTGGACCAATAATTGTATCTACTGAGCCTAAATGAGCAGCAGCATTCGCGAAAGTCAATTTAGTGATAAAAATAGGAATTAAGTCTTTTTCTCCTAAAAGTGAAAAGCTTAGAACTCCTCCAAAACCTTTCATTTGTTCTACTGCAGTAGTATATCCTGAATTCGTTTCCAATCCAGGATAATAAACAGTTTCTATTTTTGGATGTTCTGATAACCAATTGGCTAATTCCATTGCATTAGCATTATGCCGTTCCATCCTTAATGCGAGTGTTTTCATACCACGTATAATTAAGTAAGCAGCATTAGGATCTAGAGTAGCACCATTAATCTCCCTAAAGTGAAATATTTTTTCAATTTTTTCTTGATCTCCACAAACAACTCCACCAAGTGCATCCGAATGTCCACAAAGAAATTTGGTAGCGCTGTGCACCACTAGGTCTGCACCAAGGGCTAGAGGATTTTGGTTAATTGGCGTTGCTAAAGTATTATCTACAACTATAAGTGATCCAACTTTTTTACCTACACTGGACAATCTTTTAATGTCCTGTATTTTTAAAGTAGGGTTAGTTGGTGTTTCTAGATAAAGTAACTGACAGCCCTTATTTACTTCCTCCTCGATTTGATCATGATCAGTAGTATCACAAAAAACTACTTCTATATCATATTTTGGTAAAAACTCTAAAAATAATTTGCTAGTTCCTCCATAAGTGTCTTTACCAGTCACCACTCTATCTCCAGAGTTGAGGTTAGCAAATAAAGTATTACTTATAGCTGCCATACCACTGGAAAAACTAGTTGCAGCTTCTGCACCTTCAAGGATACGAATTTTTTCTTCTAAGACATTTACTGTAGGGTTTGTGTTTCGACCATAGATATGACCGTCTTTTTCTCCTTTAGCCACCTGCATCCATTCGTCCAGATTATCATATTCATAAGCTACACTATTTACCGTTGGAGTCTGTGTAGCACCGTGTGGAAATGTCTTTATCTCGCCACCCCAGACTGATTGGGTTTCGGGTTTAATATTATTCCAAGTAATCTTTTTTTTCATTATTTACACTCACCTTTAATCCATTCTGTAACTCCGGAATTATTAGCGAAACAATCATTTGAATAGGTTACTCCATCACAGCCACAAACTGGATCATAATTTTCGGGACAAGGTGTATTTGTTATCTTTGTTTCATCAATGCATTCCTTTTTGTCATTATCCTCACAAGAAAAGACGAATAATACGAGGATTATGAACCAAAAACGTTTCATCTAAGTAGAAAACTAGTGACGAGGGCAGCGTGATCTGAAGGAAAGGTCACAGATTTGTTCTGAAATTCAAGAGGTCTATGATATTTTACAGAATTAACGGACTTCATTGAATCGTTTAAATAGTAAATGAAATCAATTCGGTCTTGTTGTTGATTTGGAAATCGAGGAGACCAAGTGCTTCCAAGTTTTCGATTTACTGTTGGATACTGCTCTCGAAAGGAATCAGTAAAACCAGCAGCAGTGATGTACTTGCTCGTTGGCCAATCGATAATATACCCATATTGATCAACTGCATCTTCGGTATAATCAAGATGTGACATGCTATTAAAATCACCCGCAATAATGATTGGGATATCTGCATAGTTTGACTCTGCAAGTTTTGCTTTTGCAAGTGTCAAAATTTGTTCTAAGTCACTTGCAGATGATGCGCATGCAGCGAGCAACTCTTCCTTCGACTTACCTTCTCGCGTACCAACTGCCCAAATCTCAGCGTCGTATGGGAGCCAGATAGAATAAAACGCTAGTTGTGTTTTGTCAGGTAATTGAATGATTGCTCCAACACACTTGAATTCATGATAGACAGAAATATCATCAAGAATTGGGAAGCGACTCATGATGGAAACATTCGTACCCCTTGGGAGAAAGTTAAAGCCAAGCGCTTCTGAAATGAGTTCTCCCGATCCGTATGTTTCTTGCATCGCAATGATATCTGCACGACTATTTTTGATCACTTTAATAATTTTTTGTGGACCTACCTTCTCCCCATCTTCACGACCGCCATGCCAAATATTCCATGTCATTACAGAGAAATCACTTTTAAAAGGTGGAGGGTTTGCATTCACCGCACAATCTTGAAACAAAAAAAGAAATAAAATTAGCCAGAGGCGTTTCATTTTAATAGATAATTACCCAAATCAATCCAATTAATGCAACAAATTGAAAGGTAGATTTAACGACCTTCAATAAAGAGATAGTCCTCTTACTTAATACAGTCTTACCTGTTTTATCTTTAATACTTTCAATATCATATATATCATATTTGATGCTATCCTCATCAATGACTTCAATATTCATTTGTAATGGGTTTACAAATTCAATGTATGCACGAGAGTTTTGAACTTGTTTTATTTCTCCCGACTTCAATATAACCACTGTTGAATCTTCTTTTTCAGTTTCTTGAGCAAAGAGAGGTACTAATAATAATATAAACCAGATGCGTTTCATTGAACTAATCAATGGATTTTGAAGATTGATTTACTGCATCAGAAAAATAAAATTTAATTTTAAGCTTTCCATCTACTCTAACCATATAAGCACTTTCAAGCCATTCGTAATTAAGTAGTGTTTTTTTACCTTCATTTAGAGTTACAAATCTTCCTTTGTTATTGAAATATGCATGAGCAGACTCCTTATCAATAGAAATTTTCATGTCACTTAATGTCCAATCATCTTCTATTGTACCAAAAGAATTTGCAAAATCGATAAACTCTGAAGCATTGAATTTTTTTCCCATTTCATATAATATATAATCATCTGTTACATAATTATAAAAATTGTTTTTGTCATTACTTTCAACAGAAAAAGAATCAAACATCCCTAGAATTGTATCTTTGACATCCTGTTCTGTTATTTCTTGATAAGAGCTGCAGCAACACAAAAGAAAAGTTGTTGATAGTATAAATATTTTTTTCATTGTTTCTCCTTTATTTGAGACAGAGGTATCTCATTGAGTGATTTCATTTTTTGTCAATGATAATGCAGTTAAATAAGATTTTTCAATATCTTTTAACTGTCTGGTGTACATATTACCATAAAGGTTCGCCTGTGAGAGTAAACCATAAAAGGCATTTGACATATAATAGGTTTGATTGAATTTGTATTGATTGATTGTTCGACTGCCATAGAAAGCACCGTCGTAAGAATTATAATTAAAACTGACTCTAAACTGATCTAAGATTTCATTCCTAAAACGTATGTTATAATGGTCGATTTCTGTTGATGTGGCATAATTACGCTGTTTTTGATGGTTGTACATCTCAAGCAAAATATTTTTTAATTCAACATTTTTAATCAGTTCAAAGGATCCAGTGGATATAAGTTGGTTAAATATTCCGTCTTGTGGAAAGAATGAAAAGCCTACCTCAATATCTAATAACTTTTTAAGTATTTCAGCATCTGAATAAGTGGAATGATCTTTGTCAATATCGCTTTGAATCTCTGCAATCAGCTTATCAGAATTAATCAAAGTCACGAGTAACTTATCTATTTGTTGAATATCTACTTCCAAGGTGTTGATAAGATCAGATAGATATTGGTCTTTTTTTGCTTCGTTATCCTTTTCTGTTTGCCATTCCTCCACATAAAAAGAAAGTGCAATACCTAAAAAAACTGCCAAAAACTCAATTCCACCTCTTGCTAGTATATTTTTCATGATATTAATGTAAGTAATTATAGTATTAATAAAAAAGCCCCCGTGAGGAGGCTATTTGAGCCAGAGGCGTTTCATTTAGTTACAGTCTCTTTCGTTACCATCTTTATCCCAACATTTTATAGAAATCCTTTTTCCATCCTTGTAAGTTCTTTCCCATTTCTTCTGTCCATTCTCATGCCAATTAGTATATAATCCATCTAATTCCCCATCCTTGTAAGTTCCTTCACTTTCCTTCTGTCCATTCTCATACCACTCTGTGTTTAATCCATTCCAAACAGAAGTAGTATCATTTAGAGTTTTAATGTATCCTGCATACCATTTTTGTCCACTTTCATACCATCGAGTTGTCAATTTGGTAGTATCTCTCGTTCCATCATCATTATAATAATATTCCCATTCTTTCGTACCATCATCTAACCAGTATTGATATTTACCAATTTGAATCCCATCTTTGTAAGTTTCTTCTGATTTCTTCTGTCCATTCTCATGCCAATCAGTCCATAATCCATCGTTTTTGCCATCTTTGTAAGTTTCTTCATATGCCTTCTGTCCATTCTCATGCCAATCAGTCCATAATCCATCTCTTTCCCCATCCTTGTAATTCTGTTCCCACTCCTTCTGTCCATTCTCATACCACCAAGTACTTAATCCATCGTTTTTGCCATCTTTGTAAGTTTCTTCTAAATTCTTCTGTCCATTCTCATACCAAAAAGTATATAGTCCATTTAGTTTACCATTCTTGTAATTCCTTTCATGACTCTTCTGTCCGTTCTCATACCAACCAACCCCTAATCCATCTTCTTTCCCATTTTTGATGGTTGCAAAGATTTCGGGATATTTTGAAAAATTATACTCATGTTCTTGGCCTAAATATTGTCCGTCCGCCTTCGGTTCTTCATTTAAAGGAATACCCGAATATGTTTGACCTAAATTATCTGTAAAGGTAACTAAATCGATGTTTCCCTTTGTATACTTCACTTCATACTTCCCATTTCCAATGTCCGTGGAGTGAATCCATTTCCTATCTTTAATCCCAATCTTGTAAGTTCCCGAACTATCCATCTTATTATCTTCATTCCACCAACTCCACTTTCCGTTTCTTAATCCATCCTTATATCTACCTTCTAATGATTTATTACCAGTGGTTCTGTATAAGTCAAATACAAGTCCTGTATATGGTTTGTCATCATTCTCTTTAAACATTTTTCCACCATAATCAGAAAGATTATTGATGTTTACTTTTGATTGTGAAAACACAATAGATGTATAAAACAGAAGTGATGTGATAATTAGTAATGTCTTTTTCATTTTATTCTCTTTTATTTAGCCAGAGGCGTTTCATTTTAATAGTTCAATAACAAATAATATAAATATACAATTGACAATATTTTATTGATCATATTGTTCATCTAATTTCAAGACAGTATGAAGTAAAACATTTGCTCCATTCGAAATATCTTTTGGTGATGAATATTCTTTGGGAGAATGACTAA
>Ga0315338_1002012_pt1 | contig 22172 bp, 27 predicted proteins | sample ASW8metaG_FD_204518 | JGI IMG/M metagenome (GOLD analysis project Ga0315338, IMG submission 204518) | Ammonia-oxidizing marine archaeal communities from Monterey Bay, California, United States - ASW #8 | ecosystem: Environmental > Aquatic > Marine > Coastal | place: USA: California | collected... | reverse complement strand
AAGTAAATAAACAACTTACCATTTGCTCTATGTATAATAAACATGAAAAGATAATAGAAAGTGAGTTCGAAAGATTAAAACCTGAATTAACTGAAACCGTCAGAGATAATTACAAGGATTATAAACAATCTACTTTACATAGTTTCAATACATTCAAACATAGGATGGTTGATATAGAAGCAGTTATAATTAATGGGACGAAGGAACATAAACAAATAGATCTATTAAGTGAAAAAGAAGTTGCTCGTCTCGCTAAAGAACAAAACAAAACACCAGGAGAAATATTTGCCGAACACATGCCAGATATATTTGCTGAAAGAGATGGTTATTGAATTGATTTATTTATTTTAAAATTTACAAGAAATTTGATTTAGTTAATAATCTAATTAATTCCAATTAAAATCAATTCCAATTAAAATCAATTACAATTAGAATCAATTACGTTTACAAATACTTTAAATATGAATAAAAACAAAACTAAATGGTTGAATATTGCTCCTGATGCAAAAGATGATGGTAAATCTGAATGGAAAACAATCGAACAAATAAAAGAAGGAGGACTTAATTGGTCATCAAATGGAAATGGACGACATGGCAAGTTTCTCGGACTAACTGAATATATATGGGAAGTGAAGAGAGCGGGAAAAGGGAAAATAGTTGCAATTCGAACAATTGGCATGGAACCAAATATAAAAGCAGCTAACCGTCTAGGAAAAAGGCGGATAAACACATCTATAGACAACTATTGGAAAAAATTCAGTTGTATTCATTGTGGAAGCAACAAAGATATGTGTGTGGATCACAAAAATGATTTATACAACGATGAAAGAGTTCATAATGTAAAGACACAAAGACAAGATGATTTTCAACCTCTGTGCAGAGGGTGTAATCTTATAAAAAGAGCTGTTTGTAAAAAAACAAAAGAACAAAACAAACGCCAAGCACTATTTGCATATACTTCATTGGGATTCCCAGCATTCATAGAAGGTGATGAGACATTTGATCCAAATGGATTAGGGATGCGTGGGACTTATTGGTATGATATTAAAGCATACAGAAATCATTGCAAAACTAGAATTATCCAACAGCCTACTTCCGTGATTACTAGAACCGACGACGGAATTTACAATAAAGTTCGTGATTCTATTTTGAAATATTGCAAAAAGAAAAATCTAAATATATCTTATATTGTAAACAAATTAATTGCATTGAGTAAATAGACATATAATATAACTTAATCACACAGACTAATTTAATGTAATATAACAACGTATTAGTAATTTATTTTATTTCGATTCATCTGCATTCATTTGCTTTTTCATTTTGTTGTAATACTCAGCTGACATTTCGCAACCTGTGAATCTACGTTTTGTATTTTTACAGGCAAATGCTGTAGTTCCAGAACCAAGAAATGTATCCATTACTATGTCTCCTTCATTTGTATGTTTTTTAATTAATGTTTCAAATAGAGGCATTGATTTTTGTGTTGGATGAAAACGTTTTTTACCACCTTGTATAGGAAATTCATATATAGCATTGTCATATTTGCTGTTAAATGTTGGCTTCCCACCTTTTACACCAAGCAATGCTATTTCTCTGCAATTTGTAAGATAATTGCGAGAGCTATTTAGAGGTTGGGGATTTGTTTTAATCCATTCTACAAATCTCAATTGTTTGAATTTGTATTTTTCCATTATTTCTTTGAGAGGAGTAATTTTCCATATATCAAAGAATAGAATTAGCGTTCCACCTTTTCTCAATTTTTTGTAGTATTCACCTACGAATTTATCAAGTAATTCCATAGTGAAGTTTTTGTCCCATTCTCCATATTCAGTTTGAACGCTGTATTTTTTACCATAAATAGAACCATATTTTATATAGTTTGCCTTCATTTTCTCTTCTGTCATATTTTTTTTGTTAATATGTTTATGTTTGATTTTATCCCAATCTTTTTCTGTTTTGACAGTCTTAATTCCTTCTTTTTCATTTTTTTGTATAGTCTTGTACAATTCACCCATACCTGTTTTAGAAGAAGTAATATAGGGTGGGTCTGTTAATATTAAATCAATTGAGTTATTTTTAATAGATTTAAGGAATTTCATACCTTCTTTGTTTTCAATGTTGAGTTGTAATTCATTTTTATTTTCATTTGGATTCACTATGTTGTTTTTGTTTAGTTCTGTCATTTTATTATATAAGTGGGTAAATATATTTGAATGTCAGTGTTATTATTATTATTATTATTATTATTATTATTATTATTATTATTATTATTATTGTATTTAATTGATTATTAAATCAAATTTTTAAATAATTGTTTAAATTATATTATTTTGTATCTGCATCAATTTTCTGTGTTATTAGACTAATTAAGTTTGACATACTTCCTGAAGTAGATGAAGATCGATCGCTTGATTTTGAAATACGACCAAGGGTATTTTTCATATTTTCGCAAGATTCATCTATATCATCTGTTGTTTTTGAAAACAAGTTTGAAATAAGTTCAGGATCTACATTTATATTTAATCCAAGCTCTGATAATTCTTTTATATATAATAATTTTGAATAATGAGAGTTAATGATTAACCTTCCTTTTATCTCATTTATTTTTTCATATTTATCTAATATATTATCTATTAGATCCATTTTATCAAATCTTATTTTTTGAACAATTCTTTGAATGTAATTTACAAATACAGTAAAAGAACTAATGTATTCTCGAATACCACAACAAACACGTCGTCTTTCATTTACATTTACGTTATCATATGTAGATACGACAGTGTTATACGTTTCAATATCAATGCTTGTTAAATCCCTTTGAATATCTACATTGTTTGAAATAGTTCCAAGACAACCTATATGACTTAATATTATATTATCAGCAGATAAAACAATGATAGATCCATATGATAGGACGTGATAAGGAACTAATATAGTTGTATTCCCTTTGTGTTTTTGAATTATTTGAGCAATCATATATGCTATATGTAAATCACCTCCATTTGTAGTTATTTCAATATAAATATTATCGGAATGTTTGAACTTTGAATATTGTTTCAAAAAACTCATTTGAAATGATGTATTTATAATACCAGATAGTTTGATTATATTTTGAAATTCATTTTGAATTATGTTATTTTGAAATTCATTTTGAAAATTCATATTTATATGTCCAGTTTCAATATCTTTTATATTTTGTGAATTTTGAACTTTATTATTTTTTATATATGAATAGAATATTTCTAATAAATAATTTATATTTAAACTCATTTGAAATTTGAAGTTTGAAATTTGATGTTAATTCTAGAACCTTTAAATTGTAAATACAGATCTTATTTATAAATTTATATTACTTATTAATCATACCATTTTAAAAGAATTTAAAGAGTATAATACACAGTATATTACTTACACTCATTTTCTGAAATTTACTTTACTTTTACTAAACTAAACGATTTACATAAATTAATAAAATGTCTTACACATATGAAGAAAATAGTAGTGCAGATGCTTCGTCTTCTGCATCATCATCTTTTATGAATGCGATTGATTCGCATTACAATGAACAAAATGGAACAGGAATGGTTGTTGGTGAAAATGGAGCACCTACTTATTCTATGCACAATATGGCTGGGACTACAAATACTGAACTACAAGGTGCTCTCGTTGCAGCATTCAATGGTATGTTGCGAAACACTCCTGAATCGCGCGTATATCAACTAATGGATAATGTTCTGAAAGCGGCAAAGTTTGCAGGTGGTTCTTTTGAGAGTTCGGCAGTAGCTGATTTATTTGTAACATGGGCACAATGTCGCGATCGGAATGATGGAAAGGGAGAAAGAGCTGTGAGTTATCATATGTTTATGTCGTTGTATGATTATTTCCCACAAACAACATTTGACCTACTATCACAATATCCAAAACTTGGATATTGGAAGGATCTTTCCCAACTATATTTGCTTGCACACCAAACAAAGAATGGTCCAAAATGGAACGCTTTCAAGAGAAATATTGTGTGTTGTTTTACGAATCAACTGACTAAAGACGCAGATGAACTTGAGCGTAATTCTCATTCTACAAATGTAAGTCTGTGTGCAAAATATGTTCCAAAGGAAGGACGTTCATTTGACAAGAAAACAAAGATTACAAAGGCGATTGCTTCTCAACTATTTCCAGAACTTTTCAAGACCGATTTCCGCAAGGCAATGAAGAAATTCCGTTCTCTATATACTCGTCTAAATCGTCATATTGATACGGTTGAGATTAAAGAATGCTCTGGTCGTTGGAGTGAAATTGATTTTAATCGCGTACCTGGACGTGCTCTTAATATTCAGCGCAAGGCATTCCTAAATACTACGAAGATCGGTGGCGAAGAACTGCGACACCCTGACAATACAGATCGTATGAAGTGCCGAGAGAATTTCCAATCTCATCTACAAAAGGCAGTACGTGGTGAGGTAAAAGTAAAGGGGAAGACTATGTTTATTCATGAACTTGTTGAACAAATTATCAATGGACGATTGAACACACCAGAGGAACGTGTGTTGATTGAATCACAATGGAACGCACATGTTGATCATTTTCGCAAAACTATGGAAGATACTAATTCTTCACTTGGAAAGGGTCTTTGCATCGTTGATGTATCCGGTTCTATGAGTGGGACGCCAATGAATGTCGCGATTGCGATGGGTATTTTCGCTTCTAGTTTTGCACACCCTGCATTCCGCGATCGGATCATCTCATTTGAAAGCATACCTCGTTGGATTGTATTGCGTTATCCAAGTAGTTATTCTGAATATGAGAGTAAACAAGAGTTTTCATCGTCAACAATTGGGCAATGGGATGCAACACGAGCAGGTGGAGAACTTACTTTATATGAGAAGGTTATGGTTGCAAAACACTCACCTTGGGGTGGTTCAACGGACTTTGTTGCCGCACACGAATTGATCCTTGAGGCATGTGTAACTGCGAATCTTCGTCCAGAAGATCTACCAGAATGGTTTATGATTCTGTCTGATATGCAGTTTAATGAGGCGAATCAACCAGATTACTGTAAAAATAACTACAGATTTATTAATCAAAAACTTGGTGTGTCTCACAAATCAGCACAAGGAACATATAGACATGGGCGTGGATATAGATATAATTCATATTCTTCTAATGTGAATTGGACGCCGATTCATGGAATGCTTGGTCGAGCATATCATACTGCTGGTATTAAAGCTTGTGGTCACCCATATGATGTACCTCAACAGATTTACTGGAATTTGCGAGGAGATACCGTGGGGTTTCCTGTTCAAAGTGATACACCAAACACTCAACTTATCAGTGGGTTCAGTGCCGCCCTATTGAAATTGTTCTTGACTGAAAACGATGTAGGGTCTTATGTAGCACCTGCTAAAGTTACACCGACTCCTTGGGATACATTCCGCAAAGCAGTTGACAGTGAGAACTATTATATGATTCGCCAAGTATGTACCAGATCAACCGAAGGGTGTCTTCTGAGATATAAGTTTGTGGAACCAGTAAGTGAAGATATTGAATGAATGTAAATATGAATGTGTATAAAAAAATGTAAATTAAAAAGTTATAATTTTTGTTTTGTTGTATCAGAACACTTATAAGAATGTATTTTATAAGTTTGAAGGGGTGGTTAAAATAAATCTGATTTGTTAATTGCCAGACATAGTATAAGTATCTTGTTCCAGAACTTCATAACCGTATTAAACTTCATAGAACACGCAATAATCTTATACATCTACAAAAAATGGAAAACGTGACTTCCTCTCAACTACGCAAAGAGCTGGAGAAAAGGGAGCGGGAGAAAAGGGAGCGGGAGAGAGCAGTAGCCTTTATTGAGAAATGTAAGAAACAGAAGATTCCACTAGACGAAGTTGTCAAGATTATACAAAAAACCACTCAAATTCCCACATCAGATTCCAGAATTGTTCTCACACATAAATTTCCTCATTCACACAATCACATTGACAATATTAATTGCAACCAAATTTCCAAATACCTCCTTCATTGCATGTTGAACGAATCAAGTGATGAAGTAGGAAGAAAATTCTGCAGAACGTTCTTTTACACTGATCTGCTTGCATCCATGCAGTATAACTACGAAAACCCTAATAAGTACTCCGACTACATAGAACCGCCACCCCTCACCAACATGAGTGATGTAGAAGAATTTTGGAGCTACGCGGAAAATCCTAAACACATTGGACACATTCCAGACTTCCAAACATTTTACAAGCTTTTTTAAGTACAAAACAATAAATAACAAATAGTAAATAGTAAATAGTAAATTAAAAAGTTATAATTTTTATTTTTTGTATGAGAATAACAACTATACCAGTTATTAAAAAGATAGGAATCATATGACTTGTATCTTCAATTCTATTGTCTTGATTTGTGTTAAATATATGATCGAAATAATCAGGTGATAAATTAGTTTTCGTCCGTTCATGATGCTCTTGATGATATGATTGATCTAATATCCCATGATATGTAAATAGATGAACAAAGGGAAAGGCAAACATATAGAAGAGTAACACATAATTATGAAATATAAATTTACCAGTAAATCGTTTTATTCCATAATTTAATAGTAATATCCCAAATCCAGCAGCAAAGACATCGCTCAAAAATTCATGTAGGTCTTCAAAGAAAGTTGTTTTTTTTTGATGATGAAGACGATGACCGCTTAAGAAATTGAATACTCGGCATTTGTGTGAAAACCAATGTAAAAACCAAGATGAAAATGATGCTGCTAAAAAGGTGAGAACTTTATTAACAGGATTACCATCTATGAAATATAATATAAGCACGTTTGTAATTAAAAATGGTATATTGTTATACAAATAGAAGTTGTTGAAGTATATAAGGTATTTAATATAATTCAAAAGCGAATTTGTTTTATTTTTGGAAATATCTTTATTCATTTCAATCATAAAATCGTTAGTAATCATAACGTAATAAACAGTGTAAAATGATTTATAATGATTTATAATATGAATATAATAAATAAAAAATAGAAACAAGTATATTCAAATATATTCAAATATACTATTTACATAATATCTAAATCAACATCAACAGATACACTAACCTTGATACTTCCTTGTAATTTTGATGCTAATTCAAGTAATAGACTCTTGTAAAATGGACCTTTATTATATAAATCAATACTTTCTTCAAATTTTCTAGCATAATTGTAAAAATAGAGATTTGATATTTTGCCATTAAATCCATCGTCTCCTAAAATATTCATAGTAGGACTGTTTGAATAATCTGGCGAATTGTCTTGAGCACAACTTTGTGAATATTTATCATCCACGATAACATCAAGAGAACGGTTCCATAGAGTTAAACTGACGTAATTCCATTTTTGCAATTTAATGTCCTCTACAACACATTCTCTATCATTACCATCTAAATCTTTCATTGTTATAACCATACTGTTGTCTTTAGGTCTAAATTCAACCATTAATTTACCATCGTCCCAGTTTAATAGAGTTTTCTTTTCATTATATTTGTATTTCCATCCTTCTACATAATACCAGAATGATAATGTGAACTCATTTTGGGTTTTGACTAAATTTTCAGATACTAATTCTAATGGGTATCTTGCATCTACCATTCCATTTAATAAGGCTGGATTGTACATATACATTATATAGAGCAATACGCCTACCAATGCCAAAAGAACAACGAGGGTTATGCCCAAACCGAGGAATAATTTATTCATATTTATTTAAAAAGAATTACTGATATATAAATACAAATAAATAAATTTCAAGATTACAAACAATGTGTGGTATTACTGGGATTATAAAGTTAAATAATACACTTGTAACAGAAAGTGGTGATAATATTGATAATGGACATTTATTTACAGAATTATATGAAGCATTATTCCATCTACAACATAGAGGTCAAGACTCGGTTGGAATTGGTTTATTTGAAAGTGATTCTAAATGTAATTTAATTCGTAAATTGGGACTAATACATAATTTAAATCAAGATTTTCATAATCTAAACAAAAATAATGCTATATGTGGAATGGGTCATATTAGGTATTCTACAAACAATGGTATAAACTATGACAAATTAGCACAAATCCAACCTATATACAAAAAAACTTGCTTAAGTAAATACAATGTTCATTTGTGTCATAATGGTCATATGTTAATAGACGAAGATTTGCTGTGTTTTTGCAGAGAAAGAAATATCCCAACTATATACAATAGTGACAGTGAGTTACTTTACAATATATTTCATTATTTATTGAGTTTACCTGAAATTCCAAATTTGTATGAAGTATCCAGAACGGATTTACAATTGTACTTGAATCTAATAATAAACTTACTATGTAGTTATTGTAAGGGATCGTATAGTATTATATGTGTTATTGAACATATTGGAATGATATGCTTTAAAGACAATCGCGGTATAAGACCATTATCATATGGAGTAAAAGACGATACTCTATTGATTGCGTCTGAATCGATTGCATTAAGTAGTCAAAATTATATGGATATAAATGAGTTGAGTAATGATGAAATATTAATAAATGAATTTCATTCAAAATATTATCAAATTATTAAAAAACAGTCAATTAAACATTCTAAACAAGTAAACAACTATCCACACCTGTTAAATGTAAGTTATACGTTATCACCCTGTATTTTTGAATGGATATATTTAGCACGTGCAGAGTCAGTTATATATGATATACCAGTCTATACTACGAGACTTCATATGGGAAGACTACTCGCAGAAAAATTAAGAAAGGTAATAAGTGATATCAGTGATTATGATTATGTAATTCCAATTCCAGATACGTCGAGACCGTATGCTTTGAGTATTGCATATACTCTTGGAATTCCGTATGTCGAGGCAATTATTAAAAATAGATACATTTATCGAACATTTATAATGGATACACAAGAAAAAAGAAAACATAATCTTAAACGAAAATTGAATGTAATACCCTCAATCGTAAAAGATAAAAATATAATTATTGTAGATGATTCGATTGTTCGTGGAAATACAATGAATCATATAGTAGAACTATTAAAACAAACAAAAGTAAAAAAAATAACAGTAGTATCTGCTGCTCCTGAAATCGTAAATAAAAATATATATGGATTGGATATACCAACTAGGGGAGAATTGATTAGTCATCATTATACACCAACCGAATTAGCGAAAAAATACGGCGTTGAGCACGTTATATTTCAAGATATTGAGAATTTGTATAAAACCATAACATTTCATAATAAAAATATAAGTCAATTAGAAGTATCTATATTTAAGAAATAATGGGAGGAGTTCTTTGATATTTTTGTTTCTAATTTAGTAATTATAATTTAGTAATTATAATTTAGTAATTATAATTTAGGCTTTCTTGTACATTTTAAGTCCTGTTTTTGCAGTGAATTGTTTGTATGTATTGCCATTATATTTGAATTCACTCAAATCTTTCTTTTTTGCTGCGAGCATTAATTTGAAAAAGGCATTTAATTTACCGCCTTTTTGTGCTTTTTTACTTTTACTTTTACTAACACGTTTCTTACCTGGGTGTTTCTTAACGGGGTGTTTTTTTTGACTTTTACGTTTACCTGGCATATTTAATATAATTGAATAATACGATATATATACTAAATAAAAAAAATCCACAACGCATATTTAAAAATAAAGTATATTAAGTGATATTAAGTAATATTATTCAGAATGTCAAACACATATGGACATACAAATATGGAAATAATGATTGCAAATGGTTATAATCCTTCAAGTGATTTCAAAGATTATTTAAGCACATCTATAGATGACATAATAGCAATCTATGATCAATTATTTGATTCAGCCTGTACACTTGCCGGGTTTCAATTCATTGGAATAGTGTTTGATAAGACGGCTATAAGTGATAACATTTCAATTTCATCGTTTGCTTACTTCTTTTTTGGATTAGGATTTATAGTATCTATGTTTAGTGCGATGATGACATTTATAACGTCTACATTTTTGAAAACACTCCGTTTTGAAAATAAAGAATTTATTGAAAAATCACTTCAAAAATATAAAACTGTATTTTATCTAGGATATATAACATTTTTCGTAAATACAATCTCTTTTATGGTTCCTATAAATATTATTTTACATGAATTAATTTATTATCCTTTTGCAATTTGTATTAATACTGCTTCTGTAATAGTTGTAGTTTTAGGTGTAACATTTTATGTTTTAATTGTTCATAATAGACAAGTATATGTAGAAAATAATGTGGAAATTAAAAGAAATATATATCGGTGAATTCAAATTTGCCAATATTTGAAATATGAAAAGTCATCAAATGTTTGAATTTTATTAACTCTAAATTTGGCATCACATAGATGTTTCATATCAAAAAATGTATCACATTCATATTCACATTCTTTATTCAAAAGAGAAAGATGAACTTTTGAAATTTTGTCTAATTCGAACATTTTATTATACAAAGTTGCGCCACCTATAATAAATGGTGTTGCTAATCTGTTTTCTTTTTTGAGTTGTTCTATTAATTTATCCAATTCTTCTAAATTTCTTACAACATATATAGAGTTCTCAACTTCTATTTCTTTTTTGTTCATAGTTCTTGATAAAATAATGTTAATCCTATTTGGCAATGGTCGAAATTTCATTGGAATTGATTCCCACGTTTTTCTTCCCATAATTACGGCATTTAGTTTTCCTTTTTCTTTATCATTTGGATTTTGAATAGTTGTAGTTATTCTTTTGAAAAGTTTCATATCTTCTTTTAATCTCCAAGGTAATTTACCATTTAATCCGATTCCACCATTATGAGTACATGCTAAAATCGCTTCCATAATACACTGTGAATTAAGTTTGAAAAATATAATAAATACAGTTATAACAGAGGTATTGTTTAAATAATTATATTCAAAAATTCAAAAGATTGTAATATTTAATATAATATAATGCTTGTTTATAAAAGAATTTGTAACCTAATACACCAAGTCCCCCTCCTATTAAACCACCAATTATGGTTTGTTGGATAGTATGGCAACCTAAATACACGCGAGATAGTATAACAGCTGCGCATATTAATCCTAGTATTACTTGTTGTCGGCGTCTTAATTTTAAATCGGTAGTGTGTTCTTGGAAATACAAATACCAAAATGCAAACATAGATGCTGCTGTTATACTATGTCCAGATGGCATTCCAAATGAATTGGAAACCCCATTCAAATTTGATTCTGTAATAAAACAACCGCAATATTTTGCTCCTTCTGGTCTTGGTCCTCTTCCTAATATAGGTATATTATCCGTGTTTAAAGCTTTGTAAATAGTTTTACTTAACAGTTTAAGAGGATGAGATATAAGCATATCGCATAATGTAATATAAATACCAAATACGATATATGCAGGATTATTAAATACCAAACCACCTACAAAACTATATACAGATAATGTGCAAGGAAATGCTCGTAAATTTGAAATAAAATATTCGTGTACCTTTTGTGTAATAGAATCAGTCATTTTTATATATAAAATATCAAATATAAAATATAATGTTATTACAACTTATATTTAAATTAACTATTTCAAAATTCAAAATTCAAAATGGATACGTCTGTAGGTGAAGGAATTATAAAATGTAATTTACCAGTGTGGTTATTGAATGTTGGATTTATATATTTAGTTACTACGGTATACTATTTTTTTATGAATAATATAAATAATGATCCTGTTTTGGAAATATTAGAACCATTTCCTAAATTATTAGAACATTATAAAGAAAAGGTAAATCATAGAAGCAAAAACCTATTTTTCGGTATATGTATAGGTATAGGTGTGGTTTTTTTCATTAAACCATTCGGTGCCTTTTTTTAAATTAATCAAATACATTGACGTATATATTTTTTATTTTTTCCATAAGCTTAGGTTGTTGTGCGAATATAACTGGGGCAACTACTACTACAGCAAAATCATCCGGACTTTTTTCAATGTCAAAATAGGAACGCAATACGAAACTGATAAATTCTCTGAATATATATACTCCAACTGACGTTGCTCCTAATTGTAAACATATTTCAAAAACTAAACGACCTAAGTATTTTTCTTCTCCATCTTCTAAAAATACTCTGTCATATTTTGTTGCTAAGTAATCTAAAAATTTTCCATATAGTATAGAACATAATGCAAACAAGGATGTATATATAAAAACCCACATTGCATATTTAGGATATATAATTTGCTTTACCATTTCAAAATTCAAAATTCAAAACTCAAAATTTAAAAATACTTAAAACTTAATGAAGTTATATTAAAATAATATAAAATAATATAAAATAATATAAAATAATATAAAATAATATAAAATAATTTATTCAAATGTCTTCATTGAATAGTCGTAATGATGATAATATAATATGTAGATTCAACAATTCTCTTTCTATATCATATTCAAAGGAAGAACCTAATATTATTAATGGAAAAAAAGTAAAATATGTAACTGAATCATTTCAAAATAAAATAGAATCGCATTTTAAAAATAGACCTAATGATATTATCCACCTAAATCATAATATTTCATTTAATCGTATTGAAAATCAGTATGTTCAAATGTTAGGTAAAATTAAGACAGCCATAAAGGAAGGTGACGATAGTATTTTATTTACGTGCGATGTGCAACGTGAAATTTTATGTAATTTATGTAAGAAAGAATGGTTTGTTCCACGATATTGCGGCATTAATATATGTGAGGATTGTGCCGATTGTTTTTTCGATTAAATTTTAAAGTATAGGGGTTCCTTCTTAATTTACTGGAATTTGTAATATAAATTTTTTAATTTGGTCTTTGGAGAAGGATTTTCTGTATGTGCAAAATAAATCTGATTGTTTATTTCCGTGACCTTACTTAAAGACAACACATTGATATACATATAGGATTTTAGATTTTGGATTTATCCACATAAACTTTCCAGACTTTCCAGACAAGATGTCGATCAACTGCCTATGCCTGGTTCACAAAACAGAAGACCCGTCATGGGTCACCGTTACGCGTCTGCGTATGGAAAATGATGAAGGACACCCGAGAAACGATGAAGTCCGCGTACATCTTTCACGGATCATTGGAATCTCAAAAACGCGATTCGATCACGAACTCGATGACACCGACAAACTCAACGAAACATACAGAACCATCCGATATCACGGAATGAATAGCGAACATAAACACGACGAGTCCCGCGCCATTCAGTCCGATCTTTGGACCATCTGGAATGAAAACACGAAAAATTTCACACGACCCCTTGATTTCGGTCACGGAAATTATTTGTTCATCAAGTTCCCGCGCGACTATTGGGATGAATTGGGGTGAAGAAGTCGAGGAGATATGTGTGACAACTGGAGAAGAAAAAGCTAAGAAATATCATTTTAAAACAAAACGTCTGTATAAATAATTATATGTAAAAAATCTGATTCTTTTTTTTCGAGAGGTTGTTAGAAGTAAATCGTTCCAGACCAGCTTCACCCGAATTTCGCCAGCCTTTCACCAGACTTTCAAAACAACCCAAACAAACAAAATGCCAGCTCCCACTCGCTCTGACAAATCCACCACATACAAAATCCAGATACTTCTTGAATCGCTAAAAACTGACCCACGAAAACAACACAAGATCGAAATTACAAAGCAAATCTTTGCGATCCTGACGACAACTTCTGGGATTACTTTCGTGAAGAAACATCTCAAGTTCAAAAACGTAATTCAAGACAAGCTTGCCGAATTTTCCAAGGAAAAAGAGATGAACGAACTTGCCAAGAAGTGGCACCAGCAAATCTTCGGCGAACCAATTCCGGAACCTGAACCAGAACCAGAACCAGAACCCGAACCAGAACCCGAACCGGAACCCCAGCCGGAACCCGAACCAGACAACACGAATCCTTTCTTGGAACAATGGATCGAAGAGGTCACAGTTTCTGCTCCACTCACTCGTGAACGCCGTACATTTCTCACAGAATTGTTCGAGACATTGGGAGAATTGACATTCACACGTTCCCAAAAGTGGATCGACAGTTACAGCGAAGAGTTGTGGGAAAATCTCTCTACAGACTACGGACAAATCACGATCGAAATGTTTCCAGAATTAAGAACCTACTTGGAAAAAGAGTTATACGAAGAATACGAACGACCGAACGGACAATTCTGGGCAGATTACTGGCCCGACATTTTCGGATGCGAAATCGATGATGACTGCTACTATCCAAATGAAACAAAATGAAACAAAATGAAACAAAATGAAACAAACACAAAATAATATAATGTAATGTGATGTAATATAAATGTAATATAAACGTAATATAAACGTAATATAAATATCTTATTTTATTTTAGTTGCGATACAACAAAGGGGTGTTACAAAAAATCTGATTCTTTTTTTTCGAGAGTTTGTTAGAAGTAAATTGTTCCAGACTGTTCCAGACTTTTCCAGACTTTTCCAGACTTTTCCAGACTTTTTCCAGACTTTTCCAGACTTTTCCAGACTTTTTCCAGACTTTTCCAGACTTTTCCAGACTTTTCCAGACAAGATGTCGTCTACTCCTCCTCGTCCGCAAAACATGAACTACGGTTCAGTAGTTGATTCAGCTGATTCATCCAACTCTGGATCCCCACCTTATGCGCCGACTTCCCCACCTTATGCGCCGACTTCGCCACCTTATGCGCCGACTTCGCCACCCATTCAACATAGGCGCAAGAACTCTGATGCGTCTCGCAAAACAGAAAGAGACCAAGAAATTTTCGCAACCGAGGTAGTCCACATTCCTGGATGGGCCACAGTATTTGTGCTTGGCGGTCATACAAACAAACGACTCTATGACATCATTCATCGTAATGGTGACATTGTTGACGTGGTTGGTGGTGGAGTGACTCGCATACAAACAAGAAACAAAGGTGTGTTTCAAGTTCTTACTTTGTGTGCTGAAGGCGAGAAGACCCAAGTGGTCGAAGCATTGCGGGCCGTGAAAAAGGAGATTGTCATTACTATCAGCAAAGCCAGAAAGATGAAGAGAGATGGGACCTGGCGGGACAACCGCCGTCACAACGAAGATGACAGGCGAAGCAGTCGCCGATATGAAGATGACAGGCGAAGCAGTCGCCGATATGAAGATGACAGGCGAAGCAGTCGCCGATATGAAGATGACAGGCGAAGCAGTCGCCGATATGAAGATGACCGCCGAAGCAGTCGCCGATATGAAGATGACCGCCGAAGCAGTCGCCGATATGAAGATTACTGAAAAAATAATCCAAAATAATCCAAAATAATCCAAACCAAACTAAATAAAACCCTGAAAACCTGTTTGCCTGTAAATAACACTTTATATTTTATTTTGGTTGAAAGACAACAATTTAGAGGGTGCAAAAAAATCTGATTGTTAATTTTCGAGAGTGTGTTAGAAGTAATTCATTCCAGACCAGTCAGTGAGACATATTACAGACGCTTCCCAGTCCCAATAACCCAGAACTCACCCAGAACTCCCAGACATGTCTTCCCAGACTCTCTCCCAAACCCAGAAGGACCAGCTGCGCAAGATGCTCGGTGAGTGTGGCCTTAAGAATGTCCACCTTGAGATTGGCGACATTCTCAAGGAAGAACACCCGGAAGAAAGTAAGTATGCAAAACAAACAAACAAAAAAATGCACCGAGAGGCAAAGGCTGAAGAATTGGCCGAGAAGATCAAAACCACGCACGACAACGACGTCAAATTTGATGAGTCAAAAATGTCAGTTATGCCAATTGATGCAAAATACTTTGTGCTTATTCTTAATGAAGGAGACGGAGAACCTGATATGGTATTTGAAAATCTAGAAGAGAGTGATCAGAATGAAGAAGGAACTCTAAAAAGACATTCTTTACCAAAAGAATTAAAAACACTAATCAGTGAAAAATATAATAGGAATGCTCTTATGATTTCAGGCATTCAGTGGGGGTTAGCAAATATGATTAATATGATTCAAGATACACTTGGCGGTCAGTATGGTCGTTCTATTAATGAACTATATTATTATGGAAAGAACCACATTGTAGTAAACATTTCCTAGAAGTGTATATAATATAGATATGATAACTTGATTTTGTGTGTAAATAAATAATACATTATATTTTATTTTGGTTTCTGTGATAAAACAAATTGAGGGGGGTGCAAAAAAAAATCTGATTATTTTTTTATGAGAGTTTGTTAGAAGTAATTCATTCCAGACCAGCCAGCGAGACAGATTACAGACGCTTTCCAGTCCCAATAACCCAGAACTCACCCAGAACTCCCAGACATGTCTACCCAGACTCTCTCCCAAACCCAGAAGGACCAGCTGCGCCAGATGCTCAGTGAGTGCGGCCTTAAGAATGTCCACCTTGGGATTGGCGACATTCTCAAGGAAGAACACCCGGAAGAAGGTAAGTATGCAAAACAAACGAAAAAACAAACAAAAACACAAATCAGAAAAAACAAAAAAATGATCCGAGAGGCAAAGGCTGAAGAATTGGCCGAGAAGATCAAGGCCACTCACGACATCGACGTCAATCCGACAGAATTCACCCTCAATGCACTCAACAAAATCCTCCGCACCGGCGAGATGCAGGAAAAGAGAAAGAAGAAGGGAAAGAACGGATACATGCGTTTTCTCACCCAAGAGCGTGTTGAAAACAAGAAACGCACCGAACCGATTCCCAGCAATGAACTCGTCAAGTTGACTGGGCAGAAATGGCGGGATATGACAGATGAGCAGAAAGCTGTCTGGAATACTGCGGAACCTACTGTGGAAAAACAGACCGATGAACCCACTGCGGAAAAACAGACTGATGAACCCACTGCGGAAAAACAGATTGATGAACCCATTGCGGAACCCACTGCGGAAAAACAGGTTGAGGAGCCCAAGAAGGCAACCAAGGCAACCAAGGCAACCAAGGCAGCCAAGGCGCCAAAAATGACAAAACCAAAACTGAAGATTCACTTGACCGAAAAGTATGGGTGGGACGCCAAACTTCTCTGCAAATTCAATGTCACAGAACTTCGTCAGGCAAAGGAAACTGGCGAACTTCCAACTGAAGCGATGGAAAAGCGAAAGAGCCAGAACAAGAAGGATAAGAAGTCCAAGAAGGTCAAAGTCACAGAGACAGAGACAATGGCAGAGCCAGAGGCCGCGGACGAGACAGTGACAGAGACAGTGGTGGAGTCAGAACCAGAACCCCAGACAACTGATGGAAACCCTCTGTCGATGTTTGACGACATGTCGGAATCCGAAGATGAAGATGAATCTAACTGAATTTATGCTTGTAAAAATAAAAAAATAAAAAATAAATAACTTGCTTTTGTGTGTAAATAATACATTATATTTTATTTTGGTTGCTGTCATAAAACAAATAGAGGGGTGTGCAAAAAAAATCTGATTGTTTTTTTCTGAGAGTTTGTTAGAAGTAAATCGTTCCAGACCAGCCAACAGATCAGTACAACTCTGCACCCAGCACCCAACCCAAAAACAAAATGTCAGTTACAATTACAAAACAGGACCTGCTTCAGGTCAAACTCTTTGTGAACCTGTGTGACAAACTCGGACTAGATTACAAGACTCACCACAGTTTGCTAAGAAAAGCAAACAAACTTTTGGAAACCAAAGCACGCCAACAGGAACAAGAAGAGGAACAGGAGGAGAACTCGAAGAGCGTTTACAAAACTACAACAGATGCCATTGCTTCAGTAACCACATCGCTCTCCACTTGGTGGAGCAGTTGGGGAACCCAAGAAGCAACACAGGAGGAAGAAGCAACGCAAGAAGTGACAGAAGTGACAGAAGAACCATGCTTCGACGAAAAGGTCGCGGAAATTCTCGTCGCAATTCTAGAAGAACGTGCGGAAGAAGTGGCATTGCGCAGAGACACTAACGCAGTTTTGTATGATGGATGTGAATGTTAAAGTAGCAAAGTAGAAGTAAAGTAGAAGTAGCAAAGTAGCAAAGTAGCAAATTAACAAAACAAAAATAAAATAAAATGAAATAAGGCAAACTTATTTTTATTTTGTTTTAACTTAAATATTGAAATATATATATGTATATAAAGATTGTTTCAAAATGTTTTACATTGATGAATTATATTCAAATGGTTCGAGTAAAGTATGGTATAAAAAAGTAAATGTATTGGATCACTCTATATTACTTGATTATTTCAAAAAACTCAAATTTCAAAAAGGTGATTACAAAGGAAGAGAAATTAGTCGAGAACAAAGATGGTATCACAGAGACAATAAGTTGTTTCACCCTAAGTGGGGTGAGTTTGAAAGATGGCATAGTTATAAATATGATAACATATTAGATTTTATAGAAACGAGAATAAATAGGATTGTTAATCAAACATTATTTTCAAAAGATATAGTTCAATGTAATGAAGATAAATATAACTGGATTTCAAACAGTATATTAATTAATAAATATGAAAATGGAAATAATATAATACCAAAACATAGAGATAGCGAAACTATATTTGGCGATAATCCGATTATAGCTATATATTCAGTCGGAGCACCAAGAACAATGAGATTTAGAAGAGTTCATTTAGATTGTAATAAGTCAATGAAGGATATCCAACCCATGGATGTAGTATTAGAACCTAACTCTTTGTTAATTATGAGCGGTTCAATTCAAAAAAATTATACACACGAAATATTGAGGGAACCTCATATAACAGAACAAAGATATTCACTTACATTTAGAAATCATAAACTATGAATAATAAATAATTTATAAATAATCTAAAATGTATATTGGGGAGTCTTTCCTATTAGATGCGAATCGGCAAAAAATGAACGAGATGGGGCAGCTTTGTATGCGGTTCCAAACATACGTTCCCCTTGTCTATTTGCATCAAATGAACGTGTTGAATTACCTCTGGCACCGGCATTTATATTGCACCCATTACGGGCAATCATTTCTCTTTCGCAATCAAAACATTTCGATCTACCAGGCAAAGGCACGCTTAACTTACCATCAAAACATGTATTACCACTGCTAAATTCATTATATTTGTCTTTCACAGGTGCGCGTGTATACTTTTGTATTAATTTGAACGCAGCAACTGTTACGACAAATAATATTATAACACCTACTATTTGAGAATATTTCATAATTATATAAGACAAATAAAATAAAAGTATGTTTATTGTTTATTGTTTTTAGTTTTCAGTTTTCGTTTTTTTCTTTTTATAATTTCATTTCTTCTATTTGTGTTTTAGTTTTTCTCTATTGGTCAAGTAATTCTTGTGCTGTTTCTCCATATTTGTTTTTGATACTCATATCTGGATTTTCCTCCAGGACTCGCTTTAGGATCGCAGCGCTTTTTACGCTCGGAAACTTTTTGTGTTGGTGGGCCGCTAAGTGGGCTATTGTATTCCTGTCACGTTTTCGTACTGCGTCGATATCAGTCCCTTGTGATAATAGAATATCCAAGGCATTTATTGCACCAGAACAAACAGCGTAGTGCGCCAAAGTGGTTCCGTCAACAGGATTTTTCCATGCCGCTACCATTTCTTTTGGAAGATAAGTTAGAAGCAAAACGACAATTTGTTCTGCGGATGTTGGTCGCATACGCATCGCCGCCTCTGCGATTAACCTACTCTTTCCAAAACTAGATAGATTTTTCGCATTTCTAAGGTCGAGGTCGGCAAGAAGTCCCAGTCCTGATTTGTCGGTGTTAAGAATGTAAGTAATAAGAGAACCATCTCTGTACGCATTCTCCTTTTGCGGGGGTTCTTCCCATCTTGACCGGATTCTGGAAATGTGCTTATCCGCTTCACCCGAGTACTGTGTGAGGATACGATGTGCGAGATCAAGTTCCTTTCCACTTGGCACCACCACATGTGCATGCCATTGGAACGGGTTTACAGCTTTGTGAAGGTCAGCAGTGTGGTTCTCGTGCTCGGTGTGTATTAGGCGGGCCCACCGAGGTAGCATCCCCCTCCGGGTGAATCGGATTTTTCCCCTGGGGTAGTAAATGGTTACCACAACCTCATCGCTTGATTTGCGATTAAAGTTGAAGGCTTGGATCTTTGAGTGACCCCTTTGGGGCATGAGATACGTCATATTTTGGGCGTCCATTTTGGAGGTCTGGAAAAGGTCTGGAAAAGGTCTGGAACGAATTACTTCTAATAAACTCTCATAAAAAAACAATCAGATTTTTATTGGAATACATAATTACAGTTGGGTTTCTCTAAGAGTATAGAAAGACAAATAAAAAGTATTATTTTTATTTTTATTTTATTTTATTTTTGTTTTATTTTTGTTTTCGTTTTGATCATGCAGGGTGTGAAATTGGTTCTTCGATTGGTAATTCAAATGGCAAGTCAAATGGGAGGTTACCGTTATCGTCATAACCTGTCATTCTTCCCAAAAGTCCTTGGATAACAACAAAGTCGTCGTCCGTGTCGTTCGCCTCGATCGCTTCGTTTGTTGACATCACTGAAAAGTTGACTGCTAGAATGTCTTCTCCTTCTCCATCTGAAAAATCAAGTATGTCGTCTTCATCGTCTTCGTCGTGCTGATCTACTGGAATCCAATCCATTGCTATTTCTGGTTCACCGTCGTCATCGTCGCTGTCTTCGTCACCCAAGTATTCATCTATTATGCCTTGTCTGCGCTCAATTCGTTCGAGTCGTTCGAGCAGGAGTTCATTTTCTGCCAGTAATTCGTCGAATTCGTCAATTCTGTGAAGAAGCGGAACAGAAGAAGTCGCTGCCGCTGAGGAAGGAGCCACCGAAGAAACGGCGGAAGAAGGGGCCATGTGGGCGTCCATTTTGGAGTCTGGAGAAGGTCTGGAAAGGGTCTAAAATTTGGTGCGTCTGGAGAAGGTCTGGAACGATTTATTTCTAACAAACTCTCAAAAATAAACAATCAGATTTTTTTTATTTAAACCTATTTCGTCATTTATATAGACCTACTCCATAATACAATGGAAAAATTACAGTTAAAATATCTCTATAGAGTGTATAAATTTTCAAATAAAAATGTGGAAGACATCAATAGAAAGAAGAGATTGATTTTAGAAATCTTCGAGGATTGTAGAAAAGAGAAAGTGCGATTCATACCGAATGTATATCATATAAATGATGAATTAAGCGAATTGGAAAAGCGATATAAATACTATATATTGAAAGATATGAAGGCGATGAATAAAGAAGACTATGTGCTGGATGTTATGCTGATGGGAATACTATTACTTGAAACGTTTTCAAAAAAAAGTGATTTTAAAATTAATTTAGACGGATTTACGGAAACTATACTTATTGATAAAAGTGAATATAAAGTGTTGATAAAACAAATATGTGATGAATATTTTACACCAGATAATTTTCAAAATAATTTGTTACTGAAATTAGCCATAAAATTGTTATTTAAAGGAGTTGGGTTTGCTTCTTGATTTTTTTAAATTTATGTAATCAATTATTATAAAGTTACATCTTATTTATCTTATCTACAATTTTAACATGAACATCAATTGGTTGAAATTCTAATCTCATAAAACTCTCAACTATATGACTCATTTCAGACATATTTAGTGTATTATTCAAACACATTACATTCATATTTTGTCGGGTCACACACCCAAATACATCATTTATATTATTACAAACTGCTGCTCTTATTTTTTTTATTTTATTCGCACACATCGCCATACCCGCAGCAGACTGCCCTATAAATATGCCTAATTTTGAGTCAAAATTAATGTTGGCTTTCATATGATTTAAAGTTTTTTTTAGTATAATTGCAGCATCTACAAATAATCTATAACTCCCCAAATTAATCAACACCTTTGTTGGATACATTCGATTGAAATAATCTACCAATTGATTTGTAAGTTGCTCGCTTTCCTTGTCGCATCCTATAAAAAGAAAATCATATGTTCCACCTTGTTTCATATAATTCTTATTTCGTGAAACGGATTTTTCCGCAGTTTTCAAAGCTGATGATTTACGTCTGGATCTCGGACTTAATTTCTTTTCATTTACAAGTAATCCTAAATATTTTTTCATATAAACTTTTTTTAAAAAAGTTTTGTAAAAAAAACATAGATTATATTACATTACTTATTTACGGATACTGTTCATTTTGTTTAATT
>Ga0315338_1002011_pt1 | contig 22172 bp, 32 predicted proteins | sample ASW8metaG_FD_204518 | JGI IMG/M metagenome (GOLD analysis project Ga0315338, IMG submission 204518) | Ammonia-oxidizing marine archaeal communities from Monterey Bay, California, United States - ASW #8 | ecosystem: Environmental > Aquatic > Marine > Coastal | place: USA: California | collected... | reverse complement strand
CCGCAACGCCAGCGCCCACACTTGGAAGTATGGAGGCACTGACAGTACGGAATACCCCGATCTTTTTATTCGAGCTTTGTCACTTCCAAACACAGTGGCCACTGATTAAAAAAAGACTTGACTTATGAAAAAAGTTATGGTAGTCTTAGACTATAAGATAATTGGAGAAATATATTGTCTAAAAAGTTAAACTTTACTGGACTCCACGCCCATAGTGGCTTGAGTCTGAACGATGGCCTGGGCTATCCTCAAGATCACATCGATTTTGCCCTCTACAATGGGTCCGATGCCCTGGCTTTGACCGATCATGGTCACATGAATGGGCTCCCTTATCAAGTCCTTCATGCTAAAAAGCTGAAGGCAAACGGAGAGAGTTTTAAGCCAATTTTTGGCGTTGAGGCATACTTCTTGCCATCGCTAGATTTGTGGCGAGAGGAATATGAAAAAGTAAAAAGTGAAAAAAAACGAATAAAAAATGAAGTTTCCCTAAGTATCGAGGATGAAAGCGCTTCTAAACAAAAAGTAACCAACATTCTAAAGAAAAGAAACCACCTAATCTTGCTCGCCCAGAACCAAATCGGTTTGAACAACATATTTAAGTTAATTTCGGAGAGTTATAAAGATGGCAACTTTTATAGATATCCTCGAATGGATTATAACCTTCTCTCTCAGTATGGTGATGGGGTTATTGCTTCTAGTGCTTGCCTCGGTGGGGTATACGCTGGGAATTATTGGGACAATAAAGAACAAGGTGAAGAAGCTGTTCTGGAGGCGATGAGAGACACGACTCGTCGAATGAAAGGCATATTTGGAGATAGATGGTTTGGAGAATTACAATGGAACAACATCCCAGAACAACACGAGCTTAACAAACATATTGTTAAAGTATGTCGTGAGTTTGATGTTGATCTTATCTCTACTGCTGATAGCCATTACCCAAACCCTGATGCCTGGAAAGACCGAGAACTCTATAAACGAATCGGATGGCTCGGAAAAGGAGGCCTCCCCTCTTATATGGACGCCGAACTCCCCTCCGGAGTAGAAGAGATCGGATATGAGCTTTATCCAAAGAACGGAGAGCAAATGTGGGAATCTTATCAAAAGTATTCCGAGATGCTCGACACCAACTACGACGACGAGATCGTCCGAGATTCGATTGAGAGAACTCACCACATCGCCCATGACCTCATTGAAGATTTCCTGCCTGATAACGAAGTTCGACTTCCCAAATTTGTCGTCCCCGCGGGGAAGACAGATATTGAGGCTTTGACCGAAGACTGCTCGAATGGTTTAAAAAATAGGGGCCTCGATGATAAAGAAATATATGTGGATCGTCTCCACGAGGAGCTTGAGACCATTAAGGATCGTGGCTTCGCCAAATACTTCCTCACCATGAAGGCAATAGCGGATAAAGCAACGTCGGTTCAGTTAACTGGGCCTGGACGAGGCTCAGCCGCCGGTTCACTAGTCGCCTACGTGTTAAACATCACTCAGATCGATCCCATTAAATATGGGCTACTGTTCTCTCGTTTCTTGAGACGAGATGCTGTGGACTATCCCGATATCGATTATGACGTTTCTAATCCGATGGACCTTAAAGAGATCTTGATTGAAGAATGGGGCGACTCAACGGTTGTTCCCATCTCCAACTATAATACTCTCCAGCTTCGCTCACTTATTAAGGACGTGTCGAAGTTTTATGACATTCCATTTTCAGAAGTTAATCTGGTGACAGGAAGAATGATTCAGGAGGCAACTCCGATTGCCAAGAAGATTCATGGAATCAAGGCCGGTGTGTATGTTCCGAATTTTGACGAAGTGATGAAACACTCCGACAGCCTTAAAGCGTTCCTGGAGAAATATCCATACGTTAAAACACATATCGTGGCGTTGCTCGGCCAGGTTCGATCTGTTTCTCGCCATGCCGGCGGTGTTGTAATCGGTGAAAACCTCGATCAGTGGATGCCGCTTGTTAACAGTGGGGGAGTCAGACAAACTCCCTGGAGTGAAGGCCAGAACGTTCGGCACCTTGAGCCGCTTGGGTTTATCAAATTTGATATTCTTGGGCTGGCATCATTAAGAATGATTGAGGATGCGGTCCGACACATTCTCTGTCGACACCACGGGATAGAAAATCCCACCTTCGAACAGGTCAAAGAATATTATGATAAACACCTTCACCCGGACAAGATCAACTTGAATGATCAGGATGTCTTCAACAACATCTTTCACAAGGGGAAGTGGGCCGGAGTCTTTCAATTTACTGAAAAGGGCGCCCAAGATTTTTGTAAGCGAGCAAAGCCAAGAAGCATTATTGATATCTCTGCCATCACATCTATTTATCGCCCAGGTCCGTTGAGCGCCAAGGTCGACCAGAACTATGTGGAGGCAAAAAAGCGCCCCAGTGACGTGGAGTATCTTCACGATATCGTGAGAGATGTGACCAAAGAAACATACGGGTTCCTAATTTTTCAGGAACAGATTGCCCTTCTCGCTCACCAACTCGGGGAGGATATTTCTCTGGACGAGGGGAACACCCTTCGTAAACTATTAACCAAGAAGGGAACAGGAGATCATGAAAAGAAAAAACTTAAGATCTATAACAAATTCGTCAAAGGTTGTCTCACTAAGGGACTATCACAAGGCGATGCCGAAGGGCTCTGGCAAACGTTTGAGTACTTCTCAGGGTATGGCTTTAATAAGTCCCACGCTGTCAGCTACAGCATTCTTAGCTATCAGTGTGCCTATCTTCTTAATTACTATCCCTCTGAGTGGATGGCCGCTTTCCTTGATAAGGAACCGGAGAAACGAAAAGAAAAGGCAATCAACATCGCCAAATCTTTTGGATTTAATCTTGAAAAATTAAATGTGAACACCTCCGGGAGAGTGTGGGAGATCTCTGAAGATGGCAAGACTCTCATTCAACCCCTTACTTCTATTAAAGGATTGGGAGAAACCGCTATTGAGCAGATCCTCACGAATAGACCATTCGAGACAATTGATGATCTCCTTTTCAGAGAAGGGATCGTCCACAGCAAGTTAAATAAGAAAGCTTTGGACGTCATGTGTCGAGCAGGAGCGTTGGACACGATCAGGGACGACCGATTCAGTGGAATGAAACACATGTGGGCATCAGCAATTGCTGACAGGCCCAAGAATCCCAAGAAGCTGGCAGAAAACATCGAAACTTATCGAGACGAAAAAGACTTCTCTGTAGATGAAAAGATCATTTATCTCTCTGAACTGACTGGAATCTTTCCCATGGATCTTGTGTTGAAACCGGACGTCCGAAGGAAGTTAGAGGAGAATTACATCCCAGCCATTTCTGATTATGATCCGGATCTTCAGGTTGTCTGGTTTATTCCGAGAGAAATTATTAAACGAAAGACAAAGAACGGGAAGACTTATTGGATCCTGAACGTGGTTGATTCGAATAATATCACCACCGGTATTAAGTGCTGGGGTGTTCGGGACAACGATAAAGTATTCATTAATCGACCTTATATGGCAAAACTACAGTATGATGAGCAATGGGGATTCTCCACTCGTTCTATAAAATACAACTTAAGATTACTAGGGTAAAGAAGTGGAAAAAATATCGTTTTACAAAATCAGAGAATGTGCTAAAATACCAGAGAGGGCTCACCCAACCGACGCAGGAGCAGATTTGTTTTATTGTCCAGACCCTGAATTAAGTTCTAAATGTAAGTGGGAGGGAGAATCTATTCTCATCGCCGCTGGTGAAAGCTGTCTGGTCCCCACAGGACTTAAGGTCGACTTGCCCAGTGGCTATATGTTGGAGGTTAAGAACAAGTCTGGCGTCGCCACCAAACGAAGACTAATTGTGGGCGCTTGTGTTGTTGACGCTGGCTATACCGGAGAGATCTATGTCAATCTTCAAAACATTGGACGACAAAACCAGATGCTTGAACCGTTTCAAAAGATCGCTCAAGCTGTTGTGGTCCCGATTGCCACTCCACGAATAGTGGAGGCACTGAAAGACCCTGCCTTGGACAACACGTCTCGTGGTTCGGATGGTTTTGGATCAACAGGAGATTTTTAAAATGGGGAACAAAATGGCCCGAAAGATAAAACGAAAGAATATCGCCAAGAAGAGGCGAGCGCTTCAAAAAGATGTTAATGAAAAGGTTGGAATGTTTTTTGAGATTCCAGACGAATGTAGTGCTTGTCAATCGCCTTTTGATAAAACTAACCGGGAGATGATAAGTTCATGGAACGTCATTGTAAAAGAAGAAGAAAAGATCGTGAGGTTATATTGTCCAGAGTGTTGGACTCGAGCCAATAAGCTTGTTGAGGAGATAAAAGCGAGAGGGATTAAGGTTGAAGATTAATTCCCGAGGTGATATCAAGGGCTCCATCCCAAGCAGCGTGTGTTTTGAGGACGTGCTTCTTAAACCGGGCTATTCAACAATTGAAAGCCGAGCGGAAGTGAGCTTGAATAGCTCATTAAATGATTATGAACTGAGTCTTCCTTTAATTTCGAGCCCCATGGACACCGTTACTGAAGCTTCTATGGCCTCTGTCATGTTTGATTGTGGGGGATTAGGAATCATTCATCGTTATAATTGTATTGACGACCAACAAAAGCATATTGAGGAAGCATGGGAAGAGATGGCCACCACCTTTTTAGGCGCCGCGGACGACTTCGAGCCATTAATTGGAGCAGCGATTGGCGTTTCAGGAGATTATATGGAGAGGGCATCAGCTTGTGTCTCGGCAGGCGCCAGAATATTATGTGTCGACGTCGCCCATGGGCACCACGTTCTGGTTAAAAAGGCCCTTAAGAAGCTCAGAAAGAAATTTGGCAGCCCCGTTCACATCATGGCTGGCAACGTTGCCACTTTAAAGGCTTTCAACGATTTAGCTGATTGGGGTGCCGAAAGTGTCCGTGTCGGGGTCGGAGGCGGCTCGATATGCTCCACCCGAGTTCAAACTGGCCATGGAGTTCCCACTCTTCAATCAATTATAGACTGTGCCCAGAGCGATAGGGGTGCCATGTTAATTGCTGATGGGGGTTTTAAAACTTCAGGAGATATCGTGAAAGCTCTTGCCGCCGGGGCAGACTTTGTTATGTTAGGTTCCTTGTTAGCCGGAACTGATGAGACCCCTGGAGATATATTTGAAAATATTCATGGAGATAAGTATAAGGCTTATCGAGGCATGGCCTCCAAAGAGGCTCAGATGGAGTGGAGAGGGAACACAAGCTCCCTCGAAGGGGTAGCCACCACCGTCCCCTATAAAGGCCGAGTAAGCTTTATTTTAGGGGAACTAGAGAGGGGAATAAGAAGCGGTCTTTCTTATACAGGAGCAAAGAATCTTGCCGAATTACAAACTAAGGCCTCGTTTATCCGACAAACCGCCGCCGGTCAAATTGAGAGTTCAACACACATATTAAGACGATGAGTTATGGAAATGAAATGAAAAAGTTCTGTTTTGAAGATACAGACAAAAGGTATGCTGATCTCCGGATCAGACTTCATGTTGACGAGCTACGTCAGGGTGAATTCTTCCGAGCGATCATAACAGGGTATATCGAACAAGATGAAGATCTTCTAAAGTTTATTGACAAATATAAAAGCCAACCAAAAACAAGGAGAACTATATTGAAAAAAACTTATGACAAGGCAAAGAAAACAAAGAGCGATTTTTTACTCTCCCAAGAGGAGGTCGAAAACATATTTGATCTCATCGCGGAGGAGAACGAAGATCTATGAACACATGTAGAGAAATCTGTAAAAATAAAGACCTTGTGTGCCCCATTAAAGACTGTCGCCATTGGATCGACTATGAAGGAGATCATAACTGTACTTTAATAGCAGTTGAAAACCATGGCAGGATGACCCTTCGAGAAGTGGCGGAAAGACTCGGAGTCAGCTTTGTCCGAATAAAACAAATCGAAACAAAAGCTAAACAAAAATTAAACAAAAGAATAAAAAACAGGAGTTAAGGCCAAAAAGTCATTATTTTGAGCGCTTTGTGGTATAACTTACTATTTAATTTGAGTATTTTTTTTCAAGGAGCAATACTATGAGCAAGAAGACACTTCTTAACGAAGCAACTATCCGCCGCTTTATGAAGCTGGCACATCTCGGACCCCTCTCAGAGACCTTCCTTCCCACAGAGGAAGAGGTCAACGAGCAAGACGAGTTTGGAATTGAGGACGAAGAGGAAGAGTCTGTCGACGACCTTGACACGGCCCTGGATGATGAAGACCTGGACGTTGAGGATGAGGTAGATATCGATGCCGAAGTTGAAGTAGACGCCCCTGTGGACATTGAAGATGCTCTCACTGGCTTCATCGAGGATATTGCTGCCTCCGCTGAAGAGCACTTTGATGTAGAAGTCAACGTGGCCAGCGATGTCGGAGATGAAGAGGTCCTGGATCTTGACGACGAAGGCGACGAGGACCTTGAGGCCGATCTTGATGTTGAGGATGACGGCGAAGAGTTGGAGGCAGAGCTTGATGTTGAAGAAGTGCCAGCTAACCGAGACGTATATGAGGAGGGAGAAGATGAGACAAACGTCTTTTTTGAAACTCTCCTTCAAAAAGTTCAGAGCAAGATCGACGATCTGAAACAGGATCAGTTGGCCGAACAGCTTACAGAAAAGATCTTCCAGCGCCTCTCCCGAAAAACCACTGATTCTAAAGAATAAGCTTTACAATTGTTCCCAAATTTGATATAGTATATTTCATGTACACAATGGAGAACGAATGTTCGAGCAATATAAGGAATTGATTTGGTTTGCAATTGGCGTTTTCACATATAGAACTCTGGCCGCTGTGCTTGTCTATGGGCACTTGGCAAACTTCGTTGAGAAGATCAATCGCCAGTGCTTAACGGTGCTGGGCCTCGCCGCCGCCGACTTGAGCTTGGCCCGAGAGATGAAATACAGCCACCTCCAACGTTCTGGAGTAGCGGAAGAAGAAGTGAAAGAGCTTCAAGAACTGGACGAGCGAGCGTTCACCAATTGGAAGGCTTCTGTGATTGGCAATTTTTTAATGCACTTCCCGAAAAACTACCGCTTTGTTATTAAATATGAAGATTGGAACGGGGCGATGAAAGAACTGGATCGTATTTATAAGAAGGACATCAAAAGACGAAGGACTTAAAAACGAATCATGGGAAGAAAAAGAAAATATATTAAAGAAGTAGATCCCGAAGAGGAAGAAGAAGAGACGGATTCTTCTCCGAAGTTCGATCTTGAATCTTTGTTTGGAGCCTCAGCCGAAGAAGAAGAAGGTCCCAAGATCAGAACAATTTCGCTTTATGGAGAGGTGACAGAAGAAATTGCCTCAGATATTGTTTATTCTCTTCATATCATTAATCAACTCAAACTCACAGAAAGGCAAGAGTTATCGGATCCAGAAGACCCTGACTCTGAGTTGGTTACGGTTAACGATCCGCTTGAATTATTGATCTCCACTCATGGTGGGTCGGCACCCGAAATGTTTGCCATCTATGACATGATCAGGCTCACCAGAAAAGACACGGAGGTCCACACAATTGGCATCGGGAAGGTGATGTCGGCAGGCGTCCTTCTTCTGGCATCGGGAACCAAGGGGAAACGAAAGATTGCCAAGAATTGCCGAGTGATGATCCACAGTGTCATCGCCGCCAGTCACGGATCCATCCACAGCCTTGAGGCAGAGATGGACGAGATCCGTTATTTACAGGAGCGCCATATCGAGTGTCTTGTTGAGGAGACGGATATGACTAAGCGTTATCTTAAGAAGCTCATGGACAAAAAAGTTAATGTTTATCTCACGGCAGAAGAAGCTGTGGATCTCGGGATCGCTGATGAGATTATTTAGAATTAACAAATGATATTAACTATTTAAAACATGGGCATCGACGATATCATAAATAAACACTTTGGAACCAATGAAGAGGCCGCTCTAAGCGCCCACGACTTGTTTTCGTTAATCGAAGAACAATTTGAATCATTCACCAAGAACGAAAGAAGCTCGCTCACAGAAGAGAAAGCGGAGAAGTCAACGGAAAGAAGATCTATCCCTTATCCACAGCTAAGAATCACCAATGACTGGGGAAAACCAGGAACTCAGGAGCGACAGATGGTGGATATGTTTGTGAAACGGATCCAGGACGACGCCGCCGAGAACACCATTCAGGGACGAGTTAATTCCTTTGCCACCTTCATCAATAGTTGCTCCGAAGAAACTTGTCGCTATAATACTATTCCAGAGATTCTTTCTTTCATCACCTTACTCGATGCGTTCTCTGCCATTCGATATAAGTTTGAAGCTCAGGCTGCCGGCTGGATGTTTGAAAGCTTTATTGCGGCCATCATTGGGGGAACTCAAGAAACGGACACCACAGGGGCATCCCTCCCCATTGAAGACGTTGTAATGTGTATGTCCACGGACGACGAGTTGGCAGATGATGAAACATGCCTCACCGAAAAAGCTTTTAGCTTAAAGTTCGTCAAGCCAGGAGCATCTCCAGGGGGAACCAACGTTGAGTTGTTGAGAATTGGAATTGAGAGGTTTGATTCTGTGGAATATATAATTGGTGAGAAGGGGGAGACCGGAGTCGACTTTTCTTTTGTGGAGATTAATCGGAATAATTTTGATCATGCCGTTAACATTGGCAAAAATGACAAGGCATGGTCCATCAACAAAGACGCTGTTGAATCTAAGATTAGCATGAGGCTCCCGACAGAGGAAGAAATTGTAAATATTGCTCGGGATTCATTGAATCGATTGAATATCGGCGTGGCGCTGATATACGACAGCATGGACATATTATCTCAGGAGCTTACTGACTACTTCGTTAATGAAAACAAGTTAGCTGCCACCAATGCTGTGGCTCAGAGTAAAGAACTCGCTCGAAATGTTAACGAATATATAAAATAACTCTTTACTTTTCCACGAAACTTGTTATAATAGATGAACACACACGAGGTTAAAATGACTAAACAGTACTGCGACAACTCTGCCCTTCATGAGAAGGTTCTCGCCGGAGTTAACAAACTAGCTGATAATGTGGCTTCCACGCTTGGCCCCAAGGGAAGGAGCGTTATCCTCCAACAGCGAGGCAAGCGACCCATTATCACCAAAGACGGCGTGACCATCGCCAAGTTCGTGGATCTTGAAGACGAATTTGAAAATGTGGGAGCCCAAATTATTAAGCAGGCCTCCGAAGAAACTAACAGTGATGCTGGAGACGGCACCACGACAGCCACTGTCTTGGCTCGAGCAATTCTCAACCAATCTCAGAAATTTCTTAAGGCGGGGGTTTCCCCCGTGGAATTGAAACGAGGGATGGACAAGGCCACACAGGAAATAGTGGCCAATATCAAAGCGATGTCTCGCCCGATATCGAGTGAAGCCGATATCACCCATGTCGCCACGATTTCAGCCAACAACGACAAAACTATTGGAAAGCTTGTGGCCACAGCAGTAGATCGAGTGGGCAAAGATGGCTCTATTACAGTGGAAGAGGCTCGCTCTATAGAAACAAGCCTAGACTTCGTGGAGGGGTTTCGAGTAGAATCGGGATATATATCCCCTCAGTTTATTACGGACGAGAGGAGAGGGGCCGTTAAATATGAGGATTGTTATGTTCTGATTACCGACGAATCAATCGAAACGGTTGAGCAGATCTTGCCCACCTTGGAACTAGTCGCCAGAGAGAACCGACCCCTTTTGATTGTGGCAGAGAATATTGAGGGACAAGCTTTGGCTGCACTTATTATGAACGCCATTCGTGGGACCATGAGGGTGGTGGCAGTCAAAGCACCCCGTTATGGAGAAGAAAGACGAAATATTTTAAGTGACTTAGCCCTTTCCATTGGGTCGAGCTTCTTCACTCGAACCTCTTCACGGAAGCTGAAAGAGATCCAGCTGGGAGACTTGGGTGTTGTGACGACCGTGGATATCAATAAAGCCACCACGACATGTGTTGGGGGACAAGGGGACATTGAACAAGTCGAAGAACGAATTGAAACTCTGAAGGTGGAGTTAGAACAAACAGACAACCTCCAGGAAGCAGAGAGAATCCAGAACCGGATCACCCGACTGGCCAGTGGTGTTGCCATCATTCGAGCGGGGGGCCTCACGGAAGTTGAGATGATTGAAAAGAAGCATCGAATTGAGGATGCCTTGGAGGCCGTCAGGTCCGCTCAAGAAGAAGGCATCGTGGCCGGAGGGGGTGTAACCTTGGTCAGAGCCGCTGATGGAATTGAAGTAGAAACCGATAACGAAGAACAAGATCTTGGAGTCCAAATAATTTTGGAAGCCGTTAAGGCTCCCATTAAGCAGATGGCCTCCAATGCTGGATTGTCCCCCGATGTCACCCTTAATACGGTGTTAAACGAAGAAGGCAATCGAGGCATCAATTTTTATGACGGAAACGTCACAGACTTATTAGAGGCTGGTGTCATAGACCCGGCTAAGGTGGCCACTACAGCCCTTCAAAATGCTGTATCTGTGGCTTCAACTTTAATTACCACAAATTTTGCAATTATTGAGAAATAATCATTTTTTAGTTGACTAATTAGTTTGAAAGATATATAATGAAGGTAACCCGCTATGTTAAGCCCACAAGAAGCATTAAGAGAATTGGATATAAAAGTTCAACGAGTTATTGACGCCATCGAGGTGATCAAGGAAAGGCAGGAAGACATGTCTGAACACGTTGCTCAAGTACACGATGCACTCTACGACCCGGACAAAGGCCTCTATGCCAGAGTTCGTGAGATTGAGGCGGTGAAGTCAACCACGGCCAAACTAATGTGGCTGGCCGTGACTTCATTGATCGCCATGTCGGTCGCGACCTGGTATCAACATTTAATATAAAGGACACTAAAACATGAAAGTTACAATACAGAAGCGAATAGAAGTAGAGGATATCCCCGATCAAGTTCTTGAAAAAGCTCACGACATACTCGAATCTTTACAAGATGAAGTGTTTATTAGTTTGAAACATTTTTGTAATCAGGTGAACAAAAACCGAGGGAACCTGGAAGTAGTTGTGACTCAGCGTCATGATCTGGAAACAACAAGAGAAACACTCCAAGATCTCATCGACAATTTTGAAGATCTGTCTAATTTCATGAAGGGTTATGAACAAGTCCTCACTCAGCTTGAAACGCCCCCTCTAACACCAACATCCGCTCCATCTCCTGATCTACATCCTGGCTTGGTCGAAAAGGTGGCCGAGCTTCAGAGACAGCAAGAAGAACTTGAAGAAATCGTGGAGGAAGGGGAAAACAAGTGAGTAGTTTAGAGTCCATTAAAACGGGGGATCTCGTATACCTTCCGGCTGAATTAACATTGTTGAAGTTCAGCGAACAGGGATATCACCCAACCCATCATCGTAAGACCACAGAGCCCTGTTGTGCTCTGTTGGTGGCTAAAGATGACACCGAGGTCTATCACAAGGTCTTATATGAAGGACAGTGCTGGAGTGTTCCAAAACATTATGTTAAATCGATGAGGAAAGAAGATGATAATATCGCTAGTTGAAGTTTACGAGAGCACCCGAGTTCACTCGAATGAACAGGGAAGGAGTTATGGATTACGTGAGGTCTATATTAACCCTGAGCAAGTGGTGTGCTTACGAGAAGATCCTCACTTTAGGGGCCTCTTAAAAGAAAGCAAGCTCCCCCCTGGTCTTGACGAAAACCAGTCCTTTACTCGGATATATATGAACCGAGGCCAAACAGGAATTGATGTCGTTGTCATTGGCACACCGGGCCAAGTTCAGAAGCAGATATTTAAAAACACCAAAAGCCTCTTGAGAGATTAATCAGGATGTCGCCGTTCCCGCCATCCAAACCGAAAAGATTTTGGTTCGATCCAGGCGTTCGCCAGAAGCAGCTTGATGAAATCCTCCAATGTCTTTCTCTTTTATCTCACTTGTTGGAAGTGGAAATTAAGTCGGACAACACAGAAGAAGAATTGACAAATCTCCTCTGTGAGTATATAACCAACGCCAGAGCCTTCCGAGATATCATGGAAGAGATAGGCGGTTTTAAACTAGAGTTTAATGAAGATGCTCAAGAAGAACAACATCTTTTAAACAAGACCCAGGTGGAAACTTTAAAGTCTCACGCTAGTTTGGTAATGTTTAATGACTATGACCTCCTCACTAAGTGGGGAATTAATTTAACTATCCATTAATATTGGACTATTTAATATAAACTAGGGCCACCCAATGAAAGTAAACAAAAAGAGATTAAGAGAATTAATAGTTGAAGAGACAGCTGCTCTTGAGGAAGCAGAACGTATTGAAAAAGATCCCGCCACATACATATTTGAGGAAGTTGAAAAACAGCTTGCCGAGGCAGAGATCACATTAGATTTATACGTTTTGAATGCCACACTGACCCACGACAAGACACAGAGCACAACCGATGTCCTTAACAGCATTCGGGCGATTCAGGGAGTAACTCGCTGCTCCACTCCAGGGAAGTCAATTCCTTTGGGAGGCAACATGCTTCGAAGCAATATCGAAATTAAAGTCGTTAAAGGAAGAGGGAGCCTTCAGGGTTATATTGACCTTCTTCTTCAAACAATTCTCAAGGTGGATGGTGTGACTCGTATTAAACTTCTAAGAGTAACCCAGGTGAAGAGATGATATTTCACAGAGGGTGGAAAGTTTATCTTAAAGAGAATCATGGGACGGGAACCGTGGTGGCCATCTTTGGCCCCAGTGCATCGGGGAAGTCTGTGGTGAGAGACGTCTTTGTGGACAATGGTTGGGACAAGATCGTCTCATTCACCACTCGCCCGCCACGCCCAGGGACAGCCGAAGCAGAAAACCGAGAGTATGAATTTATTTCGCCGGAAAATTTTCAAGATCTGTATGATCAAGACGGGCTCCTCAACGTAAACCTGTCTTACGCTGGCAACTCTTATGGCATCGACAAAGAAACTATTCGAGCAACCAACAACGGCGTCATGGTCACAGACAAAACCAGCGTCATGAAGCTTAAGAAAGAGCTTCGAGACCTGGGAAAGACAGTCCACGCCATTTATGTGACAGCCAGCCCCGATGAGCTTGTTTCCCGTCAATTAAAAAGAAAAGAGACAGGAGAATATGAATCACCAGACCAACTGGCAGCGAGAATGAAAGAGTTGGAAAAAGAAGTGGCCAAGGATGAAAAGGTCCAGTCCCTTGCTGACCATGTGATTCAGGAAGACGACATTCAGGCCACCATCGCTCGGGCCACTCAGTTATCCCAGGAATTATAAATGGATCTCATATCCACACACATGTGTAAAGAGAACGATTGTGGTTATCACGGTAATCTCTTTGGTGGCATGATGCTTGCTTGGCTGGATGAGGCTGCTGTGGCATATGCTTGTCAGCTTTGTGAAACACCAAGAATGGTTACAGTCTCCATGGACAAGGTTCAGTTTCTTAAACCTGTTCGCCCTGGTCAAATCATAAAGATTTACGGAAACTTAGAAAACTTTGGGAGAACATCTTGTCTTTTAGACATCGAAGCTCGTCGCCATAGCACATATAATAACTCTGAGAAGGTGGTTTGTCAAACAAAAATGAAGTTTGTTCGTATTGACGGTGATGGAGAAGCTGTTCCAATATCTAATTATATCAAGGAGAAACATCAAAGTGAAACAACTTCTTGAAAATTGGCGAAAGTTTATGAGCGAGGATGTGGGAGGGTTTACTGCCGAGTATCAATTATTCATTCCCAAAACATGTACTGACGAGAAATGTGAACCAGCCAAGTTGAACAGCACTCCCCCTGTTGAGAACCGGCAGCATATTAATAAGCCATATGGTGGTTTTTGGACATCGACCGCCATAAAAGAGTGGGATCGAGACGATGGCACCACCGTTTGGACGTCCGAGTGGAACGAGTGGATGAAAACAGACATGCCACAGTGGATGCATCCCCAAGGAATATTACTTAAGCCCAAGACCAACAATGTTTTTCACATCGAGAACCATGAAGACGTTAAGCTTCTCCATGAAGAGTTCCCTCTTGAAACCGAATACCAAGACCCCGCTTATTCTTTTTTTAGGGGAGGGACGTCTGATTATAATATTGATTACGAAGCTGCTTTACAAAAGTATGATGCGATTCACTGGGGAATGAAAGGCGGTGGCTGGTCCGGAGCGGGTGATTTTGGCCGATCTGGGATGTGGGATGTGGAATCAACAGTTTGGAGAGACGCCAGTGTTCTCGAGGTTGTTGGTGTTATCGACTCGTCTCAAAAAGAGAAAGAGGACGGGGAAGACGATTGGGAGGATGATGAAGATATGGTTGCTGAAAAAAAAACAGAAGATAGCGACGAGGTGGTAAAGATAATTCTCCACAAGGACGGTTCGTTCCTTGGGCTGGAGAATGGCTTTGATACTCTGGACCTTCCGGGAGGGCATGTCCAAGAGGGAGAAAAGAAACTGGAAGCTTTAGAGAGGGAAGTAAAAGAGGAAACAGGGTTGACCATCGATGTGTCCAAGGTTAAGAAGGTGGGGATGCTAGACGCCACCACTTTTTATGTTTTAGAGCTTCCCCAACAAGAGATAAAAATAAGCGACGAACATTCAGGACACAAAAGAGTTAAATTTTCTGAGCCAAAGAGTTATAATTTATCTGACAAATATAAAAAAGCTGTCGAGAAAGCAAAAGAGTTAATAAATGATAAGTAAAATCTCCCCCATACAACCACCAACTTCAATCCCCGCTCACCACCTTAAGTGGTGTGGGCAGGCGCCAAAGAAGAAAAAGATCGAACAGAAGAAGCACGAGATATCTGCAGGCGACCTGATTTTATATGATAAATTTGGCAAGAAGCACATTCACTCATTCGAGCCAGAAGACGAAAAATAGAGTCATAACAACTATTTATATTATAGACGGAATTACGTTATGACAACCATTAAAGGACTACATGCCAGCATCAACGCTGAACTCATCAAGGACATTCTTGAGGAGAAGGGGTATAGGTTTTTTGATGGGAACAAAGCCCTGAATATAAACATTATAGGAATCCGATCCGCTGCTCATGACTCCACCAGATTTGACGACACTTTGCTTCTGGTTTATCGAGATGAAAACAAAGAATGGACAGTGGAGTCTTACGAGATCACGACGGACCCTGGCCCCTCTATTCTTAGAAAGCCGATCAACCCAGAGGGAACAGCCATCCTGGTCCCGGATCAATACCGGGGAGTTTATAAGGTTGGGACTCATGGAGGCTCTCTCCGACACACCGCCCTCGTCCAACGAGGCGGCCCGGTTAAGGTTTATCGAGATGATGACAAAGACTCCAAATTGGAGATGGACGAGGACAGCATTCAGGAAGGAATGTTTGGGATAAACATCCACCGACACTCACGCCCAGAAGAAAAAGAATACGTCCGAGGATCCTCAGCCGGATGCCAGGTTTTTAAGAATAGTAAAGATTTTTTACATTTTTTGGACATTTGTAATCAGTCAGCAGATAGTTATGGTAACTCCTTTACTTACACGCTGCTGGAGGAAGAGGACTTTCAAGACTGAGAATGAACATGTTTCACACCTTAAATATAAAAGAGCTTCTGGATCCAGACTCTCTCACACTTCATGACGACCTGGATCGAAATGTCTGGGATGATGATGACCGAATCCACCCCGAGATTCATGAGAGACTTCTTAAAATCGCCAACGACTTTGTTAACGAACTCGGTTTGGACAAGTTCACCATTCAGGACATTGTTCTCACCGGATCACTGGCCAATTATAATTGGTCTAAGTACTCTGATTACGACCTCCACATTATTCTCGATTTCGCTCAGGTCGATGACAACGTGGACTTGGTTCGGGACTTCCTTAATGCTAAAAAGTCCGTGTGGAATCGAACCCACCAGATTTATTTAGGGGATTACGAGGTGGAACTTTACTTTGAAAACCGAGGAGATCCACATGAATCTCCAGGCATTTATTCTTTGAAGCATGACAGGTGGATCACGAAGCCTGAACGAGGCGCTCAAAAAGTGGACAAGGGAAACGCTGTTAAGAAGGCGGAAGATTTGGTGAGACAAATTGATGACGCCGAACGACTGATGAATAAAGAGAAGTTCGACGAGGCGATCAAGGCAGCAAAGAAGATAAAAGACAAGATTAAAAGAATGAGAAAAGCTGGCCTGGAAGAGAAAGGCGTATACTCCACAGAGAACCTGGCCTTTAAGTTGCTTCGACGAGCAGGCGACATCGAAAGATTGATAAACGTGATCAACGACTCTTATGACACCAAAATGTCACTAGATAAATAAAATATATTTTAAACATTTTCTATATTTTTGGTATACTTATATTAGGGCGCGTTGAAAAGTACGCACCCGGATAAGGAGGTCTGTGACAATGCAAATCGCTGTCTTAAGCGATATTCATTTAGGTGAAAGGGACAAGTTAGATCAATTTCATAGAAATGATAAGGCATACGAACGCCTCCATCAACTTTTAAATTATTTAGAAAACCATGTCGATAAAGTGGTCCTACTCGGAGATATTTTTGAAACCCTCAGAGGGCCAGGATACTCCAAAGAAAAAACACTCGTTAAAATTCTCAAGCAATATCCTCACATAACTTCGAAGATTATGGATAACGAAAAGTATGAGTTGATCGCCGGAAACCATGACCCCGTAACCACCAAATTGCTGAATGCTAGAGAGATGATTAAGATCAAAGACGGAAGCAACTCGATTGCTTTTTTTCATGGACACCAGCTGGACCCCATAGTGGTAAACCCGGTTGAATACCATTTTGAACGGGTGTTTGTGTGGCTTGGCGGCTGGATGGAGCGAATGGGTTTTGATATAACCCATCGTCTGAATTTGGTGAGTAAAGCAAAGAGTCTTTCGAATCGCTGGTATGCTGGAAAGTTTGAAGAGTCCGCGGCAAAACTTGGAGAAAGTATGGGATGTAACATTGTGGTTACTGGGCACTCCCACCACCCCATGAAAGTGGAATATGGAGACACACTTTTTTTAAATAGCGGCACAAGAGTCGCCTCCCGGCAGGATCTCGTCATTATAGACACCACTATGAATCAATATGATGTTCATAAACAGTTTAATATAAGTTCACAGAACGACTAATGACCCCAACCCTTAAGAAGCTCCCAGAGGATATACATCGAGAAAAGATGGTTGAGCTAATTAAAAAATATGTACTCGATGAATATATAAGCCTATCCTTATCCGGTCCCTTACAAATCGAGGAAGACGTCACCTCCGAGAAATCGACTATTCAAGGGTTGCTCGTCGGCTCATATGGGGATTATAAAAGAATTGTTCCTCTTCGTGGCGAGGGAAACGGAGTGCTTCACGCCTTTCACAACAGCATCAAAACAAAATTAGAGAATCGTTACTGCTTTGCTGAAGACTTAGAGATGGAAGAGTTCCGGATTGAGACTACCCACCCCCAGACGAGAGGGGCAACCTCCTCGGATAGAGTTCGGGTTACCATACTGGCCAGAGTGGGTGCCCGAAAAAGGATTGCTTTCCGTCACTATTCTTCATCTGTCTTGACTTCTTTACTGGGTTGTTTTTTACAAGCTTGTGAATATTTCATTAACACGGAGCGAGCTATCCGGAAAGTAAAGTTCTTAATGGAGAATTATAAGGAACGAGGAAGAGCAGACTTAGTGGATAAAAGCCTGACAGACCTGGCCTACCTCGTCGAATATTCGTATTATAAGCCGTAACAATCTATTTAAAGTATAAAAGGTTTCTCATGAATGGCACTTTCAAAATTTAATATAGGGGATGTGGTAGAATATGTGCCCGGCCCAGGCATCACGAGCCCCACTTCCTCAAGTTTGGGGTTTGTAACCAATGTCAAAGAAAATTTTTATATTCAGGTTCATTGGTACGTGGTGAATATTCTGCCCACGGCCCGCGGCGACGAAGAGTGGATAGCTGCCGGAATTTTAGAACAAATAGGAAAATTAAAGGTGGTTTCAAAGAAAAATGCTTGACGACGATGACGACGAGACAAGAAAGATAATCAGCACGATTAGAGATGGGGCCGTTATAATACGTCGAAGCTGTGAACCTGTATATGTTTACCCCGATGCAGAACATTTACAAGAATCTGATGACGTTGTGCTGATGTTGGAGTTTTTTCGATGGTGCCAAGACAACCAGGGTGTTGTGGAAGATTTCATTCGAGAATATATGTTATATCAGCAAGAGATAGAGAGCGAACACGAAATTAAAAAACGACTACTTCAAAAAAGCAAGCTAAAAATTGTATCCAATAAAAAAGATCTTGACGAAGACTAAAATATTTGATACAATTGGTTCATGAATAATTGGAAAATAAAAGAAACGGCCAAGTGGAAACGAAAGAGCCCTGGGCACTATGAACTACACGCTTGTTATGTCTGGAAAGAGTTGGAGATCCACGCCGAAGTGGTCAAAGAAAAAACCAAGTGGCGATATCGATTGTGGACATGGGGGTCTAACCTCCCAGAGCCGCTCTCTCTTTCTCATCAGACCTTTTCTACAGCCAAAGAAATTAAACAACATGTTCTGGAGCTTATCGATGACGGCCACCCTCACATTTAAAGATGGTTGCCCACGAGTTGGTTTTTTATGAGTCAGGGGACTCGTCGATGAGAACTATAGATTTTTAGGGAAGACCGAGAGATTATATCCCCGATGTTGTATTTACTGTATGAAGGCTGGAGACTTAATTTGGTTTTGTTGGTGGAAAGGGTACACCAGTCCGTATATGAGCGCCAGCCCCGACTTAATCCGAAAGGCCGCTGTGATAGTGGAAGAATATATTACCCTTGACAATGATGACGAAATTTGGTATGATATTTATATATTTGAAGACACCAGAAGATTGCTGGTGGATAAAACTAAAATCGAGCTTATGAAAGTTCGGAAAGAGAATCGGGAAGAAGATGAAATTTGATGAAATCTTAGCTAACACAGAGCTTCCTTCTCGAAAGAGGGAGTTTGTCGAGAGCTTAAAAACGTTTTACGAAAAGAACGAATACCTTACCGCCAGTCAAGAGAAATATTGGTCAGCCACTTACGACGAGTATTGTGTTAACGCAACCATGAGGAAACACGAATGGGTAGAGGCATATGATGACGAGAAAAAGGCTATAGCAAAGATCTGTGCCACTTACTATTTGCAAAGTGCTGGGGGGTATTTCCTTGAGCCGGCCTCTTACGTCATGAGCGACGAGGACTTTGTTCTCACTGAAAAGCAATACAGGGCGATGTGTACTAACAAGTATGCCAAGAAGGTGCTCGAAGCGACTCGTTCCGAGCCTAAATATAAGGCCGGCGACTTCGTAAAGTTCCGAGCAGGAAAGACTCCTTATCGAGTCTTAACTTCGAGTGGAAACCCCAAGGCAGCTCTTGTGCTGGAAGTGAACGCCGGCCCCGTGACGACCGCTGCAAAGGGAGCTAAACTTTACAAACTTCTCTTGGTGGGAACTCAAGAGACTATTCTGGCCGAAGAAAGAATATTAAAAACATACAGGAGATAATATGGGAAGAATTGAAGTAATATGTGGACCAATGTTCTCGGGAAAATCCGAGGAGTTAATGAGGAGACTCAAACGAGCAGAGATCGCCAAGACACATTTTCAACTTTTTAAGCCCTCGATTGACAACAGGTATTCACATGATGAAGTGGTTAGTCATGTCGGGCAAAAGATGAAATGTGTGCCCATCACTACGTGTGATGCTATATTTAATTTGGTCGGAGAGGAAACATCTATTGTGGCAATCGATGAAGCCCAGTTCTTTAGTGCCCAGTTGTTAGCCACTGTCGTTAAACTTGTGGGTGCCGGCAAGCGAGTGATCGTAGCTGGCTTGGACATGGATTCTGATGGCATACCTTTTGGACCGATGGGCGGCATCATGGCCATGGCCGAACAGGTCACCAAACTAACGGCGGTGTGTGAGGCTTGCGGGTCTGATGCCACCCACACATTTAGAAAGTCAGATATTGAGGGACAACTTTTAGTTGGAGAACACAACCACTATCAAGCTCGATGTAGAACTCACTGGAAAGGAGAAAAGGGTGATTAATAGACTCTTATTTGTTTTGGTTATTGTGATTATGATTGGCCCCCTCAGCTTAGTGGCAGGATACTCCATTGGAGCCCGTGATATCGATGGGTGTATTAGAAATCTTAAAGAGGGTTGTGGACCCCTTTATAACCATGCCATATGGCTAAAGAAAGAAAACGCTCGTCTTGAGGAGATTAACAAGGCTTTGATGGAAGACGTGCTCCGCTGCTGGCAAGAGGAACCCATGAACCCCAATATTCGGGGAGGAAGCCAGATCATTGGTAAATGAGTACTTCAAGAATCGCTGGGCTCCAGGAACCTTGGTAATGCTGGACACGAAACTTCTTGGCATAGTTTGTTCGGTCGATGAAATGGCGATGCCAATGATCGGTGGGGGACATGAAACCTACGAGCGGGTTTTTGTAAAGTGGTTTCATGATAAATATACCCAAGTGTCAGCGTATAGCTCTCCAGCAGCCTGCTTAAAAATAGTTTCAGAAGTGGACTTGACAAACGATAAATAATCTGATAAGATGGGATTATGTTTATGGAAGAGATAATGTTAAGTAACCCTAACCTTTTCTGGGGGATCGTGGCGGGATCCTCATTTGCTTTAGGCTTTGCCATGGGATCGATTGGAGTGCTATATTTTATGTCTAAAAGCAAAGCCAAAAGATAGTTACTAATAGGAGGATATTCCAATGGCGGTTTCATATTATGATATCTTAGAGGGTAAATGGTATATAGAAATGTCCAACGGAGAAGTTATCCCTTGTGGTTCTGAGAGAAAGGCCAGTGAGCTTGAACAAGCGACTGCTGAACAAATTGAAGAATACAAGAAGTATCTGAGTGAACGAGGCTTGATGCCCAGGTTACAACCTGTGGATCAGTCTTAGGCACGACTCCGTTCTCTATTTGACCTGGGCATGTCATCAAACTGCTCACTTTTTATTAACACGGGTAAAGAATGAAAGAAGAAATAGTAAGAGTATTAGAAGAGTACGCCAAAGGACAGACCTCTCTTCAAAGCGAGAAGGCAAGAGATGAACTTGCCGACGCTCTCTGCAGGGTCCTGGGCCTTAACACCGATGACAAGGTTGTTCGGAGGTGCTTTTGATGTCCGATAAGGAAGAGAGGGAGCTTCTATGTTCTTTTTGTGGCAAGTCTCGCTATGAAGTTAATAAGCTGATCGCTGGCCCCGAATCATATATTTGTGATGAATGTGTGGATCTGTGTCAGGAGATAATAGAAGAGGGTCGAGACTCCAAAACAACCCGAGAAGAAATTGAATTAAAAACCCCCAAAGAAATTCACTCTTATTTAAATGACTATGTGGTGGGGCAGGAAACTGCCAAGAAAATATTGTCTGTGGCAGTTTATAATCATTATAAAAGGCTTCAGACTCAATCGGAGAGAGGCAACAAAAAGAATAAAAAGAGAAGAAAGGACGACGAAGAAGAAGTGGTCGAGATTTCTAAATCCAATGTGCTTCTCCTTGGCCCCACGGGATGTGGAAAAACACTTCTTGCCCGAACACTGGCAAAGGTTCTGAATGTCCCTTTGGCTGTGGCTGATGCCACGTCTTTGACAGAAGCGGGCTATGTGGGTGAAGATGTAGAGAATATCCTCTTGACACTTTATCAAGAAGCTGGCGAGGACATCGACATCGCTGAAAAGGGGATCATTTATATTGATGAGATTGATAAGATTACGAAGAAGGGGGAAAACACATCCACCACTCGTGATGTTTCAGGTGAAGGGGTTCAACAAGCCCTGCTCAAGCTCATTGAGGGCACCGTAGCCAGTGTCTCACCCAAGGGGGGGCGAAAGCACCCCAACGAGCCAGCTATGAAGATTAACACTAAGAATATCCTTTTCATCTGTGGCGGAGCGTTTACTGGCCTTGAAGAAATTATCAATCAGAGAGTCGGAAGTAAAAATATTGGGTTTGGTGCCAAGATTGAATCCTCGGAGATTGACTACACCGACATCTTTGGCGAAACCCTTCCACAAGATCTGATTAAGTTCGGAATAATCCCCGAGTTTATCGGGCGAGTTCCAGTTGTTGCATCTCTTGCCTCTCTCACCAAAGAGGCCATCCAAAAGATCCTGACGGAACCAAAGGATGCCAT
>Ga0315338_1002009_pt1 | contig 22186 bp, 21 predicted proteins | sample ASW8metaG_FD_204518 | JGI IMG/M metagenome (GOLD analysis project Ga0315338, IMG submission 204518) | Ammonia-oxidizing marine archaeal communities from Monterey Bay, California, United States - ASW #8 | ecosystem: Environmental > Aquatic > Marine > Coastal | place: USA: California | collected... | reverse complement strand
ATTGGCCGGGCTACCGCCCGCCTGATGCGTGGTCTCGGGATGCGCGTCCACGCGGTCAACCGCTCGGGCCGCACCGACGATCCGGTTGAGTTCGTCGGCGCTGGCGACGCGCTTGGCCAAGTGCTCGCAGCGGCCGACGTACTGCTGGTCGCGACGCCGCTGACCGCCGCCACGGTGGGGCTGATCGGCGCGGCGGAGCTCGCCTTGATGAAAGAAACCGCGATAGTGGTCAATGTCGCTCGTGGCGAGATCATCGATGAGGCGGCACTCTACGCGCACCTTAAAGCGCATCCCGACTTCACCGCCTGTATCGACGCCTGGTGGGTCGAACCGATCCGTCACGGCGAGTTCCGCATGGACCACCCGTTCCTCGATTTGCCCAACGTCATCGGCTCGCCGCACAACTCGGTCGCGATCCCCGGCGCCTTCGCGGGCGCCATTGGCCAAGCGGCGGCGAACGTAAAACGAGTGCTTGCGGGGGAGACGCCCGACAATCTGGTACGGGCCGTGGACATGCCCGCAGGCCGCCGACTCAACCGGAGATAGCCCAACTGACCAAATATGCGCCTATGATTGATTGCTTCTTGTGGGTGGGGCGTTTTAATTTGGCCACATTGTTACGATGGTCGTCGAATTAGTGTTTGGGACGTCATGGTGTGCAATACCTGCTACAGCAGCAACTGGGATTGAATAGCGCCGGATACCTACCCGCATTTCGTCTCGCGCATCGAATTGCTTGGAATCGACGTCAGCTACAACGCCAAAGTTTGGACCGAATGGCCTAAGTAGCTGGGGCTCGAAGAGGCGTTAGACCGCTCACCCGTTTGACACCACGGGAGAGCGGCACTAGCCTCGCGCCCCTGTTCGCCTCACACCGCCGGTGACGCCATGAAAGTCCTGAACTCACTGAAATCCGCGAAGCGCCGCCACCGCGACAACCGCGTTGTACGTCGTCGAGGCCGCACCTTTGTCATCAACAAGACCCGGCGCCGCTTCAAGGCTCGCCAGGGCTAGGCGAACTCCGGCTGCTTGACGCGCGCCAGCGCCGCGTCGGAAAACCCAACCTTTCAGGCCATCCGCGCCAGCTAGTCTCCTTCGGAGACGCGTCGGTCGGCCGCTTTGTGATCCTATTTCCCCACGGCACCGAGCCTGAACGCATGGCCGCAGCGCTTCGCAACTACCTCACGGAGTGAGCTTCAGCCCGACTACCGGTTGACGGCTTAGTTGGTCCACGGGTCCTCGACGCGGGGCCAGTAGGGCTTGGCCAACTTGGTGTAGGGAATGGCGGCGAAGTCAGGCCGAATGGCGCCAGGCGCGCCGACGTAGAGAATATCCTTGGCGATCGGCGCGAAGCCGGCGTGGAAGTGCTGGGTCGACTTGACGATCACGATCTTGCGCGCACCGAGATCGAGCCCGAGAGCGGTGAACGCGTCGGGGTGAAACACTTGGGTGCGCACGCTGTTCAGCACCAGGTCGAGACCGTTAGCGGCGACCCAGACGGCATCGCCGATGCGGTTTTGGGAATCGCCGAAGGTCTGGTTGGCGCCGCGAGCGATGCGTTTGACGGTGACATTGAGGTCGATGGGATCTCCGGAATCGGGACCGCACTTGCCGCCGATGCGGAGGTCGAACGTGGCGCCCGCACCGGCCTCCATGCACAGGCGCACCGCCACCGGGTCCCAGTAAAGCCCGCTCGCGACGCTCTCGATCTCGCGCTCGACCAAACGCTTGAGAATGAAGGTCGAATCGCTGGGCGCGCCACCACCGGCGTTGTCGGAGACATCGGCGAGCACAATCGGTCCGCCGCCGGCGGCGAGCGCGCGATCGAGAGCCTCATCGATGCCCAGGGTGGTAGGCTTCGCTTGTTCGCGCATCGCCCAGATGCGCTCACCGAGCTTGATGGCAAGCGCCTTGGCCTTGCTGGCGTCGCCATCGGCGATTACCAAGGTTTTAGCGCCAACCTCGGCGACATCGCCCCAGGGAAAGCCGTGACCGAAGGAGACCGCGAGAATGCCGTCCTTACCCTCAAGCGCCTTGAGGTCGGCGACCAGTGTGCGGGTCGGCTCGAAGGTGGTGCGCCACATGCTGATCATGCGGCAATCGTGGACCACCATCACAGGTTTGGTGTGGCCCTCCGCCGCGTCGAGACAGAGATCGAAAAGCTCGGCCGCGCGCTCGCCAGTGTCGATATGCGGATACTCCTTGTAGGTATGGAGTACGGTCGCCGACTCCAGCATCAGCGGCGTGATGTGGCAGTGGAGATCAAGCTCGCCACCGAGCACCGCCTTCGGGCCGATGACTTCGCGCAGGCTCGCTAAGAGATCGCCTTCACAGTCGTCATAGCCCTCGGCCACCATCGCTCCGTGCATGTTGACCAGCACCACGTCGAGCGGCAGGGCGGCCTTGGCTTGGGCGAGAATTTGGTCGCGATAGCCCTCGTAGAGGCGGCGAATGGTGCGCCCGGCCGGCTGGGCGAAGGCCGACAAACCCTCGATCACAGTATGATTTTTGACCTCGGCCATTTCGCGCCAGACGCACAGCGGCTGCGAGAACAACGAGGGGGGGTGCTGGGTCGCATCGTTCTCGAACAACATAGTCTCGGCAAAGGTCTCGGCGCCGGTCGGCAGTGAGGAAAACGTGTTGGTCTCGGTCCCGAGACAGGCGATGAAGATTCTCATGATGCTGGCTACCCCGTGAGGTTATGCGGCGTTCGTGCTGCTACGCCTTAACGTGGTACGTCACTTTGATGTAGGTCTCGGGCTCGCGCGCGTGGGCGAGATCGAACGCCGCCTGGAGGCACAACCAAGCATCGGCGGTACTCCCGAACGCCTTCTCGTTCCGGATGGCCATTTCGGGCGAGACACCCGCCCGGCCGTTGAGCACGTTCGACAGGGTCGGCCGCGCCACGTCGAGTACGCCCGCCGCCTCAGTTACCGTTAGTCCCCGCCGTTCAGGGCACCCGTCGCGGATGATTTGTCCTGGATGAGGCGAATTTTTCATCGGCATGGCGTAGCCTCAGTTGTCAAAAGCTCCTGATCATCCAAGCATGTGTCGCGTAACGATACACACGTCAAACAGGGCCTCACGCGCGCATTTGCTTGTTCTTCGGATCGTATAGAGGCGTCAGGCTGGCGGAGGCCGGATAGCGCTTCCAGGCGATCTCGATCTCGTATGAGCCGGAGGCGATGAACGCGGCGTCGACGCCTCCGGGGTTGTTGACATAGCCGAGGCCGACGGCGCAACCCAGGGTATGGCCGTAGGCGCCGGAGGTGATGTAGCCGACCATGGTGCCGTCGCGATAGATCGGCTCGTTGTGGTAGAGGAGCGGCTCGGGGTCTTGGAGCGCGAACTGTACAAGCCGCTTGGGCACACCGGCGTCCCGTTGGCGCACGAGCGCGTCGCGGCCGATGAACGAGGGTTGTTTGTTGAAGGCGCAGGCAAAGCCCAAGCCCGCTTCGATCGGCGTGTCCTCGGATGTGATGTCGTGGCCCCAGTGGCGGTAGGCCTTCTCCATGCGCAAGCAATCAAGGGCGTGCATGCCGCACGGCCGCAGGTCCAGCGCCTCCCCGTGGGAGAGAATGGCGTTAAGCAACCCGCGGGCGAACTCGCTCGGGACGTACAGCTCCCAGCCGAGTGCGCCCACGTAGCTGAGGCGGGTCGCGCGCACCGGCGCCCCGCCGGCGACGATCTCCCGCGAGTGCCCAAACGGGAACGCACCGTTGGAAAGATCGGCCTGGGTGAGGCGTGAGAGTAGCGCGCGGCTCTCAGGCCCCATCAGCCCGATGACAGCATACGCCGAGGTCCAGTCCTCCACGGTTATGTCGTCGTCGGTGGTATGGCGGGTCAGCCAGGCCCAGTCGCGCACGGAGGTGGCGGCGCTGGTGACGACGAGGAAGCTGTCTTCCTCCATGCGAGTGACGGTGAGGTCCGCCTCGATGCCGCCCTTGTCGTTGAGCCACTGGGTGTAGACCGTGCCGCCGGGCGCTACCGCCACATCGTTGGCACATATGCGTTGGAGTGCCCCCTCAGCATCGCGGCCCCGGACCAAGAACTTGGCGAACGAGCTCAAGTCGAACAGGCCGCAGGTTTCGCGCACTGCTTGGCATTCGGCGGCGCAATGGGCGAACCAATTCTGGCGTCCGAACGAGTAGTCGTAGTTGGGCTCGGTTCCGGCTGGTGCGTACCAGTTTGGCCGCTCCCAGCCCGCGACCTCGCCGAAACAAGCGCCGAGCCCAGCCAATCGCTCGTGCAGAGGCGAGGTGCGCACCCCGCGCGCGGTCTGGAACTGGCGATAGGGCCAATGCATCGCGTACATCAGCCCGAGCGCCTCGGAGACGCGGCTGAACAGATAGGATTTGTCGCCCTGATGGGGCATGACGCGGCGCACATCCACGTCCCACAGATCGAACGGAGGCTCGCCTTCGACGATCCATTCGGCCAGCGCCTTGCCGGCGCCGCCGGCCGATTGGATGCCGATCGAGTTGAAGCCGCAGGCGACGAAGAAGTTATCGAGCTCGGGCGCCCGGCCGAGGTTGTAGCGCTGATCGGGGGTGAAGCTCTCGGGTCCGTTGAAAAAGGTGCGGATGCCGACCTCGCGCAACGCCGGCACCCGATGCAGGGCACCCTCGAGGATGGGCGCGAAATGGTCCCAGTCTGCAGGCAGCTGGTCAAAGCAGAAATCGGCCGGCACCCCATTCATGCCCCAGGGCTTGGCCTGGAGCTCGAAGCCGCCGACAAGGAGCTTGCCCGCGTCCTCCTTGTAGTAGGCGCCAGCGTCCATGTCGCGCAGGCTGGGTAAGTCGGAGGCGACATCGGCCATCGGCTCGGTAACAACGTAGAAGTGCTCGGCTGCGTGGAGAGGAACGTTGACGCCGGCCATGCGGCCCACGTCGCGGCCCCACAGGCCGGCACAGTTGACCACCACCTCCGCGGCGATCTCGCCCCGCTCGGTTTTGACGGCGATAGCGTTCCGTCCCTCGACACGGATGCCGGTGACCGACGTTTTCTCGAAGATGCGCACATCTTGCATGCGCGCCCCCCGGGCCAGCGCGGCGCAGGTGTCGGAAGGGTTGGTCTGGCCGTCTTGGGGGTACCAGAGGGCGCCGACTACGTCGCTGGTGTTAAGCAGCGGCCAGCGCTGGCCGGCTTGGACCGGACTCAGGACCTCGACCTCGACACCGAACGCCGCCGCCATCGACGCGCCGCGCAAGATCTCCTCCCAGCGTTCCGGGTTGGTGGCGATCGAGATCGAGCCGGTGCGCTTATAGCCCGTCGCCTGCCCGGTCTCGGCCTCGAGGTTGAGGTAGAGCTCGGCCGTGTACTGGGCGAGCTTGGTGAGGTTGACCGTGTAGAGCATGGCACGCACCAGTCCAGCGGCATGCCACGTGGTCCCGCATGAGAGCTGCTTGCGTTCCAGCAGCACGATGTCGCGCCAGCCGAGCTTGGCGAGGTGGTAAGCGACGGAGCAGCCGATGATGCCGCCGCCGATGATGACCACGCGGGCCGACGTAGGGAGGTTCTCGCTCACAGGATTGCCTTGAGGCCAGTGATCAGCCGATCGACGTCTGCGACCGTATTGTAGTGAACCATGCTGGCCCGCACCACGCCGTCTTCCGTGTCGATGCCCAGCGCTTGGAGGCAGCGCCAGGCATAGAAGTTGCCGGCGCGCACGGCGACCTTGTGGGCCGCTAGCGCGCTGGCGATCTCGCGGGAGGGATGGTCGGCAACCGTGAACGAGATGGTTGGCGCCCGGCGCGCTCGCGCGCCGTCGAGATTGCCAATGATGCGCACGCTGGGGACGGCGCGCAGGTAGTCGAGAAGCCATGTCGAAAGCTGCTCTTCGTGGCTCGCGAACAAGTTGAACACGCGGGCAACTCGCACATGGCGGCTCGGTTCCACCTCAGTGAAATGGTGCGCGTCGACGGCGTCATAGTACTCGGTGATGCCCGACAGGCAGGCCACCTGCTCGTGCGGCACGCCGGCCGGGTCGAGCCGCTGGCGGAGGTCGTCGGCGATCTGCTCGTGGCTCTGGTGGGCGAGCCTCTCAAGATGCGCGCGCTTGGTGTAGAGCACGCCGAGGTGGGGCCCATAGGTCTTGTAGAGGCTGAAGCCGTAGAAGTCAGCATCGAGCGCCTTGACGTCGATACACTGATGCGGCGTGCAGCTCACGCCATCGATCATCACCAGCGCACCAGCGTCGTGGACCAAGCGGGTGATGGCCGCAGCATCATTGATTGTGCCGACGATGTTCGAACAGTGGGGAAAGCATACGAGCCGCGTCCGCGCGTTCAGCAGCGGCGCCAGCGCGGCCGGGTCAAGCTCGCCGCTGACCGGATCGATCCGCCATTCGCGCACGGTCACCCCGGTCTCGGCGAGCCGTCGCCAGGCGCCGCCGTTGGCCTCGTGATCCTGGTTGGTCACGATGATCTCATCGCTCGCTTCGAACCACGGCCGGATCGCCTGCGCCAGTACGTAGACGTTCAGCGTCGTCGAGGCGCCGATCGTCACCTCATCGTCCTGGGCATTGATCATCTCAGCCATACAGACATGCGCCCGGTCGATCTCGTCGCCGGCGTCGGCGGAGATCTCGTAGGGGCCGTAGGGCTGAACCCTGGTCTCCACGAGGAAGCGCTGCAAACGATCCATCACGGTTCGCGGCATGTAGCTTCCGCCCGCGTTCTCTAGGAAGGCCCAATCGCGCGTGCGCGGATGGGAGAAGGCGGGGAATTGGCTACGCACGAAGTCGAGATCGAGACGGACGTTCGCGCTCATATGCGCCATGCTCCTGTGTCGACGCGTCGCGAGACCGCGTCCGGCTACCGCGCTCCGTGACCGAGTCAGCCAAGCTATCGGCGCTCGCCAAACGCTGTCAAATCAAACGCTCTGCCCGGCGTCCTTGCCGGTTATCCTCGTCAACGCGCTGCCTTGCCAGGTTGTGGTGAATCGATCTAGAAGACGGCAAGCCCGCCCAAGCGTTTGGGCCGTAATCACACATCGGGAGTGCGACATGACGATCAAGGTCGGCGACAGGGTGCCCAAGGGTACGCTTAGGGAAATGACGGATTCAGGGCTAGCACCCGTTACGACGGCCGATCTGTTCGACGGTAAGCGGGTCGCCCTCTTTTCGGTGCCCGGCGCCTTCACGCCGACTTGTTCGAATCAGCATCTGCCGGGTTTCGTCGCCAACGCGGCAGCGATCAAGGCGAAAGGCATTGACACCATAGCGTGCATGGCGGTCAACGACGCGTTCGTAATGGGGGCCTGGGGCCGCGCGCAAAACGTCGGCGATAACGTGCGGATGCTGGCCGATGGTAACGCCACCTGGACTCAGGCGCTGGGGCTCGAGCTCGACGCGACGGGGTTTGGGATGGGAGTTCGCGGCAAGCGTTTTTCGGTTATCGTCGATGATGGGATCGTAACCAACATCAACGTCGACGAGTCGGGAGGGCTCGACGTGAGCAGCGCCGAGACCTTGCTCGCTCAAGCCTGAACGAGGTAGGGGGCCATGCCATCGCGGGCGAGCTGGTCGGCGCGCTCGTTCTCGGGGTGACCGGCATGGCCCTTGACCCAGCGCCACTCGATGTCGTGGGGCTGGAGCGCAGCATCTAGCGCTTCCCACAGATCGACGTTCTTCACCGGTTTGCGCTGGGCGGTGCGCCACCCATTGCGCTTCCAGTCGTGAATCCATTGGGTAATTCCGTCACGCACGTAGACGCTGTCGGTATGAAGCCTGACGCGGCTCGGCCGCTTGAGCGCTGAGATCGCCTCGATGGCGGCTCGCAACTCCATGCGGTTGTTGGTGGTGGCGGGCTCGCCGCCGCATATCTCCTTTTCGGTGTGGTGATGGACAAAGAGCGCGCCCCATCCGCCCGGCCCAGGATTTCCCGAGCAGGCGCCGTCGGTGTAGATATCAACGATGTCAGGCGCGCTGCTCAAGTCGGGGGCTGGGTGGATCGTCGAGAACCCGCGGCAACTTGAAACGGACATCCTCGCGTCGGGCGGCGACCAATTCGAGGTTGACGCAGAAACGCTCGCGAAAAGCGGCGATCACTTCTTCCACTAGCAGCTCCGGCGCCGAAGCGCCGGCGCTGATGCCGATGGTGCCGACTCCGGCGAGCGCCGGCCAGTCGATATCGTCGGCGCGCTCCACCAAGCTCGCACGCTGGCAGCCGAGCGCCGCCGCGACCTCGACCAAGCGCAGCGAGTTGGAGGAATTGGGAGCGCCGATGATGATGAACGCATCGCAGCGCGCGGCGATCGCCTTCACCGCGTCCTGACGGTTGGTAGTGGCGTAGCAAATATCGTCCTTGTGCGGCTCGCGGATGCTGGGAAAGCGCCGCTTGAGAATGGTGACGATTTCCGCCGTCTCGTCGACTGATAGGGTGGTTTGGGTGATGTAGGCGAGATTATCGGGGTCAACGGGGGCGATGGCCTCGGCGTCGGCGACGGTCTCGATCAGGGTCGTGGCCCCGTCCGCGAGCTGGCCCATTGTGCCGATGACCTCGGGATGCCCGGCGTGGCCAATCAGGACGACGTGGCGACCGGCGGCAAAATGGCGCTCGGCGTCGCGATGCACCTTGCTTACCAGTGGGCATGTCGCGTCGACATAGAACAGCTGCCGGCGTTCGGCTTCCTCTGGCACCGACTTGGGCACGCCGTGGGCCGAGAAGATGACGGGAGCATCGAGAGGCACCTCATCGAGCTCGTCGACGAAGATCGCGCCACGGCGCTCGAGGCTTTCGACGACGTAGCGGTTGTGGACGATCTCGTGACGCACATAGACCGGCGCGCCGCGACGCTCGAGCGCCCGCTCGACGATCTGGATCGCCCGGTCCACGCCGGCGCAAAAGCCGCGCGGGCTGGCGAGCAGGATCGTCAGCGGTTGCTTCTCGCCGTTGGCGGAGTTGGGCGCGTCCATGGGACATCGTAGCCGCGCGCGGTCGTCGGGAAAAGGCGATGGCTGACATGGGCGGTTCGTGCAGTGCCGGTCGCTCTGATACACTCCGCGCCCACGACACTGCGGCCAGGGAAAATCAAACATGAACGACGCGAGTGAGGCCGTCATCGCCCAAAAGGGACCCTTTGAGGTTGAATTGGCGGCCGGCGAGACCTACTGGTGGTGCGCCTGTGGGCGGTCGCAAAATCAGCCGTTTTGCGATGGATCGCACAAGAAGACTGGGTTTAACCCGGTCGAATTCACCAGCGAGAAGAGTGAGACGGCCTACTTCTGCGGTTGCAAACGGACGGGAAACCGGCCGCTTTGCGACGGGACTCACGGCAAGCTCTGATCGCTGCCAGTTCCCTACGGTCACCGAGAATGCCCCGACATCTTGTTGCGGTCGCCATCGTGTTGGCGGCGCTTACGGGGTGTGATGTCTTGTCACCGCCGCCTGGGGCCCCTTGCCCCCCAGTCTCGGTCATCAATGAAACCGCCAGTCTGGTTCAATTCAAGGACGGTAGCGGCCGCGACATCACGGACGTGAGCTACGGTGCCGAGTTTCAGGATGTGCGGTGGTCGTGCGATTATGGTGAGACGGCGCTTGTCGTCGAGCTCGAACTTTTAATCGGGGCGAGTCGCGGGCCCACACTTGCTACCAGCGCCGCGACCCTACGCTACTTCGTCGCGCTGGCCGATCGTCAAGAACGTATCATCGCCAAACGCGTGTTCGACGTAGCTGTCGCATTCGAGGGTGATGCAAGGGTCGATGTCGTCGAGGAGATCGTTCAGCGTATTGGTCTGAGGCCAGGCCAAGTCGGAACCGATTTCGTGATTCTGGTTGGCTTCCAGCTCGATCGCGACCAGCTCGAACACAACCGCGATCGACTGCGCTAGACCGCGTGACAGATTCCGGTGGACGCTCGATCGAGCGTCTAGACGGTCAGCACGATCTTGCCGATGTGCTCGCCTGATTCCATACGTTCGTGCGCCGTGGCAGCATCAGCGAGCGCCACCGTCGAGTCGATGACCGGTCTCACCTGACCGCTTTCGAGCAGCGGCCATACCCGGCCGCGTAGCGCATCGGCAATCGCCGACTTGTCCTCAATCGCGCGGGCGCGCAGCGTCGCACCGGTCAGGGTGAGCCGCTTGAGCATCAGCGGCATGAGGTTGAGCTCGACATTGGCTCCGGCAAGGAATGCTATTTGCACCAGTCGTCCCCCGGTGGCCAGCGCAGCGATGTTGCGCTGAATGTAGTTTCCGCCCACCATATCGAGGATCAGGTCGAGACCGACGCCCCCGGTCAGCGTCTTTGCGACCTCGACAAAGTTCTCGTCGCGATAGTTGATGGCTCGTTCGGCGCCGAGGCGCTCGCATGCGGCGCACTTCTCGGCCGAGCCTGCGGTGGCGAAGACCCGTGCCTCGAACGCACGCGCGAGCTGGATGGCGACGGTGCCGATGCCACTTGACCCGCCATGGACGAGGAAACGCTCGCCGGGCTGGAGGCGACCGCGATCGAAGACGTTGCTCCAGACCGTGAAGAAGGTTTCGGGCAACGCCGCCGCCTCGATCATGTCCAGACCGGCCGGAACCGGCAGCACTTGGGCGGCTGGCGCCGGACAGTACTCGGCGTAACCGCCGCCAGTGACCAACGCGCACACGCGATCGCCAATCGAGAGGGTCGAGACTCCGGCGCCGCTCGCGACGATCGTGCCGGCGACCTCGAGCCCGGGGATGTCCGAAGCGCCGGGTGGCGGCGGATAGCCACCCTGCCGCTGTACGACATCGGGTCGATTGACGCCGGCCGCCACGACCTCGATCAGGACCTCACCGTGCCCGGGTTGGGGGGTCGCGCGAATGGCTGCGCGCAGAACCTCCGGTCCGCCGGATTCGGCGATCTCGGTGACCTTCATGGTGGCAGGTATGATGGCTGGCATGTCGGGTATAAGGACGGCGCAGAAGACAGTTGCAGGTCTAGTATGTTCCCTTCACACTGACAAGGCGAGGGCGCGGGTAATCGCGACGGACCCGTGGAGGGGGCATGGACCTTGACGATATTGTCGTTCCGCCGGCACCGCAAAAGCCGAAGTTCGAGGACATGTCGGTGGATGAGCTCACTGCCCTCATCGCCGAGCTTGAAGGCGAGATCGCCCAAGCCCGCGAGATGGTCGCAACGAAGCAAACTGTGCGTGGCGCTGCCAATCAGCTGTTCGACTAGACCCCTGTCCGGCGCTGTCGCCGGATTTACCGTAGGGACTCGCTGGCCGGTGCTGGGACCGGCCGTTTCATGGACGATGGAGCGTTTGCGATGAAGTTGTTGCGTTACGGCGCCGCTGGCGGCGAAAGGCCTGGACTATTGGACGCCGGAGGGACGATCCGCGATCTATCCGGGGAAATCGAGGACCTGACGGCTGCAAACCTCGCGCCAGCGGCACTCGATCGTTTGCGGCGGCTCGACCACGAGGCGCTTCCCGCGGTGGTGGATGATCCGCGCGTGGGCGTCCCGGTGGCCGGAATTGGTAAGATCGTAGCGGTCGGCCTCAACTACGCCGATCACGCCAAGGAGGCTGGCCTGCCGATCCCCGAGGAGCCAGTGCTGTTCACCAAGACGACGTCGGCCATCTCCGGACCTAACGATCCGGTCAAGATCCCCCGCGGTTCAATAAAGACCGACTGGGAGGTCGAAATCGCGTTCGTAATCGGCGCCACCGCGCGCTACGTCTCGGAGGCCGATGCGGCGAGCTATATCGCCGGCTACTGCGTTCTCAACGACGTCTCCGAACGCGAGTTCCAGATCGAGCGCGGCGGCCAGTGGATGAAGGGCAAGTGCGCCGACACGTTCGCACCGATCGGGCCGTGGCTCGTCACCCCCGACGAGGTGGGCGATCCCCAGGCGCTCGGTATGTGGCTCGATGTCAATGGCACACGTCGCCAGGACGGCAGCACCTCGACCATGATCTTCAGCTGCGTCCATTGCCTAAGCTACATCAGCCACTTCATGACGCTCGAGCCGGGCGATGTCGTGACCACCGGCACCCCGCCGGGCGTCGGCCTAGGCCAGAAACCGCCTGTCTTCCTGAAGCCGGGCGATGTGATGACGCTGGGCATCGATCGGCTAGGCGCACAACGGCAGGAACTGATTGCCGCATGACGGTCGAGCGTGGGGCGATCGAGCTCTCGGTCCGGCCTGAAATCGCCGATCTTCCGTTCTCGCAGATCCGCGCGATTGCGCGCGAGGGGATGCAGCAAGAGGGAGTGATCCCGCTGTGGTTCGGCGAGGGTGACGATCCGACGCCCAAGTTCATTACCGACGCTGCCGCGCACGCGCTGGCCGAGGGCAAGACGTTCTACACCTTAAACCGGGGCATCGCCGAGCTGCGCGAGGCGATCGCTGGGTACATGAGCGGGCTATACGGTCCCTCCATCGGGGCCGATCGCGTGACGGTCACCGCGTCTGGCATGAGCGGGATCATGATCGCTGTTCAGTGTGTGGCGGGGGCGGGTGACAACGTCGCGATCGTCACCCCGTTGTGGCCGAACTTCGTTGGTTGTGTTCGCATTATGGGCGCTGAGCCACGGTTCGTCGGACTAGATAAGATCGACGGTGGCTGGAAGCTCGACCTCGACAAGCTCTTCGCGGCTTGCGATGAGCGCACGCGGGCCGTGGTAGTCAACTCGCCGAGCAATCCCACCGGCTGGATGATGCAAGGCGAACAGCAGGCGGCGCTCCTGTCCTTCTGTCGCGAGCGCGGCATTTGGTTGATCGCCGACGAGGTGTATGCGCGCATCGTCTACGACCGCGCGTTCGCGCCGTCGTTTCTCGATGTCGCCGAAGCTGACGACCTGCTGCTGGTTGTCAACAGCTTCTCGAAATCTTGGTCGATGACCGGCTGGCGGCTGGGCTGGCTGACCACGCCGGCCGCGCTGGGCCCGACCCTCGAGATGATGAACGAGTATAACGTCGCTGGGGCGGCGACGTTCGCCCAGCACGCTGGTGTCGTCGCCATCACCGAGGGCGATGACTACATCGCGTCGCTGGTGGAACGGTACCGCCAGGCCCGGGATCTCGTTTTCCAGCGCTTGCAGGGGATGTCGCGCGTTAGCATGAGCCGGCCGGAGGCCGCCTTCTATGCGTTTTTTGGCGTTGAGGGCATGACCGACAGCGTGGCGTTCGCGAGAAGGGTTTTGCGCGAAACGAGTGTCGGATTGGCGCCCGGTTCGGCGTTCGGTGAGGCCGGCGAGGGTCACTTGCGCCTGTCTTATGCGAGTTCGACAGCGCTTCTCTCAGACGCCATGGACCGACTGGAGCCGATGCTGTCCTGATCGCGATCGCGTCCCCGGTGTAGAGTCGTGCCTTGACGCCCAGTTTGGCCGAGGTTGCCGCAAACGTCGTCACCAGGGAGGACCATTGTGCTCGAAAACCGATCGGCCATCGTCACCGGCTCAAGCCTGAGACTCGGGATCGGCTACGCCATCGCTGAGGCGCTGGCTGCCCAGGGCTGCAACGTGATGCTGAGCGGCCGCCGTTCCGCCGCCGCGGCGGAGCCGGCTATCCAGGGTCTGTCGCGGTACGGGGTCAAGGTCGAGTATCAGCGGACCCACCTCGGCAAGCCTGACGACATTAAGTCGTTGATCGATCGTGCCATGGAGGCCTTCGGGGCGGTCGACATCCTCGTCAATAATGCGGGGACCAACCACCCCAACTTGATCGAGGACCTGCCACCGGCCGACTGGGATGACATCATTGCCGTCAATTTGTCGGCCGCCTATCACGCGATCCACCACGTCCTACCGCGCATGAAGGAGCGCAACTGGGGCCGCATCATCAATATAGCGTCGACCCTGGGGCTGGTTGGCTACCCGACCGTCTCGGCCTATACGGCCTCCAAGCATGGCCTGGTCGGGCTGACCAAGGCGGTGGCGCTGGAGACCGCCGAGACGAGCATCACCTGCAACGCTATTTGTCCCGGCTATACCAAGACAGAATTGCTGATGAGGGTGATCGCCGAGACCGCCGACATCGAAGGGGTTTCGGCGGACGAGATGACGAATACCATGATCGCGGCGGATCAGCCATCGAAGGTGATGGTGCCGGTGGAGCATTTCGGGCCACTGGCCGTGTTTTTGTGCAGCGAGGCTGGCGCACAGCTTCGTGGCGCGACGCTGCCGATGGATGGCGGCTGGACGGCCAAGTGAGCCGGCACCATGTTGCAATGGTTGCCCGAAAATTTCGTTGACCGTTAACCACTGTTTAACGGTCCCGGGCCTACCCTTGCGCGTGGATGGCGCACGAACCGTGCTTCCGCTTCTCGAGACGCTTTCCCGTAGAATAGGGCCGCCGTTGGGCGACCCTTCTTTCTGCGGTTGGCTTGCCAGTCGCGGACGCTGGCCAATAGTCTGACCACGGAGGCCGACGATGTCCGACCGACCATCCCGTATAGGCGGGCCTCCCAAGGCCCCGGGTTTCGACACCCTTAGTTTGCATGCTGGGCAGCAGCCCGACCCGACCACCGGCGCGCGGGCGGTACCAATCTACCAAACGACGTCATATGTCTTCCCTGATACCGGGCATGCCGCTTCTTTGTTCAACTTGGAGCGGGTGGGGCACATCTACTCGCGTATCTCCAACCCCACCACTGCCGTTCTCGAGGAGCGACTGGCGGCGCTGGAAGGCGGCGTTGGCGCCATCTGCACCGCGAGCGGACAGGCTGCGCTGCACCTCGCCGTCGCGACGCTGATGGGCGCGGGCCACCATATCGTCTCGTCAGCATCGATCTACGGCGGTAGCCACAACTTGTTCACTCATACGCTGCCGCGCTTCGGCATCGAGACGACGTTCGTCAATCCGCGTGATCCCGACGCCTTCGCTGCGGCGATTCGCGGTAACACTCGTCTCCTGTTTGCCGAGACGCTTGGTAATCCCGGGCTCGAGGTCCTCGACATCCCGGCGGTGGCGGCCGTCGCCCACGGTGCCGGCATTCCGCTACTGGTCGATTCGACGTTCGCGACGCCGTGGCTGTGCCGGCCCGCTGACCACGGCGCTGATATCATCATGCACTCGGCGACCAAGTTTCTCGGCGGACACGGCATCGCGATCGGTGGTGCACTGATCGATGGGGGCCGTTTCGACTGGGAGGCCTCGGGCCTTTTCCCGACGCTGACCGAGCCCTATGAGGGCTATCACGGGATCCGCTTTGCCGAGGCGTTTGGGCCTCAAGCCTTCGTGATGCGCGCCCGCGCCGAGGGTCTACGAGATTTTGGCGCCTGTATGAGCCCGACCACCGCCTTCCATATTCTACAAGGGGTCGAGACGCTGCCGTTACGGATGGCGCGTCATATCGACAACACCCGTCGCATCGTCGGTTTCCTTGGCGAACACCAGTCGGTCGCCTGGGTCATCTACCCGGAGCGCGACGATCACCCCGACCACGCGCTCGCCGGACGGCTACTGCCGCGCGGTTGCGGCGCGGTCTTTAGCTTCGGTGTTGTGGGCGGGTACGACGCAGCCGTGCGCCTGATTGAATCTCTGAAACTGTTCTCCCACCTCGCCAACGTTGGCGATGCCAAGTCGCTGGTCATCCATCCCGCCAGCACCACCCATCAGCAGATGGGTCGTGGTGCCCTGGTGGCGGCTGGAATTGGCGACGATATGGTCCGCCTGTCGATTGGCCTCGAGGACAGCGGCGACCTGATCGCCGATCTCGACCAAGCGCTGGCGCGCGCGGGGAAGTCCTAAACCGTGGAGGTCGTGGCCAACGGGCGGCGGCTGTTCGCCGCCAACGGGGGGCACGCCGCGCGGCAGGACGAACCGGCGCTTGTCTTCTTGCACGGGGCCGGCGCGGATCACAGCGTGTGGACGCCGCAGGCTCGCTATTTCGCGCACCACGGATTCGCCGTCATCGGGGTAGATCTGCCGGGCCACGGCCGCTCGACCGGCCCGCCGTGCGCGACTATCGAGGACATGGCCGATACGGTGATTGCCGCCATCGACGCGCTCGATCATGAGGAGGCCACGCTGGTCGGCCACAGCATGGGGGCTCTCGTCGCCCTGGAGGCTGCCGCGCGCGCCCCCCATCGAGTGTCGCGATTGGCTCTCCTCGGCGGCGGCGTGCCGATGCGGGTGAGCCCGGCGCTGCTGGCGGCAGCGGCGCAGGATGTGCGCGCGGCGGCGGCGATGATGGTCGGCTGGGGTTATGGGGCCTCCGCGCGGATCGGCGGGCATCCGTCCCCGGGCCTGTGGATGACGGGGGGCGGCGCTCGACTTATCGAGCGGGCGCCGGCGGGTACCCTGCAGGCCGATCTGGTCGGTTGCGATCGATATCAAAGCGGTCTGGCGTCGGCCGCCGGTCTAGACTGCCCTATATTGCTGCTGTGCGGCGCTGAGGACCGTATGATCAACCGCGGCGCGGCGGCGGCGCTCGCCGAGGCGCTGCCGGGCGCAACGACCATGAGCCTCGATTGTGGCCACTTCATGATGAGTGAGCAGCCAGACGCGGTTTTGGACGCGCTGCGCGAGTTCCTGGCGGCCTACGCCGGCTAGTGTTGACCGCGCAGTTGGACAATTTGTTAAGGCCCCGTCGCCGACATTAGTGCCGTCGCGCCCAGCTAGGCTGTATGTATGGCGCAAATTATTGAGCGCTCAGGTGGTGGGTTCTCGGGTACGTTGTTCTTCACGAAATCTTACGACGAGGCCGTGGGGTTGGTCGTCGAGGCGCGCAACTATTTTGCCCCCACGACGGCGGAAGCGAGCGGCGGCGAACCGGGAACTCACGGCCGAGGATGCGCGCTCCGATAAAATGCGGATGCTCCGCGCCCGCGTCTATCTCGATGACGAAGTAGTGGCGACTGGTGGTCTGCCGCCGGACATCGCCGACCTTACCGCGCGCAGCCGCCTCCTCTTTGTGCGCATTGTCCGGCTGGACGATATGTTGGTGGGGGAGACGGATTCGCCGCCGACAGCGGCCCTTACTTCAGACCAAATTCCTTGAAGCGCTTGTTGAACTTAGCCACCTGGCCTCCGGAATCCACGAGTCGGTGCCCGCCGCCGGTCCACGCCGGGTGGGATTTGGGATCGACGTCGAGCGTCAGGGTGTCGCCCTCGCTGCCCCAGGTCGAACGGGTCTTAAAGGTCGTGCCGTCGGTCATGACGACGTTGATCTCGTGGTAGTCGGGGTGGGTCTCTCGTTTCATGGTGCCTCTCGCGATCGCGAACGCCAGTGCGAAGAGGGGCCTGTATAGAGGAAAGGCGCGGTCGCAATCAAGGACTCCACCGAGGTGGGGTCACGGGCGGCCGGTTGCGGCGTTCGAAGCCGTCGGGTAACGATAACCCCCGCGATGCGAAACGATCCCCTCTCCACCGACGAGCGACCGCCGGGCCGCAGGATCTCGCGTCTGCGGCCGATGCTCGGTTTTGTGAGGCCGTATCGTTGGGTCGTCGTTGCTACCTTGGTCGCGTTGGTCACTGCTGCCGCTGCCACGCTTGCGATCGGCCAGGCGCTTCGTCGGGTGGTCGATCTCGGATTCTCGGGCGCCGGGGGGACCTATCTAGATCAATACTTCCTCGCGCTCCTCGGCGTAGTCGCGCTGCTTGCAGCGGCGTCGTTCGCCCGCTCGTATCTGGTCGCTTGGCTGGGCGAGCGCGTCATCGCTGATGTTCGCAAGGCGGTCTACAATCATATCCTCCGTCTGAGTCCGGCCTTCTTCGAGTTAACGCGCACCGGGGAGGTGCTGTCGCGGCTGTCCACCGACACCACGCTTATTCAGATGGTGGTTGGCTCGAGCGCTTCGGTCGCCCTGCGCAACCTTTTGTTGCTCGCCGGCGGCCTCGCCCTTCTGATCATCACCAGCCCCAAGCTCGCTGGCCTGACGCTGGTGATAGTGCCGGTGGTGGTCGTGCCGATCGTGCTCTTCGGCCGCCGTGTGCGCCGATTCTCGCGTGCGAGTCAGGACCGTATCGCCGATGTCAGCGCGCACGCCGAGGAGAGCCTCAACGCGATCCGCACGGTCCAAGCCTTCGTACACGAGGATGCGGACCGGGCCGGATATGGCCAACGGGTCGAGGCGGCGTTCGCGACGGCGGTGCAACGCGCGCGGGCGCGCGCCTACCTGGTTGGGGTCGTGATCCTGCTCATCTTCGGTGCCGTCGACGGGGTGCTGTGGATCGGCGCCAAGGACGTGGTCATCGGGGCGATGAGCGGCGGCGAGCTAGCGGCCTTTGTCTTCTACGCGATCGTCGTCGCGGGATCGATGGGTTCCTTGAGCGAGGTCTATGGCGACCTCCAACGTGCGGCCGGCGGGGCGGAGCGGCTGTTCGAGCTGCTCGACACGCCACCGGCCATAACCGCGCCGATACAGCCCGCGTCTCTGCCCTCGCCACCGTGCGGTGGAATTCGGTTCTCGGCGGTGACGTTCCAATACCCGGCACGCCCCGAGCATTCGGCGCTGTCAGGATTCGATCTCGAAGTGGCTGCGAGCGAGCACATCGCCCTGGTCGGCCCCTCGGGGGCCGGCAAGACGACAGTGTTCCAGCTGCTCATGCGTTTCTATGACTGCCAATCGGGCATGGTGTCGTTCGACGGCGTCGATGTCCGCACCGTCGATCCCGCCGAGTTGCGCGCACGCATTGCCGTGGTCCCGCAGGAACCGGTGATCTTCGCCGCCAATGCCATGGAGAACATCCGCTATGGCCGTCCAGCGGCCAGCGACGCCGAGGTGCGGTCCGCCGCTGCGGCCGCCCAGGCGCTGGAGTTTGTCGAGCGTTTGCCCGAGGGTTTCCGCACTTACCTTGGCGAGCGCGGCCTGCAGCTCTCAGGCGGCCAGCGCCAGCGCATCGCCATAGCCCGCGCATTGCTGCGCGACCCCGTGCTGCTGCTGCTGGACGAGGCGACCAGTGCGCTCGACGCCGAAAGCGAGTATCTGGTCCAGGCGGCGCTAGAACCGCTGATGAAGGGGCGCACAACTCTTGTTATCGCGCATCGCTTGGCGACGGTCTTGAACGCCGACCGCATCGTCGTCATGGAACAGGGCCAAATGGTGGCGGCCGGGAGCCACGGTGACTTGATGGCCCAGGACGGGCTCTACGCACGTCTCGCGGCGCTGCAATTCGACCCCGATACCACAGAATCCGGGGGGGACTCGCGCCTCAGCGTTCAGTCAGCTTGATCTCGATCCGACGATTGCGGCCGTAGGCCGCCTCGGTGCTGCCGGGATCGATCGGCTGATATTCTGCGAAGGCGGTCGCCGCCAGTCGGCGCGGCGGAATGCCCTCCTCGATCAGGAACTTGACGACTGAGGTCGCGCGCGCGCTTGCCAGCTCCCAGTTGGACGGAAATGCACCCGTCGCGATGGGAATGCGATCGGTATGACCATCAACTCGCAGTATCCATGGTAGGTCCTCGGGGATTCGAGCGCTAATCTCCAACAGCGTCGCGGCCAGCTGCGCCAGGCTTTGCTGCCCCTCTTCGCCCAAGCTGGCTGAAGCCGACTCAAACAACACCTCGGATTGGAACACAAACCGATCACCGACAATGCGAATGTCGGGTCGATCTCCGAGCGCCTCGCGCAGACGGCCAAAGAACTCGGAGCGGTAGCGCGACAGCTCCTCGACCTTCTGGGCCAAAGCCAGGTTGAGCCTGCGTCCGAGGTTAGCGAACACGGTGTTCTGCTCGCTGTCTTTCGCTTCGGCGGCGTCCAGCGCCTGGGATATGCGGGCGAGCTGAGTGCGCAAAGCCTCAATCTGCCGATTGAGGAGCGCCACCTGGGCCTGGGCTTCGGCGGACACCATTTTCTCGGCATCGAGTGCCTTGCCGGTTTTAAGATGTAGCGCCTGCAGATCGGCGAGCCGGATCTCGCGTGTCTCGAGTTCGCGTTGCGCGAGCGTGGTCGTCGCTTCGGCTGCTTGGCGTTTTTCTTCTTCGGTCGCGAGGCGGGCGAGAAGCTCTTGCGTCCGGTCGCGCAGGACCGTGGTCAGCGCATTGTTCTCCTTGAGCCGCGCGGCGAGGTCCTCGGCCTCGGCCTCGGCGCGCGTTAGCGCAGCCGCGAGGCGTTCACGCTCGTTCGCAAGTGTTGAGGCGCGGTCGGTCAGTTCCGTGGCTTCGGCTTTAATGGTTTCCAAGGCAGCCAGCAGCCGCCCGACTTCCATCTCCAAATTGGCGCGAACCTGGCGCAGGGCGACGATATCGCGGCGCAATACTTCGATCGTGGACAGTTGCATCGTAATGGTTTCGCGATCCGCCTCGGCGATCTGTCGTGCGTCGGTGAGCGCCTCCTCAGCCGCGACCGCCCTCTCGGCCTCCGCGTCGAGGCGCAGCACGAGTTCGTCCCGCTCCTCGGTCGATGTCTGCAGCGAGGCCGACAATTGCGCCACGTTGAGGCGTAGGTCGGCGTTCGCTTGACGCTCGAGCGCCAACAGCTCACTCAGTTCGCTAACCTGTTGATTGAGTCGCGCGAGCGCCTGGTCGCGCCCCGACAGCGCCTCGCTGAGGAAGAACTGCGCGAGCACGAAAACGACCAGCAGAAAGATGACGACCAAGAGCATCGCCGACAGTGCATCGACGAACCCAGGCCATATTTCAGAACCGTGGCTGCGCGGTCGTCGCGAGACGGCCATCTAGTGTCAGGGCCTCAGCGCTTGGATTCTATCGCCGCGATCGTCCGCACCAACAACTTGATCTCGCCGCGAATGTCCTGCACCAGATCGGCGCGGTCCTGACTGGCCTCCTCGATGAATCGGCGCACCGAGACATCGAGGTTGCGCAAATGGGTCCTGCTTGCTTGGTCGAAGCCGCCCTCATTGCGATCGCCCGCGTCGGCGAGGCGCTGGAGGACGGGCCGGATCTCCATCTGCGTTTCCACCAGCTTGACCATCAGGTCTTGCTCGGTCCGCATCTGGTCGGCGAGGGTTGCCAGTCGGTCGGCGAACTCGAGCGTACTGGCGTTCTGCTGATTGCGGTTCTCCTCGGTGCGCGCCAGCGTGCGCTGCAGATCATCAAGGCTGTCGGCGGTGCGCTCGAGCAGTGCATTGACGTAGGCGGGCACTGATTGCTCTTCGTCGCCAAGACCTCTGCCACTCGTCAGCCGGGTCAAACTAGACAGCCATTCCTCAAGGTCGTTGTAGAAGCCTCGCTGTGCCTGCGCAGCCTGAAGGTCGAGGAAACCAAGAACCAGCGAGCCGGCGAGGCCGAACAGCGACGAGGAAAACGCCGTGCCCATGCCCTTGAGCGGTGCCTCCAGCCCCTTTTTTAGGGAATCGAACTGGGAGATGAAGTCGCTGCTTTGGAGGGCCAGGCTGCCGATCGCACCGCCGACCGATGAGATGGTTTCGAGCAGGCCCCAGAAGGTGCCGAGTAGCCCTAGAAAAATTAGCAGCCCGATCAGGTAACGTGAAATCTCGCGCGATTCGTCGAGCCGCGAGGAGATGCTGTCGAGCATATAGCGCATCGACATCGCGGACAGCGAGACGCGCCCCTGGCTCTCCTGCAGCATGGTCGCGATCGGGGCCAGCAGGACCGGCGCGCGCTGGATAGACAGCCCGGGCTCACCGCGCCTGTAGGTTTCGATCCACGAGACCTCGGGATAAAGGATCACGACATGGCGGAACATGTAGACGATGCCGAGGATCAGTACGCCGACGATCAGTCCGTTGAGCGCGGGGTTGGCCATGAACGCGCTCACCACAGGCTCGAAGAGGGCGCCGATGACGATCGCGACGATCACGATGAAGGCGATCATCCGTGTGAGGTAGCGTTGTGGCCGCGACATGGCTCAGGACCCCTCACGGCCCACTGGGTTGCTGCGCGGGCTTGCCATTACGTTGATCGATGGGCGGTCTGTCACTTGGCGATGTACAAAACGTCGACCCGTTCCGAGGGGCCATCATCGTTGGCGCCGCCGAGAGCACGCACGTCGATGCGTGTGCTGCGCACACCTTGTTCGATCAAGAATGAGCGTACAGCTAGGGCCCTTGACAGAGACGTCCGTCGCGCCCCGCTCGCCGTATCCGCACTGCCGCCGGCGAACGCCTTGACTTGAAGCCGCCCGTCGCTCTCCTTGGCCGCCGCCGCGACTGCGCGCAGCGATTCATGCGCGGGCATCGGAATACGTGTGCTGGCCTCGCGGAACTCGATGCGGAGCACCTGGCCGCCGCCGGCGGGCAGGCGGATCGCCGGCGGCAAGGACGCCGTTTCCATCGGCTCGGGTTCGGCGATAGCCGGCTTGATGGGGGGGGGCTCGAGCGGCGGCTCCATCGGTGGT